>Ga0183260_10001795_pt1 | contig 17856 bp, 16 predicted proteins | sample AntDrymUQ4972206_2_FD_129768 | JGI IMG/M metagenome (GOLD analysis project Ga0183260, IMG submission 129768) | Polar desert sand microbial communities from Dry Valleys, Antarctica - metaG UQ497 (22.06) (version 2) (version 2) | ecosystem: Environmental > Terrestrial > Soil > Desert | place...
GGCGACGAGCCGATCTGGCATGACGGCGCCGTCATCGGGTGGGTCACCTCCGGCGGGTATGCGCATCACAGCCGGTCCTCCCTGGCGCTGGGATACATCCCGACCCCCCTGGCCACGCAGGATGCAAACGGTCACTTCGAGATCGAGCTCATCGGCCGCCGGCGTCCGGCGCGTTTGCAGGGCGTGCCGCTGTTCGATCCGGAGGGGCTGCGGATGCGCCAGTGACCTCGTCAGGCCGAATCGTCGTCGACGGCCGGCCGATCGCCTTCGTTGCCGGCGACTCGGTCGCAGTCGCCGTGATCCGTGCCGGCGAGCACCCCGGGCATGGAGGCACCATCTGCCTGGCGGGTGACTGCGGCAACTGCGTTGCCGAAGTTGACGGCGTGGCTTATGTGCACACCTGCCAGACACCGGCCAGACCAGGCCTGGTCGTCCACCGACACCCCGCTATCGGTGCACCATCGCTCCGAGCAAGCAGCCAGGTCGACGTGGCGAGTCCTCCGCCGGCACGACGCATCCCGGTCGAGCGCTTCGAAGCCGACCTCGTCGTGATCGGCGCAGGTGATAGCGGCACCGCCGCGGTGGCCGACGCCCAGCAGGCAGGACAGAGCGTCACGCTCCTAGATGCCCATGACGGCATGGAGGTCGTTGCCATCTACGCCGGGCCGACCGTGATAGCCCGGACACGAACCGGCATGACGCATATCAACGCCCAGGATGTCGTCGTCGCGGCCGGGTCTGCGGAACTCCATCCGGTCTGCCCTGGGAACTCGCTCGTCGGCCTCTACACGGCTCGCGCCGCAGAACAACTGCACGCGCGTGGCGTCGATCTGGGCGTCTCGGTGGCCATCGGTTCGCCACCGCGCGGCGTGCCGTGCACGGCCCTGCCGGGGAGCCTGCGCCGGATCGAGGGCGAGGGCAGGGTCGCGCGAGTGGTCACGCTTGATGAGGACGGGGGCGGAGAACGGACGACTCCGTGCGACACGGTGATCCTCGGGCTGGGTCGCGCTGCACGGAACGTGCTCGCGAGGATGGCGGAGGGCCTTCCGGTCACTGTCGTCGGGCCGGCCGCCGAAGAATTCCCACTTCCGGCCGCCCCGACCGCAGGCATCGTGTGCCTCTGTTCCGGCATCGACGTCGACGATCTCGCGGACGTCTGGGAACGGGGCTTCCGCGAACTTGAGCTGGTCAAACGGGCAAGCCTCGCCGGCACCGGGACGTGCCAGGGAAGCGTCTGCCTGCCACACGTCCGCGCTTTCCTCGCGGCGCGCTCTGCGGAGATCCCGGATCCGTTCACCGCGCGCCCTGCCACGCGCCAGATCACGCTGGCCGAAGCCGCGGCCGGCGTCCACTTCGACGTATTCCGGCGCACCGCGCTCCATGACGAGCACGTCGCGCTCGGTGCTCAAATGGATCGGTTCGGGGGCTGGTGGCGGCCCTGGCACTACGGTGACCACATCGCGGAGTACTGGGCGGTGCGGGAGGCAGTGTCCGTGGGCGACGTGAGCACGCTCGGCAAACTGGTCGTCGCGGGACCCGACGCGGTCGAGTTCCTGGAGCGCCTGTACCCAACGGGAGTGGCCGACATCCGGATCGGCAGGTCGCGCTACGCGCTGCTGCTCAACGAGGGCGGGCACCTGATTGACGACGGCATGATCGTCCGCGAGGCCGAGTCCCGCTTCGTGCTCACCTTCACCTCGGCCGGCGCAGGACACGCGGAAATGTGGGTACGCGACTGGGCGGAGACCTGGAGGCTGCGCGTCCACATCCTGGACCGGACCATGTCGCTCGCCGCGATCAATGTCACCGGTCCGCTGGCCGGCCTGCTGCTGGAGCGCGTCGGGCTCCCATCAGTGCCGCGCTTCCTCGAGCACGTGCATGCCGATGTCTGCGGCGTGCCTTGCCACGTCATGCGGCTGAGCTTCACGGGTGAGATGTCCTTTGAGCTCCATCATCCGGTCGATCGCTCGGTCGAGCTGTGGCAGGCCCTGATGGCGCGCGGCCGCGATCTGGGCATCGCACCTCATGGCCTGCAGGCGCTCCAGGGGCTGCGGCTGGAGAAAGGCCACGTCATCGTGGGCATGGACACCGAGCTCGACTCGACGCCGCGGCGGTTGGGCATGGAGTGGGCGGTGAAGATGGACAAGCCCGACTTCGTGGGTCGCACTGCGCTGGCGCGCACGGCGCTGCTGACCGATAACCGGCGACTGGTGGGGCTGACGATGCCCGGCAGCGCCCCGACCGAGGGCAGTCCGATCAGGTCGGAGGAGGAGATCGTCGGGCATGTGTCATCGAGCTTCGCGTCGCCCCTGCTGGGTCACGCGGTGATGCTTGGCTGGCTCAAGCGGATGCCACTCCCGGAACAGGTCCAGGTGGACGGCCGCTCGGCGTCGGTGAGCCAACCGCCGTTCTACGACCCTGAGGGCAGCCGTGCCCGTGCTTGAGACCATGACCGGCACGCGAGTCGTCGCCGCGCCCGAAGCGCTCGATGCCGCTCGCTGGAGCGAGGGCGCGGTGGTGCTTCGCCTAGCGCCGGACGACGTGTTCGCCATCGGCGTCGGGGAGATTGAAGTCGCCGATGAGGACGCGATCATCGTCGCTGAAGCAGGCTTCATGGGAGTGTGGCTTGATGCCGACGAGCTCTCTCATCAGGTGGTCCCGCACATCGAATGGCCACTGACGTTGACTCGGCCGGCGCTCGTCCAGGGGCTCATCGCTGGTGTGCCTGCCAAGCTGTGGCTGGAGGACGACCGGGCACTCTTGTTGTGCGCTGCCGCCTACGCCCGCGAGCTCGCCGACCGTCTCGGATGAGCGATTTCGTCGAACGGCGGATCACGCTGGAGTGGCAGGCGCCGCGGCGTTCATACGACGTGGCAATCATCGGCGGCGGCGGCCATGGTCTCGCCACCGCCTATTACCTTGCTGACCGTCACGGCATCAAGAACGTGGTCGTGATCGAAGCCGGCTATATCGGCTCGGGAAACTCCGGCCGTAACACCACGATCATCCGTGCCAATTATGGGATCCCCGAAGCCGTCCGCTTCTACCAACGCAGCCTGGATCTCTACGGAGATCTGGAAGAGGAGCTGAACTGCGCTTTTATGTACGAGACGAAGGGGCTGATGTGGCTCGCCCACACCCAGCCCGCGATGCGTGCCGAGCAGGCACGTTCCTTGCTCAATGCCGCCTGTGGCACGGAGACGGTCATGATCACGCCGCAGCAGGCCAAGGAGCTGTGCCCACAGCTCGATCTATCGGGTGGCGGCCGGTATCCGGTCCTCGGCGCCTCGTACCATCCGGGCGCCGCGACGGCTCGCCACGACCGCGTGGTATGGGCTTACGCCCAGGGTGCAATGCGCCGCGGGGTCCATGTCGTGCAGCACACGAAGGTAACCGGGCTGCTGCGCGATGGAGCGCGGGTCACTGGAGTCGAAACCTCCGCCGGGCCGATCTCGGCCGGCACCGTGCTGAGCGCAGTGGGCGGAAGGGTGTCGACGATCGCCGCGCACGCCGGCGTGCGCTTGCCGATCCGCACGCATCCGCTTCAGGCGTTCGTCACGAACGGCTATGACTTTCCCTTCCCGGGGATTGTTGGCGATACCGAGCTGCTGTGCTATCTGTCCCAGACCGAGCGGGGCCAGATGCTGATCGGCGCTGAGTACGACGCTCAGCCGAGCTACTCACAGCGATCCTCGTTCAGCTTCCTGCAGAGCTGTGCGGCGAAGGCGATTCATCTCTTTCCCTTCCTGCGTGACCTGCGCATCCTCCGCCAGTGGACGGGCATCTGTGACATCTCTTCCGACTCGTCGCCCATCATGGGCGAGAGCGGCGTGGAAGGATTTCTCGTGACCACGGGCTGGGGGACATGGGGCTTCAAGGCGATCCCCGCCGGTGGCGAGCAGATGGCCGAGCTGATCGCCACCGGACGCCCGCCCGCCCTTATCGCCCCGTTCAGTCTCGACCGGTTCGCACGCGACGACACGATGGCGGATCCGGGTTCAACGGGCACACACTGATGCTGTGGATCCCGTGTCCCACGTGCGGACGCCGCCCGGTGGAGGAGTATGCGTTTGGGGGCGAGCTCCGCGGTGTCTCTGAACGGATCACGGACGCGACCGAGCGGGACGTTGATTACGTGTGGATGTACGACAACGCCGCGGGCGTGACCGTGGAGCGCTGGTTCCATCGCGCCGGCTGCCGGCGCTGGCTCACGTTGCGCCGCGACACCGTGACCGACGTCGTTGTGGCGTAGATCTCTAGCGGGCGCTCGTCGCCCTCGATGACCCGCCGCGGACGCTCATTCGACGTCGATGGCGAGATTCCCGAAAATCAGGACCTTGCGCTCGAGGTCGAAGACGGCCTTGTTGCTACGGTTGATCAACTGAAGAAGCACGTCCGTGTCCTCCGCTGTGGGACGTAAGACGTACTCGTCGGCGCCGTTGTCGAGGATCAGCTGAAGCGTGAAGGCGCCCGGCTCCCCGCGCACGGTTTCGGTCCACGAGGCCTGGACCTGTGTGACCTCTCGAATGACGATCCGCTGCTCGGCGCGCTGATCCACGACTTCACCTCGTCCTTGATGTCACCCGGATCGTCGCGCGATCTGCTCGACCACCGTGTGCGCCGGCGGGCTGCGCCCTTGGCTGGGCGGCAAGGATACCCGGGGAAGCAAGCGGACCAGGTCGCCCGCTAGCTCGTTACCGGCTCCGCGAGCAACGCGCGCAGGGCAATCGCGCGGTGCGCCGACTCGCCCTGTTCGTCGTGGCGGAAGAAGACGTAGCAGTCGGTGCCGTCGGACAGGAAGGCTTCGAGCCGGTCGGCCCAGCCGGACACCTCCTTCGCGGTGTAGCTGGTTCGTCGCAGGCGCAGGTAGACGTGGTCTGCGGTCCGACGCAGATCGGGCGCCTCGGTCTCGTCGAGGTCCGTGGCGCAGAGCGCGGCGCGCCGGGCGCGCAGCTGCTCGAAGACCTCATCGTCGTGCCAGCTCGGATGCTGGAACTCCAGCGTGAGCGGCAGGTCGGCCGGCCACACCGCCAGCAGGGCGGCCAGCCGTGCATCGTCGCGCACGATCTCCCTGGGAACGCGATATAGCACGCAGCCGAGCCGAAGCCCGAACGCCCGATAGGGCCCGGTCAGCCAGTCCACCGTCTCCTGTGCGGCCGATCCGAATGCGCGCAGGCTGCCCCCGCGCTGGGCCTTGACGACGAAGCGGAAGTCGGGCGGAGTGGCGTCGAGCCAGGCCGCAACCCGCTCCGGCCTAGGCTGTTGGTAGAAGGTGTTGTTCAGCTCGACCGCGGGGAGTCGGGCGGAGTATTCGCCCAGCAGGCCGTCGGCGCGGGTGCCGGCCGGGTAGAAGAGCGGCGCCCAGGCCGGGTAGGCGAACCCGCTCGTACCGACCAGCAGCCGGCCCCGGTTCACTGCCAGCGGAAGAACCGCGCCGAGAGCAGGAAGCAGACCGCGAGCCAAATGCCCAGCACCAGGGCGTCGACCGGCAGCGGCGCATACGCGGCGCCGCCGACCATCGTCTGACGCAACGCGTCGCCGAGATAGGTCAGCGGCATGACCGCGGCCACCGGCTGAAGCCAGTCGGGCATGAAGTCGATCGGGAAGAAGATCCCCGACAGGAACATCAGCGGGAACTGGACGACGCTCGTAAGGGCGTTCGCGGATTCCTCTGTTCGCGCATAGGACGCGATCACGTAGCCGAGCGCCAGGAAGGTCACCGCCCCCAGGACGATGAAGCCGGCGACTGCAAGGAGGCTGCCGATCACCGTCACGCCAAATGCCACCACGCCGATGCCGACGATGATCACGGTCTGCATGATCGCGATCAGCAGCCGCATCAGGACGTTGCTGGCCACGAGCGTGGATCGAGCGAGGGGAGTGGCGTTGAGGCGCTTGAGGATGCCCTTCTCGCGCTGTGCGACGAGCGGGATGGCCGCGAAAACGCCGAGCTGCATGAGCGCCATGGCGAGGATGCTCGGGACGAAGTAGGCAGCGGCACTGATGTTCTGGGTCTGCAGCGCCTCCCCGGCAATGGCCAGGGCGGGCGGCACGCCGGCGAGAGACAGGTTGATGCCGTTAACGACCTGGGACACGATCTGGGTGACGGTCGTGCTTGCCGTGGCCCGGCTCGGGTCCGTATAGAGGGTGAGCTGGAATGGCGGTCCGGTCCGGCTGGGCATGATGGCCTCGCCAAGCCCGGCGGGCACGACGACAACCGCGTCGAGCGTGCCGTCGCGCATCTCCTCGAGGGCCACGGCCCTGTCGCTGTCCGTCAGGACGAGGATCGACACCTCGGCGAACGCTCCGCGCAGCTGTTGCGCGGCCGGGGAACGATCCTCGTCGACCCAACCCACGTTGAAGGCGCCGCCGCCGCCGGAGAAGATCGAGCCGAAGAGGACCACGAAGATGATCGGGAAGGCGAACGTCCAGAACAGCGAGGCACGGTCGCGGTAAAAGCTCTTGATGTTGGCGACGGTGAGAGGCAGCAGGCCCGCGGTCAGTCGGCGCATGTCAGTCTCTCAACGCCCGGCCGGTGAGCTCGATGAAGACGTCTTCGAGCGTCGGCCTGCGCACCGCGAGGTCCAGATCGTGCATGCCCAGCTCATCGCCGAGCTTGAGCAGTGCGCCGACCGTCTGCGGAACCTCCGACGTGTACAGAACGGTCTCATCGCTCTCGTGCGCGACGCGCTGGACCCCGCGCACACCGGCGAGCATCTCGTCGGTCAGACCTTCGCGGGTCGCGAAGCGGACCGTGCGCTCCCTGAAGTGACGCGTGACCAGCTCATTGACCGTGCCCATCTCGAGGATCTGGCCGTGGTCCATGATCGCGACGCGGTCGCACAGTCGCTCCGCCTCTTCCATGTAATGCGTGGTCAGCAGGATGGTGCGGCCCTGGTCGCGCATCTGCTGGATCTGGTCCCACAACGAGCGCCGACCCTGCGGATCCAGGCCGGTCGTCGGCTCGTCGAGGAAGATCAGCTCCGGGTCGTTGACCAACGCGAGGGCGATCGACAACCGCTGCCGCTGACCGCCGGAGAGTTCGCCACTTAGTGCCGTGGCGCGTTCCTCCAAGCCGAGCTCCCTGATCAGCTCGCCCGACGGTCGACGCTTGGCGTAGAAGCTGCCGAACAGGTCGATCAGCTCGATCACCGACAGGTTGGGATAAAGCGAGGCCGTCTGGAGCTGTACGCCGATGCGCTCCTTCAACGCCCCGGGGTGACGCGTGACGTCGATGCCGAGCACGCTCGCGGTGCCCGAATCCGGCTTCAGCAGGCCCTCGAGCATCTCGATGGTCGTAGTCTTGCCCGCGCCGTTCGGCCCCAGAAGGCCGAAGACCTCGCCGGCGGCCATCTCGAACGTGACGCCGTCGACGGCGCGTACCGAGCCGTAGCTCTTGTGCAGGTCGACGACCTCGACTACGGAGCCGGTGTCGACTGCCGACGCCACGCTCAGCCGATCGACATTCGTATGGCTACCACAACGAGCGCGCCGAGGACCGTCAGCAGAACAAGCGGGGACGCGCTGGCGCCCCGGCGATGTTCTGCTTCTGGCAGCAGGTGGCCCGCGCCGATGGCCACGAAGGCACCACCGAATACACCGAGCAGGATGCCGAGCTGCTCTGGTGCGAGAGCGAAGAACTGGCTGATCGCAATGCCGAGGACGGGCGCCACCGCATCTAGCGCGAGAAGGGCGATCGCCGACTGGCGTCCACGCCCTCCGGCGATGGCGAGCGTGACCACGTTGAGCCCGTCAGCGAAGTCATGGACCAGCACCGCGAGGAGCACGATCAATCCAACCTCACCGCCGGCTTCGAACCCGAGCCCAATCGCCAGACCATCGAGGGTGCTGTGGACGATCAGGCCGGACGGCGCGAGCCAGCTGCGCGTCGACTGTGCGAGGGTCATCGGCGGGTGTTCGTGGGGGAAGCGTGGGTCCTGGTCCGGTTCGTGGCCGTGCTCGTATGTGCCCTGATGGATGAACGACTCAACCGCCGCGTACGCGAGGTAGCCGACGACAGCGGCCATTCCCGTCAACAGCGGCGCTTCCTCCGTCCCGATCAGTCCGATCGACTCTGGGATCAGATCGACAAGCGCGGTCGCCACCAGTATGCCGGCGGCGGCCGCCATGACCGCGTGCAGCCGATGCTGCAGCCGGAACACGGCGATGCCCCCGAGCAGAGTGGAGAGAAAGGGCAGGACTGCGATGAGCCAGATCACCCTGCAGCTCCGCAGTCTGCGCACAATCCGAACAGCTCGAGACGGTGGGTGTCGATCTGATAGCCCGTGCGGCCGGCGATGTCGCGGACGACCGACTGGAGGCCGGAGTCCTCCACCTCGACCGACCGGCCACAGGCACGGCAGACCACGTGGTGGTGGTGCTGCTCCGGCGCGCACGCGACGTACGCGTGCTCGCCCGACGGAAGGTCGAGCCGCTCGAGCGCGCCCACCTCGGTGAACAGGTCAAGCGCCCGGAAGAGCGTCGCCCGACCCAGTCGCAGCCGCTGGCGACGGGCATCGGCGAGCAGCTCGGCGGCAGTGAAGTGACCGGCGCGCGATCGGACCAGGCCGGCGACGTCCTGCCGCGGCTGGGTGAGACGGTAACCAGCATCGGTGACTGCGGTGACCATCACGTCCATCGAGTAAATGATACTGAGTATCGATAACGCTTGTGTGCCGCGGGTCGCGGGGCACGTTTCCTGCCAAAAGTCCACACACGTCGACCTGGGCTCGCCGCGAGACGTCCGCTTCGTGCCAGAAGTCGGCGGGGGTGGACTTCTGACCGTGATTTGGGTCAGTCAACGCCAAATTGGGGCCATTAGGGCCAAGGCCGGGCCCGCGAGGCGGCGCGGAGTCCGCGCAGAAGGACATCTGGCACGATCGTGCTGTCAAATTGCTCGGCCCACCTAGAATCTGCCGCGAATGACGACCTACGACCTGGCCACCGCCCTGCTCATCGTCGACGTTCAGAACGATTTCGCCGACCCACAGGGAAGCCTCTACGTCAGCGGTGGCGAAGAGGTGGTACACCTAATCAATCGCGAGATCGAGCGTGCGAAGCAGGCCGGCGCGGGCGTCTTCTACATGCAGGACTGGCATCCGGGCTCGACGCCCCACTTCCAGAAGGACGGCGGCACCTGGCCGGTGCACTGCGTGATGGATACCTGGGGCGCGGAATTCCATCCCGAGCTGGTCGTCGACGGACCGGTCGTCCGCAAGGGAAGCAACGGCGAGGACGGCTATTCCGGTTTCACGATGCGCGACCCCGCGACAGGCGACACGATCGCCACCGCACTCGCCGAGATGCTCGGCGCCGCCGGCGTCACGCAGATCATCATTGCCGGGCTGGCGACCGACTACTGCGTGAAGTCGACCGTTCTGGACGCTCGCGCGAAGGGCTACCCGACGACGGTCATCCAGAACGGCGTTCGCGCCGTGGACCTCCAGCCGGGTGACGGCGACCGCGCGATCGAGGAGATTCTCGCCGCGGGCGCGCTGCTCGAGTCGCGGGCAATCGTAAAGGCGGCGTCTGCGGAGGGCGGCGGCTAGACTCTCGATCGTGGAGCGACCAGCCGACGACCGTCCCTACTCGCCGGGCCTCGAGAAGGTCCTGGCGGGCGAAACATCTCTCGCTCTGGTCGACGGCGCCAACGGTCGGCTGCTTTATCGCGGCTATCCCATCCTGGAGCTCGTCCAGAACGGGACGTACGCTGAGGTCGCCGAGCTGCTCTGGACAGGGGAATGGCCGGAAGGGGCCCACCTCCCAACGGCTCCGCTTCCCGACGCGGTGCTGACGTCACTGCGAGCACTGCCGGCGAAATCCCACCCGATGGACGCCCTGCGCACGGCCATCTCAGCCTGGGGCGCAGTCAATCGGCCTGCCTGGCCGCCGACTGTCGAGCAGGCGCGTGCGCTGACTGCGCTGGCCCCCTCGGCACTCGCGGCATTCGGCCGTCTCCGCCAGGGCAAGGAGCCCGTTGATCCCGATCCCGAGCTCGAGCTCGCTGCCGGCTTCCTTTACCAGCTGACCGGCGAAACGCCCGACCCGGCAGCCGCCCGAGCGCTCGACGCGTACTTCATCACCGGCGCCGAACACGGTTTCAACGCCTCGACATTCGCCGCACGCGTGATTACCTCGACGCAGTCGGATATCTGTAGCGCTGTGGTGGGCGCGATCGGCGCGCTCAAGGGCCCGTTGCATGGTGGCGCTCCTTCCGAGGTCGTGAGCCAGCTCCACGAAATCGGGTCAGTCGAGCGCGCTGAGAGATGGATCGATGACGCCCTGGACCGCGGCGAGCGCCTGATGGGCTTCGGCCACCGCGTTTATCGGGCGTACGACCCGCGCGCCGCCGCGCTGCGGACCGTTGCGGAGGGGATGGGCAGGATGGCAGAGTGGCTCAAGCTGGCGGTGGCCGTCGAGGACATCGCGTTGCGCAAGCTCGAGGAGCGACACCCCGAGCGGGCGCTCAAGACGAACGTCGAGTACTACGCCGCGGCCGTGCTACAGGGCATCGGCCTGCCACCGGACCTTTTCCCGGCCACGTTTGCGCTGGCGCGTCACGCAGGTTGGACGGCGCACGTCCTTGAGCAAGCGTCGGCCAACCGTCTCATACGACCTGACGTGCGCTATGTTGGCCCGGCCGAACGGTCGCTGCCAGGAGTGGCCGCCGCCCGCTGAGCTGCGGCCAGCCTTTGGAGGGGGTAATGCGACTTCGAGCGGGGATGGCCCTGGCGCTGGCCATGCTGGTAATTCCGACCGGCCTGACGTCATCGGCGATGGCCGTGACCGACCTTCTGCCAGACATGAAGATGGCGCCGCTGTACAGCCCTGAGGTCCAGACGACGGCGAACGGGCACCGGAAGCTGCGCTTCGGCACAATCGGGTTCAACGTCGGGGACGGACCGCTCGAGGTTCGGGCGCGTAACCGCGACAACGGCGAGCTGCTCAATGTCGCCCAGTGGATCTACCGCTCCGACGGCACCAGTCACAGCGTGGCCAAGCCCGCCGCTCAGGTCTTCTACAAGCGCGACGGCCACGACCACTGGCATGTCGAGCGCTTCATGGTCGTCCGCCTTTCCCCCCTGCCAGGCATGAGTGCCACCGAGCGACGGATCAAGAAGATCGGCTATTGCCTGGTCGACTCCATGTCCTTGCCATCCGGCGAGCGTCCACCTAACGCGTCCCAGTTTCCGGTCTACGGCGACTGTGGAACGCGCACCAGCCGACGCATAACGGTTGGCATCTCCGTCGGCTGGGGTGACAACTACCCGCCCGACTTTGCGTTCCAGGCGATCGATGTCACCGGACTCCCGCAGGGCCAGTACAGACTGTGCGGCACGGTCAACCCGCATGGCATCTGGACCGAGAAGGACAACAACGTCGCCAACAACTCGTACTGGCTGGACCTCGATCTGGACGCTGCCAACAACGACCTGACCGTGACCGGGAGTGGCGCGACGCCCTGTAGGTAGGCGCCCGACCGGTAGCTTTTGCCGCTACGCCCCGGCAGGAACGGGGCCGCCGGTGGCGGCGATGAACTGCTGTTCGTACAGCTGCTGGTACAGACCGCCCTGAGCCAGTAGCTCGTCGTGGCGGCCACGCTCGACGATCCGGCCGCGGTCGAAGACGAGGATCTGGTCGGCACGCAGGATCGTCGACAGGCGGTGCGCAATGGCAATAGTCGTACGGCCCTTCATGGCCCGTTCGATTGCGGCCTGGATCAGCCGCTCCGACACGGTGTCCAGCGCTGATGTCGCCTCGTCCAGCACGAGGATCCGTGGATCCTTGAGCAGCACGCGTGCCAGCGCGATGCGTTGCTTCTCCCCTCCGGACAGCTTGTAGCCGCGTTCGCCGACGATCGTGTCGTAGCCCTCCGGCAGTTCGCGAACGCGATCGTGGATAGCCGCCATGCGCGCGGCAACCTGGAGCTCGCGATCGGTCGCATCAGGCTTCGCGTAACGGAGGTTTTCGCGGACCGACGCATGGAAGAGGAACGTCTCCTGGCTGACGAACCCGATCACCTGGCCGAGGCTGGCCAGCTTGAGCTTGCGCACATCCACGCCGTCGATCTCGACCTCCCCCTCGTCGACGTCGTACAGCCGCGGGAGCAGGTAGGTGGTCGTGGTCTTGCCAGACCCCGACGGGCCTACGAGCGCCACGAGCTGGCCCGGCTCTGCCTGGAAGTCGATGTCCTCCAGCCCGAAGGGCAGGCGCTCGTCACCGAAGGGAAGCAACTCGTCGAGCAGGTCCGGCTCAGACGCCGGTACGCCGTCGGCAGCGCGGCCGTCGTCTTCGGAGGTTGGGCCGGCGCCGTTGGTCGGGGCCTCAGCAACCGCTGCAGCGGGCGCGCCGCGGTAGCGGAATGAGACGTTGCGGAAGCGGATCTGGCCGCGCACTTTCTCCGGATCGAGCGCAACGGCGTCTGGCGCGTCCTCGATCTCCACCGGCATCTCGAGGTACTCGAAGATCCGGTCGAACAGGGCGAGCGCGCCGTGGAGCTCCACCTGGACGTTGAGGAGCTGGCCAAGCGGGAAGAACAACCTGCTCTGGAGCGTGGTGAAGGCGACGATGTCACCGATGGTGGGCGCGGTGGGATCGCCCTGGATGGCCAGCCAGCCTGCGAGCCAGTAAACGAACGCGGGCGTGATCGAGAAGATCGTGCCCACGATCATGAAGAACCAGCGGCCGACCATGCTCTGCCGGATCTGGAGCCGCGCGAGCTTGGCGTTGGCGGTGCTAAAACGGTCGATCGCCTCCTGTTGGCGGCCGAACGTTTTGGTCAAGAGCATGCCGCTGACACTGACGGTCTCCTCGGTGATCGCGCTGATGTCGGCCAGGCTCTCCTGCGTCTTGCCCGCCAGGCGCCGCCGGATCTTGCCCACGCGGAAGGTCAGGTACATGAAGAAGGGCAGCAGCCCGAGCGACAGCGCCGTCAGCCGCCAGTCGAGGAGCAGCATCGCCAGGACCGTCGAGATGACGATGACCAGGTTGGCGAACACGCTGCTCGCCGTGTCCGTCACGACCGACTGGACACCGCCGACGTCGTTTGACAGGCGGCTCTGGATCTCGCCCGTCCGCGTCTCGGTGAAGAAACGAAGCGGCAGTCGCTGGAGGTGCGTATAGAGCGCGTTTCGAAGGTCCTGCATCACGCGCTGGCCGATGACGTTGTTGAGGTATGTCTGGCCGACGCCGATGAGGCCGCTGACGATGGGCACGATGATCATGAGCCCGACGAACAGGTTGAGGAGCCCGAAGTCCCGCTGGGGGAGTGCCTCGTCGATCAGCAGCTTGATCAGGTATGGGTTGATGATCCCGAGCAGGCTGGTGATGACGATGGTCACCAGCACCGCCGACACGGCCAGGCGATACGGCCTGAAGAACGCGGCTATGCGGCGGATTGTGTGGGCCCGTCGCTCCCGCGGAACCTTGCGATCGTCGCCGTTGCCGAAATGGCCGAAGCGTCCGCCTCCTCCGTGAAAACCCATTACTCGGGAGAGTAGGGCGGAAGTTCGGGCGACGTTTTCGGACCCGCTCGACGGGTGCGGCTAGGTCGTTAGCGGTGCCTGAGCGGGGACCACCGGGGGCCCTACGTCGGCTTCTGACTCGTCTGTCTCGATGAGCTCGCGGTCCGCCCCGAGGCGTACGCGAGTCGCGAATAGCCAGGCCAGGCCATACAGCACTGCCACCAGGATCAGCAGCGCCTGGTAACCGGTGATCAGGGCCAGGTATTCAAGCGTGCCGCCGACCATCGCTCCGAGCAGGTTGCTGGCGAATGCCATATCGGCCGTGTTGGTGTCCCGGAACGAGTACGAGAAGACGAGGTTGGCGAAGAAGACCGGCGCGAATGCCACCGCGGCCGCGACCACGTAGCGCAACCAGGCCGGCTCGAACAGCAGCGACTCCGGTGGCAACAGGAACGCCACCGCGATCGAGGCGAACAAAAGGACATAGAAGGGCGTTGGGTTGGTCATCTTCAGGCGCGTGTTGACGAAGATCGCCACGAGGACGCTCGCGAGTATGCCGAAGAAGGCCAGGGAATTGACCAGCCACGTCGTCCCGAACAACAGGCTGAAGCTAGTCAGGCTCCGTGTCGTCAGCAGCAGGAAGGCCACCCCCAGCACGAAGAAATGCGGGCTGAAACGCCGGATGGTCGTGCCGGTTGCGCGCGCCGCGACGGCTACTGCCGCGAGCGCCCCGATGAGCACGATCGCGATGGCGGCAAGGTAGTGCGACGCGATGAAGGGCGTGCGCAGGTATAGGAACGGCCAGTCGTCCGTGGCTGGCTTGGGCGCTGGGCCATCGGTGATCGGCGGCGTTCCCGTCGCGGGCTCGCCCGGCGGCTGGCCGTTTCCCAGCGACGCGACCAGGGGACCGGCCGCCAGTGCTGCCTTGTGGTTCCCGTACACGTTGACGAGGGGCTCATGCTCGAATGCGTCACTGAGCATTGTCGACAGTTTGTTAACCAGCCAAACGTCGCGGTAGTAGTTGTAGAGCACGAAGATGCCGTCATCGCTCAGGTGATCGCGGACGCTCGCGAACGCCTCCTCGGTGAAGAGGAATGACTCGAGCCGGATGTTCGATTGCGAGCTGACCAGGGTCAGCGAGTCGGGCAGGGCGAAGATGACCAGGTCGTACTTCTTGTCCGTGGAGCGAAGGAAGGCGCGGCCGTCGTTGACGATCGGCGTCACACGCGGATCGGAATACGGTTGGTTCGGATGGCGCTCCATGCCGATCTGCTGGAGCTTGGGATCAATCTCCACGGCGTCGATGTGACCTGCTCTATGGTCTAGCGCAATCGCAGCGTCAGAGCCGCTTCCGGCGCCGACGATCAGGACCTCTGGATAAGTCCGGCCTGGGAACCAGCGGTAGACCTGCTCGTAGAACTCCTCGATGCCCTGCTCGCCGAGGGGATGGAGGGCTTGGTGCGGGATCCCGTCGACGGTCAGGTGCACCAGTCCGCTTGAGGCAGTGAACGAGTTGATCCGGTAGTACGGCGACCAGATGTCGCTCCTTCCCTGGTTGCCGAGGACCACGAAAGCCAGCACGACGGCGAGGGCCAGCCCGTTGACGATCGTCCAGGTGGTCAGGCGCCGGCCAAGCTCCAGCGCGGCGACGAGTGCGACGGCCACGATGAACCAGATGACGGGGTTCGTGCCCAGCGCCGAGAGGACGGTGAACAGGGCGATGCCGGCCATTGAGCCGGCGATGTCGATCCCATACGCCCTCAGCGGGGGCATGCTCTTGAGCAGCGGACCTAAGGGCAGCGCCAGCGTCGCCAGCAGGGCGACGACCAGGCCGACGACCAGGGGCAGCACCAGGAAGTTCAGGTCCGCCGCCGGGTTCTCGGCGAGGCCGAAGAACAGCTCGTTCTGGGAGTCGATCTGGACATTGAGCTGGAAGCGGTAGACGAAGGCGACCACGGCCGCGAGCAGGAACGCGAACGGGCTGAGGCGCGGGTTGCCGCCCTTGCGGCCAAGGAGGATGCCCAGCCCGATGCCCAGGAAGCTGGCGATCAGCAGGAAGTTGCTGAAGAAGCCGATGTACTTGACGTTAGCCGGGATCCAGCGGATCAGCATCAGCTCGACGAACAGGATCGCCAGGCTGGTCAGGAACAGGCGAACTTCGTTACGCGCCAGCAGGCCCAGTCGAATGCCCTCCCAGGGGTGGTCGGTGATCGCGCCGCAGGTACGGGTGCGGCGCCAGCGGCATGGTAGCGGCACACGGCCCGAGTCGGACTATGGCGGCGGCCGCCGAGCCCGCGCGGGCGATCCGTGCGCCTGCGTTGCCATCTCCACCGTCCGCGCAATGCGCGGACGGTGAGCGCCCGTGAACCGTAGTTCGCACCAAATCCGCCGAATCCGCGTCATTTGGCGGGGCTTGGGCCGATCCAAGCGTTATCGCCCTCGTATCGCGCGGATTTGGCAGGAAAGCGGCCCGCGCCAGCCGCAGGCGAGCTACCAGGCAGTGGCGGTCGCAACCTCTGCGATGCCCTGGGCCTCCAGCCAACGCTCGGCGTCGATGGCCGCCTTGCATCCGTCAGCCGCCGCGGTCACCGCTTGGCGGTACCTGTGGTCGTGCACGTCACCGGCCACAAAGACGCCCTCGATCTTTGTCCGTGTCTCATCGACAACCGTCAGGTAGCCCTTGTCGTCGACATCGAGCCAGTCGCGGAAGACGTCCGTGTTGGGCTTGTAGCCAATGGCCACGAAAAGCCCTTCCATCGTCTCGTCTTCCTCGGCTCCCGACACGGTGTCGCGGAGCCGAAGACCTTCGACGCGCTCGTCGCCGAGCACGTCGGCCACTTCGGTGTTCCAGCGCACGTCGATCTTGGGGTTGTCGATGGCGCGTTGCTGCATGATCTTGCTGCCGCGGAACTTCTCCCGTCGGTGGAGCATGACGACCTTGTCGGCGAAGCGGGTAAGGAAGCTTGCCTCCTCGAGCGCGGTGTCGCCGCCGCCGACCACGGCCACTTTCTTGCCGCGGAAGAAGAAGCCGTCACACGTCGCACATGCGCTGACGCCGCGGCCGCGCAGGCGAGTCTCGTTGTCGAGCCCCAGCCAGAGCGCCGACGCACCAGTCGCGACGATCACCGAATCGGCCGTGTACTCGACGCCCTGCGACCAGAGCCTGAATGGGCGGCCGGAGAAGTCGACTCGGTGGACATCGGAGTCGACAAGCCGCGTGCCGAAACGCTCGGCCTGCTCGCGGAACTTCTGCATCAGCTCCGGGCCCTGGATGCCCTCGGGAAAGCCCGGGTAGTTCTCGACGTCGCTGGTGATCATCAGCTGGCCACCGGGCGTGAACCCGCCGATCACGATCGGCTCCAGGTTGGCACGTGCGGCGTAGATCGCGGCGGTCAGTCCGGCCGGGCCTGAGCCCACGATCACGACATGGCTGCGGTTGCTCGATTCGGCTGGCTGGGAGCCGTTGCCGCCCGCTTTCCGTGGCATGGCCACAGCCTCGGCCGTGCCTGTTTCGACCTGCGTGCCGGCGGAGCTCTCGTCGAGAATGGAGATAGTGGGGAAGAGGGGCTTAGTCGGATCCATCTGTTGCCAATGCTAGCACCGGTGGGATACTCCCGGGGGGTATCAGGACTTGACAGCGCTTCCTACGGGAGCGGGCTGGCTTCCCCGATTGGGCGGATTTGCGGAATGACCTCGCGGCCGATCAGCTCGAGCTTCGAGATGTCCGAGACGCCGCGGATGGAGAAGATCGTGTGGTGCGAGCCGGCGCCCGCCCAGTTGCCCAGTCGGTCGACAAGGGCGGCCGGCGTCAGCGATCCCTTGCTGCCATCCGGCGTGATCGAGACCGTTGCCAGGTTGGTGCGCTCGATCTCCGAATAGTCGCGGCCGACGTCCTCGCAATGCTCTCGCAGCACCGCGTACTTGTGGCGCAGCATGTCCGGGCCGCCGAAGACGTTGCATGCGTCGGCGTAGCGCGCTACCAGTCGCAACGTGCTCCGTTCGCCGCCGCCGCCGACCATGATCGGCACTCGTGGCCTGGACAATGCCTGTGGGCTATTGAGGATGTGACCGGCGCGCACCCGGCGGCCGACGAATGGTGTCTTCGACCCACGTTCGCCACTGAACGCTAGGTGCGCCATCTGGAGCGTGTCAGCCAGCAGCGCGAAACGGTCGGGCAGGTCGGGGAAGGGGATGCCCAGGGACCGTGACTCCTCGACGTTCCACGCCGCGCCGATGCCGAACCAGGCCCGTCCGCCGGACAGCACGTCGAGCGTGGTGACGCTCTTGATCCATATCCCTGGATGCCGGTAGGGCACGGCGCCGACCATCAGGCCCAGCCGAGCGCGGTTTGTGTGCGCGGCCATGAACCCGAGCGCCGTGGTCCCCTCGAGCA
>Ga0183260_10001796_pt1 | contig 17848 bp, 16 predicted proteins | sample AntDrymUQ4972206_2_FD_129768 | JGI IMG/M metagenome (GOLD analysis project Ga0183260, IMG submission 129768) | Polar desert sand microbial communities from Dry Valleys, Antarctica - metaG UQ497 (22.06) (version 2) (version 2) | ecosystem: Environmental > Terrestrial > Soil > Desert | place...
CCTGTGCGCCACTGCGGGAGGCCCCAGGGCAGATGGGGCCTCCCGCAGCCTATTCGCCAGGCTTCGGTGCGAGCCAGTCCCGGAAGGCGTCGAAGCTGAACGGTCGGCCGAGGAAGTCCTTCATGAGCACTGCGGCGGGCTTGGTGCCGCCCGGAGCGAGCACGAGGTCGCGGTAGCGCCGCGCCTGCTCGAGGTCCATCAGGCCGTTCGTGAACGCGGTGCCAAGGTCCGCCGCGAGGACCTTGCTGTACATGTAGGTGTAATAGGCAGCGGTGTATCCCTCGAGGTGCCCGAAGCTCGCCTGGAAACGCGACGCCGGATCGACCTTGGAGGGTGAGTATCGCTCGGCGAGCTCGAAGAGGAGCTTCGTCGTATCGAGGTCCTGCGGATCGCGGTCGTGGTACTCGAGCGAGATCGCGGCGAGGAACAGCTGCCGCTGCACGAAGACGCCGCGGCCGAAGTCGCGCGCCGCGCGCAGGCGCTGCACCAGCTCCTCGGTGATGGGCTCGCCGGTCTCGACGTGCCTTGCGAACCTCCGGAGCACGCCGTAGTCGAAGATCCACTCCTCGAGGAACTGCGATGGTGCCTCGACGAAGTCCCACTCCGCGACCTGGCCCAGACGGACCCACGGCACCTGGCCGCGGACGATCGAGTGCACGAGGTGGCCGAACTCATGGAAGAAGGTGACCACCTCACGGTGCTCCATGAGCGCGGGTCCGCTGTGTGCCGACGGATCCGGGAAGTTGCACACGAGCACGTAGTGGGGGAGCTGCTTCCCGCCGACGCCCGGCCGGTATCCAAAGCAGGCCGCGTGCTTGAACTTGCCGTCGCGCGGGAACATGTCGAGCGAGATCCGGCCCGCATGCGCGCCGTCGACCGCGACGTCATACGTCTCGACGGATGGGTGCCACAGCTGCTCGTCCACCTTCGTGAAGCCGAGGCCGAAGAGCTCGCCGCTGAGCTCGAGGATCGCCTCCTTCACCCGCCCGTACTCGAAGTACGGTCGGACGGCCCTGGCGTCGAAGGCGAGCTCCTCCGCTTTGACCCGCTCGGTCAGGTAGGTCACCTCGTGGTCGCACAGCTCCTCCGCGCCGGGAGGGCCTTCGCGGCGCTTCATCGCCTGCAGCCGCTTGACCTCAGCGGCGCCTGCTTGGATGGTCGTGTCATAGGCGCGCTCGATGAACTCGTGCGCGCTCTTCGCGGTCTCGATCATCTTGTCCTCGGTCGCGTAGTCCGCGTAGGTCGGATAGCCGAGGATCCGCGCGAGCTCATGACGGCGCGCCAACATCCGATCGAGGACCTCGAGGTTCACGGGAACGGCGCGGGTGTTCGACACGAGCATGAGCGCCTGGCGCGCCGCTCCACTCTTGGCGTAGGACATGAACGGGATGTAATCCGGGTAGTCCGTGGTGATGCGGACCTTCCCGCCCACTCCGACCGGGTGCGCCTTGGCGTAGTCCTCCGGTAGCCCCGCCAGGTCGGCCGGGTCGATCTCGATCGAGCTCACGTCATCGCGGATATTCCTCGCGAAGGCCTGTGCGATCGCGACAAGCTCCTGCCGGAGATCCCGGACGCGCTGACGCTCCTGCTCGCCGAGCCCGACCCCTGAGCGCTTCATGTCGCGACGCTGGAGGAAGACGAACCGGCGCTCAAGGTCGTCGAGCGACCGCTCATCGAGCCTGCCGAGCACATCGTAGAGGCCGCGGTGCTGCTGGAGCTCCGTCGCGAACCTGGTGACCTCGCGGACCACCTCCTCCGCCGCCGCTCGGACCGCCGCGTCCGGGTGCACCTCCGACAGCAGTCCACATTCGGCACCGGAAGTCGCGAGCTCCAGCCCGAGATCGTTCAATGTGCCGAGGATCACCGTCTTGTCGGGCGCGGATCCTCCGAGGGCCGCGATCCGTCCGAGGAGCGTCGTGGCGCGCTCGATCCGCTCGCGGTGGCGGCCCGCGAGCTCCGCTGCCGGGATGTTCGGGGTGGTCGCCGTCATGCCGAAAGTGTGCCTCTTCGGCGCCCTACCTGCCTCGCGGCGGTACGGTTCGCGCGTGCACGAGACGGAGGTGATCCTCGGGCTGGTCGCCGTCGTCGCGGCGCTCGCTGCGCTGGCGCGTCGCATCGGGATGCCGTACCCGATCCTGATGGTCGTCGCGGGTATGGCGATCGGGTGGATCCCCGAGGTTCCCCGGATCGAGCTCGAGCCCGAGATCGTGTTCCTGGTGTTCCTGCCGCCGCTCCTGTACGTCGCGGCTTCATTCACCTCGATCCGCGACTTCCGGGCGAACACCCGGCCGATTGGGCTGCTGGCGATCGGGCTCGTGCTGTTCACGATCGGCACCGTCGCCGCGGTCGCGCACTGGGCGATCCCCGGACTGGGCTGGCCGGTCGCGTTCGCGCTCGGCGCGATCATCGCGCCACCGGACGCGATCGCCGCGACGGCGATCCTTCAGCGCGTCGGCGCTCCGAAGCGCCTCGTCACGATCCTCGAGGGAGAGTCTGCTCAACGACGCAACTGCCCTGGTGGCCTACCGGCTCGCGCTCGCGGCGGCGGTGTCGGGCAGCTTCTCCATCGGCGAGGCCGGATTCCGGTTCGTCACCGTCGCCGCGGGCGGAGTGGTGCTCGGCCTCGCGGTGGCGAGTGCCGTGACGTGGGTCCGTCGGCGCGTGACCGATACCCCGATCTCGATCACGGTCGGGCTCCTCACTCCGTATGTCGCCTATCTGCCGGCCGAGCAGATCGGGGCCTCCGGTGTGCTCGCGGCCGTGACCGCCGGCCTCTACCTGGGCCGGCATGTCTCGCGCGACCTGTCCAGCGAGACGCGGATCACGGGCGCCGCCGTCTGGCAGATGATCGTCTTCGTCCTGAACGGACTCGTCTTCACGCTCATCGGCTTGCAGCTGCCCGGCATCGTGCAACGCCTCGACGGGATACCGGCCGGCACGCTGCTAGGCGTCGGAGGCCTCGTATCGCTCACGGCCATCGCCACGCGCTTCGTCTGGATGTTCCCGGCGACCTATCTCCCCCGGTTCGTCAGCGCGTCGCTGCGAAGGCGCGACCCGAACCCGCCCTGGCAGTGGGCGGTCGTCCTGGCCTGGGCGGGGATGCGCGGTGCGGTGTCCCTCGCGGCGGCACTTGCGCTTCCCCACGACATCCCGCAGCGCGACCTGCTCATCTTCGTCACGTTCTGCGTCATCGCCTCGACGCTCGTGGGACAGGGACTCACGCTCCCACTGCTGATCCGCCGGCTGGGGGTCGTGAGGTCGGATGACACCGGGCACGAGGAAGCGCACGCGCGCGCCGCCACCGCGGAGGCTGCCCTTGCGCGGCTCGAGGACCGTCGCCCCGAGTGGGCGTCGCACGGCGCGCTCCTCGACGCGCTGCAGGCGCGCTACGCGCATCAAGCCACGCACGCCGAGGCTCATCGCGACGGTCAGCTCGGCGGACCCGAGCAAGAGCTGCTGGAGCACCGTCAGATCCGGCGGGCGCTCCTCGACGCGGAGCGCGAGTCGGCGGCGGACCTTCATGCCAGGGCCGCGATCAGCGACGAGGTCCGCCGGCGGATCGAGCGTGATCTCGATCTCGAGGAGCTGCGAGCAGAAGGTTAGGACCGGATCCGGCGGGCATGCCGGCGGTGTCCGGGACCCACGTCATTCGCGCCCGCACGGGTGGTGTCGTAGCCTGCACGCGTGGGGAGCGGGGCCAAGCCGGGCCGCGTCCTGGTGGTGGACGATGATGGAGGCATCCGCGAGTTCGTCCGCACCGTCCTCCTGGAGGAGGGCTACGACGTGGCCGAGGCGACCGACGGCCGTGACGCCTTGGAGCGGGCCAAGACCATGCGTCCGGACGTGATCCTGCTCGACATGCGGATGCCGGTGATGAACGGGTGGGAGTTCGCGCGGATGTACCGGGAGCGTCCCGGGCCGCACGCGCCGATCGTCATCGTCACGGCCGCGCTCGATGTGGCGAAGGATGCGCGGGACATCGGCGCGGACGGGTTCCTGGCCAAACCGTTCCAGCTCGATGACCTGCTGGACCTGGTCGGGCGCCATGTCGCGACCCCCGGCTAGCCCCGCTGCTCGGTCGGTCGGTCGCCCGGCTGACCTGCTGGCACGTTACGTGCGCACGACCGCTGCCGGAAGGAGGTGACCCCACATGCTTTGGACAATCATCGCTGTCCTCTTGGTCCTCTGGCTCCTCGGCGTCCTTGCCATGCCCGGGCTTGGCAGTATCGTCCACATCCTCCTCGTCATCGCGCTCATCGTGCTCGTCTACCAGCTCCTGACCGGGCGCCGGGTCGCCTGAGGCCAACACCCAGGGAGTGGAGGAGGCCCGGCGCACGGGCCTCCTCCCGTTCGGCCGGGCTCCGCACGCCGGGTAGCCGACCGCGATGACACCGTGCCAGCTTCCCAGCGCGATGCCGCAGCCCGCCACCAGCGGACGCGCCGATGCTGAGGGTCAGATAGATAGCCGTTGACTGACCGCGCATCGTGCTGGTAACGTGCACAGGTCCGTACGGCGGACAGAGACAGATAAAAAGGAAGTGGCGCAGCTGGTGTTGACCAACCTCCTCGCACCGCGCACCGGGGTCCGTCCCCGGATCAGCCTGCCCACCTTCCGGAGCCATTAGGGCCTAGCCAACGCCTCGCGAGCACCTCCGGACCGTGGGCAGATCAGCCCGCGGTCTTTTTTCGCCGATGACGGCGACGTGGGCGATGTAGGTGACTCGAAAGGACGTGCGACATGGCTCTCGCGATATCACCGGCGCCGCGACCGCCGACGACCCACCCGGCCGGTCCAGCGCTGCTAGCGCAGCGGGTGGGCAAGTCCTTCCGCGGGTCGAAGGGAAAGGATGTGCGGGCTGTCGACGGCGTCTCGCTGTCGGTCCGACGGGGCGAGATCTATGGCCTGCTCGGGGCGAACGGCTCTGGCAAGTCGACGTTGATCCGGCTCTTCTCGACGCTGTTGGCCGCCGACTCCGGCGAGGTTCGGGTGTTCGGTCACGACGTCGCGCTCGAGGAGATGGCGGTGAAGCGGCTCATCAACCGCGTCTCGGTCGAGGCGTCCTTCTTCAAGAAGCTCTCGGCGATGGAGAATCTCGTCTATGCGGGCCGGCTCTACGGCGTCGGCGCGGCGGAGGCACGCGCCGCCGCGGCGACGATCCTGCGGCGGCTCGGCATCGAGGATCGCCGCTTCAACGAGCCGTTGGAGAAGCTGTCCCGCGGGATGCAACAGAAAGTGTCCATCGCGCGGGCGTTCCTTTCGACGCCGATGCTCCTCCTGCTCGACGAGCCCACGACGGGGCTCGACATCCGGAGCAAACGGGAGGTGCAGACGTTCGTGCGCGACCTGCGCGATGAGCACGACGCCACGATCCTGCTCACGACGCACGACCTCGACGAGGCCGAGCGTCTCGCCGACCGCATCGGGGTCATCCACGCCGGCCGCCTGGTCGCCGAGGGCACGGCGGACGAGCTGCGCGAGCGTTTCGGCGGCGACCTCGAGTCGGCGTTCATGACGGTGACCGGACGGAGTCTCGAGGAGGCTGACGTGCCGATCGACGGCGGCAGCTGATGCTTGCTGGTCTCGCTGCACAGCCCAAGCTCGCCTACGCGTTCGTCGAGCGCGCGGTCGCGCTCATGCGCCGCTACTGGCTGTGGGAGGCCGTATGGGTGGTGTACTCCATCACGACCTCGCTGTCCGTGGTGTACATCGCGCTTGCGGCGCCCGCGGTGACCGGAGAGCAGGTCGATCCCGCAACGACGTCGCGGTTCGTCCTCTACCTGCTCGTCGGCACCATCGCCTGGCGGTTCCTCGGCATCGTCTTCGAGGACATCGCCGAGCTCATCGCGTGGGAGAAGTGGGAGGGCACCATCGAGTACACGTTCATGGCGCCCGTGCCGCGCCTCACGCATCTCGTCGGCATGTCGATCGGCACCGTGATCCGCGCGTCCGTGATCAGCGTGCTCGTGCTGTTCACGGTGATGCTCTTCGTCGACGTCGACCTCTCCCGTGCGAACGCCCTGTCCGCGATCGCGCTCCTCGGCGTGGGCACCGTCGCATTCATCGGCCTGGGTATCGCCTGTGCGGTCTTCCCGCTCATCTGGACCGAGAAGGGCCTGCAGATGGCATACATCGTCCAGGCCGTCACGCTGCTCGTCTCGGGCGTCTACTACCCGACGACAGTGCTGCCGGCGTGGCTGCAGCCGCTCTCCGTGCTGTCGCCGGCGACCTACGTCATCGAGGGCATGCGGCGCGCGCTGATGGACGGCGCGGACCTGGTCGCGCTGTGGCCGCTGGTCTGGCCCGCGCTCCTCATCGGTGCTCTCTCGATCCCTCTCGGCCTGCGCCTCTTCACCTGGGCCGAGCGCTACGCGAAAAGGACGGGACGCCTGAAGCGGAGCGGCTGATCGTCCCGCCACGTCCTTGTTCACTCGTGTGTTGACCAGTGGCGTGTCCCGGAAACGGCTCCGGGACACGCCACTAGCATCCTCGGGTGATCCCGCCGCCACCGCGGACCCCGCGCGACGACGTCACCGACACGTACTTCGGCGAGTCGATCGTCGACCCGTACCGCTGGCTCGAGGACGGCTCGGGCCCGGTGTCGCGGAGTGGACGGAGTCGCAGAATGCGCGCACGAGGGCCGCCCTCGACGCGGTGCCGCACCGCGCGGCGGTCGCCAGGCGTCTGCGCGAGCTTCTGGAGGTCGGTCTGCTCGGCACACCGCGCCCGGTCGCCGGACGCGTCTTCCACTTCCGGCGGGAGGGCGCGCAGGCGCAGGCCGCGCTCTACGTGCGTGAGGGCACCGCAGAACCCGATCGCGCGCTGGTCGATCCGAACGCCCTCGATCCAAGCGGCCTCGTCACGCTCGACTGGTATTACCCGTCGCCCGACGCGAGGCTGGTCGCGGTCGGACTGTCGCGTGGCGGCACTGAGATGTCGACGCTCCACGTGCGCGACGTCGGGACCGGCGAAGACCTCGGCATCGCGATCCCGCACACGCAGCGCTCGCAGGTCGCCTGGACGGCCGAAGGCTTCTACTACGTCGTCCATCCGGCGCCCGGCACGGTGCCGCCCGGCGATGAGCACTACCACCGTCGGGTGAGGTATCACCTGTTCGCTTCGCTGCCCCGAGGGGAGGGGGACCCGATCGTCTTCGGCGAGGGCCGCGCAAAGGAGGAGATCGTCGGTGTGCAGTCCTCGCGGGATGCGCGATGGGTCCTTTTCTCCGCGTACCGCGGCTGGGTCAGCAACGACCTGTACCTGCTGGATCGCGAGCACTCCGAACGGGGGCTCGCGACGGTCCTCGAGGGCGCGGACGGACTCGCCATGGCGCAGCTCGACCGTGACGGGATCTGGATCCGGACGAACATCGGTGCACCGAGCTACCGCATCGTGCACGCTCCATTCGACAGCCCGGGCGAGTGGCGTGAGGTGGTGCCCGAGGGTGACCACGCGATCGAGGAGTTCGATCTCACACGCGCGCACATCATGGTCCACCGCCTCGAGCGCGCGACCTCCAGGCTCGCGTTGTGGCGTCGCGACGGCGTCTTCGAGCGCGAGGTCGCCCTCCCGGGCATCGGCGCGCTGGCGCCGAGCATCCCGGGGCCAGGGATATGCGGCGATACCGAGAGCGATCGCGCCTGCTTCACCTACCAGTCGTTCGCGCAGCCACCGCGCGCCTTCGCCCTCGACGCGCGCAGCGGTGCGGTCGCTCCCCTCGTGTCGGTCGGCCAGCCCGCGCTCGCTGTGCCGATCGCGGTGGAGCAGACCACCTACCGGTCGAGCGATGGCACCGAGGTGCCGATGTTCCTCGTCCACCGCGAGGACGTGCGGCCAACGGCCGAGGTCCCGACGGTCCTGACCGGTTACGGAGGCTTCAACGTGTCGCGGACCCCGGCCTACACGGCGGGCGCGATCGTCTGGGCCGAGCGCGGCGGCGTCTTCGCTCTGGCGAACCTCCGCGGCGGGACCGAGACATGGGGAGACGTGGCATCGCGCTGGGATGCTCGGGAACAAGCAGAACGTCTTCGATGACCTTCACGCCGCCGCCGCGCACCTGGTCTCCTCGGGCTGGACCGTCCGCGAGCGGCTTGGCGCGTACGGCGCCTCGAACGGCGGGCTGCTCATGGGCGCCGCCATGACGCAGCGCCCGGACCTCTACGGGGCGATCGTCTGCCAGGTCCCGCTGCTCGACATGCTGCGCTACCAGCGTCTCCTCATCGCGCGCTTCTGGATCGCCGAGTACGGGTCCTCCGAGGTCGAGGAGCAGTACCGCTGGCTCCGCCGGTACTCCCCGTATCACAATGTCCAGGACGGCCGGCGCTACCCGCCCGTTCTGTTCACGACGGCCGAGGGTGACAGCCGCGTCGATCCCATGCATGCGCGGAAGATGACCGCGCTCCTTCAGGCACGGCCGGAGTCCGAGGTCGTGCTCCTGCGCGTCGACCGCGATGCGGGCCACGGCGTGGGCAAGCCGCTCGAGAAGCAGGTCGATGATCTGGCCGACCAATGGTCGTTCCTCGCCTGGCAGCTTGGAGGTACAGTCGGGCCGTGAACATACTCCGGTACCTGCGCGAGCAGGCGAGAGAGTACCGGTGCACGGCGTGCGGCGCCGACCACGGGCGCTCGGAGATCAAGCTGGTCGGGCGCGTCGAATCCGCATGGATCGTTCGGGTGATCTGTGCGTCATGCCGTACCGAGTTCCGGCTGCTCGTCGTCGTCGACGAGGCCAAGGCCGTCGCGATGAAGCAGGACCATCCGAGCGGGGTGCGGAACAAGCCTCCCGTGACGCTGGACGAGGTCCTCGACACCCACGAGCTCCTTCGCACCTACAGCGGATCCCTCGACGATCTGCTCTCGGTACCTGCCGCACCGGCGCGGCCGACGGAGCGAGGCCCGGACCCGACCTAGCGTGTCCAAACAGAACGCGGTCCTGACCGGCTGGGGCTTCTATGCGCCGTCCCGCGTGGTGACCAATGCCGAGCTCGAGAAGATCGTCGACACCTCGGATCAGTGGATCACGGAGCGGACCGGTATAAAGGAGCGGCGCTTCGCGGCCGACGGCGAAGGCACCGCATCGATGTCGACGCGCGCCGCGCGCGTGGCGCTCGAGCGGGCGAAGATGAGGCCCTCGGAGATCGAGCTCATCATCGTCGGAACCTGCTCCCCCGACTACCTCATGCCAGCGACCGCGTGCCTCGTGCAGACCGCCCTCGGCGCCGAGCGCGCCGGGGCATTCGACATCGAGGCCGCGTGCACGTCTTTCGTCTCAGGACTTGCGGTCGCGAACGGGATGATCAGCGCGGGATCGGTGAAGAACGCGCTCGTCATCGGCGCCGAGACGCTCTCGCGGCTGCTCGATATGACCGATCGCACCACCTGTGTCGTGTTCGGCGATGGCGCGGGCGCGGTGGTGCTCGAGGCGTCCAACGCCTCGGTCGGCATCGAGTCGACCGTGCTGCACTCAGACGGCGCGAAGGGCGATCTGCTCTACGTGAAGGCCGGCGCCTCGCGAGTGCCGGCGACCCACGAGACCGTCGACAAGGGTCACCACTTCATCCGCATGCAGGGCGGCGAGGTCTTCAAGATGGCCGTGAAGTCGATGGCGGACGCGGCCGAGGAGGCCATCGACGACGCCGGTCTGCGGCTGGGGGACGTCGATATCGTCATCCCGCACCAAGCGAACCGCCGGATCATCGAGGGCATGGCCAAGCGGCTCAACATCCCGATGGCCAAGGTGTTCATCAACCTCGAGAAGTACGGCAATACCTCGGCAGCCTCCATCCCGATCGCTCTGGCCGAGGCAGCCGAGCAGGGCCGCCTGCATCGCGGTGACAAGGTCCTGCTCGTCGCCTTCGGCGCGGGCTTCACCTGGGGCGCCTCGGTCCTCGAGTGGTGGGGCTCACCGCTGCCGGAGCACCGCGAGCCGGGAATCCGCGAGCGCGCCGCACGCGCGCTCGAGGACGTCGTCGATCGGGTGCGGCCGACCTAGCGCCAGGGGTCGAAGCGGCCTGGGGTCGCGGCCCCGGACGGTCGAGCCGACGAAGCGGCGAGTCGTCACGACCGTCGCCACCCGCTACGTGACCATCGCGCCATCGGACCGCGAGCCGCGAGCAATCTCCCTGAAATTCCTCCGCTTACCCCCTTGACAGCGAACCATGGTGGGGTAAGTTGCCCACTGCGTGGTGAGCAGTGGGGGAAGGTGGGGAACCACCTCCTCCGGTCGGAAGGGTCAGTGGAAAGCATCTTCGCCGGCGAGTTCGCACACCACCTGGACGAGAAGGGTCGGCTGGCGATCCCCGCAAAGTTCCGGCCTCGCTTCAAGGAAGGAGCGGTCGTGACGCGCTGGGACCCCGAGTGCCTGGCCCTCTTCCCGGCTCCGGAGTGGGAGTCCCTGAACGCCGCCATCGCCACACGGCCCCGAACGGACCCGGCCGTCGTGCGATTCCAGCGATTCCTCGTCGCGAGCGCGCATGAGGCGGACCCGGATGGGCAGGGCCGGATCGTCATCCCGCAGCACCTGCGCGACTGGGCAGGCCTGACCGACGAGGCCGTCGTCGTCGGCGTCTCGCGGAACCTCGAGGTCTGGCAACCCGTGCGGTGGCGCACTCACCTCGGTGAGGTGGAGCGCTCCATCGGCGAGACCCTGAAGGACCTTGGGATCTAGCGGTGGGAGGCCTCATGAGCCGGTCCTCCTCGCTGAAGTACTCGTCCAGCTTGCGGGTGCAGGGGTCCCCGCGGCACTGCGGGCCGAAGCGGGCGCTGTCGTTCGGTTCCTTGACGCCACGGTCGGCGCGGGAGGCCACGCGGCCGCCATCCTTGATCGGACCGCCCCGTTGGGCCGCCTCCCCGGGCTCGACCGCGACCCTGCCGCGCTGGAGGTCGCACGCCGGCAGCTGGGGCGTTTCGGCGAGCGGCTCGTCCTCGCCCGCGCGAACTTCGCCCGGTGTGACAGCGTGGCCGGCGAGCACGGCTTCGGGGCGCTCGACGGCGCCCTGTTCGACCTGGGCCTCTCATCCATCCAGCTCGCGGACGACGCGCGCGGGTTCAGCTTCCGCTCCGGCGGACCCCTGGACATGCGCGCAGACCCGGACCTCGGCACCACGGCGGCGGACCTCGTGAACACATCGCCGGTGGACGAGCTCCGGCGCATGTTCCGTGAGCTCGGCGATGAGCCCGAGGCCGCGCGGATCGCGAGCGCGATCGTGCGGCGCCGCGCCCGCGAGCCATTCGCGACCGCGGACGAGCTCGGGCGCTTCGTCGCCGGCGTGAAGACCCGCCGCCCGAGGTCCATCGACCCGGCGACGCAGGTCTTCCAGGCGCTTCGGATGGCGGTCAACGGCGAGCTCGACAACCTCGCGCGGGGGCTCGAAGGCGCGGTGCGCCTCCTTCGGCCCGGTGGGCGGCTCGCGGTGATCTCGTTCCACTCGCTCGAAGACCGGACGGTGAAGCAGTTCTTCGTCCGGGAGTCGCGCGACTGCATCTGTCCTCCCCACCTCCCCACCTGCGTCTGCGGGCATCGCGCGGGTCTGCTTGTGATCACTCGGCGGCCGCTCACCGCGGAAGCCGACGAAGTCGCTCGCAACCCGCGCGCCCGCAGCGCACGGCTTCGCATTGCGGAGAAGCTCTCCTGATCTCGTCCCTCTCGCTGTATCCGAGCCGAGGGCGCGCGCAGCCGCCCACGCATCGCGCGCCGGCGCGCAGCATGGCGACGCGACGCCCGGCTCCCCGCCCGTCGGCGCGTCCGGCCGCTCCCCGTCGGGGGCAGGCTGCGGCGCGGCCTGCGGCGCGCGCGCGCGCACATGAGACCGTGACCTGGGAGATCCGCACGTTCGGCGTGACAGCCGCCGCTATCGCGGCCGGGTTCCTCCTCGCGCTGCTGTACCTCGGGCAGATCACCGGCGTGTCGGCGCATGGGTACGAGATGCAACGCCTCGAAGCGCACCGTGACGAGCTCCGCCGCCAGTCGGCGCTCCTCGACGTGCAGCTCGCGAAGCTCGACGCGCCCGCGCGCATCGAGGCGCAGGCGGCGCGTCTGGGTCTCGCCCGCGTCGGGCACGTGCGGGTGATGAACGCAGTGGAGCTCGCCGCCAGGAAGTAGACAGACCCGCCCCTCCTGAGCGGAGCCGGCGGGCCGGCGGAGTAGAAGAAGGTTCACCGAGGGAGGGCCGTGCCCGACCGAGGGAAGGGGGAAGGATGCCGGTCTCGCGCGCGCGGCTTCGCGTCCTCTTCGCCTTCTTCGCGATCGCCTCCCTGCTCCTCGCGGGAAAGCTGGCCTATTGGCAGATCGCTATGCGTACCGACCTGCTCGGACCTGCCCTCGGTCAGGTACGCAGCGACCTGGTCATGCCCGCGACCCGCGGGGTGATACGAGACCGGAACGGCGCGATCCTGGCCACGACGGTCGGGCTCCGCTCGCTCTATGCAATCCCATCGCGCATACCTGACAAGGCGGCCGCCGCGAAAGCCCTCGGGGTCCTGCTCGGTCGCGATCCCGCCGGGATACGCGCACGCCTCGAGTCCGGTGCCGAGTGGATCTTCATCCACCGCAGGCTGCCCGAGAGCGCAGCGGCAGCGATCGACAAGCTCGGCATCCCAGGTCTCGGTTTCGAGACGGAGCCGAAGCGCATGTACCCGAACGATACGGTCGCCGCTCACGTCCTTGGTTTCGTGAATGACGAGGGGGACGGGCAATACGGCGTGGAGGGCGCACACGACGCGGTGCTGCGAGGCATCCCGGGACGTCTCGTGGTGGAGCGCGACTCCCGCGATCGCGCGGTGCCCGTCGGGCTCCGCCAGGCGCTCCCGTCGCGCGACGGGGCGGACCTCACGCTCACGATCGACCTCGTCGTCCAGACGGCGGCCGAGCGCGAGCTTCGGCTGGCGATCGAGAAGGAGAAGGCCACCGGCGGATGCATCGTCGTCCTCGATCCGAAGGACGGCGCGATCCTCGCGCTCGCGTCGGCGCCGTCGTTCGACCCGTCGGCCGTGGCGGTGACCGACTTGGAAGCGCTCCGTGACCGCGCGGTCTCGTGGACCTACGAGCCAGGCTCGACGATGAAGGCCTTCACGATCGCGGCCGCACTCGAGCACGGCCTCGTGACGCCGAGCACGACTTACAACGATGTCGGCTTCGCCATGATCGGCGGTCGCCGGCTCAACAACGCGCTCGGCCGCGCCTGGGGTCCGACGACCGTCACGCAGATACTCGAGCGCTCGGCGAACGCGGGCGCGGTGTTCGTGGGCAGCAAGCTCGGCGCCGAGCGGCTTCACGCCGCGCTCAGGAGCTTCGGCTTCGGAGCCCCCACGGGGGCCGACGTCACGGGTGAGCAACCGGGCTCCGTACGGCCGCTGGCGGAGTGGTACCCGGTCGACGTCGGCACGGCGGCGTTCGGGCAGGGGCTCGCTGCGACACCCCTCCAGCTCGCCGCGGCGTACGCGGCGCTGGCGAACGGCGGGATACTCTACCGCCCCTACGTCGTGGCGAGCCGGCGCGACGCGGATGGGGAGCACCGCACCGCGCCGGTCGCCGTCCGGCGGGTCGTCTCGCCGGAGACGGCCACGCTGATGCGGGACATGCTCACCTCGACGATCGACAACGGGCTCGCGAAGAACGCTCAGCTCTCCGCCTTCAGCGTCGCAGGCAAGACGGGGACCGCGCAGATCCCGGACAAGTCGGGCTCGTACGAGAGCGATGAGTACATCAGCTCGTTCGCGGGGTTCGCGCCGGCGAAGGATCCGGCCTTCGTAGCGGTGGTCGTCCTCGAGCGGCCGAAATCACGCCTGCTCGGCACGCTCACCGCGACGAACGCGTTCAAGGGTCTCGCGCTGGACGCGCTGCGCACGGCGCGAGTCCAGCCGGATCGCAAGCCTTAGCCCCGCGGTCCTCATCGAGGGTCGTGCACCGGAAACGGCTTGCCACCGTCGCTGCACACGCCACTAGCATTGCGAGCACGTGTTCACGCTCGAACGGCTGCTCCAGGCGACCGGCGGACGGGTCGTCCGCGGCAGGTCCGACGGGCAGACGACGTTCAGCGGCGGGGCCTTCGATTCGCGCATCGCCGCGCGGGGATCGCTCTTCTTCGCGCTCCGCGATCAGCGCGACGGGCACGACTTCGCCGGCGACGCCATCGTCGGCGGATGCCGCGGCGCGGTCATCGAGCGCATCCCTGCCGGCATTCCCGATGACGCGCTGCTCATCGAGGTCGCGGACGTGCGCCACGCGTTGCGACGTGTCGCCGAGGCGCAGCGCGACGCGTACCCGATACCGGTCGTGGGCATCACCGGGAACGCGGGCAAGACGAACACGAAGCAGGCCACTGCGGCGACCCTGGGTGCCCGCTTCCGCGTCCTCAGCCCGGCAGCCTCGTACAACAACGAGATCGGGGTCCCGCTCACGCTCCTGCTGCTGGAGCCGACGCACGAGGTCGCGGTCCTCGAGCTGGGCTTCTACGTCCCCGGGGAGATCGCGGACCTCTGCCGGCTGGCGCGCCCGAGCGTCGGCGTGATCACGACGATTCCGGACCGGCCGGTCCACTTCTCCCGGACGCCCAGCGTCGACGCGATCGCACGCGGCAAGGCAGAGCTCATCGAGTCGCTGCCGCCGGATGGGACGGCGCTGCTGAACGCCGATGATGCGCGCGTCCGGGGACTCGCGCCGCTGACGCGCGCCCGGGTGGTGCTTTTCGGTGAGTCCGCCGATGCCGCACTGCGCGCGAGCGACGTGGACACCCGCGGGCTCGACGGGCTGTCGTTCACGGTGACGTACGAAGGCGCCAGCGCCGTCGCCTGGCTGCCGCTCCCGGGGCGACATCTCGTCAGCGTGTCGCTCGCCGCGATCGGCGTCGCTATCGCGCTCGGCGTGCCCCTCGACGAGGCGGCGCTCTCGCTGGGAACGCTGGAACCACCCGCGCATCGGATGAGCGTCCGTCGCGGTGCGGCCGTCACCGTCATCGACGATTCGTACAACGCGAGCCCCGCCGCCGTGCACGCGGCCCTCACCCTGCTGCGCGACGTGCGAGGACGGCGCGTCGCTGTGCTCGGTGACATGCGCGAGCTCGGCACGCTCTCCGCCGATGCCCACGAGGACGTCGGGCGCGACGCGGCCGCTTCAGCGGACCTGGTCATCGGCGTCGGCGAGCTGGCCGCGACCATCGTCTCCGCGGCCCGCGCCGCCGGGCACCGCGCGACGCACGCGGTCGCCGACGGGGCGGAGGCGCTGGTGCTCCTTCGCCGCGAGCTGCGGGACGGCGACACCGTCCTGGTGAAGGGCTCGAGGGCGCTCGCGCTGGACCAGCTTGCCGACGCCCTCGTCGGGCCGAACGTGGCCTGATGGATGCCCGCACCGGGGGCATTTTCGCTCTCGGGATCCTGCTCTTCGCGTTCGTGCTCGGCCTCGTGCTGGCCCGCCCCTTCATCGCGGCGCTCCGCTACTTCCGCGTCGGCAAGCAGATCCGCCGCGAGGGTCCGCAATCGCACTACGCGAAGCAGGGGCTGCTCACGATGGGTGGGATCCTCCCGATCGGCGTCGTCGCCCTCATCTGGGCGACGATCTTCGCCGTCCTCCAGGGTGATGAGCGTGGCGAGTTCGTCGCGCAAACGATCGTGCCGATCGGGGCCCTCGTTGGCGTGGGGCTCCTCGGCGCGATCGACGACTACGTGAATGTCGCGCATGGGTTCGGGATCCGCGGCCGGCACAAGCTCGTCTGGCAGCTGATCGTCGGGGTCGCCGGTGCGCTCTACATCCAGCGGCACTTCGGCGTGACCGGGGTGTACCTGCCGGTCTTCGGCGAGCTCGAGGTCGGAGCCGTGCTGTTCGTGGCGCTCGCCGTGTTCGCGATCATCGCGACGTCGAACGCCGTGAATCTCACCGACGGGCTCGATGGGCTTGCTGGCGGCCTATGCGTGTTCGCGTTCCTGGCGTTCGCGTTCATCGCGAACGCCCGTGGCTTTCCCTGGCTCGTGGTCTTCTGCGCCGCGATGGTCGGCGCTCTGCTCGCGTACCTGTGGTTCAACGTGCACCCAGCCGTCTTCATCATGGGAGACGTCGGCGCGCTCGCATTCGGCGCCACGCTCGCTGCCGTGGCGCTCACGACGGGGTTCGTGCTCCTGCTGCCGGTGGCGGGCGTGATGTTCGTCGTCATCACGATGTCCGTGATCATCCAGGTCGGCAGCTACAAGCTGCGCGGCAAGCGCGTCTTCCGGATGGCGCCGTTCCATCACCATCTGGAGGCGATCGGCTGGCCGGAATCTCAAGTGACCATGCGTTTCTGGCTCATCGGCGCGCTCGGGAGCATCGTCGCCGCGATGCTCGCCTTCGTCACACCGCTATGACCGCGACAACGACCGCCTGGCCGCTCGTCGAAGGGCTGTACCGCTCACCCGCGCTGACCGGGCTGGGGCTGGTCGCCGCGTTCACGCCAGCGTCGTTCGGGAGCATGGCTGGGTCGGTGTTCCCGCAGGCGGAGCAGCGCGAGAACCGGGACATGGTCGCCCGCCGGCTCGGATTCCCCACGGTCGTCCGCGTGAAGCAGGTTCATGGGAATCGGGTCGTATACGCGCCGTTCGTCCCGGCGGAACCCGTGGCGACCCCCGCGCGGGCCCCTCTTCCTCCGTCGTCTCCGGCCGGGCCCCAGGCCGAGGGGAGGTGGCCTGAGGCCGACGCGCTGTGGACGGATCGCGCCGGCGTGCTCCTCGGCGTGAGCGCTGCCGATTGCGTCCCGGTGCTGATCGCCGATCCCGACGGGCGCATCGGCGCGGCGCACGCCGGCTGGAGGGGGACCTCGGAACGTGTCGCGCAGGTGCTCGTGCGCGCGCTCGTTGCCGGGGGCACCGCACCCGCGCGGCTCGTCGCGGCACTCGGACCGGCGATCGGACCGTGCTGCTACACGATCGACGAGGAGCGCGCCGCGCTCATTCGCCAGCGCCTCGGGAGCGGGCCTTGGCTGATCCGGGTGACTCCATCCGGCGGCGCGGCGCCACAGTCAGGGGCACGTGGGCGCGAAGCGGCGTGGTCGTTCGACCTCTGGGCCGCCAATGCGACGCAGCTTCGCGACGCGGGCGTCGGCACGATCGAGGTCGCTGGCATGTGCACCCGCTGCGGCGGTGCCGATCTGTGGTCGTTCCGCTCACGTCGCGAGCGCGGCCAGCAGGGCACCGCGGTCGCCGTGCTGGGGCGGCCGGGTTGAGCGTCATCTTCGACCCGCCGGTCCAGGCGAGCGACTTCCGCGATCGCCGCGTGACGATCGTCGGGCTCGGGAACGGCCGCACGGCCGTGGGCATCGCCCAGTTTCTCGTCGCGAACGGCGCGCGCGTGGCGATCAGTGACGCGAAGCCACGGGAGCTGCTCGCCACTGGGATCGCGCGCCTCGGCGACCTTCCCATCGAGCTGGTGCTCGGGCCGTCGAGTGACGACGCTGCCCTGGCTGACCCGGACTACGTCTTCGTCATTCCCGGCGTGCGGCCTCGCTCGGCGACGATCCTGCGCGCCCGACAGCGGGAGATCCCGGTGCTCACTGAGATCGGGCTGTTCTTTCGCCTCTGCCCTGCCGAGATCGTCGGCATCACCGGGACGAAGGGCAAGAGCACGACGACGACGCTCGTCTCGCGCATTCTGGAGCGCGGTCCGCGTCATGTGCTCGTCGGGGGGAACATCGGCCTGTCGGTCATCCAGGAGCTGCCCACGCTCACGCGCGACGACATCGTCGTGCTCGAGCTCTCCAGCTTCCAGCTCGAGACGCTCGGGGTGAGCCCACACGTCGCGGTCGTCACGAACGTCCTGGAGGATCATCTGGACCATCACGGCACCCGCGAGGGATACGTTGCCGCGAAAGGCAACATCCTGCGGTGGCA
>Ga0183260_10001797_pt1 | contig 17843 bp, 11 predicted proteins | sample AntDrymUQ4972206_2_FD_129768 | JGI IMG/M metagenome (GOLD analysis project Ga0183260, IMG submission 129768) | Polar desert sand microbial communities from Dry Valleys, Antarctica - metaG UQ497 (22.06) (version 2) (version 2) | ecosystem: Environmental > Terrestrial > Soil > Desert | place...
AAGTCTCGATACGCCGTCAAAACCTTAAATGCCGGTGCCGAGGTGCCGGAAGTACATCCCGTCAAACAGCCGTGATGTTCAGACGTTCGGGAAAATTATTTAGATGCAGCAAATAATAACAGGCTGGTTATCATGCGCAAAAAAAGGGCGGGGCGTCAAGCATGAAGTGTTTGAAAAGGGCCTATCGAAAGCGGCGGATCGGAGAGGGGAAGCGTGTCTTTACAACCCCGGCTGTACCAACGCAACATTCTCAATATTGATTTGTTCTTAACGACTATTGCCGGCGAAGAGGATTGTTAGCGCCGCGCCGCGCGCGGGGAAGTGGCGGAGTCGGTGAGTCGGATTGTGTGGGCGGCGCTTGCTGCCGCCGCTGCAAGCGGTTATTGAAGGCGTCACGAGGGACAGCGTTTCGCGGTGTGTCGCTGTTCCCCTGCTGGTTTCTCGGACGTCCCTGCATTCTCTGGCGGAGGCGCGCGCGCTGCCGCCAATCGCGGAGCAGCCCCAGTTGTTCGGGAGTGAGGATGCGGCGCAGTCTCAACTCCGTGACGGCGCGCAGGCGAATTACCTCGGCTTGCGCGGCGGCGACTTCCCGAGCACCTTCTTCAATTAATTTGTCGTCCACATTGTCGGCGTAGATCGAAGCATCGAGAGAGCGCCGCGCGCGGCGCAGGCGCTGCACCAAAACGCGCCCCTCACCCTCGCTCTGGCGGCGAATCCCGACAATCTGCGCGCGCTGCTCCGGCGAGAGATTCAAGCGCGTCCGCATCTCTCCGTCATCGCTGCCGGAACGTGACGCTTCTTCTTCATCTGCTGGCTCATCCTGCTGTGAAGTCTCACCGGGCACGGTCTGAGCTTGCGTTGCGGGGCTAGATGACGAGAAGAGGAGGAGCGCCGACAGCATCGCCCCGCCGAGTACCACCGCTTTCTTATGAATACTTTTTTTCATGGCTCACACCCTCCTCATTTGTGCTCTCGAATGACCGGCGCGCGCGTCTCAATTGCCGCTTCGTGCGACAAGGAAGATGCCTCGGGAGAACATTGCAGCCGTCCGACCACAAGAATGATTTCAAAAAGTTTCCTCACCCTTTAGTTGACATCGCGCAACAGATCATAAAGGCGCGGCAAATCCTCCTCGCTGTTCCCGGCGAGATACGAATCAGGTGTCCGGCTCGCCGGCACACGAGTATTTCGGCGACGCCGTTCCTTGCCTGAAGCCATCACGGTTTGAGGCTGTGTTTTCTCGACCTCCGAAAGTTTCTGCTGTGCGGCAATTAGAGATGCTTCCTTCTGCTGCAACTCTTGGTGGAGCGCGCCGACTTCGCGCGCGTGAGTGGCGATCATCTCGTCAACCTGCGATTGTGTGACGCCTCTCAGAATCGTCGCTTCATTTGTTTTCTCACTTGAGTCGCGCGCGCCCGTCATCAACGCGACACCGCTTTCGTCCCACCGCACCTCGGCGCGAGCGAACGACAGCGCGGCGAGGACGCAGAGAATGAGTGCCGTTGCCGCCGTCCCGGCCTGCATCCACCACGGCGAGAGCGCAAAAAATTCTCGCAACGCCGCCCCTGCCGAGCGACGGCGCGCGGGCGCTTTCGCAAGTTTGGGCGTCGGCGAAATCGCATCGCTTATCCCAAGCGACGGCGTGAGACGCACGGCCTCCGCGCGCCACTCGCCGATCCTTTCGCGCACCACGCCGAACGCGGCGACTTCCTCGCGGCACGAGGCGCACGCGGCCAAGTGTTGAGTGAACCGCGCTGCCTCCCCGTCATTCGTCTCGCCATAAAGATAAGCGACGACCTCTTCGTCACGACTGCACTCTGAGCCACGCTCCGCAGGCCGGTGTGCATCAATACCACCTGTTAGTTCATCTCGAAATTTTTTCGTCATCTCACAGCCACCTCCGTGCCGTGTACTTCAAGTCTCATCCGCAATTGCTTCAGCGCAGTGTAGAGCCGACTCTTGACTGTACTCAACGGGATGTTGAGCGTGTCGGCAATTTCCTGAAAAGTCATCTCCTCAAATTCCTTCATCACTACCACCTCGCGTAACTCCGGCTGAAGCGTCTGCACCGCGCGGCGCACCGCCTCCGTCCTCTCGCGGCTTTCCGCCTGACGCGCGGGCGAAGCGTGCGCCGGCGTCGAGAGTTGTGCGCCGCCGCTTTCCGTTTCGTCGTCGAGGGCGGTTTCCGGTCGGACACGGCTGCGCCGTTGGCGCGTGATGCATTGATTGATGGCGATCCGATGGAGCCACGAAGATACTTTCGCCTCGCCGCGAAAATTACGCAAATTGCGGAAGGCGGCGAGAAACGTCTCTTGTGTGGCCTCGCGGGCGTCTTCGGGAGAATTAAGCATCCCGAAGGCGAGCGCGAAAATGCGGCGCTCCCAACGGCGCACAATCTCGCCGAAGGCGTCCGCATCGCCCGCCAGTGCCTGCTCAACGATCTGCTCGTCGCTCGTCGTCACCGTCTCCATTCTCTCGCAGCAACATAACCGATTGATCTAACCGTGAGCATCTTAGGCGATATGGACAACCGTCATGCTCAGCAGTTTAGACGCCGGGTGAGTCAACTTAGTTTACAAATCATCGTCCCGACACGACTCATTGCGACACATCTTCGAGGTCTATTCGTTGCATTACAATGAGCGTGTTGTAAGGCTTCGGCGATCTAGTTACGTCAGTTTTATCCAACATTATCATATAGTTAAAACTTATTTGCGTGTTGACAAGGCGCAAAACGAATTCGTACTATAGGATTGGCTAAGGTTCTAAGGTGGCGACGCCGTTCAGCAGACCTTACATCGTCATCTTCCTGAAGAATTACCTGACTCACCAATCGTTTTCTAAAGTAATCACATATGTTTGAAAGTTTCAGACGTTGGCGCTTGCTCTATATCGTGTTAGGGATGCTGCTCCTCGTCGGCCTGTTGCCGCTCACGCTGGCCGGGTGGCTCCTTTCGCGGCGGAGTGCGGACGAGTTGCGCTCAATCGAAGGCCGCTATCAGGCGCAGCTTGTGCAGGATAAAGCCCGGCAGATCGAGTTGTACGGCCAGCGCTACGGAGACGTTGTGACCGGGTTGGCGCGGGCCTTTGAGTTAGCGGGCGGAGTACGCGTACTTGGAGACGAAGGAAGCGACGCGCGTTTACAAAAGGCCGTGCTCGACGACCCGAACCTGATCGCACTCGCCATTCTGCCCGTCGGCGGAACGCCGCAGGTCGCTTACAAACCCGACGTTATCGGAAGAGCGGAAGCCGACGCCCGGGTTGGTGCGGTGCTCGCGCAAATGTCAGAAAGCAACTTGGTGGTGAGCCGCCCGAGTGTGATTCGTTCCAGTCAGGAAATGGCTTTGACGGTCGCCGCGCCCGTGATGGGAGGCGAGGACGGCAAACAGGTGGCCGCCGCCGTGGTCGCAGTGGTTTCCTTTCAGGAAGTCTTTAAGGCCGTCCAGCAGCAAACCTCGATGAGCGAGCGCGAATTGCTCGACCACGGCCTACCCGTAGTCTTCGTTGTAGACGTTGACGGGCGGGCGGTTGCCCACCCCGACGCGCGCATCGCTTTCGCGGAGCGCCCGATGTATGACCTGAAAGTCGTACAGGATTGGCTGGCGGCCGGCTTACAGGTGCAGTCGGCTCTCGCGCCGTTCGTCGCCGAGCGCGACGGGCGCAGAGTCGAAATGCTCGGGGCCTACGCGACGGCGAACCTCGACCGGGAAGCGCGCCTCGGCGTTATTGCGATTCAGGACGAGCGCGCCGCGCTGCAGTCGGTCGGCGACATGCGTCGTCAGACGCTTTTCATCAGCATGTTCGCCGCCTTCTGTGCGTTGCTGATGGGATTCCTTTTTGCAAAGCAACTGACGCGGCCCGTGCATGAACTGGCTGAGGGCGCGCGGCGCATCACGAGCGGCGATTTCTCGCAGCGCATTGCGGTGCGCAGCCGAACGGAACTCGGCGACCTCGGCAACGCGTTCAACTCGATGACCGATCAGGTGGAAACATTCATCGAAGACTTGCGCCGCGCCGCCGACGAAAACCGGCAACTTTTTATCGGAACGGTGAAGGCTCTGGCCGCCGCGATTGACGGCAAAGACCCGTACACGCGCGGTCACTCGGAGCGCGTCGCGCGCTTCTCCATCGCCATCGCCGAAAGACTGGGATTGTCGGACGAAGAGATCGAGAAGTTGCGGGTCAGCGCGCTCCTGCACGATGTCGGGAAGATTGGCATTGACGACTCGATCCTGAAAAAGCCGGCGGCACTGACCGAAGAAGAATATGAAATTATGAAGCAGCACCCGCAGAAAGGCTTCAAGATCATGTCGAACATTCCGGCGATGCGCGACTTTCTGCCGGGCATGTACATGCACCATGAAATGCTGGACGGGCGCGGCTACCCGCAGGGTTTAAGCGGCGACCAGATTCCGATGCAGGCGCGCATCGTCTCAGTCGCCGACACGTTTGACGCGATGACTACCGAACGCCCTTACCAGCGCGCGATGAAGTTCGAGGACGCGCTCGCGCTCATTAAGAAAATGGTCGGCACGCGGTACGATGAGAGTGTGGTCGCGGCGCTCATCGAAGCGTGCGATTCCGGGCAGATCACGCCGGGGCGCGTGCGCCTGTCACGCCGCGCCAGAGAGCTTTCATCCGTCCCCGTAAAAGAAGCACCGACAGAGAGCGCCCCGGCTGTGTAGATGAAAAAGTTGTAGTTCTTCAGCGCATGTCACACGCTCACTCGCCACGTGTGCGTGCCTACTGCTTCGCTACCATAATTGTCGTTCAATGAATACCGGAGAGATTCGGTCGCGGGAATTTTCGTCTTCGGGCCGACGATTAATTAAGGCTGGCCGCCGTTCTGAATTTAAGGCCACTGGATGACTTTTTTCTTCGGCGCGGGCGAAGCACTTGACGCTGGTGTGGGCGAAGGCGTCGCCGCCGAGACGGCGACACGGCGTTGCGGGACGCTCTGCGGCGGAGTCACACTCGCGTCGTCTCCGGTGGTCGGATTCTGAGAAGAAAGCCTTGGCCGGTCGGCGGGAGTGCTTTTTGCAGCCTTAGCAGAATCAGCCGCCGATGCGTCGCCAGCGCGCCCCGTGTTAGGTCTTTCACCAGACACCGGAGCATCTGTTCTAGCCGGCGGTTTGTTCGGTGAGGCACTTTCGCCGCCGCGAATGGCGGTACGGTCGGTTGAGGAACGTGCGGTAGTTGGTTCCGACGAAACCTTCTCGCTGCCGCGCCGCCTCGGTAGAGAGACCGACGGTTGTTGCGTCGGCGGGGTAGAAACGCTGGCAGGCTGCTCCACCGGTGATGCTGTTGCACCCGCCTCTGCCGGCTGCTCATTGCGCGAAAAAAAGTAGAACGCGATTGTGCCGGCAAAGGAAATCAAGAGAGCCGCAGCGAAAGCCTTGAGCGCAACTCGTCTGAGACTTCCTCCCGATGGAGAATCAGAGTAATCATCGGTCGGGTCATCGCTGGCCGCCACCGGCGCAATGAGGATTGAGCGGGACATCGGAGGTGGCGGCTGGGCGGCAAATTCATTCTTGACTCGCTCCGCCGCGACATCTTTCGCCAAAACGATTTTTCGCACACTAATCTTTGTGACTTCGTCCTCATCATCCGAACTGGCGTTGAGAACAGGCGGAGGCAACGAAGGAGCCGGCGAAAGGATCGGCGGAGGAACCGGGGCAGTAAACGCCGCGATTGCCGGAGAATCGGCGGCGACGGCGGGCGGAGCGTTCTTTAACAGCTTAACGATTCCGATGTGGCCTTTCGCCGTCGCCCATTTGAGAGCAGTTTGTCCGAGCGGGTCTTCCGCAGTGGTGTCGGCTCCGCGCTCAAGCAAAGCGGCGACGACCTCAGCGTGGCCGAAAAACGCCGCGCGGATTAGCGCAGTCATGCCGTTCGCCGGTTTGACGTTGACGTCCGCGCCTTTCGCCAGAAGAATTTTTACGGTCTCGACGTGACCGTTCGACGCGGCACGAATAAGGGCGGTTTCGCCGCCGTTGAGAGGCTCGTTAACGTCCGCGCTCTCGGCCAACAAAGACTCGACGACATCTGCGTCGCCGCTTTCCGCCGCCTGCATCAATAGCTGCGCACTCATCTTCTGCGAAGTCCCCCACTCATGCCGTCATTCCGTGTGGCGATGAATCGTTCGTGCAAGTCATTTACCAACTTCGATCCGGTCGCCCGGTTGCACCGGCGGATCGGGCGTCTGGCCCGACACGATGTCGCGCAGATTATACTCGACGGTGACAAGATGACCGTCGGAACTTTGGCGCGTGATCCGCACAGGACTTTTTGACGACGAAGAGACGACGCCCGCCGTCAGCACCGACCCGACGACGCGCGCCGAGCTTGACCCTGTGTGTAGCACGCCGCCTGACGCGAGAATCGCCTGCGTCAGCGTCAGCCCCACGTGAAAAATTTTCTGCCCCGGCTCGTTAACCTGTCCGCCGATAAAATAGAACTGCGGCACGCGCGCCGCGACCGTAATCACGTCTCCCGGATGCACGAGCGCGTTCAGCGCCTTCGTATCGGCGAGATCAATCTCGCTATTCGTGCCGGTCGCGTGCGAAGCGACGACCACACGGCCCGCTTCCGGGCGGGGCTGCGCGTCGGCGAGCACGACATAAAGCGGAATCGCCTCGCGCCGGATGATTTTACTGCCCGGCTCGGCGACAAGCCCGCTGACGATGACCGCATGGCTCGAATACTCGCGCACGCTGGCAATCACCTGCGGATTATCGTGGACGGCGCGACGCCGCAACTCCGTGGAAATTCGCGCCGCGATTTCGTCGGTTGTCATCCCGGCGACCACCACGGGGTCGCCCGCCAACGGATATTCAATCAGCCCGCCCGCCAGCACTGTGTAGAGGGTCGAAGCGGAAGTCGGCGAGTTGAGGAGCCGGATGTCAAGCACGTCGCCAAGTCCGACGCGGTAAATATCCGTTAGCGCGACGGGAGCAGCCGCATTGGTGGTGGTAGTTGCATTCGGAGTCATAACAGCGCCCGGTGATTCTTTCGCGGCGGGCATCGCCGGCTCCGTTTTTGAGATTGTGGGGGGCGTTGCGTCAACGTCAATCGGAGCAATTGTTGACAGCTCGCCCGTCGTCCTCGGCGCGGTGCGCATCACACCATCAACGGCAGAGCCGACGGAAGGTAAAGGTGCGGAGGCTGTTTTAATTGGAGCGGGCTTGGGAGGAGCAGTTCGCTCCGAAGATATATCAGGAGCGACATTGATGGCGGCATTCGTGGCAGCATTCGTAGAGGGTGTTCGCTCAGATGTAGTGTCGGGCGAAATGGTCCTCGGTGAAAACAGCGAAGCGGAGACGACCGCGATCTGTTCCGTCGTGCCCAGTTCTTTCAACTCACCGATGCGGACAATGCTGCTGCGGCTGCGCCAGCGCGTCGTCGAAATGCCCGACCCTCTCCCGGCGCCCGCGTCATTAACGCCCACTCTTTCAGAATTCGACGACGCCACACGCTCGCCGACCGCCGCCCGTTCGATGCCGGCGCTGACGAGATTAAAGTTGTCGCGGATGCCGTCATCGTTGGGAGCGAGGCGCACCGCCTGCTTCAAATGACTGACCGCGTCGCGCTGCCGTCCCTGTTGAAAGTAGAGTAGCCCGAGATTGTTGTGGGCGTAAGCGTCGTCTGAGTTGCGGTCAAGTGCGCGCTTGAAAGATTCCGTCGCCGGCGCGTGCCTTCCGAGTTCAGTGTAAGCAACACCTAAATCATTGTGTATGTCGGCGAGATTAGGTTTGAAGTGCAACACGTCGTTGTAGTTGACGATAGCCGGCTCATAGCGACCCATGTTGAAAAAAGCGTTGGCAATGTTGTAGCGAGCGTCGGCCCATTTCGGCTTGAGGAGCAGCGCTTCCTTGAACGCCGCGATGGATTGTTCATACCTACCACCTTTGAAATAAGCCGTGCCCAGACGGTGATATGCCTCGGCGTCCTTCGGGTTAAGGCGCACGGCCTGCTTCAGGGCTTCGGCGGCTTCCGACCAGCGTCCCAAATCGGAGTAAGCATGCCCCAGCCCGAAGTAGGCGTCGGGGTTAGTCCCGTCAAGCGAGATTGATCTCCTGAAAGCATCAATCGCCTCGACGTATCTTCCTTCAATGCCGAACTGCACGCCTAACTTATAAACCTTCTTCGCGTCGTTCCTCCGGCGCTTACGCTCGTCTTCGGAGACTTCATCGCGCGGCTCACCGAATCGTCCGTCTTGTTGCGGCATAGCGCTTTCGATTGCCGCACGGTTCTCGGTGCGGATGACATCACCCACCACAGTGCCGGCCAAACCGGGCGACGCGGCGGCGCACAACACGATGGCGCAAACAAACAAAGCTCTTCCCATAATCCACCCCACTTCCTAATCAAGAGGCTGGCGCTGTCGGCAGAAAACAAACACGACCGCACTCGTTCATTTTGTCCAAGGGAGAGGTTATTGTTATGACGGCAGAGTATACATTATCCCTGCCCGATATTTAAGCGAAGTTTGACGCACGCCGCGACGGCCTTTGCAAAATATCAGATGCGCGCGGCACGCGGTTGATTGCCCGCCTAAGCGTACCGCCGCCGCTGGTGCTTTTGTCGCAGTGTGGTGGTTGTGCTTATAATCGCTGACTTCGGACTCAAACTTTATTTTAGAGGGTATTTATCTATCTCATGGGACTTTTCTGGAGACGAAAAAAAGAAGACCGCTTTATCACGCTCGGACTTAATGAGCCGGCAACCACAACGCCAGCCGCAACGGAACTCGCACAAGGTCAGGGGCAGGCCACGGCAACTCAGCTTGAGCCGCCGGCGGCTTCACCTTCGACACAACCCGATGAATCGCTGACCGCTCTTCCGGTGATCGAGCCGACAACGACCAGCGGTGCGCCGACGCCGCCACCTCCGGCGCGCGAAGAAAAAATAACCGCGCAGTCTCTAAAGCCGGTAACGGAAGAGCGTCGCGGAGCTTCGCCACTTACTCCGGCCACTTTCGCCGCGCCGCCCGCTCCGCCGCCGCGTACCGTGCCCTCGCGCTCGCCGTTCACCACTTCAGTCCTCGGCCTTGACCGTTCGATGGAAGAGTTGCAGGCTGAAGAGGCCGCGCTTGAGCAGGCTTTTGCCACGCGATTTAGCCGCGCCATTTCCGCGACGCGCGAATCGCTGTCGGAGCGGATTGATACGGTTTTTCAGGGTCGCAAGCAAATTGACGCCGAGTTGCTTGACGAACTTGAAGAGGCGCTGGTCGCCGCCGACATCGGCGTGCCGACCACGCTCGCCATTCTCGATAAAGTGCGGCGCGGCATCGCGCGTAAGCAGATTAACGACATCGCGGCGCTGAAGGCGGCAATCAAAGATGAATTGCTAACAATTCTTCAAGAGTCAGAAAATCAAGGCGTCGCGTCTGAAGAAAGCGTGCCGGAATCAGTCGCGCCTTACGTCATCATGATCGTCGGCGTCAACGGCGTCGGGAAGACCACCACCATCGGCAAACTCGCGCAACGCATCAAGGCCGAAGGCAACGACGTGCTGATCTGCGCGGCGGACACATTTCGCGCCGCCGCCTCCGACCAACTGGCGATCTGGGCTGAGAGGACGGGCGTCCCGCTCATTCAGCAGAAGCAGGGAACCGACCCGGCTGCCGTTTTGTTCGACGCCCTCAAAGCCGCGAAGGCACGAAACTCCGACGTGTTGATTGTTGACACCGCCGGGCGTCTGCACAATAAATCAAATCTGATGGCCGAGCTTGATAAGATGAAGCGCATCGCCGGGCGTGAGGTCGCGGGCGCTCCGCACGAAACGCTTCTCGTCCTCGACGCCGTGACCGGGCAGAACGGTCTCGAACAAGCGCGACAGTTTCTCAAAGTCGCGGGCGTCACCGGCATCGTGTTGACAAAACTCGATGGCACGGCCAAAGGCGGCATCGCCGTCGCGATTGCGAAAGAACTCCGCCTGCCGATCCGCTACGCGGGCATCGGCGAGAAGGTTGACGACCTCGTCGTGTTCGATTCTGAGCAGTATGTCAACAGCCTGTTTGAATAGTTCAAAGTTCCAAAGTTCAAAGTTAGTGGCAGAAGCTTTGAGTGTTGAACTGAACTCTGAGCTACGAATGAAAACTTTGAACTTTGAAACTGAAACTTTGAACTTCGATGAACGCATGATGCGACGGGCGTTAGAACTTGCCGCGCTCGGAAGCGGGCAGGTCAGTCCGAGTCCGCTCGTCGGCTGTGTGATTGTTGACAAAGACAGCGAAGTCGTCGGCGAAGGTTTTTATCGGTACGAGGGCGTCAAGCATGCGGAGACCTTAGCGCTTGAGCAAGCTGGCGAAAGAGCGCGAGGAACCACCGCATACGTTTCGCTCGAACCCCACTCCCACACCGGGCGCACCCCGCCATGCACGCTCGCGCTAATTAAAGCGGGTGTGACACGAGTCGTCGCGCCGATTGAAGACCCGAACCCGCTGGTTTCAGGGCGGGGCTTCACGCACCTGCGCGACGCGGGGCTTGAAGTCTCCGTCGGGTTGATGGCGCGCGAAGCCACACAACTCAATGAGAAGTACATCCACTTCATGCGCCACCGCCGCCCCTTCGTGCATCTCAAATTAGCTTGCTCACTTGACGGGAGAATCGCAACACGCACCGGCGACGCGCGCTGGATCACCGGCGAAGAGTCACGGCGGCGCGTCCACGAACTGCGTCATGAGTACGACGCGATTCTCGTCGGCGCGGGAACCGTCGCGGCGGACAATCCCCTACTTACCGACCGCAGCACTCTCACACGCCGCCGCCCGCTCGTCCGCGTCGTTCTCGACGAACATCTGACCGTCTCGCCGGAGTCAAACCTTGCGCAGACCGCGCGCGAATTTCCGCTCGTCGTCTTCGCGTCCGCACAGGCCGATTCGCGCAGAGCCGCTGCACTTGAAGCGACGGGCGTCGAAATCGTGCGCGACGAATCCGGCGGGCGAAACTTGATTGCCGTGCTTGATGAACTAGGCCGCCGTTCCTTACTGAGCGTGCTCGTCGAAGGCGGTGCGTCAATCGCCGCCAAGTTTCTCGAAGCAGGGCTGGTCAATAAAGTGAGCTTCTTCATCGCGCCGCTCATCATTGGCGGCAACGACGCCAAACCCGCCGTCGCCGGTCGCGGCGCCGAAACCATCGCCGACGCTTTGAAACTGAATGACGTGGAAGTTGTCCGTCACGCCCTCGACGTTGAAATCACCGGGTACGTGGGAGCAGAGGCCGGAGGTTAGAGGTCAACATGAATTTCAAATTACAAATTTCAGATTTGAAAGTGGATTTTTAACTAACCTCTGACCTCTACTCTTATGCGGGCAAAGAAAAATCTCGGACAGAATTTTCTCAGAGACGAGTCCGTCATCTCGCGCATCGTCGGGGAACTTGCGCCGCGCGGCGACGAAACGATCATCGAGATTGGGTCGGGACACGGGGCGCTGACTTCCCGGTTGGTGGAGCGCGCCGGTCGCCTCGTCGCAATTGAGTTGGATCGGGGACTCGTTCCCGTCTTGCGCGAAAAGTTTGCCAATCGGGACAGCTTCGAGTTGATCGAACAGGACGCGCTCACGACTGATTTCTGCTCGCTGATCGCGCCCGCGCAGCACGCGCGCGTCATCGCCAATCTTCCCTACAACATTTCGACCGCAATTCTCCAAAAACTCATCGAGCAGCGACGATGTTTGACGGAGATGCTGTTGATGCTGCAACGCGAAGTCGTCGAGAGAATCACGGCTCCGCCGTCCACATCCGCGCGCGGCTTTCTCTCCGTGGTGGTCGAAGCATATTGCGAGACGGAGGCGCTCTTTGATGTCGCGCCCGAAGCGTTTCGCCCCGTCCCGAAAGTGTGGAGCACAATCGTGCGGTTGCGCATGCGCCCGACTCCCGCCGCCGATGTTCAAGACGAATCTCTGCTGTGGCGACTTGTCAGCGTCGGCTTTATGCAACGACGTAAGACACTCTTCAATAATTTGCGCCACGCGCCCGAAGATATGCGCGCTCGCGTTGAGGCGGGTGGCGGTGCGGCGCGCGTGCTCGAGCGAGCCGGCATCAACCCGGAGCGGCGCGCCGAAACTCTCACGCTCGCGGAATGGGCGAGCATCACGAGGAGCATCGCGGCCGGTGGCTCGCGTTAAAGTCGCGGGTCTTTATTGTTAGAAGCCTCGAAGAAATCCCTCAGGAGTCGCTCAACGTCTTCTGCAAAACCTGCATTGTCTCCCGCTGCCGCCGCTCGACAAATTGACGCGCCTGCGCCGCTTTAGCTTTCGCCGCCGCAGGGTCTTGAGCCAGTGCCAGCACGGCGGGCGCGTAGCGGGCGATCTCCGATTCCTGATCGAAATCAAACAACCAGTCGCCGAGGCCGATGTCACGCCACATCAAACCTTTGCTGGTTTGCTCCCGAAAACGTCCGACGATAGCCGGAATACCGTTGCCGATGCACATGATCGGCGAATGCATTTCGAGACCGAATAATCCGGCGCTGCGCGCGTAGGTGCTGAGCGCTTCATCCGTCAGCCAGAACTTCTCGCGCCAGACGACGCGCGCCCGCACGTCAGCGGGCAGCTTGTCCCACAACCACTGCCTGCCGACTTCCATCTGGCTCATGTCTTCAGGGCACAGCAAAACTTTGAGTTTCGTCTCGCGCACCACCGCCGTGATGGCGGCGCGTAGAGGGGCGTGATCGTGTTCGGCCAGCGCATCGTTTCGCGCCGCGCGCCGCCGCATCTCTTCAGTCATCGACTGGTTGCGAATCTTCCAGTACGGCGTGTAGCGCAGGCGCGGAATGCAACAGAGGAATCCGCCTTCTTCCAATTTATTGGCGCGCAGAAAGGCCGTCGCCATCGCGTCATTGCGCAGGTCACAGGCGAACGCACCGTCCGGGCCGAACTCCATCACCGGCGCGCGCACCCCCTCGGTTTGCGCGGTCTTCAGTGAGACCGAATCGCGGAAAAAGACGAACTTCGACCGGCCGAGAAGTTCCTTATCGTCGCCCGAAAGAAAAGAGCCGTGCGTGATGCCGTAGACGCCGAAGGGCTTCTTCGTATGTTTGATGAATGCCGCAACATCTTTCGCCGCGACGAGCGACGGGCCGGAGCCGTGCAGCAGGAAATCGCACCGCGCGACGGCGTCCCGCAGCGCCGGGGTCGAAGCCTCGCCGGTCGCGCCGAGAGTCCCTTTGACGATGAGGAGCTTGGGAAAGCGGCGGCGCATCACCGAAGCGACTTCTTCGGACAAATCCGCCGACGCCCACAGCCGCACGTCCGCGTCGGGCAAGTGCTTCTCCAGCAGCGCCAGCACGCCCGGCGTATGCGCGATGTCACCGATGTTGACCACCTGCCACGACGAGCGCAGCAGGATGCGGTGCGGTCTTTTGTTTCTCGCCATGGTCGTCAACGCCGGAAGAATTGCGCCCAAGGCACCGGCACAGCCGAAAAGAAAATCGCGTCGTGGTAGTTGCATGATTGATTCTAAGCGCGCCGTTGTAATTTTTAAAAGGTCAGCTTCAACCCGAATTGTAAATTCCGGCCGGGCGCGGCGCCGTTGATCGCGCCGTAGGCGAGGTCCGTCGTGTTGACGTTCGGGTTGTTAAAATTGACCAAGTTCCAGGCGTTGAAGAAGTCGGCCTGGAATTGCAGCCCGACCTGCTCACGCAACGCAAACCGCTTGCGCAGCGAGACGTCCCAAACCTACCGGCCCGGGCCTTGGATGACGCCGACGCCGGCGGTGCCACGCCGCTCATCCGGCGCTCTGGCGAAGGCCGCCTTGTCGAACCATTCGGTGACGGCGCGTGGGCCGTCAACCTCGCCGCCGACGTAGTCGGCGCGCCGAGTGCCGATGGATGTCGCGCCAATCGGCGTTAATAACTGACCCGTCTGGAAGCGCGTGATGCCGCTCAACTCCCACCCGGCGAGCATGCTGCCGCCGATGCCCGTGAGATTGCGGAAGAACGGGAGTTGATAGGTGTAAGTGGTGACGAAGACGTGACGGCGATCAAAGGTCGTGGGGCCGTAGTTGAAGTCACGGTTGTAAGGGTCTTCCGGGTTGTCGCCGTCGCCGCTGCTGTCCGACAGCGACTTCGACCACGTGTAGCTGACTGTCATCCTCAAGTCGCCTTTGCGCTTCGTCCCGTAGACTTGCAAGGCGTTGTAGTTCGAGTTTGAATCGCTCAACCGCATCAGGATGCCGGAAAACCCTTTATATGGCCGCAGGGCATTAACCGAAACGCGTTGCGCCGCGGGCAGGGCGGCGTTAGCGCGAAGGGCTTCGAACGACGCCTGATTGATATCCGGCTGACGCATCAGGTGCCGTCCCAGATTACCGACATAGGCGACCTCGCCGAAGACGCCCCAGGGCAGTTCGCGCTGCACGCTCAAGCTGAAGTTCATCGTGTACGGCGTCACCAAATTCGGATCAATCGCGTTGATGTTCCCGAACGGCGCGACCGCCGAAGGCCGCCCGCCCGTGACGTTGGACAGATTCCCGTTCTCGAATGACGAACTGAGGAGGAGCGGCGGGTTATTCGCCAGCGGGGCGATTAGGGTGATCGCCGGGCGGTCGTAAAACATGCCGAAGCCGCCGCGCACCGCCGTCCGGCTATCGCTGAACGGCGCGTAGGCGAAGCTGACGCGGGGGGCGAACAAGTGCTGCGGTTGATAGAGACCGCGCTGGGTGCCGATCGGCACCGAAAGCTCTTCCGGGCTGTTGCCGTTGGGGAGGCGTCCCAATTCTTCGGCGGGAACGCCGTCTCCGGCGCGAATCAATCCGTTGTAACGACTGCCGCCTCTGGCCGTATCAATCAGCCCGTTGGCCGATACCGTCACGGCCTGCGACGGATTGTAGAGGCTTGGATCAAAGTTCGTGACGTTGTTGGCCTGCGCGTAGGTCGGCACGCCGTAATGGTAGCGCAGCCCGATTTCAAGGCTCAGCTTACGGTTAACCTTCCAACTGTCGCTGACGAATGCTTCGTACTGCGAAAAGCGGAAGAAGGTCAGCGGGTCGTCGTTCGCTTCCGTATAGGTGCGGAAGTTGCCGAGCAGCGCGTCGGCGAACCCGTTGCCGGTCGAGAGCGAGTTGCCGCCGGGGTTGAACGTGACACTCCCCGTGTAGGCCGGACGCCCGTTCGGGTCTTTCCGGTCGCGCACGATGAGCACGCCGGTCTTGACCGTGTGGGCGCCCGCCACCCACGAGATGTTGTCGGTAAACGCAATGTCAACGGCCGGAGAAATCAAAGTGCCCGCCGGGCCGCGAAAACCGGCGAAGCCCGTCACGCTGGTATCAGGAATCCCATTCTCGTACCGCCCGAACGGGAACAACTGCTGGAAGGTGAAGCCGTAGGTCTCGCGCTTCCAAGCGTCGCCGACCGGCGGTGTGCGCTGCTTGCTCCACGACGCGTTGATCTTTGCTTCATTGATCAGTTGCGGCGTCATCATCCAAGTGTGCCCGATCTGGTAACTGTAACCGGGGCGAAGGCGATTGCCGGGAATGGTCGGCAGCGGAGAGTTGATGAAAGTGCCGAACGGGTCGATCACGCTGTTGTCGTCGTGCAGGTAGCGACCATAAATCGTGTGCCGGTCGTTGACGCGGTAATCGAGCCGGATGATCTCCTGCCGGAAGTCGAAGGGGTTGGGTAATTGGTAAAGCGCGTTGTTGGCCGTCGGCGTGTCCACGTAAGAACTCGCCGCGCTCTCGCCGAAATCGTAAACGGCGGCGACGGCCCGACCGTTCGGCGTAATCCCGACCGGGGCGCCGTTCAATCTCAGGTTGGCGAGGTTGCGCCCCGGTATCGGCTGGCCGGCGGCAACAGTCGCGCCCGTCACCGGGTTGGTGGCCGTGTAGCCGGTCGGGACGTTGAGCGTGCCGGTGCGCCCGCTAAAATCTCCGCGCCGCTCGGCCCGCGTCGGGATTGTTTGCAGCGTGGCCGTCGTGAACCGGCGGATGTACTTCCACTCCATGCCGCCGAAGAAGAAGAATTTGTCTTTAATGATTGGGCCGCCCAAACTCCAGCCGAAGTTGTTGTAGCGTAGCGTCGGGCGCCGGACGCCCCGCGCGTTGTTGAAGAAATTATTCGCGTCGAGCTTATCGTTGCGCAGGTACTCGAAGGCGCTGCCGTGGAATTGATTGCCGCCGCTGCGGGTCACGACGTTGATCGAGGCGCCGGAGTTACGCCCGTACTCGGCGGAGAAGTTCGAGGTCTTGATCGAGACCTCGCGGATAAAATCAACGCCGACGTTATTGATCTGCGAGCCGTTCGATCCCGAGTCGAGGTTGAAGCCGCCGTCCACCGTCAGGTTGTTGGTGTTGCCGCGATTGCCGTTTATCGGCTGCGAGACGCTCAAGCTGGTCGCCAGCTCAAGTTGGTCATCGGTCAGCAGCGGCGCGCCGGGAATGAGCGAAGTCAGTTGCATGTAGTTGCGCCCGTTGAGCGCCAAGTCCTGTACCTGCGACTGGTCAATCACGCGCGCCACTTCACCCGAAGTCGAGTTGACAGTTTCACCCGTCGTCGCCGAGACCTCGACGCTTTCAGTCACCTCGCCGGGTTCGAGCGTGAAATCCACTGTCAGGCGTCCGTCGGCCGCTAAGTCAGAGCCGGTCTTCGCGGATTTCTTAAAGCCCGGCACCTCGACGATCACGCGGTACGTGCCGACGGGGAGGCTCGTGGCGACGTAAAAGCCGTCCGCATCGGTCACGACGACGCGTGTTTGCTGCGTGGCCTCATTCGTCACCGTGACGGTTGCGCCGGGCACCACCGCGCCGGAAGCGTCAGTCACCGTGCCGGAGATGCGGCCAAAGATGGTTTGGGCTTGGACACAACAAACCAGCACCAAGCTAACGATGCCGGCGATTGTTGCACGAGTCAGCGGAGAATGGTTTCGCATAAGAATCTCCTGAAAGCTCTGTGTTGATATTGAGCCGATGCAGAGAACGGGGTAAAATTCACGGCGCTCTCGGAAGATAGCTGTCCTCGCCAACGGATTGAAGTAATTACTCAGTAACCGCAGGTAACACCCGTCTTGTTACTTCCTGTTACCCGCGCCATCGGCAATGATTCAAGAGTTTCCGGCCACAGCACAGGAGGTCGCGGCGGCAGTCGCCAAGATCGGTGACAGTCACGCCTTTCGCGGCAGAGAGACGCCGCAGCGGTTACTCTCCTACCTGGCGGACAGGACGCTGGACGGTTCGGCGGAGGCGCTAAAGGAATACACGATTGGCGTCGAGGTGTTCGGCAAACCGACGAACTACGATCCGCAGGAAGACGCCTCGGTGCGCGTGCAGATCGGACGACTCCGCCAAAAACTGGAAGAGTATTATCGCACCGAAGGCGTCGGCGATTCGCTCATCATCGAACTGCCCAAACGGCAGTTCGCCCTACAATTTCATCCCCAATCGCCACCACCTGAAATTCCACCGGCCGCCCACGAGACTGCTTTAACCACGACAACGACGCTCCCCGCTTCGGCAGACGAACTGTCGCCGCCTGCGCCGCCGCGCCTGCCCGGAGTGTCGTGGCCGTCGCTGCTCGTCGGCGCGTTCGCGGTCGCGCTACTCTGGGCGGGGTGGAGTTTTTGGCAAACGCGCGCACCCGAAAGTTCGCCAAAGGCCGCGGACGCCGAGAGCTTGGAATTGAGTGAACTGTGGCAGCCGTTTCTGGCGAGCAACCGCCCGGTGACGATGGCGATGACGATGCGGCCATTCCTTCGCTATGACCGTGGCATGATCTGGGAATGGGGATTAGTGGATTTACCTGGGGAAGAGCAGGAAGCGCGTCTGACAATATTACGGCGGCAATTGAATACGCGCGTTCTCGTGCCGTGGGAAAGAACCTACACCAGCTTCGGCGAGGCCACCGGC
>Ga0183260_10001798_pt1 | contig 17841 bp, 18 predicted proteins | sample AntDrymUQ4972206_2_FD_129768 | JGI IMG/M metagenome (GOLD analysis project Ga0183260, IMG submission 129768) | Polar desert sand microbial communities from Dry Valleys, Antarctica - metaG UQ497 (22.06) (version 2) (version 2) | ecosystem: Environmental > Terrestrial > Soil > Desert | place...
CCAAGCAGGCCACGCTGTGCCTGCTCAACGCCGAGCGCACGGCCCACGGCCTGCCTCGCCTCATCTCCAACACGCAGCTCGGCAAGGCCGCGCAGGGCTACAGCGCCAACATGGTGCGCCAGCGCTTCTTCGATCACACGAGCCCGGCCGGCGTCTCGCTCAACAGCCGCGTCCGCCGCGGCACGACCTACCTGCGCGGCGACCTGCGCAGCTGGTCGCTGGGCGAGAACATCGGCTGGGGCTCGGGCGAGATGGCGACGCCGACGCTGATCGTGCGCGCCTGGATGCGCTCCTCCGGCCACCGCCGCAACATCCTCGACCGTCGCTTCCGCCACATCGGCATCGGCGTCGCCAGCGGGGCGCCGGCCGAGGCGGTCAGCGGGTCGGCCGCGACGTACACGACCGATTTCGGCTCCCGCGTCCTCGGCTAGCGAGCCGGCGGGCCCGCGCGTGCCGCGGACGGCTAGTCTCCAGCGCCGATGGCCCGCGTCGAGCCGCTCCAGGCCCTGCACTACGACCCCGCCGTGGCGGGTCCGCTGCAGGATCTCGCGGCGCCGCCCTACGACGTCATCGACCCGCAGCAGCGCGCCGAGCTCGCGGCCCGCGCTCCGCACAACGTCGTCTCGATCGATCTGCCCGAGGACCCCGACGGCGGCGACAGGTACGCCCACGCCGCCGAGCTGCTGGAGGCGTGGCGCGCCGAGGGCGCCGTCGTCCAGGACGACGAGCCGGCGCTGTGGGCGATCGTCCAGGACTACACGGGCCCCGACGGTCGCACGCTCACGCGCAACGGCTTCTTCGCGCGCGTGCGCGTCGAGGACTACGGGGCCGGCCGGATCCGTCCGCACGAGCGCACGCACCCCGGCCCGAAGGAGGACCGCCTGCGTCTCACGCGCGCGACCCAGGCCAACCTCTCGCCGATCTTCTCGCTGTACTCCGATCCTGGCCTGACGGCGTGGCGAGCGCTCGAGCCGGCGACGGCCGGAGAGCCGTTCGGCGAGGTCACCGATGCCGACGCCACCCGCAACCGCCTGTGGCGGATCGCCGACCCGGACGCGATCGGTGCCGTGCAGGCCGCGCTCGCCGACGCCGAGCTGCTGATCGCCGACGGCCATCACCGGTACGAGACCGCCCGCGTCTACGCGGAGGAGATCGGCGGCGACGGCCCGCACCGCTACGTGCTCATGTGCCTCGTCGCCCTGCAGGACGAGGGCCTCACGGTGTTCCCGACGCACCGCCTCGTCGACGGCCTGAAGGGGACCGAGAAGCCCGAGACGCTCGCCGCGACGCTGAAGCAGAGCTTCGACATCGAGGAGATCGCGGTCGACGACCTCGTGCCGCCCGGCGAGGGCGACGGGACGATCCAGATGGGCTACATGGACAGCTTCTTCAAGCGCGCGTTCCGGCTGACCCTGAAGGACCAGGCGATCGCCGACGAGGCGCTCGCCGGCATGCCCGAGCCCTACCGGCGCCTGGACACCGCGGTGCTCGAGGCGCTCGTCCTGAAGGGCCCGCTGCAGCTCAGCGAGGACGACATCTCCCACCTCAACGGCCTCGGCTACGCGCGCTCGTTCGAGGAGGCGCGCGAGCTCGTCGAATCGGGCCGCTTCGACGCCGGCTTCTTCCTGCGCGGCATCCCGGTCGCCCAGATCCAGGCGATCGCCACGGCGGGCGTGAACATGCCGCCCAAGTCGACGTACTTCTTTCCGAAGGTTCCGACCGGATTGCTCTTCAATCCGCTCGCAGCGCGGGAGTAGCATCTTGTCCATGCGCGCATCAGCCCAGCGAATTGGCGGTTACCGGCATGTCGTCAAGGTCCGTCAGCACCGGCTGAACAGCGACGAGCCCCGCGACGCCGGCGGCGACGATGCGGCCCCCTCGCCGCAGGAGCTGCTGGCGGCGAGTCTCGCCACCTGCACCGCCGTGACCATGGAGATGTACGCCGCGCGCAAGGGCTGGCAGCTGCGCGATGTCGAGGTCGAGGTCGAGTACACGCCCGCCGAGCGTGGCTGCCCGACGAAGTTCAGCCTGACGCTGCGCCTTCCCTCCGATCTCTCCGACGAGCAGGTCCAGCGCCTGAAGGTCATCGCGACCAAGTGCCCGGTGCACCGCACGCTCGATGGCGAGGTCATGTTCGACGAGCGTGTCGAGCGCACCCAGCTCGCTGCCTGACGCGCTGAGCGCGGTCCTACTGGACCCCGCCGCGGCGAGCGCCGTGGAGGTCCACGGCCGCACGAAGGCCGCGGTGCTCGTGGCGCTGTACGTCGACGGCGGCGACCTGCACGCCGTCTTCACCCGCCGCCGCCACGACCTGCGCAGCCACGCTGGCGAGATCTCCTTCCCGGGCGGCCGCCGCGACCCGGAGGACGAGAGCCTGCTGCACACCGCGCTGCGCGAGACCGAGGAGGAGATCGGCCTGCCGCCCGCGTCCGTCCACGTCCTCGGAGCGCTGCCGCCCACCCCGACCGTCGCGACGAACTACGGCGTCTATCCGTTCGTCGGGATGATCGATCCGGGCCACGCGTGGCGGCCGTCGGCCTGGGAGGTCGAGGAGGTCCTCGAGCTGCGCCTGCGCGACCTGCGCGCCGCGCGCACTCGCCGGCGGCTGCTGCATCGCGGGATCCCGTTTCGCAGCGACGTCTACGACGTCAGCGAGCACGCCGTCATCTGGGGCGCGACGGCGCGGATCATCGGCGACCTGCTGGGCCGTGTCGATCCGACGCTCGACCGAGCCGGCCCCTAAGGCGGATCGGGCGATGGAGCGCGAGGAGCTGCTGGCGAGCCTGAGCCCACGCGTCACGGACGAGCGCGTGCTCGCCGCTGCCGCCGCGGTGCCGCGCGAGCTGTTCGTCCCCCCGGCGCTGCAGCGCCTGGCCTACGTCGACCGGCCGCTACCGATCGGCGGCGGGCAGACGATCTCGCAGCCGTCGCTCGTCGCGCGGATGTGCGAGCAGCTGGAGCTGTCAGACGACGACGTCGTGCTCGACGTAGGCACCGGCTCGGGCTACCACGCGGCGCTGCTCTCGCGGCTGTGCCGCCACGTGTACGGCGTCGAGCTCGACGCCGAACTGGCCGCGCAGGCGGCTCGGTCGCTGGAGCTGGCGGGCATCGAGAACATCACGGTCGTGGCGGGGGACGGCTCGGCCGGGCTGCCCGAGCGCGCACCCTTCGACGCGATCAACGTCGCCGCGACGGCGACCGGTGAGGTGCCCGCGGCGCTCGAACGCCAGCTCGCCGTCGGCGGCCGCCTGATCGCGCCGGTCGACTGCGACGGCCACGAGCATCTGCACTTCGTGCGCCGCACGCGCGACGGCCTCGAGCGCACGCTGCTCGACGCCGTGCGCTTCGTCCCGCTGCGCTGAGCGAGGCGCCCCGATCCTGCTCGCCGGCCGGCCTGGACCTTCGTCGGGCGACAGCGTCCGCGACCCGCGCGAGACTGTCGCCGTGGACTCGAAGCGGACCTTCGACGAGCAGCCACAGCCTGGCTTCGCCGGCTCGCAGTCGCTGGCGCCGGTCATCCGCCTGCGCCCGATCCGCACGCTCGTCGTCAGCCTGGACGGCGCGTACCGGGCGCGGGCGCGGACGGTGCTGTCCGCGCTGGGTCCCGTCGCGTTCGCGGCACCGTCGCTCGCCGAGCCCGCCGAGGTCGCGCGCCGGCTGCTCGAGGAGCGCGCCGACGTCGTCGTGCTCGACGCGACCGGCTGCGAGCCGGAGGCGCGCGCGGTCATCGGCCGGCTCGCCGAGGTGGCGCCGCGGACGGGCGTCGTCGTGGTCTGTCGGCACTGCACCGAGCGCGCGCGCGAGCTGGGCGCGCTGCCGAAGTGGGGCTGGACGCAGGACCTGCGCGCCGGCGTCGAGCTCGCCTACCGCGAGGGCAACCCGCTGTCCGCCGGAACGCTCAGCTCGCTGCGGCGGCGCTCGCCCTGGGCGCGCATGGCCGGTTTGCTGCTGCGGGCGCCGCGCCGCCGCCCGGGCGTGCGCGCTCAGACGCCGAGCAGCCCGTCGATCGCCGCGCGCGCCGCGGCGGTCCACGCGTCCGGCTGAGCCGGGTCCTCCGCCACGAGCGCGTAGGGGATCTCGTTGCGCTCGCACGTGCGCCGCAGCTCCGCGACGCCGGCCTCGAGCGTCGCCTGCGCCACCGTCCCGGCGGCCTCGTAGACCACGCCGCGCACGGTCGTGTCGATCGTCTTGGAGAGCATCATGTGCAGCCGCGGGCCGTGCAGGGCGGCGACGTCCTCAGGTGCGCCGGCGGCGGTACCCAGCGCCCAGACGAGGATCGTGACGTTCTCCAGCGCGTAGCGCAGCGTCCCGACGACGTCCGGGTCGCCGATCCAGCACTCCGCCCCGGCCTGCTCTATGCGGGCGCGGCGGGCCTCGCCACGCGTGACGGCGCGCACCGCATGACCGTCCGCGACGAGGTTCTCGGCGAGATGCAGGCCACGGCAGCCGCCGCCGATGAGGAGCACGCGCATGGGGCCGCACGCTAGCGTCCGCTCACGCGATGGACTTCGACCTCTCCGACGAGCAGCAGCTCATCCGCGAGACGGCGCGGGCGTTCACCGACCACGAGATCGTCGCGCGCGCCCGCGAGAACGCGCGCAACGAGCACTTCGACCGCGAGCTCGTCGGCAAGCTCGCCGAGCAGGGCTACCTCGGCGCGATCGTGCCACGCGAGTACGGCGGCGCCGGCCTGGACTACGTGACCTACGGGCTGGTCGTCGAGGAGATCGGCCGCGGCGACAGCGCGATGCGCACTGTCATCTCGGTGCAGACCTCGCTCGTCTGCAGCTCGATCCTGGCGTGGGGCTCGCAGTCCCAGAAGGCCCAGTACCTCCCGCGGCTGTGCAGCGGCGAGTGGCTGGGCTGCTTCGGCCTGACCGAGCCCGAGGCCGGCTCGGACGCCGCCAGCCAGCGCACGCGCGCGACGAAGGTCGACGGCGGCTGGGAGCTCAACGGGTCGAAGATGTGGATCTCGCTGGGCAACCACGCCAAGGTCGCGCTGATCTTCGCCCAGACCGACCCCGCGCTGCGCCATCGCGGCCTTGCCTGCTTTCTCGTCGACACCGACCAGCCGGGCTTCACGACCCAGGCGATCCATCACAAGATGGGCCTGCACGCGTCCGACACCGCCTCGATCGCGCTCGAGGGTGTCTTCGTGCCCGACGACGGCGTGCTCGGCGAGGTCGGCCAGGGCTTCAAGATCGCGATGAGCGCGCTGGACTCCGGGCGCTACTCCGTGGCGGCCGGCTGCGTCGGCATCTGCCAGGGGTGCGTCGAGGAGTCCGTGCGCTACGCGACGCAGCGCCACCAGTTCGACCGCCCGATCGCGAGCTTTCAGCTCGTGCAGGCGATGCTCGCCGACATGAAGGTCCGCACCGACGCCGCGCGGCTGCTGGTCTGGCGCGCCGGCGCGCTGCGCGACCAGGGCCGGCCGTGCACGACGGAGACCTCGATCGCCAAGCTCTACGCCACCGAGGCGGCGCAGTCGTGCGCCAACGAGGCGATCCAGGTCCACGGCGGCGCGGGTTACGTCGACGACCACCCCGTCGAGCGCTGGTTTCGCGACGTGCGCGTCACGACGCTCTACGAGGGCACCTCGCAGATCCAGAAGCTCATCATCGGCCGCGCGTTGACGGGCATCAACGCGCTCGTGCCGGAGTAGGCAGGACCTCACGAACCGGCACCGGCCAGCGTTCTATTCCCGTGCCAGCCGCCCGCCTGCCCCCCTTCCAGCGCTTCCTCGACACGCACCGCGACGACGTCCTGCGCTTCCTGATCGCCTCGATCGGGCGCCACGACGCCGACGACGCCTTCCAAGAGACGTTCCTCGCGGCGCTGCGCGCCTACCCGCGCCTGACGCCCGACAGCAACCTGCGCGGCTGGGTGCTGACGATCGCCCACCGCAAGGCGCTGGACGTGCATCGCGCGCGCCGCCGCAACCCCCTGCCCGTCCCCGACATCCAAGAGCGACCGGCGCAACCCGCGGGGGACGGCCCGGCCGACCACTGGGAGCGCGTGCGCGCGCTGCCCCCGCGCCAGCGCGAGGTTCTCACCCTGCGCTACGCGGCGGACCTGACCCACGCCGAGATCGCCCGCGCGCTGGGCTGCAGCGAGGAGGCGGCCCGGCGGGCCGCCGCCGACGGCCTGAAGACCCTGCGAAAGGAGCTACGAGATGTCCCTGCCACCCCCTGACCTGCTGCCCGGCGAAGCCGCCGCGCTCGCCGCACGCACCACCGCCCGCGCCGCCGACGAGGGCATCGCCCAGATCGTCTACGCGCGCGTCGACAGCCCCGTCGGCCGGCTCGTCGCCGTCGCGACGCCGCGCGGCCTCGCCCGGATCGCCTACGAGCTCGAGAACGGCGGGCTGGACAGCATCCTCGACGACGTCGCGCTGAAGCTCTCGCCCGCGATCGTCGAGGCGCCCGCGCGGCTGGATCCCGTCCGCCGTGAGCTCGAGGAGTACTTCGAGGGCCGCCGCGAGGACTTCGACGTCGCGCTGGACTGGTCGCTGACCACGGGCTTTCGCCGGCGTGTGCTGCAGCAGTGCGCGCGGATCCCGTTCGGCGCGACGAGCACCTACAAGGAGATGGCGATCGCCGCCGGCTCGCCGCGAGCGTTTCGCGCCGCGGGCGGGGCGCTGGGCTCCAACCCGATCCCGATCATCGTCCCCTGTCACCGCGTGCTCGCGACCGGCGGCGGCCTGGGCGGCTACACCGGCGGGCTGGAGCGCAAGCGCCAGTTGCTGTCTATCGAAGATGTAACGTCGACCGGAGGTCGCCGCTTGCGGCGATCGTAGGGCGAAACATAGTCTCCGTTCATGACCGTCGACCCAAACCAGCACGACGTCTTCGTCCTGCGCCAGAAGATCAAGCTCGTCATCAACCAGTACGAGTTCTTCCTGCCCAACGGCGATGGCCCCGGGGCGCCGATCTGCTTCGTCGAGCAGAAGCGCTTCAAGTTCAAGGAGGACATCCGCTTCTACCTCGACGAGGCGAAGACGACCGAGCTGCTGCGCATCAAGGCCCGCCAGCGCTTCGACCCGCGCGCGACGTACGACATCACCGACGAGGCGGGCACGAAGATCGGCGAGATCACGAAGGTCTTCGGCGCGAGCCTGCTGCGCTCGACCTTCCGGATCAACGACGCCGCCGGCGAGGAGCTGTTCATCTCGACCGAGAAGAACCTCTGGGTGGCGCTCATCCGGCGCGCGGTGGGCTTCATCCCGTACGTCGAGAACGTCGCCAACTGGCTGCCGATCCCCTACCACTTCGTCTTCAAGCGCGGCGACGAGGTGCTCGGCGAGAACACGCGCCAGATCGGCAAGCTGCGCGACGTCTACACGATCGACATGAGCCCAGACAGCGAGCGCACCGTCGACCGCCGGCTCGTGCTCGCGCTCGCCGTCGGGCAGGACGCGCTGCAGGCTCGCTAGCCTGGTTTCATGGACAACGTCCGCTCCGAGGCCTATGGGCGCGTCATCAAGACCCTTGCCGACACGGGCACCGTCGAGCTGAGCGCCGACGAGCAGCAGACGATCCGCACCGCCGCGGACGCGCTGCTCTTCGACGGCGACGGCTACGACGAACTCGCCGCGGTCGAGGACCTCGTCCAGCAGCTCGTCGACGCCGGCCGCCTGTCGGCCGAGCGTGGACGCCAGCTCGTCGACGACGTCGCCGCGTGCGGCCCGTCGGCCGGCGTGCGCTGACCGGCGCCTTCAGCAGAGGACTTCGATGGTGAAGCCGCCAGGCGCGAGGAAGTAGAACGTCCAGGCGCCGTGCTGCCGGCTCGGAGCGTCGACGTCGAACCCGTCCTCCCGCAGGCGCCGGTTGACCTCGTCGACGTCCTCTTCGGTGGCCTGCATGAAGCCGATGTGGAACGTCTTGGGATAGCTGACCGTCTGGGAGCGCCCGACGCCGATGAGGGTGAGCACGAGATCGTCGTCGTCGAACAGCACGTCGAAGTTCTTGTGCCCTTCGCCGTAGGGTCGCAGGCCGAAGTGCCGCTCCAGGAACTGCCTGGCGGCGGGCACGTCGTCGACCGTGAGGTTGACATGGTTGAGCTTCATCGGTGCGGCTCCTCCGGTAGGGGGCGAGCGAGCTTGGCAGCGCGGTCGGAACGCGGTCGCTGGTGCAGGCCGAGGACGCGCTCAGCCGGATCGTCGCGCTGCTCGAGGCGCGGGGCTAGAGGGCGCTCTACGCCGGGCGGTCCGGGGCGGCGGCGAGCGCGGCCGGCAGCTCGCGGCGCGAACGCACGTCGAGCTTGCGGTAGGCGTTGCCGAGGTGCCACTCGACGGCCTTGCGTGTCACGAACAGCGCCTCGGCGATCTGGCGGTTGCTCAAGCCGTCGATCGCCAGCGCGACGACGCGCCGCTCGCTCGGGCTGAGCGCATCGGCGCCCCGCAGCGCGGCGCGCTGCACCCGGGTCCCGGCGACCTCGAGCTCCTCTCGCGCGCGCTCCTCGGCGAGCCGCGCACCGCAGGCGCGCGCGAGCTCGAGCGCCTCGCCGAGCGCGCGGCCGGCGTCCGAGCGCCTGCCCGCGCGGCGCAGCATCGTGCCGAGGTCGAGCTGGGCGCGGCAGTGCTCCAGGCGCGCCTCGGACGGCGCGACCGTCGCGACGGCTTCGTCGAGGCGCGCGATCGGCAGCTCGAGGTCGCCGTGGGCCTCGGCGTGAGCCAGCGCGCGCAGCGCGACCGAGATCGCGCGCGGGGCTCCGTAGGCGCGTGCCCGCTCGAGCTCGTCGGCGGCCAGGGCGAGCGCCTCGTCGCTGCGGCCGAGGCTCAGGAGCGGATACGCCGACGCCGAGCGCCAGGCGGCGAAGCACGCCGGGTTCTCGATGTCCACGACGACGTCGCGCCACGCGCCGAAGTGCACCAGCGCATCGCGCTCGCGGCGCTGCGCCAGCGCCAGCCGGCCCATCGCCTCGTGCCATGGCGCGAGCGTCGCCCAGTGGTCGTCGGCGCGCGGTTGCAGGCGCGCGGCGCAGGCGGCCGCCGCGTCGAGCTCACCGCGGTCGAGCAGCAGCCCGGCGACGATGCCGTACGCGGCGGGCAGGAACTGCCGCCAGCCGTAGCGCTCGGCGCCGAGCGCCTGCTCGCTGTCGGCCAGCGCCTCGGCCAGGCGGCCCTCGGTCCATCGCGACGCGCCGCGGCAGAGGCTGGCGGTCGCGAACGCCATGATCGATCCCTGCTCGCGCGCGTGGGTCATCGCGGCACTCAGCACCCTGTCGTTCCAGGCCAGCTCGTCGGCGCTGCGCAGCGCCAGGCTGATGCCGAACAGCACGCCGCCGCCGGCGCCCGCCTCCGACAGCGCGCCGTCCTCCGCCAGCGCGCGCCGGGCGAGCGCGACGACGTCGTCGCGCGGCGTGCCGCGCATCGCCTCGTGCATGCAGCGCGTCGCCAGCAGCGCCCGCTCGCCGGGGCTCGCCTCCCCCGGCGAAGGCGCGGCGCGCGGCTCACCGGCGGCCTGCAGCAGCGCCGCGCGGCGCGCCGCGTCCAGCGCGCCGAGGGCGCCGGCCTCGGCGCGCGCCTGCGCGGCCAGGTCCGGATCGGTGGCCGCGCCCGTGGCGGCGGCCTCGTCGAGCGCCCGCAGCGCCTCGCCGTGGCGGCCGACGGACGCGAGCGTGCGGCCGAGGGCGAGCAGCGTCTGCGCGCGATCGGCCTCGGCGCCCGCCGCGGCGAGCGCCTCGGCGAGCCGGTCGACCGCGCTCGGCAGCCCCGTCGCGGCCTCGCTGATGCCGAGCTCGCGCAGCAGCCCGGCGCGCGCGTCCGGCCCCGGCGGCTCCTCGAGCGCGCGGCGCAGGTAGCCGGCCGCCGACTCGGGGACGCCGAGCGCGAGCGCGCGTGCGGCCGCCTTGCGGAGCACCTCGACGACCCACGCCTCGCCGCTGCCCGTGCTCGGCAGCAGGTGGGCCGCCACGCGCTCGGGCGCGATGTCCTCGTCGCGCAGGATCTCGGCGGCGCGGCGGTGCAGCGCCGCCCGCTCGCCCGTGCCGACGTCGGCGTAGACCGCCGAGGCCAGCAGCGGATGGGCGAAGCGCAGGGCGCCGCTCTCGACGGGGCGCAGGATGTCCGACGCGGCGAGTGCGTCGGCGGCGGCCGCCACGCGGTCGGGCTCGCTGCCGGTCAGCGCGGCCACGTGGCGCAGGTGGGCGTCGTCGCCCAGCACCGCGACGGCGCGTGCGACACCGGCCGCGTCGTCGGACAGGCGCATGAGCCGCACCGCGACGGCGCGCAGAACGGCCTCGGGCGCGAGCGTGCCGATCCGCGCCGCGTTCTGCGCGTCGGGCTTCCAGCCCTCGGCCTCGACGGCCCGGACGAGCTCCCCCAGCAGGAAGACGTTGCCCTCGGTCATCCGCCAGCAGGCATCGGCGAACGCCTCGTCGGCGGCGGGCAGCGCCGTGACGACGAGCCGCCGGGCCCCCTGGCGCGAGAGCGCCGCCGGGCGCACGCGCCGGCTGGAGTCGTGGGCGGCGATCTGGCCCAGCAGGTCGTCCGGCGCGCCGGGCTCGCCGCGCCGGCGTGCGACGAGGATCGAGACCGCCATCTCGTCGAGGCGCTGCAGGAGGTAGAGCATGAGCCGCAGCGACGCCCGATCGGCCCAGTGGACGTCGTCGATGACGATCAGCACGGGTGCCGTCTCGGCGAGGTTCGTCAACAGCCAGAACAGGCCGTGCATCACCGGGTAGGAGCGGTCGACGGCCTCGTCTCCACCCCAGCTCGTCGGGCGCTCGAGCAGCGGGCCGGCGAGCGCCGCCGAGCCCGCCAGCAGGCGGTCGCGGGTCTCGTCGTCGGCCCCCGCGAGCAGGGGCTCGAAGAGCTGCAGCGCGATCCCGAAGGCGAAGTCGCTCTCCAGCTCGAAGGCCCGGGCGCGCATGACCGCCATGCCGGCGGCGCGGGCGCGCCCGACGGCCGCGTCGAGCAGCGCGGACTTGCCGATCCCGGCGTGCCCCTCGACGAGCAGCAGCCGGCCGGTCGCCGCGCGGCCGGCGGCGAGCAGCTCGTCCACCGCCCGCAACTCCGCCTCCCGCTCGATAAGGCCTTCAGACCCCGTGTGATCGGTGGCGGGTGGTGCGCGCTTCGTCAAAAGACTGGGGAGCTGCCCTAGTGTGCCCGGCCGCGCCGACGGCTAGAAACCAGCCTAGCGATTGACCCGGAAGGTCGGTCGAGGCGCACGACACTGAGGTCGGCCGAGCGCACGGCATCGTACGCGGACTCGCATGGACGCTTAGCGACCCGGGACCGGAGGTCCCGGGTCCGCGTACTTATGGCCGCTCGTCGCGCTGTGGCGGGCCTAGGACTCGCGGCTGGGCGCCCACTGCGCCTCGGCGAGGTCGCCTTGGGGCAGCCCCTCCGGCGCCGGGACCCCGGGCGTGTCACGCAGGTACCACTCGGCGTCGAGCGCCGCCTGGGTGCCCGAGCCGGCCGCCGTAACGGCCTGGCGGTAGGTGTGGTCGACGAGGTCGCCGGCGGCGAACACGCCGGGCCGGCGCGTGCGCGTCGAGCGGCCCTCGGTGATCACGTAGCCCTCGTCGTCGAGCTCGACCTGCCCCTCGACGAGGTGCGACTGCGGCTCATGGCCGATCGCGATGAAGGCGCCGGCGATCTCGACCTCGCGCTCCTCGTCGTTCTCGGTGTTGCGCAGGCGAGCGATCTCCAGGCCGCCCTTCTCGCCGGCGTGGAACTCCGCGACCGCGTACGGCGTCAGCCATTCGATGGTCTCGATCGAGCGGGCGCGCTCGAGCATGATCTTCGACGCGCGGAACTCCTCGCGGCGGTGCACGACGATGACCTTCGAGGCGAACTTCGACAGGAAGATCGCCTCCTCCATCGCGCTGTCGCCGCCGCCGACGATCATCGTCGGCTTCTCCTTGAAGAACGCGGCGTCGCAGGTCGCGCAGTACGACACGCCGCGGCCGCTGAGCTCCTCCTCGCCGCGCACCTCGAGCTTCTTGTGCTCGGCGCCCATCGCGAGGATCACCGTCCGCGCGCGGTACTCGTCCTTGCCGACCCAGACCTTGTGCACGCCGCCGGCCTCGTCGGAGAGCTCGACCTTCGTCGCCTGGTCGGTGATGAAGCGCGTGCCGAACCGCTCGGCCTGATCGCGGAAGCGCTGCATCAGCTCGGGCCCCTCGATGCCGTCGGGAAAGCCCGGATAGTTCTCGACGTCGGTCGTCTGCTGGAGCAGCCCGCCCCACAAGAAGCCCTCGATCACGAGGGGGTGGAGGTTCGCGCGCGACGTGTACAGCGCCGCGGTGTAGCCGGCCGGGCCGGAGCCGACGATGATGACGTTCTCGATGGTGTCAGGGCTGGGGCTGGTCACTTCACAAAGTGTAGTGCTCCCTGCCTTGTACTACGCCCCGGCGGGCGCCGCCACCTCGCCGCGCGCGCGCTCGTCGCGCCAGCGCGAGACGGTGCGGCGCAGCTGGACGTACGCGATCGCCCCGGGGATCGTCGGCAGCCAGAACGTGAACACGCGATAGGCGAGCACGGCCGGGACGACGAGCGACAGCGGCACGCCGAAGGCCGCGAACGCGCCGATCATCCCGCCGTCGACGCCGCCGATCCCGCCCGGCAGCGGCAGCAGGTTGCCGAGGAAGCCGACGAAGTAGCCCATGATGATCACGGCCGGCGGGGGCGGGTCGCCGAAGGCGTGAAAGCACGCCCACAGCACGGCGATGTTGAAGCCCCAGTAGGCGATCGCGCCCAGCAATGCGGGATCGCGCTCGCGCACGTGACACAGCGCCTCGCGCATGCCGGCCGAGAACGCCGCGGGGGCGTTGGCCAGGCGCTGGGCGATGCGCGCCAGGCGGCCGCCGCGACGCGCAAAGCCCTCGAGGCGGCGCTGCAGGTCGGGCGGGACGCGCGACAGGCCCAGAGCGAGCGCGCTCACCACGAGCGCGAAGAGCGCCGGGATGACCGTGATCGCGAACGGGGCCGGCCCGGACAGCAGGTCGAGGTACAGGCCGAAGCCGCAGATCACGAGCGCCGCCATGTAGACCGCGTACGTGAGGATCAGGAAGGCGAGCGTCTTGTCGGCGACCTTGCGCCGCGGCATGCCGGCGCGCCGCAGCGCCCACGCCGTCAGCGCGATCCCGCCCGCGCCGCCGGCGGCGAACAGGCGCGTCGCCGCCAGGCCCGCCATCGTGATCTGGTAGCTCGCGCGCCAGTCGATGCGCGACCCGGCGCGCGACCCGGCGCGCACGAAGATGCCCTGGAACATCATCACGTAGCCGCCGAACGATGCGAGCGTGAAGACGAACGCCACGCCGAGCCAGAGGCGGTTGCCCTCCCCGACCTGCTCGCCCTGCTCCTTCAGGTCGGCGAGCTGCGGCAGCACGAAGTACAGGAACGCGACCGCCGACACGACGAAGAACACGCCGAGCACGAGGCTGCGGCGCGTGATCTGCACACGCGGCATCGCCTCGTCGAGATCATCCTGATCCTCGTCGGGTTCAACCGGATCGCCCTCGGGGGGCTTGACCGTCGTATCCATGGGCCTCGTTCCGCGCGCGAGCACGCGAGTATAGGTAGGGCGTCAGATCGAACGGAAGCGTTTGGCTGAGCCGCTCCCGGCTTCCAGCCGCCCTACGCCCGCGGCGGCATGCTCGACGAGGGCGGCGATCAGCCGGCTCGTCTCGTCCGCCTCCGGATGCCACTGCACGCCCAGGGCGAAGTCGTTGCCGGGCAGCTCGATCGCCTCCGGCAGCTCGTCGACGAGCGCCCAGCCGGTGACGACGAGGCCCTCGCCGACACGGTCGATGCCCTGATGGTGGTGCGATTTCGTCGCGTGCAGCTCCTCGCCGGCGGCGCGCGCCGCGAGCGAGCCGGGCGTCAGGCGCACGTCGTGGTCGGCGCCGTCGAAGCTGCCCAGCACGCGGCGATGCTCCTCGTGGCCGAACAGCTCGGGCAGGTGCTGATGCAGCGTGCCGCCGCAGGCGACGTTCATGACCTGCATCCCGCGGCAGATGCCGAGCACCGGCATGTCGCGCTCCAGCGCGCGGCGCACGAGCGCGATCTCGAAGACGTCGCGCTCGGGGACGCTGCCGATCGTCTCGGGGTGCGGCTGCGCCCCGTAGGTGGCGGGGTCGAGGTCGGCGCCGCCGGCGAGCATCAGCCCGTCGATGCGGTCCAGCGCCTCGTCGGGATCCTCGACGAGCGCCGGGTCGGGCGCGAGCAGCAGCGCCATCGCGCCGGCGCGGTTGACGGCGTCGACGTAGCTGCGCGGCAGCAGGAACGCGTCGAGATCCCACGCGCCCCAACGCGCCCGCTCCAGCGGGGTGCAGATGCCGATCACGGGACGGGCCACGCCCTGCAAGGTAGCTTCTGCCCATGTACGAGACCGTCGAGCTCGAACGCCGCGGCAGCGCAGCGATCATCCGCCTCTACCGTCCTGAGGCACTGAACGCCTGGAACCATCAGCTCGGGATCGAGCTGCTCGACGCCGTGCGCAGCGTCGCTGAGGACTACGCGGTGCGCGCCGTCTGCGTCACCGGCAGCGGGCGCGCGTTCTCCTCGGGCGCCGATCTGCGCGACCTGACCGCACGCGGGCTGACGCCCGAGGGCCACATCGACGTCCAGACGACGCTGACCACGACCTACCACCCGATACTCACGACGCTGCGGCGGATGCCCAAGCCGGCCGTCGCGGCGATCAACGGCCCGGCGGTCGGGATCGGCTGCTCGCTGGCCCTGACCTGCGACCTGCTCGTCGCCGCGGAGTCCGCGTACATGCTGCTGGGCTTCGTGAACATCGGCCTCGTGCCCGACGGGGGCGCGCTGGCGCTCATGTCGACGCGCGTCGGCGCGGGCCGAGCGACCCAGATGGCAATGCTCGGCGAGCGCATCGCAGCGTCGGAGCTGCGTCGCTGGGGGCTGGTCAACGACGTCCTGCCCGACCACGAGTTCGAGGACTTCGTGCTCGCGACGCTGGACCGGCTGGCGGCAGGCCCGACGCGGTCCTACGCCGGCACGAAGCGGCAGATCAGCGCGTGGCTGTACGCCAACCTCGACGAGCAGCTCGAGCTCGAGGCGCGCATCCAGCAGGAGATGGCGCAGTGCGCCGATTTCCGCGAGGGCGTCACCGCCTTTCTCGAGAAGCGGCCGCCGAGGTTCTCCGGCGGATGACCCCGGCGACGGCCGGGTAGGGCTCGGTCCGCGCCATGGGGGAAGCAGATCGCCGCCGCATGAATAGAATGCCCGCCGCCTTGGCTCCCGCCCGTCCTCGCACCCGTCGCCGCGTCTTTGCGCTCACACTGCTCGCGGCGCTGGCGGGCTCGCTCGTGCTCGCCACCGGCGCGTCGGCGGGCTTCTGGACACCCGAATCCGGCGGCGGATCGGCGAACGCCGAGAACATCGACACGCTCTACAAGCTGATCCTCGCCGTCGCGGCCGTGGTCTTCTTCGGCGTCGAGGGCGTCCTGCTGTACTCGATGATCAGGTTCCGCGCGCGCAAGGACGCGGTGCCGGCTCAGATCCGCGGCAACACGCGCCTGGAGATCGGCTGGACGCTGGGCGCGGCCGGGATCCTCATGATCCTCGCGATCGTGACGTTCGTGATGCTCGACGACATCCGCAACCCGCCGAACTCCGACGCCGACGGCTTCCCCACGCAGCGCATCGTCAACGTCCAGAACGCGTCGGCCTACCAACCGCGGCCGCCGAACGGCCGGGCGCTGAACATCGAGGTCAACGGCCAGCGCTATATCTGGCGCTACACGTATCCCGACGGCGACGACAACGTGCTCAACAACACCTTCAACTACGAGACGCTCGTCGTCCCGACGAAGACGACGATCGCGCTGACGATCGTGGCCCAGGACGTCGCGCACTCGTGGTGGATCCCCGAGCTCGGTGGCAAGGCCGACGCCGTTCCGGGCCACACGAACTTCACGTGGTTCAAGGTCAAGGAGCCGGGCACGTTCCGCGGCCAGTGCGCCGAGCTGTGCGGGCGCAACCACGCCGACATGCTCGCGAAGGTCGTGGCCGTCGAGCCTGACGAGTTCAAGACCTGGCTGGAGAACAAGCGGCGCGAGATCGACGCCAACAACAAGGCCGCCCAGCAGCGCCGCGAGGAGGAGTCCGAGGACACCGCCGCGGGCGACAGCCCGACCGAGGACAAGAGTCCCACCGAGAGCGAGACTCCCGCGCAGGACGAGGGATCGTAAGCAGCCATGGCCGCCACGGACACAGCCGCCCTCGTGCCCGAGATCACCGCGCACCGCGTCGAGCCGCAGCCGCGCGGCTGGGTGTCGTGGATCACCACGACCGATCACAAGCGCATCGCGATCCTGTACCTCGTCACGACGTTCGTCTTCTTCCTGCTGGGCGGCGTCGAGGCGCTGCTCATGCGCGTCCAGCTCGGGACGCCGGACAACACGTTCCTGACGCCGTCGACGTACAACGCGCTGTTCACGCTGCACGGCACGACGATGATCTTCCTGTTCGTCGTGCCGATCATGGCCGGCTTCGGCAACTACTTCCTGCCGCTGATGATCGGGGCGCGCGACATGGCGTTTCCCAAGCTCAACGCGCTGTCGTACTGGCTGCTGCTGTCCGGCGGGATCGTCTTCTACATCTCGCTGTTCTTCTCGCCGCCGGAGGCCGGCTGGACGTCCTATGCGCCGTTGTCGGCGGAGACGTTCTCCGAGACCGGCGGGATGGACGCGTGGATCTTCCTGATCCACCTCACCGGCATCTCCTCGCTGATCGGCGCGATCAACTTCTACGCGACGATCGCCAACATGCGCGCGCCCGGCATGGGCTGGGGCCGCCTGCCGCTGTTCGTCTGGACGCTGCTGACGTACGCGGTCCTGCTGATCCTCGCGCTACCGGTGATCGCCGGCGCCGTGACGCTCCTGCTCACCGACCGCCACTTCGGCACGGGGTACTTCGACCAGAGCCAGGGCGGCGATCCGCTGCTGTGGCAGCACCTGTTCTGGTTCTTCGGCCACCCCGAGGTCTACATCATGATCCTGCCCGGCTTCGGGATCATCTCCGAGGTCCTGCCGGTGTTCGCGCGCAAGCCGATCTTCGGCTACAAGGCGATCGCGGCGGCGACCGTCGTCATCGCGTTCCTCGGGCTGCTCGTCTGGGCGCACCACATGTTCACGACGCCGAGCGCCACGATCGTGCTCGTCTTCTTCATGATCAGCTCGTTCCTGATCGCGATCCCGACGGGCGTGAAGATCTTCAACTGGGTCGCGACGCTGTGGCGCGGCACCGTGGAGTTCAAGACGCCGCTGCTGTTCGCCGTCGGCTTCATCTCCGTCTTTCTGATCGGCGGGATCACAGGCGTCTTCCTCGCGGTGTTCCCGGTCGACTGGCAGCTGCACGACACGTACTTCGTCGTCGCCCACCTGCACTACGTGCTCGTCGGCGGCTCGGTCTTCGCGATCTTCGCCGGGATCTACTACTGGTTTCCGAAGATCACCGGCCGGATGCTCAACGAGGCCATCGGCAAGTGGTCGTTCGCCTTCATGTACATCGGGATCAACGTGACGTTCATGATCCAGCACTCGATCGGCCTCGAGGGCATGCCGCGGCGCATCTACGAGTACCCCGACGTCGGCAACCTCGGCCTCTACAACCTCATCTCGACGATCGGCTCGTTCATGCTCGGGCTCGGCGTCCTCATCACGGTCTGGAACGTCGTGCGGTCGCTCAAGAAGGGCGTCGCCGCCGGGCCGGACCCGTGGAAGGGCAACACGCTCGAGTGGTTCGTCGAGTCGCCCCCGCCCGTCAACAACTTCGACGTCATCCCGCGCGTGCGCTCCGTGGAGCCGATGAAGGACATCCGCCGGCAGGTCGCCCGCCAGTCCGAGCCGGACCTCAGCCCCGCGCCGGCC
>Ga0183260_10001799_pt1 | contig 17839 bp, 16 predicted proteins | sample AntDrymUQ4972206_2_FD_129768 | JGI IMG/M metagenome (GOLD analysis project Ga0183260, IMG submission 129768) | Polar desert sand microbial communities from Dry Valleys, Antarctica - metaG UQ497 (22.06) (version 2) (version 2) | ecosystem: Environmental > Terrestrial > Soil > Desert | place...
ACGTAGCCCAGCAGCGGCGCCCAGATCCAGGCGAGGAGGGTGCTCACTATCGAGGCGGCGGGACTCCGGACACGGCCGCGGATCGTAGAGTGCCTCGATCGTGGACCCCCGCGACCGGAACGCGCCGCTTCCAGGAATCACCGTGATCACGCCCGCGCTGAACTCCGCCGCCACCCTTGACGAGACGCTGGCCAGCGTCCGCGAGCAGCACTACCCGGGGTCGCTCGAGCACATAGTGGTGGACGGGGGGTCCACCGACGCCACGCTAGAGCTCGTGCGCGAGTCCGGCCTGCGTCACGTGTCCGAACCGGACAGGGGCCTGACCCACGCGCTGAACAAGGGCATCGCCATGGCCCGCGAGCCGATTGTCGGCAGCCTGAACTCCGACGACACCTATCTTCCCGGCGCACTGGACAGGGTCGGCCGCGCTTTTGCCGGCGATCCGGACGTGAAATGGGTCACCGGTCGATGCCGGATCGTCGGCGCCCGGGGGCAGGAGATCCGCCGCGGGGTGAACGCGTACAAGAACCTCTTCCTCGCTCATCACTCGTTCGGTCTCCACCTCGTGCACAACTACGTCTCCGCGCCGGCCACGTTCGTCAGCCGCGACGAGCTCCGGGCGGTCGGAGGCTACGACGAACGGTTCGCGTACTCCGCCGACTACGACCTGTGGCTCAAGCTCGGGCAACGTTCGGCCCCCTTCGTGCTGGATCACGAGCTCGCCACGTTCAGGATGGACGGCGAGTCGCTCAGCCTCACGGGCTTCGAGCGGCAGTTCGAGGAACACGCCCGCAACGCCAGCGAGCACGGCGAGGGCCATCGGGCAGCCGTGGCGCTGAACCGGGTGGCCAGCCGCGCGATCGTCCTGGCTTATCGCACCCGGCGGCGGCTGGATGGTTGATTCCACGGGGTTGGGCACAGCCGTGGGTCGGCCGGGACTCCTCGACCGCCTGACGCAGTCATCGCCGTTGTCGATGTCGCGCCACCAGCCGGTACAGTTCCTCCGTGGACGTTCCAGGTCCGGTCACCCTCGTAGACCGGCGGTGCCGGGAGGACACCACTTCGGCGACCCGCGCCTCCCGCTGCGCCCGGACCCCGGCTTCGCTTCGATCGCTCATGAGGGCGCTGGCCGGGGTGGCGCCGGTGACGGCCGGCGCGGGCGTCACCCGGAGCTCGGATACGCGCCAGGCCCATGGCCCTGCTCTGGTACCCGTCGGCGCAGACACCGCGGGTATCGAGTACAGCCCCGGGGTCGCGCTTGAGACCGGGGGCGGGCTGGTGATGGGCGGTACCAACATCGGGGGGCTGGAGCCGCCGATTGTGAAGGCCTCCCGTCGCGGTCCCGCGGCGGAGCTCCTCCCGCTCACGGCCGACCGAAGGCCACGCGTGGTGGCCGATCGCGCCGATCACGGAGGTGTCAGCTCGTATCGTCTCGTCGTTGCGCGGCAGCCCTCCACCAGGTGAGCGACGACCCGATCCAGGGCGGTGGTCACGCGGCTCGGCTGGCCCGGGGCGCGGTGCTCTTCCAGGTGGCGCAGGTGCTCCGGCTGCTCGGCGGGGTGGTGGTGGGGACGCTGCTGGCCCGCACGTTCTCCCTGTCGGAGTTCGGGACCTACACGATCGTCCTGTCCCTGTTGCAGTACGTCACCTTCCTCAAGGCCAGCGTGACCAACGCGGCGCTGCTCGGGGTCGCACAGGCCGACGGGGATCCCGAGCGGGTGACGGTCGTGGCCTCCACGGGCCTCGGCGTGTACTCGGTGATCGGCATCATCTCGGGACTCGTCCTCACCGCGATCGGCCTGCTCGCCCTCCCTATCCTGAACATCCCCGAGGCCCTCTACGACTCCGCGCGGCAGGGGGTGCTGGCCCTGGCCGTCGCGGTCATGCTCTCGTGGCCCGCCCAGATCTTCGACGACGTCCTGCGGGGCCTGCAGCGGTTCACGCTCGTGGCGGCGCTCGAGATCGGATCGATCCTCGTGTACGTGGCGGGCGCCGTCGCCCTCGTCGTGGTGTTCGACTCCCCGGTCTGGGCCCTGGTCGGCTGGAACGCCTCCATCCCGCTCCTGAGCGGGCTCGCGTGCGCCGTCGCCCTCAGGCGACGAGGCCTGGGCGTCGTGGTGAACCTGAGGGGCGCGCGGCGGGTGGAGGCCAAGCGCTTCGGGCAGGTCTCGGGCATCATCGCCCTCGGCGGAGTGGCCGACCTCGTGACCTACTCCTTCGATCGCGCGATCCTCTCCGCCTTCCGCTCCCCCGCGACCGTCGGGCTCTACGAGGGACCGCTGAACACACAGAACATGGTGCGCATGTTCAACGGGGTGATGACCTCGACGGTGCTGCCGGCCTCCACGGCGTTCCTGGCCAGCGGAGACCTCCTGCGCGTACGCGAGCTGTTCGTGCGGGGCCTCAAGTATTCGCTCGCCGCCCTCGTGCCGTTCGTCGTGGTGATCGTGGTGATGCCGGGGGCGGTCCTGGAGGCGTGGCTCGGAGCGAAGTTCACCCCGGCGGCCGTCGCCACCGGAGCGTTCTGCTCGCTCTGGCTGGTGGCGGCGAACTCCAGCATGGCGAGCCTCCTGCTCTACAGCGCCGGTCGCCTTCGCCTGATCACCGCGATCCAGTGGCTGGTGGCGGTGATCAACCTCGGTCTGGCGCTCGTGCTGACCCCGCGCTACGGGCTCGACGGAACGATCGCGGCAACCATGACCGGGCTGCTGGTGTCCACGCTGCTGTCGTTCACGATCGCCCTCCGCCAGTTCGAGGTGCCACTCGCGGCCGTGGCCAGGCGGGCCTGGCTGCCCGCGTACTCGACGGGCGTCCTCGTCGCGGGCGTCCTCGCCGTCGCGCACACCCTGCTCCACGTGCACGGCCTGCTCCCGGTGGCCCTGGCCGGGGGGCTGTCGCTCCTCCTCTACTGGGCCCTCTACGCGTGGTGGTGGCTCGACCCCTCTGAGCGCCGGCTCGCAAGGACGACCCTCGGCCGCTAGCGTCCGGCCGCTTCATGGCTCCGCCCCCCGAGGACACGAGCGTCGTCGTCTGCTCCTACGCGGGCGACGACGCGGACCTCACGCTCCGGTGCCTGGGGCAGGTGGCCGCCCAGACCGCTCCGGGAAACACCCTTCTGATCGACATGAGCCGCGACGAGCGCATCGTCGGACCGGCCCGCTCGATCACCGGCGTGACCGTCGACCACGTTCCCCAGTCGACGGGACTCGGATGGTCGCGCCAGCACGGCCTGGAGCGGGCCGCGACGCGGTACGTCGCGTTCCTGGACTCCGATGCGCTGCCGCGGCCGGGGTGGCTCCGGGCGCTGCGAGAAGCGATCGCGGCGGACGGCGTCGCCATCAGCGGCGGGCCCGTGCTGCCCCTGTGGCCCGAGGGCGTCCGGATACCGCGGCTGTTCCGCACCGCCAGCGCGGGAGACTTCCTCTCGATGCTCGACCTGGGTCCCGAGGCCATGGACGTCCCCCGGGTGTTGCCCGGCAACATGCTGGTGGACCTGGAGGCGCTTGGCACGACCGGCTTCGGCCAGGAGCTCGGGCGCCGAGAGGGCGACCTGTTCGGGGCCGAGGAGATCGCCATGATGGGCGCCCTCGTGGACCGCGGGATGCGGATCGTCTACACGCCCGGCGCGGCCGTCGACCACACCACGACCGCCGAGCGCCAGTCGTGGGGCTGGATGTGGCGAAGGCTCGAGGCGGCGGGGCGCGAGTCGGTCCAGCAGCACCGGCGCCTGGCGCCGCTGCCGCGGCGACCGACCGTGGGCGACCGGCTCTTCCAGGCCGCCGTGCTCCTGCCCTTCCTCCTCGGCCGCCGGCGGGGCCGCGGGGCGGTCCCGAGCGCACGCCCATGAGCGCCCGGCGGGTCCTGTTCTGGACCGAGACCTACCAGGCGGGCGGCTCGGACCGGTACCTGGTCGACCTGGCACAGGGGCTGGACCCCGAGCGCTACGTCTGGGCCTGGGCGGGCAACCCGTGCACGGCGCTCGACGACTACCTGCGCGAACGCCTCGCCGAGGCGCTGCCCCGGCGCCTCGTGCCCGTGGCTTCGCTCCGCGCGCCGGCGATCGGGCGGACCGTGCGCCGCCTGCGCGGCCCCGCGGACCCGGTCGAGGTGGACCCCACCGAGGACACCACCGCGCCCCCCGGGGCCGGCGCCGTGCACGAGGCGGTCGCCGGGGCGATGCGCGCGCAGCAGCTGGCGGCGAACGTCCTGCGGCTGCGGTGCCTGGTGCGCGAGGCGCGCCCCGATGTGGTGCACGTCAACAACGGCGGCTACCCGGGGGCGGAGAGCTGCCGGGCGCTGTCGCTGGCAGCCGCCGCAGAGGGCGTGCCGGCCGTGCACTTCGTGCACAACATGGCCTACGGCCCCAGCGTCCCGGAGTCACTGGAGCTGGCGCTGGACCGGCGTGTCGACCGGGCCGTGACCGGCTGGGCGACCGCTGCCAACCGGGCGTCGGACCGGCTGGCCGCGGTCCGCGCGATCCCCAGGCACCGGATCGCCACCGTGCACTACGGGATCGCCGCGCCGGAGATGCCCGCGCCCGCGGCGGCTGCGGAGCTCGGCTTCGGGCCGGACGCGCTGAACCTCGCCTGCGTGGCGGCCTTCGAGCCGCGCAAGGGCCATCGCATCCTGCTGGAGGCGGTCGCGGCGGCCTGCGCGCGGGGCCTGGACGTGCGCCTCGCGCTCGTGGGGGTCGGCGACGAGCTCGACGGCGTCCGGCGCCGAGCCGGCGAGCTCGGGCTCGGCGACCGCGTCCGCTTCCTCGGCTGGCGGGCGGACGTCGACGCGGTGCTGGCGGCGGCGGACGCGCTCGTCCTGCCGTCGCTGAGCAACGAATGCCTCCCGTACGCGATCCTCGAGGCGATGGGGCTCGGGCTGCCGGTCATCGGAACCGACGTGGCCGGCATCCCGGAGGAGATCGACCACGGCAGCACCGGGATCGTCGTCGCACCAGGCGACGCGCCCGCGCTCTCGCGCGCGATCGCCGAGCTGGCGGAACGACCGGAGGCCCGGGCGGCGATGGGGGAGGCAGCGGGGGCGCGCCTCCTCGACGCCTTCGGCCGGCAGCGTATGGTCGAGGAGACGGTCGCCCTGTGGGATCAGGGCCTGCGCCGGAACACGCCGAGCAGGTAGCTGCTGAACAGGCCGTGGTTGACCCGATCGGTCCACCTGGCCCGGCGCAGGCGGTCGAGCGGGAGCAGGACCACGGCCGGGCCCCTCCGGGTGACGCGGATCATCTGCGGATCCAAGGAGTCGAGGTGCTCGAGCGCGACCAGGTCGAGCCCGTGCCGGGCCGCCCAGCCCCGGAAGCGCCGTGGGCGCATTGCGTCGAGGTTGTGCAACGCCAGGAACGAGTGGTCCCCCCACCGCTGCAGCGCGCCGGTGAGCCCGCGGAAGTTCGGGACCCCGATCGCGATGCGCCCCCCAGGCTTGAGGAAGTCGACGTGACGGGCGAAGACCGCGTCGAGGTCGTCGAAGTGCTCGATAAACCCCAGTGACAGCACCAGGTCGAACGCGCCGCCGTCCACTTCGCCGGTGAAGAAGTCCCCCTGGCGTATGTCTCCCTCGATGCCGGCCGCCACGAGGTTCTCCCGGGAGATCCGTGCCCCCTTCTCCGTGTACTCGATCCCGGTCACCGCGGCCCCGAAGGTCTCCGCGTACCAGACGAGCCACCGCGCGGGGGCGCATCCTATCTCGACGACGGACTGCCCGCGGGCCAGGGGCGCGTGCCGCGTCAGGGCGCCCGCGAGCGTACGCTCGTAGGGGTAGTCCATGGAGGGACGCGAGGGAAGCGTCACGCCGGCGAAGTAGTCGTCCTCCCAGAAGGCCTTCGAGGCGAGGTTGGTCGGAGCGCCCATCGGCGGCAACCCTATCCAGCGCACGGCGGCCGACCCGAGCCGGATACGCTGGGTCCGGATGCCCGGCGCGGCCACGTCCTCGTTCGTTGCGCAGACCCTCGACCGTCGGCACATCCACGCCTTCGTCATGCAGGCGGCACAGGCACTCGGAGACGGTGCGCGCGTCCTCGACGCGGGGGCCGGCGACGCCCCCTACGCCGAGCTCTTCGCGCACTGCGACTACCGGACGAGCGACTGGGAGCACTCGCCCCACGGCGGCGCGCGCGCCGCCGACGTGGTCGGGTCCCTGGACGCCCTCCCGATCGAGGACGGCAGCTTCGACGCGGTCATGACCACGCAGGTGCTCGAGCACGTCCGCGATCCGCTCGCGGTGCTGCGTGAGCTGCACCGCGTCGTGCGCCCCGGTGGGTCGCTGTGGCTCACCGCGCCGCTCGTCTGGGAGCTGCACGAGGAGCCGTTCGACTTCTTCCGCTATACCCGCCACGGGCTCACGAGCCTGATCGCCGACGCCGGATTCACCGAGATCGACGTGCAGCCGCTCGGCGGCTACTTCACGACGCTCGGCCAGCTGCTTCGCAACCTCGGCTCCGCCACCGGCCTCGGGAACGGCCCGCGGTTGGGTGGACGGGTCATCAGCGCCGCCACGTGGCGTCTGGGACCCTTGATCGCCCGCCTCGACCGACTGGACGAGCGCCGCGTGCTCCCGCTCGCGTACGCCGCCCGCGCGGTCCGGCCGCGGGCCTAGGCAGGCCGCAGGATGAAGTGCGTGAGATTGCGCTGTCCCCGACCCGGTGCCCGGAACGTCGGCTGGTAGGGCACCATCCCGCTGTCGACGACCTCGACCGACACCGGGTGCTGGGCGAACAGGCGCCGCCACTGGGGCATCGTCATCGATCGATCGCCGAGGAGGTCGTCATAGAGGATGTGGCCGGCCGCCACGTGACCGGGCTTGGCGAGGTGCAGACGATCGGAGAGGCTGTTGACGGTCGCGGCGGCCGAGGTGGTTGCGATCCAGCGCAGCATGTTCAGCCGCGGGTGGGGAATCTCGTTGGCGAGGACGATCGTCCCGCCGGGACGCACGACGCGGATCAGCTCGGCCAGCAGCTCGTGCGGCTCCTCGGCGTGATGAAAGGCCGACGCCAGGACGGCACAGTCGATGCTGGAGTCCTCGAGGAGGAGCGGAGTGAACAGCCCGCACATCGTCTCCACCTTGGCGATGTCCCCGCCGACGAGCTCGACGGACTGCGGAACCATGTCCCGCAATTGCGTCGGAGAGGCATCCCACGCGATCACCCGCCCGACGTCGGAGCGGGCGGTGAGGATGCCGGTGACCCACCCGGTCCCGCACCCGAGGTCGAGCACCCTGGCCCCGCCCTCCAGGACGTGTTCCCAGGGAAGCGAGCGGATGGAGTCGACCGAATGGGAGTTTCGCTCGAGGTGATCGAGCACCGACGCCGCGCTGGTCCACTCCTCGCCCGTCACCGCCGCCCAATCCGTTCGATCGAGCTGCTCGAGGCGGACGTCCGTCACGTCGCTGGTCACGTCCATCGGGCGATTCTACCGGCGGCGGCACCGTTTTCGGCCCCATCCCGGCCGGGGCGAGACCGTGTCCTACCCTGTCGCGCGTGAGGCTTGGCGCCGACATCGAGCTGGCCGGTCAGGCGGGGGCGCGGGGCACCCCCGTGACCCTCGACGCTGGACGCCAGGTCGTCCTGTTCGCACCCGTCTCGGCGGGTGACCTGCTCCCTGCGGGCACGTTGCTCGACGACTGGATCGGGCCCGAGCAGCGGGCGGCGATCGACGCCTCCGCGGCCGCGCACCTGTCGAGCTGGAGCGAGAGGCGGAGCGAGATCGACGCCTTCCTGGGCCTTCCCCTTCTGGCGATGTGGGAGATGGAGCTCCTCGCGGACGTGTTCATGACCACCGTGCGCATCGTCGAGGGGGTGCTGCACGCGACCGAGACGCAGGGGGTCCGGTCGGTGAGCCTCCGCGGGGTGACCCCGGACCTGTCCGACTGCCTCGAGGCCATGCTCGGCCAGCGCGGGGTGACGGTCCGCCGGTCCGAGGCGGGAACCGCCCCCGCGCCGCTGCTCGTGGCCTCCGCACGACGCGGAGGACTGCCGTCCCGGGTGATCGCGGTCACCGGGCTGCCCGCGCGAGCTCGCGGCCCCCTCGTCGTTTGGCCGTACTGGCATCTGGAAGGGGTGATCGGCGAGCTCATGGCCGACCGGGCCCTGGCGCCGGTCTTCGACCTGCTCAACATGCCCGGCACACCCGATCGGCGGCGGGTCGCGCTGAACGTGGCGCGCAACGGATGGTGGGCCCGCCCGGGCGCACGGGCGCGGCACCGGTCGCGGAGGCGCGTGGCAGCGGCGGTCGCCGCCGCCAGGCGGAGTCCGGTCGCCGATGGCCCGCTGGACCGGCTGCTCGACTCCCGCTCCCTGGAGCTCCTTGATCGCCGGGCCGGCGACAGCCCGGCCGACTACGAGGCCGCGGCGAAGACGCTGCGCTCGGGGGACGTCCGCTGTTGCGTCCTCCCCTTCGACTCGCCTCCCGAGGCACGCGCGCTGGCCGAGGCGGCGCGCGCCAGGGCGATCCCCGTGGTCGTGGTCCAGCACGGCGGCGTCCACCCGGAGGAGCTGCAGTCCGACCGGACCTTCGCCGATCTCGTGGCCGTGTGGTCGCAGGACGACGCGCGGCGGATCGCGGCGCGGGCGCGCGGGACGCTCGTGCTGACCGGGAACCCCGGTGCCCCCCATCGCATCCCCGTACGGGCGCGCGGGTCGGCCCATACCGTCGTGCTCGTCGAAAGCGTCACCCGGCTCTCGACGCGGGTGGACGCCCGCATGCCCCTGAGGCACCTCGATGCGGCACTCGAGGCGTTGGAAGAGGCACGCCCCGGCACCAGGGTCACCGTCCGAGCGCACCCCTCCGAGCGCGCGCTCGATGCGATCCGGCGGGTGATCGCCCGTCATCCCTCCCTTCGCACGGGCCTGAGCAAGGGTGGCCCCATCGAGCCGCTCCTCTGCGAGGCCGACCTGTGCATCGGTGCGGTGTCCACCGCGACGCTCCAGGCGGGCGCGCTGCACACGCCCGTGATCATGCTCGACGTCGGGTCCGGGGGTGCTCCGTGGCCCCTGGATGGGACCACCGCCGTTCCCTACGTGGAGACCGCGGCCGCGCTCGCCGCCGCGATCCCGGACGTGCTGTCCGACCCGAGCGCCGAGCCCGCCGGCGCGGCCGAGCTGGCGGAGGCGTTGGGCCAGCGACCGCCGGGCGTCGCGGTCGACGCGGTGCTCGAGCTGATCCGCGGGGCGATCGACTCGTCTGGAGGCGGCCCAGCCGTTTGCGCTGCTCCGGCGCGTGGATGCGTGAACCTCCGGCCCGCGCGAGTGAGCGACGCCGAGCACCTCTTCGCCTGGCGTAACGATCCGCAGACCCGGCGCTTTGCCTTCCGTTCCGAAGCGCTCGTCTGGGCCGACCATCTCGCCTGGCTCGAGCGGCGGCTCGCCGATCCCGACACGGCAATCCTGGTGGCCGAAGAGGGCAACGTCGCCGTCGGCCAGATCCGCTTCGACCGTCAGGCGGATGTCGCCGCCATCCACATCGTCATCGCTCCCGACGCTCGAGGGCGCGGGATAGGGGCCTCCCTGCTCCGCCTGGCCGCGTCTGCCTGCCCGTTCCCGGTCGAGCGACTGCGTGCGGAGGTGGTGCCCGCCAACGCGGCTTCACTGGCCGCCTTCGCAAAGGCGGGCTTCGACGAGGTGGCCCGCGATGCGCGTGCAGTCACATTGGAGCTGCCCGGGCGCTGAGGCGCGCTGGCGGTAGGGTCCATCGGCCATGGGAGCCCGAACCGCGGTCACGCGCTCCACCGAGTGGGTCGAGCGCGAGTACGGAGACGAGAAGTGGCCCGCGATCGAGGGGGCGATCGCCGAGGTGTGCGCCGCGGAGGGCAGCGCGCCGGATCCCGCGCGGGTGGTGGCCCAGGTCGCCCGTGCGGAGATGGGGGTCCTTCCGGCCGAGAGCGACATGATCGTCAACGGCCACCCCGAGCGCCTGTCCCTGAGCCTGGCGACGGGGGCCTATCAGTCGCTGGTCGTCGAGACCGTGCTCTCCCACTGCACCCCGGAGACCGACCTGGTGGTGGAGCTGGGATCGGGCTGGGGCCGCAACCTCATGTGCCTGTGGCTGGCCGGTGGGCCGGCCGGCGCGCGGTACGTCGCGGCCGAGTTCACCGAGACGGGTCGCAGGGCGAGCGCCCAGCTCGCCGCCCTGACGCCGGCGATGTCGTTCGCCGCGCTCCCCTTCGACTACCGCGCGCCCGACCTCACCGCGCTCGCTCCCGGGAGGACCGCGGTCGTCTTCACCGCCCACAGCATCGAACAGGTCTCCGAGCTGCCGGACGTCCTGATCGAGGCCATCGCCGGCACGGCGGCGAGCATCACGTGCGTGCACTTCGAGCCCGTCGGATGGCAGATCGACGACTCGCTCGCGGGCTCCTCGCGCGAGTACGCCCGCCATCACGACTACAACCTCAACCTCGTCGAGCTGCTCGGCCGGCACGCCGACGCCAGGACGATCTCGGTGGACGGGATTCAGGCCGAGCACATCGGGCTGAACCCCGACAACGCGACGTCGGTCGTGACCTGGTCGAGCGCCGCGTAGGCCCGTGTCCGACCACTACAGCGACGTGGTCACCGCGTACGACGGCGTCGAGGACCTCGACTCCTTCGCGCCCGAGGCGCTGGCCGCCTACCGTGCCGATCTGCTGGCCCGGACCGCGGGGGAGGCGGCCTTCGTGGGCCGGCGCCTGCCCACCGGCGCCCACGTGCTGGAGGTGGGCAGCGGCAACGGCCGGCTCCTGATCGCCCTCTCCCGCGCCGGGGCGATGGTACGGGGCACCGGCCTGGAGGTCGCCGCCTCCCGGACCGCGTTCGCGCAGCGCTGGGCCCAGGACGAGGGTCTGGCCGACCGGCTCGAGCTGACCACGGCCGACGCCCTGGAGGCCGACATGCCGTCCGGGGTCGATGCCGCCGTCTGCGTCACGGGCGCCTTCTCCTACTTCGACGCGATCCGTCCCGGAGCCGCCGCTGAGCTGCTCCAGCGCCTGCACGACGCGCTGGCGCCCGGGGGGCTGCTGGTGCTGGAGCTCTATCCCCACCCCGCATGGCGGCGGCTGTTCGACGCCGGCGGCGACGAGCTGCGCCTGTGGCAGGAGCTGCCCGCGAGTGATCCCTGGCGCTTCTACCTGAGCGAGCTGACCCTCGACCGGGCGACCGACGTCCTCACCCACCGCAAGACCTTCGTCCACCGGACCGACCACGTGGTCGACGACAGCCGCCGCGAGCACCTGCGCCTCTACGACGAGGCCACGGCGAGGGCGTCGGCCGAGGCCGCCGGCTTCGGCGACGTCCAGGCATTCGGGGGCTGGCGGGAGGTGCCGGGGGGACCCGGCGACGAGGTCCTGGTGGTCACCGCGCGCCGCGCCTGAGGGCGAGTCGGCCCGCGTCAGTCCAGCGTCACCCGCCGCCCGGTCCGCGCCGACTCCTTGAGGCTCTCGGCCAGCGCCACCGCGGCGGCGCCGTCGGCGAGCGACGCGCGCGGCGCCCGCCCCGTGCCGACGCACTCGAGGAAGTCCCGCAGCTCGGCCCGGTAGGTGGGACGCGGGTCCTCCGCGACCTCGGACACCTCGTCGTCGGCCCCGGCCCGCGAGAGGACCACCCGCCCGGTGCCCCACTCCCACCGGGCCACGCCCTCGGTGCCCGCCACGACGCACCCCCGCCGGTAGGCCGGCTCGAAGAAGTTCAGGTCGACCGCGGCCAGGGCGCCGGAGGCGAACCGGATCGAGGCCACCGCGATGTCCTCCACGTCGGTCTCGAGCTCGGCGACGCGGCCGGTCTCGGCACTCACCGAGGCCGCGGGCCCCAGCAGCCAGAGCAGGTAGTCGAGCTCGTGGATGGCGTCGAGCACGATGCCCCCGCCCAGAGCCGCGCGGGCGCTGTAGGAGCGGCGGTGGTCGGTCCCGGGCCGCCACTGGCGCAGGTCGAAGCCGAACGAGGCTCGCGCCAGCGCCACGCGGCCGAGCCGACCCTGCCCCAGCCACTCCCCGATCGCCGTGATCGCGGGATGAAAGCGCCAGTTCATGGCCACGCCGGCGACGACCCCCGCCTCCTCGGCCGCGCGGGCCAGCGCCTGGGCGGCGGACGCCGACGCCGCCGCGGGCTTCTCGACCAGGACCGGCCGCCGCGCCGCTACCGCGGCCCGTACGTGCTCGGCGTGCAGGGCGCTCGGGCTGGCCACGACCACCGCGTCCGCGGCGGCCATGGCCTCTTCGGCGCTGTCGGCCCGTCCACCGCCGGCGGGGTCGAAGCCGACCACCTGGCACCCCAGCTCGGCCAGCAGCTCGGTGTGGCGCCGGCCGGCCGAGCCGAGCCCGACCAGCGCAACCCTCACGGCGCCGTCATCCGCGCCGCCAGGCGCAGGGCTCCGAAGCCGTCAATGGTCGCTCGGCCGTGTTCCGAGAGGGCTGCCCGCCGATCGCCCGCCGCCGCGAGCTCCGCCACCAGGCCGGCCAGCCGCTCGGGCTGCGTGGCCGCCACGGCGCCGGCCTGCGCGAGCATCTCCAGCTGACCCCGCTGGTTGTCGGCGTGGGCGAACGCGACGCACGGCGTGCCCGCGCACAGCGCCTCCAGCATCGTCTGCCCCGCCGCGCTGACCACCAGGTCGGCGGCCCGAAGCTCGTCGCGCAACCCGTCGGGCGCATGGACGGGCACCACGCCGGAGGGCACGGGCTCCGTCGCGTAGGGGCCGGCGACCAGCCGTACCTCGACACCGGGCAGCGCGTCCGCGACCGCCGCCGCGACGCCGCCGGCACCGCCCAGCACCCCGGATCCCGCCGCGACGAGCGCGCGGCGGAGAGGGCCCTCCCCCCCGCGCCGCGGCTGGTCGAGGCCCCAGAACTCGGGTCGCAGGCAGGCGTAGCGGGCGCCTGCGGCCCAGACCGGGCCCTCTGCCGCGAAAGAGATCACCATCGCCCCTCGGGGGGGTGCAGGCTGTCCCGGGTCGTGGAAGGCCACGAGCGGCCCGCCGGCCGCCAGGGCCCCCGCGGCGGCTGCGGGGAGCCGATAGGAGTCGAGCACCACGGGCGCGCCCTCCCCGCGGAAGGGCTCCTCGCCCTCGGGCAGGGGATCCCAGCGCACATCCCCCACGACCGTGGATTCGACCGCCCCGTACGCCAGGGTGCGGACCTCACGTCCGTGGCAGCGGAGCGCCACGGCGAGGGCGGTGCAGCGGCTGAGATGGCCCAAACCAGCCGCCGGGCCGGCGTCGGCCAGCACGGTAACGGACGGGCAAGGCCCTACGATGTCGCCGACCGCTGAACGAAAGAGAGCATTGGACCTCAACGCCAAGACCATACTCGTGACGGGGGCGACGGGATCGTTCGGGAACGCCTTCGTCGAACGCCTCTTGCACGACCACGCTCCTCAATCCATCCGGATCTTCAGCCGTGACGAGCTCAAGCAATACGACATGCAGCGCAAGTTCGCCGACGAAGACCGGCTGCGCTACCTGATCGGCGACATCCGCGACCGCGACCGCCTGGTACGCGCCACCCGCGGCGTGGACGTCATCGTGCACGCCGCCGCCCTGAAGCAGGTCGGGGCGTGCGAGTACAACCCGTTCGAGGCCGTTCAGACCAACGTGCTGGGGGCAGAGAACGTGGTGGCGGCCGCCATCGAGAACGAGGTCCCGCTGACACTGGCGCTGTCCACCGACAAGGCGGTCAACCCGGTGAACCTCTACGGCGCGACGAAGCTGTGCGAGGAGAAGATCACAGTCCAGGGCAACGCCTACGCCGCCGGCTCCCCGTCCCGTTTCGCCTGCGTGCGCTACGGCAACGTGGTGGGAAGTCGCGGCAGCGTCGTGCCGCTCTTCAAGGCGCAGGCCGAGACCGGCGTGATCACCATCACCGACGACCGCATGACCCGCTTCTGGATCACGCTGGACGGGGCCGTGGAGCTGGTCCTGAACGGACTCGACCGGATGAGCGGCGGGGAGGTCTACATACCCAAGATCCCCAGCGCCCGCATCGGCGACATCGCCGAGGCGGTGGCCCCCGGCTGCGAGCAGCGGATCATCGGCATCCGCCCCGGGGAGAAGCTGCACGAGCTGCTGGTCACCGAGGACGAGTCGCGCCACACCTACGAGACGCCCGAGACCTACGTGATCATGCCGGAGTACGCCTCGTGGGAGCTGCAGAGGACCGACGACATGAGCGCGATGGAGCAGGGATTCCGCTACGCCTCGGACAACAATCCCGAGTGGCTGAGCGTGGAGGATCTGCGAGCGATGGCCGAGGGGATCAAGGCCGCGGCGTGAGCGCCAGCGGGTTCCTTCCCTACGGACGCCAGGAGATCACCGACGACGACGTCGAGGCCGTCGCCGCCGCCCTGCGCTCGCCGATGATCACCCAAGGACCGGCCATCGAGCAGTTCGAGGCGGCGGTGGGCGACTACCTGGGCGCCCGCCACGTCGTGGCCTTCGCCAACGGCACGGCCGCCCTGCACGCCGCAGCCCATGCCGCCGGCGTGGGGCCGGGAGACGAGGTGCTGGTCCCGCCGATCACCTTCGCCGCGTCGTCCAACTGCGCCCTCTACGAGGGGGCCACGCCCCGGTTTGTGGACATCGATCCGGCCACCTGGAACCTCGACACGGTTCGCGCCGCGCGCGAGGTGGGCCCCTCGACCCGGGCGATCGTGGCCGTGAGCATGACCGGCCTGCCCGTGGACCTCGAGCCGCTGGCCCCGCTGCGTGGCCAGGTCGCCGTGATCGAGGACGCCGCCCACGCCCTGGGCGGCGACCGGAGCGGGCGCAAGGTGGGCGGCCCCGGGGGCGCGGACCTGACCTGCTTCTCGATGCACCCGGTCAAGGCCATGACCACCGGCGAGGGCGGCCTGGTGTCAACCGAGGACGAGGTGTTGGCCCGCAGCCTGCGCCTGTTTCGCACGCACGGGATCGCCAAGGAGGGCACCAGCCCCGGCCCGACCGAAGGCGAGTGGTGGATGGAGATGCAGGAGCTGGGCTTCAACTATCGCATCACCGACTTCCAGTGCGCGCTGGGCATGAGCCAGCTCAGGCGCCTGGACGGCTGGGTTGCGCGGCGCAACGCCATCGCCGCCCGTTACCGAGAGCTGCTCGCCGACGAGAGGCGGGTCCGGCTGCCGCCCGAGGCCCGGACCGGAGACCTGCACGGCTACCACCTGTTCGTGATCGGCGTGCGCGCAGGGGCCGAGGCGCGCCTGGCGGTGTTCCGGGCCCTGCGCCAGGCGGGAATAGGGGTGCAGGTGCACTACATCCCGATCTACAGCTTCCCGTACTACCGCGACACGCTCGGCTACCCGCAGGACACCTGCCCGGCGGCCGAGGGCTACTACGCGGGAGCGATCTCCCTGCCGATGTATCCCGGGCTGAGCGACGACGAGGTCGAGCGAGTGGCGGCGGCGCTGCGCGAGGTGCTGCCGTGAAGGCCGGGGAACGCAGCCTCCAGCGATCGGCCGAGCTGCTCGAGCGGGCTCGCGGCCTGGTACCGGGCTGGACCCAGACCCTGTCCAAGAACCCAACCCAGTGGATGCAGGGCATCGCCCCGGCGTACCTGGCCCGCGGCGAGGGCGCCCACGTGTGGGACGTGGACGGAAACGAGTACATCGACTGGCCGATGGCGCTGGGCCCCGTGATCCTGGGCCACAGCCATTCGGCGGTGAACGAGGCGGTGCGCCGCCAGCTCGAGGACGGCGTGGTGTTCACGCTGCCCCCACCCGTGGAGCTGGACGTGGCAGAGGCGATCCGCGACCGCGTGCCCTGCGCGGAGCGAGTGCGGTTCGCCAAGTCCGGCTCGGACGTGAACTCCGCGGCCATCCGCGTGGCCCGCGCCTTCACCGGGCGCGACGGCGTGCTGGCCTGTGGCTACCACGGGTGGCACGACTGGTTCATCGGCACCACTTCCCGCAATGCGGGCGTTCCCGACGCGGTGGCCGCCCTGACCGACACGTTCGTCTACGGCGACCTCGGCTCGCTGGAGGCGGCGCTTGCTCGCCAGGACGGCGACACGGCCGCGGTGATCCTGGAACCGGCGGGAGCGAGCACGCCACCGGCCGGATTTCTGGAGGGTGTGATGCAGCGTGCCCGCGCCGCGGGCGCCGTGGCGGTCTTCGACGAGATCATCACCGGCTTTCGCTTCGCGCCCGGGGGTGCCCAGGAGCGCTACGGCGTTACCCCGGACCTGGCCACGTTCGGCAAGGCGCTGGGCAACGGCCTGCCGATCTCGGCCATCGCCGGCCGGGGCGAGGTGATGGACCTGCTCGACGAGGTGTTCTTCTCCGGAACCCACGGCGGCGAGGCGCTGTCCCTGGCGGCCGCCCGCGCCACCCTGTCCGAGCTGACGCCGGACGCCTACCGCGAGCTGGAGCGCAAGGGCTCGGTGATCCAGCAGGGCGTGCGCCAGGCGATCGCCGACCACGGCGTGGGTGACTGGGTGGCGATCGGCGGCGAGCCGCCTTGGCCTGTCACGCTGGTGACCGAGCCGCAGCCGGGCCCCACTCTGCCCGCCAAGAGCCTGATCCAGCAGGAGATGATCAAGCGCGGCGTGCTGTTCAACGGCTCCAACTTCATCTCCCTGGCCCACTCCCAAGAGGACCTCGAGCGCACGCTCGCGGCCTATGACGCCGCCTTCGCGCGCCTGGCCGAGGTCGCGCCCGCCAACATCCTCTCCGTACTGGAGGCGCCGCCCCTGAGCCCGGCGTTTCGCCACCAGACATGAGCTCCTTCGACCCTACGTTCTCCATCGGCCCGACCCCGGTGGGCGGCTCCGCGCGCTGCTACGTGGTCGCGGAGGCGGGCGCCAACCACAACCGCGACCTGGGGCTCGCGCGCGAGCTGATCGACGTGGCCGCCGGGGCCGGCGCGGACGCGGTCAAGTTCCAGACCTACCGCGGCGAGGCGATCTATTCGTCCAAGGCCCCCCGGTTCGGGTACCTCGACGACGACCGCAGCCCCCAAGAGCTGCTCGAGGCCATCGCCCTGCCGCGGGAGTGGCAGCAGGAGCTGCTGGCCTACGCGGGCAGCAGGGGCATCGCATGGTTCTCCAGCCCGTTCGACCACGACGCCGTGGACTCGCTGGCGGCGCTCGGCGTGCCCGCCATGAAGATCGCGTCGTTCGAGCTCGGCGACCTGCCGCTGATCCGCAAGGCTGCCTCCACCGGAGCGCCGATCATCCTGTCCTGCGGCATGGCCACCTACGGCGAGGTCGAGGATGCCCTGGAAGCCGTGGCCGAGGCCGGCGGCACCCGAGTGGCGCTGCTGCAGTGCGCGTCCGTCTATCCGGCGCCACCGGAGATCATGAACCTGCGCGCGATGGCCACCCTGAGGACCGCCTTCGGGGTCCCCGTCGGCCTGTCCGACCACACGCAGGGGATCGCTGTGGCCACCGGCGGTGCGGCGCTCGGCATGCAGATGATCGAGAAGCACTTCACGCTCAGCCGCGACATGGAGGGCCCGGACCACGGATTCGCGCTGGAGCCGGAAGAGCTGGAGGCGATGGTGGAGGGGATCCGTGCCGTGGAGCAGGCGATGGGCAACGGGCGCGTCGAGGGCCCCTCCGCGCTCGAGCGCCAGGAGATGTACAGGCTCGCCCGCCGCTCGCTGATCGCCGCCCGCCCGATCCCGGCGGGGACCACGATCACGGAGGACATGCTCACCGTGAAGCGCCCGGGATTCGGCATCCCCCCGAAGTTCCTGGAGCTCACCGTGGGGCGGACCGCCCGTGTGGACATCGAGTTCGACGACATCATCACCTGGGAGATGGTCTAGTGCAGCGTTCCCGAAGTGGGTTGTTGTTTGGTGGCCTTGGCGAGGATCTCGTCTGAGGTCTTGGTCCAGATGAAGGGTTGGGCGCGTTGGTTGTAGCCGTCGATGAAGTGCTCGATCGC
>Ga0183260_10001800_pt1 | contig 17839 bp, 15 predicted proteins | sample AntDrymUQ4972206_2_FD_129768 | JGI IMG/M metagenome (GOLD analysis project Ga0183260, IMG submission 129768) | Polar desert sand microbial communities from Dry Valleys, Antarctica - metaG UQ497 (22.06) (version 2) (version 2) | ecosystem: Environmental > Terrestrial > Soil > Desert | place...
ACTATGGCTTCCATAGGCACCTCGGTACGAATAAAGTCTGAAGTACTGAGCGTTGAAAAATAAGTTTGGTGAAAGGCTCTTAAACATTCGGCTCCATAATCAGTGAACCGCTTTAAGCTTTGCGGTGTGAAAACTTCGCGATGACGATGGATGTGGTATTGAAAACGGGACACCAAAACATCAACCGGTGGATACTCTTTGAACTCCATCATTTTGTTGTAATAGAAATTCAGCGCATCGTGCATGGAGCTGCCGAACTGCGAACTTTCATTCACTGCAGCAGGCACACGGATCAAAGTATTGTAATAAAACTTTACCGGGCACTCAATGAAATTATTAAGCGCAGATACATTCATTTTAAAATTCTGCAACAGGCTGTCAATAAAGTCCGCTTCCCCTTTTTCGAGCTGTGGTTGCATGGAAAGTCCATAGCGAAGTGAACTGTATTTAAGTTTTGTTTCCTCATCAATGGTTACCGGTTCTATTTTTAGATTTTCAGCTCCATTCATCTCAGCAATAAATCGCGAAGCTTCAAAGCTCTTTCCTTCATTGCTATTGTTGGGAAAGGTGATGTACAAATATTTTTCAGCCCGTGTCGCAGCCACGAAAAACAGGCGGCGCAATTCTTCTTCGCTTTCCTGTGCGGTTTCTTTTTCGAATACATTGGGCGGTAATTTATAGCCCCCGTTTCCTTTTCTTTTACCTTCCCACAATCCTGAATAACAACCCATAAAGAACACATAAGTGTATTCCAATCCTTTGGAACCATGGCAGGTTAGCAGGTTAACACCGGTATCGTTGCCACTGGTTTGCGCTAAGGGAACAGATATTTTATTTTCTTTTAGAATATCAATCTGTGCAACCAGGCCTTGCAGGGTTAGATCTGGATTACGACGGCATTCATCCTGCACATAATCGAAAAAGCCATTCAATAAACGCATGTGCCAGGCCTTATCCGGTTGCTTCATTGTGTAAGACAAAATACCGGCTTCATTAAACAAGACTTCGAGCCAGCGGAGCAGGGGCAGATTCTCGCTATCACTAATCAACTTTTCGAGGAGTTTATGCACTTTGATCAGGCTGTCATTGACCGCGTCTGTTGAAAATAATTTTCCATTGTTGGTTTGCGTAAGTTGAGATAAATAAGCCCTGAGTGTAGACGCTTTATCGCCTTTTTTATTGGAAGAAATTTCTTTACATATCATCGCAATCCTGAGGGGCGGAATGGAAAAGAAATCATAATGCAGGATATGGAAAAGATGGTGTTCTCCACTGTAAGGAATATGTGTTTCGGCAATCACATATTGTATAAATGAAAGTACTTTGCGGATAAAATTTTCTTTGAGCAGGTTCACCGATCGCTTTACATAAACAGGAATATCCTGCAGTTGTAAAAATTTTTGCAGCTCATCTCCGCTCCGGTGTTCTTTATATATTACTGCTATACAACCTGGTTTGGTACCTGCATCAATGAGTTTTTTTATTTCTTCAGCTACAAATATGTTTTCTTCAAATTCATTGTTCACCATGCGTATGATCGGTGGAATGTGTGTGTCTTTGTGCAATTCATTAGCAGCGGTTAATATTTTTTTGAGGTCGGTATATTCATTACTCAAGCGTTGTGTATTGTTTTGTATGAGTTGATGGGCAGCATCCAGAATGGGCTGCACACTCCTGTAGTTTTGTGTAAGTACTACGCGTAAAAGATCTTTTTCATATTTTTTTGCAAGCAGCATCATGTTTTCCATGTTAGCTCCCTGGAAACGAAATATGCTCTGATCATCATCACCCACCACGAATATATTCGGGCTTTCTTCCTGCCAGTAAGAGATCAGCGATTCTACAACCTTGTTTTGCGATCCGCTTGTATCCTGATATTCATCTACCAAAAGGAACTGGTATTGTTCCTGGTAGCCGGCAAGTACATCAGGATTTTTTTCAAAAGCATCAATCACCCATGCGATCATATCGTCAAAGTCATATCGTTGGTTTTCATTCAGATATTGTTGGTAAATTGGAAAGGCCTGAATGGCCGCTTTCAACTTTTCCATTTTAGCCACTTCATCTTTACCCAACTGGGTCAATTCCACAATTCCTTTTTTTAGTTTGATTTTGTGGGCAAATTTTTCTGGGATACCGTTTTCAATAAATTCATCAACTTTTTGAGATAAGGCTTCAGCTTTCCATCCTTCCCTTTTTATAGCACTGAATAAATCACGCAAGAAACGGGCTTCAAAATAGGCATCGGTTTTATGCCGTTTCAGTGGATTGTCATTACCAAAAGAATCAATCAGTTTCATTAGGGTTTGCAACTGTTCCAGTTCATTGATAGGCTGCATATCCCGCTTATGAAAAAGGTGCATGTTTTGCTGAATGACCATGTTGCAAAAGGAATGGTAGGAATGGATGTTTACAGAATAAGCGTCGGGTCCGATCATGCCGAGCAGCCGCTTGCGCATAGCCAGAACACCGGCGTCAGTATAAGTGAGGCAAAGTATATTGGAAGGCTGGGAATCTGTGTCTAAAAGAATCTTTCCGATACGCACAGCCAATATCTGCGTTTTCCCGGTACCCGGTCCCGCTATTACCATTACAGGTCCGTAAATTTTATCCACGGCCTGGCGTTGTTCTGCGTTCAGGCGATTGTATTCTATGCCGAATTTTTCCTGCAGTTTTTCACGTGCAATTGACATACTTCGAAGTTAAGGAAATTGCTATAAATTTTAGTAAAAGAACTTCATGCAACCGTGTTTTAAAAAGTAATTTTCATTTTTTACGAATTACGCCTTTGCATAAACGCGGAAATATTAAGCTTACCCGTCAATGATTATTCAAATTTGTTTTCATTACATAGTTGGTACCCGCAATTTGATATAAAAAGGTGTCTTTTCCTACTCGCTATTTGTCTCCTTGTCAACTTGCTAATTGCTAATTACCCTTTGCTAATTCACCAGCTGGCATAACAATTATACTACCGTCTTATTATCAATCTTAAAAAAAATTTTTATGTTTTATCACGTTCAGTCACTCATCAATCCCATCGTTGCTGATGAACCGGATCCATCCGCAGCAAATGCCTTGCAGGAAGGTCTGGGCGGGCAGTTTGGGGAAATGCGCACAATGATGCAGTATCTTTTTCAAAGCTTTAATTTCCGTGGAAATGCAGTTCCTTATCTTGATCTCATTCAAGGTGTAGGTGTGGAAGAAATAAGCCACGTAGAGCTGATTTCGAAAACCATTTCCCGACTCCTTGATGGTGCACCGGAATACAATGGAAAGAAATTCGCAGTCCCCGGTAAAGGTGGTGCGGCAACAATGGATATGGCAAAAGAACAAAAAAATCCGCATCATTTTATCGTAGGTGCACAGGGAGCTTTGCCTGTTGATGCTGCCGGTAATCCCTGGAGCGGTTCTTATCTGCATGACCATGGTAATCTCGTATTGAACCTCATGGATAACCTGGTGCTCGAAGCTACCGGCCGGTTACAAAAATGCCGTATTTACCAAATGTCAAACAACAAAACGCTAAGGGCAACGGTTGCTTTTCTTATTGTTCGGGATGAAGCCCACCAGGCAGCTTTTGCAAAAGCCCTGGAAACTTTAGGTGTTGACTGGGGCAAGGTTTTACCTATTCCAAAATTTGATTCTTCACAATATCCTGAAGTGAAAGAATTATTGGATGCTGGCATTCATCGTGAGCAGTATCATTTTAGGTTAGACAGTTCGCAAATGGGAAAGATATTCAGTGGTTCGGCTCCATTGAATGATGGAACAGAATTGGTAACATTGAAAGAACCACGTGAAAGCTTCCCGATACCATCTGCACCTGAACGTCCTGAAGAATTTGCTCCAGGTCTTGATCCCGAATTGCAGGATCTGGCTGATGCATTCACTGAATTCAAAGAAAATTTAATATCGCCGAAGAAGAAATCTGTTCCCTCAAAAGGAGGTAAGAAAAAATAATTTTTTTGTTTTTATTCTAAATGCCCTGATTGATGCAGGGCATTTTTTTTTGATTATTAACTTGAGAAAGTTTTCTTACCGCACATATTTATCGAACCAGGCAGCTGTTTCATTAACTACCACTTGCCAGTTACCCGGCTGTCCAAAGCCATGATCTGCACCTTTTAGTTCAATCCATTTATTAGGCACTCCTTTATTGGTTAAAGTAGTAGTAAAAGACTGGTAAAGTGCAGGCCCCGGATCAGAGCCAAAGACAGCATTAAACTCGGGCCTTATATTCAGTGTTGGGATTCCTTTCCCATTAAATGCCTGCCAATCGGGGCTTACAGCCATATAAGCAAGCTTATTTGCATTTATGGGTTCATAACCTGTAATCCTGAAATATATTTCTTTCAAACGGGGATCTTGTAGATTAAACTCTGCTTCATCGGTAAAACTAAGGGTGGTTGCACCTGCCCAATTCGCTACTGCTTTTAAGCGTTGTACTTCATTAGCTGATCCATAATTATAAGCCACAAGCAAGGCTAAAGTAGCACCCGCGCTATGGCCACAAATGCCCCATTTATTTGTATTCATTATCCATTCACCGGCCATACCTGCTGCAAAGCTCATAGCAGTCTTTATATCGGCTATCTGCTGATTTATAGTAATAGCACTGGCTTTATGTACAAGAGGTATCTTAAATAATCCAATGGTGTCAACGAGGCGGTAATTCATATTGAGCACTGCATAACCTTTGGCAGCAAGCATTTGAGACTGCATGCTGAATTCACTTTTATCACCAGCTATAAAACCACCTCCGTGTAAAAGAATTGCAACCGGTGTAATAGCAGTTCGGTTTGCAGGCAGGTACACATCCATTTTATGCTCAGCCGAAGTGCCGTAAGATACATTGAGGATTGTTTTGGCCTCTACTATGGGTTCTGTATCACTTGGGCTTTTTTGACAAGATCCAAATGATCCTGCTAAAAATAAAAATAAGGATGCTTTAATTAAACTCTTCATAGTGAGGTTTTAAAAGATAGAACAAATATGATACAAAGAGAGTAAGATTCAACTTATGTGAAAAATCTTTGTGATCTTGTAAGGATTCTAATAAGCGGCTCCCTTCTTAGCTACACAAAAAAGCCTTCCTTTATGAACAATAAATCATCTGCTATTAAGATGAAGAATCCTCAATCTACCTAGGTAAATGTTTTAGACCTGCCATTTTTTTACTACCTCTCCAATTTAAAATTAGCTTCCAATACCGGACGTTTATCTGCATTCGCTACTTTCCACCCTGTGCGGTATATCCAGTCTGTCATTTTTTTCAGTATTGGATAATTAATCCGATCTGCTTCATCCATAGGTGTATGATAATCGGAATGTAAAAGTGAAGAATAATAAAGGGAAGGAATACCGGCTCGTACATAAGGCAAATGATCGCTGCGAAAAAACCAACCTTCTACATGATCCGTTTTATCCCAGAGTGTATCCAGCTTAAAATTTGGACCTTCCTTGTTTGCTGCAAGCCCCATGGATACCAGTTCCTGTGATCATAGCTTCTTCATTTTCTTGTCATCCTGATCTGAAGGTGAAGGATCTCAAATGATTTAATGAAGTGTAAACCATTATACCCACCATCGCTTCAGATGAGTTAAATTTTTCTTCAACTAAAAAAATAGTTGTTCAACTAAATAATTAGTTATACCTTGGACTTCTAATTATTTATTTAATGAAGACACTTACAAAGGCAGAAGAACAGGTAATGCAGGCTGTATGGAAAGTTGGGAAAGGATTTATCCGCGATATTATGGATACACTCCCTGCACCCAAACCACATCAAAACACGGTGGCCACTATACTTAAAATTTTAAGTGAAAAAGAATTTGTAAGTGTGAATATTATTGGAAGGCAGCATGAATATTATCCATTAGTAAGTAAACAGATTTACTCAAAAGCCACAATAAAGACCTTGGTAAAAGGATACTTCGATGGTTCATTTGCCTCTGCCGTTTCTTTTATGGTAGATCAAAAATCACTTAGCATTCAAGATTTGGAAACATTGGTTACCTCACTCAAAAAAGAAAAAAAATGAATCCTTTTTTGCTTTTTGCGCTGAAGCTCACACTTATTTCAGGTGTTGCTACCTTATATTACTATGCAGCTCTTCGCAATCATTTATTTCACCAGTGGAACCGTTTTTATCTACTGCTTGCAATGCTTCTTTCCCTCTTACTTCCATTTGCAAAGATTGAATGGTTGTTGCCGGGAGAAGACAATACCTCTGTGATACGAATACTCCAGACAGTGCAGGGCAGCGATGAACTCATGGTTTACTCAGGGGCAAGCTCTACTGCATGGCTCTCCACAGATTCCTTAATATGGATAAGCTATTCAATTATCAGCATAATATTTTCAATGATGTTATTACATGCTGTCATTACATTATTGAGGCTTATGCGCTCAATGCCTTTTGTGCGGATAGGAAAAATCCGCATTTACAATACACACGATGGCAGGGCACCATTTTCATTTTTCCGGAATATCTTCTGGCACCAGCAAATAGATATTCAATCGGATAATGGCCAACAAATCTTGAAACACGAAATGGTGCATGTAGATGAAGGCCATAGTTGGGACAAATTATTTATGCAATTGGTTACCACCATATTTTGGTTCAATCCCTTTTTCTGGCTTTTACAGCGAGAATTGCGTGTAGTGCACGAATTCATAGCTGACCGGAAAGCATTTGAACACCACGATGTTTCCCGCTTTGCTGCCATGATGCTTACCTCCGCCTATCCATCACACGCTTATGCTTTTACAAATCCATTTTTTCATCAATCATTAAAAAGAAGAATTGCTATGCTACAGAAACTTTCAAATCCCCGTGTGTCCTACATCAGCAGATTACTTTGTCTGCCACTTATTGTATTGATTGCTGCTGCCTTTACTTTAAAACCGGTATGGCATAAATCTAATGCCATGTTGGATAAAACATATACAGTGGTCATAGATGCCGGGCACGGATATAATGGTGATAAAGGTGCAAAAGCGCTCAATGGTATGTATGAAAATGACCTCACACTGGCGATTGCACGAATGATAAAAGAGGAAAATAATAATTCAAATATAAAGATCATCCTTACGAGAAATGATCAGGAAGAAATAGATTTAAAAGGAAGGGTGGAAATTGCTAACGAAGCCGGTGCCGATGTGTTTGTAAGCATACATGCCGGTGCTCATCCCGACAAAAATAGAAATGGTTTTGATATTTATGTACGCAAGCAAAAAGATGCAGCAAGTGCATTGTTAGGCTCGATCATTTCCAAAGAATTGTCTTATGTAAAAACGAAAGAGTTGTTACAGCGTCAAAACACCACTTATGTGCTTGACTCCAACAAAGTTTCGGCTGCAGTTCTTATAGAATGTGGTTATATTACTAATGCTTCCGATCTGGCTTACATAATAAAGACAGAGAACCAGAAAAGAATCTCCCGTTCCATATTAAAAGGCATTGAAGATTATCTGTTAGCCAAAGAAAAAGGCTTTTCAACATTAATATCTGGGAATAAGGAAATTTATATGGAGACTTTGCCAACAAATGTTCCATTGAATAATAATATGGAGCTGAAAAAGCAGACTTTACCTGATGCTGCTCAAATCAAAGAAATCAATATCCTGCCAAACCGTAAATGGGAAGTGATTATGAAAGATGGAACAGTGAAAACATATAATGAAGGAGAGGTACGGGGATTGAATATACCCAGAGATTTTTCCGGAACGAAGAGAAATATTCCCATTCATTCTGTTCAATTTCGACCAAATAATAACACTCAAACCAAAGTGCAGATAAACGGGATTGACTCTACTCAAAAACCCCTTTTGCTCATTAATGGAGAAATATACCCCTTTGCTATTCTTGATCAAATTTCTCCAGATGATATACAAGAAATAAATGTATTGAAAGGAGAAACTGCTGTTGCAAAATGGGGTGAAAAAGCCAAATCAGGCGCAATTGAAGTCGTTCTTAAACCCGGCGTAAAAGCTCCTTCTAAAAATAAGCCTTCTACTTTTAAAACTAAGGAGGGAGGTATTCATGTCACCAACGTTACTTTAACTACAAATGATAGTAGCAATTATTCAGTGGGGCAAACAAAAGCTTCACAGGATTATGGAAGGGTTTTTACAAAAACCGAAGTGCCTCCTCAGTTTGCAGGTGGTACAGATGCATGGAAAACATTTTTAGAAAAAAATCTTAATGCCCTAACACCTGTAAATAATGGAGCACCCGCAGGCACATACCCTGTAATAGTAGAATTCATTGTAAACGTAGATGGAACGCTTGAAGATATTAAATCTCTGACAAGCCTGGGCTATGGTATGGAAGATGAAGTGCTGCGCATCATGAAGATATCTCCCCCATGGATACCTGCTATGCAAATTGGCAAAAAAGTAAAAGCTTTTCATGAACAAACTATAACCTTTATTGTAGCTGAGGAGTAGTAATAATCAAGCGGATTCTTCAATGCAAATGAAAATTAATAACAGGTATTGTTTATAATTTACTGGAAGTTTCTTCTTTCCGAACTATTTCATGATCTATTTCTTTATCCTTGTTGTCTTTGGCATCGCTGAATTCGCGTACTCCTTTACCAAGACCACGCATCAATTGAGGTATTTTTTTTGCGCCAAATAAGAGTAAGATGACTACAAAAATTACAAGTATTTCTTTAACTCCAATAAAGTATATTTCATAATGAATGAACACAAATAAAAAACAAGATAGAAACAGTAATCAGTACTATTCTATCTTGTTCAAGATTATAAACTGAAAAATCTAATTAGACTATAAAAGGATCCACAATCATGAGCACTTGCTCCTTGGTCAGTGGTTCATCAAATGCTTCTGATGCATCCTCAGCAGAAATATCAAAACCATTAATACCTACAATGTTAATCCCGGCCTGTGTTGTCAGCTCTTCTCCATTATAACTTGGCTGCACAGCAGGAGAGGCAATACCGCTTTGATTTAATGTGATCCACGGCTGAAGTAAACCTACAACAAGTCCACCATCAGTACCATTATCTTTCCTCCGCCTGCGTATTTCTCTTACATGAGAAGCATGACGAGCTTCTACTGAATGGATGCGTAATGCTGCAGTCAATACTGCATCATTGCTCATTAAATGGGTAGCCTGACCTTTGTAGGCCCGAACGCCCGTATCCTCAAAAGTCTGGGATACAGCCAAATAAAGATTGTAATTAGAAAATACACCTGTGAAAGGTCCCGCCATACTACCGTTTCCAGCGGTAAAATCAAAAGTGGGCTTCGGAACGGGGGTGCCTCCTAAAGCCTGGATGGTGGAAATTAACAATGCCACATGTGCATTTTCATGTTTCGCAATAACCTGGAATGCAGGTATGTCTTCACCAGCTATTACATTCATAGCTAACCCTTTATTGTAAAATTCTGCTTCCAAATATTCCAGGGTTAATGCAAACTGTAAAACACCAACTATATCATTTGAATTTCTGCCATAGGCTTTGTTGAACATGCTGCCTAATGCAGTTGGTATTGCTGCTGCAGCTAATACTTTTCCCGCAAAAGCAAATTGTTTCATGGCAGATCGGCGGGTATCAAGCCGGTCGTACACTTCCGGATCTACCTTTTCTATTTCTGTAATTATATTTTGTAAATTCATAATTTAATTTTTTAAGAGGTAGGTAAATTGTTTGCAATGATTTTGGTAACTATAAATTTATCAGCAATCGCTAATACTTCCTGCGGAGTACGAACTACATCCAGACCCTGCTCATTTACAACATCAGAATCAGCGAAGCTGCCATAACTGATCAGGTCGCGAATGGTTGCAGCATGCCTGGCTTCTACTGAAACGATCTTACCGGCAAACAATAAATAATCAGGGCTTTGCAATAGTTGCCCCGCACCATTATAAGCTGACACCCCAAGGTCTTCAAAAGCTTTAGCTGTTCCTAAAACACTGCCACGATCATTAAAGTTAATGGAGCTGAAATCAACCAAGAGATTCCCTATAGCTTTATCACCCAATACATTTTTGAAAAACTCACGATGAGCAATTTCATGATCACGGATGTCCGTTAAATATTCTTGTTCCTTAGCAGATGCTCCTGAATAAAATGAAGAAACCACCTTTATATAAAAGGCTGCTTCTAACTGCTCGAGGGCATAAGCATAATTTAGAATTCCAATATCACCTTTTCCAAGGTTAACCGTGTTTTCGGGTTTGTTTTTCGGATCGTTCTGTGCAAATGGAGCGGTAGGAATACCTCCACGATAGTCTTTTTGGCAAGCGGTTCCTGCAACCATTACGGCAGCAGATAACCCCGCGTAATTAAAGAACTTACGGCGGGATACCTGTGCGTTTTCCAGGATAGAAGGCTCAACCCCACCTTCTGTTGAATTAATTTTTTCTGACATAAATTTTTCTTTTGAATGATGATGAATGTATTTCTAAAATTTATAAAATAGGACCTGTAACCTCATCTCTTATATGAAAGCGAAACAAGGAAATTCCTGTAATCAATGCAGAGTAAGGTTTATTAAGTAAACGCAATGTTTAAATTATTATACAAGTACGCTTTTGAAATAGTTCGATTTAACAATTCATATATAATGCCAAAATTATTCCTGAAACCTAAGCTCAGCAACAGTTAATAGAGGTTTTCAAAGAGAAAGTGAAAAAATTATTTAAAAAAAAGTAGTGTTTATTGTTGAGGTCTAGTGTAATCTTTGTTGAGCTTACATACTACACCTTTATGCAGCCAACTCTCCTAAATTCCGGAAAGGCATTTTATAATAAATCAAATCAGTGACTTCAGTGCCACCATCCACCTCTTTGAAATGATGTTGGTGTTGCCAAAAACCAAAAGGGCCGGTTACCTGTTCATCTACGAATAATTTATATCGTTCTACATGTGTTATTTTAGATACCCACGACACTCCAATTCCTAACATTGGTTTCATTTTAAAATTAATAAATTGTCCGGGTTGCACTTCTCCTTCTATATCCGTATCTATTTTCAGATCAAGATGCGGCGGATTCACTATTAATAAATTTGACGCATCAGCAAAAAAATTCCATGTAGTTTCTATAGGTAAAGGAAGCTTATGTACTTGTCTAAGCGTATATAAATGGCTCATAATAGCATTAATACAGGTAATAATATTTATTGTTCAAACTTAAAACAAAGTGTTTTTAATTTAAAAAAGTTAAAAGCCCTTATCTAATGGCTTAAATTATGCAGGGATGAAAGGCAATTCTAACTAAGTTTACTACCATGGAATTAAACCACCCTAATTACGGACTCACAAAAAGTAAAGAAGAAGGACATTATGACGAAAACTTTGTCAACCTTTTGCCCCGTGCAGTGCTCAGGCCCAATTCGTTTATTCTCCTCGATGGCGAGTGGCGATTTGCTTTAGATTTAGAAGATAAGGGTGAACGCTCATCATGGCATTTGGGACATCAATATGATTCATTTGCTCAATGGCCGGGATCCATTGAAACACATATGATGGAGGCTAAAGGACAGCATGCAGGTAAGGCATGGAACGACAAAATTGTTGCCTGGTACGAAAGAGATTTCCCTCTACCCGAAGTGCCTGTTGATAATGGGTCACCATTATCAACACTTCAATTGACCTTAGGCGCTTGTGGATATGAAACTAAAGTATGGCTCAATGGAATACTCATGAGCACTATAGAGGGCGAAGAGGTACATGTTGGTGAATACACTTCTTTTTCTTATGAACTTGATGAAAGAATTCTTCGGCCTGTCAACAGGCTCACTGTACGCATTGCTGATACAATGGATGCAGACATACCAAGGGGAAAACAGGAAAGCCATGTATATAAAAGGGGTGGTATCTGGTACCAAACTTATACAGGTGCAGTGAGAAGCATATGGTTGGAAGTAGTGGAGCGAAACAGGCTTAGATCAAGAGTAGGTGTGGTAAGTATAGTAGAAGATAAAATGGTGCGCTTTAATCTCACCACACGCATACATGACCCCGGCCATTACACATTGCGTTTAAAAGTTTATAATCGTAAGCGTGAAAACACTGATCCAATAGCCACTGATGAATATCCTTTAAAATTAGAGGCAGGGGAAAAAAATCAGCGGGTAGTAATCGAGGTGCCGGACGCACAATTATGGACACCAGAAACACCACATCTTTATAGCCTTGTAGCACAATTAATAGATGAAAAAGGTTACGCTGCTGAAATAGAAACTCATTTCGGACTAAGGAAAATTGAAGCCCGGGGATGTTGTGTTTACCTGAATAATAAACCAACTTATCTTGATGGTATTTTATATCAGCCAGGCACTGCAAGCTATGAAGAGATTAAACTGCACATGCATGCCATGAAAAAATTAGGCTGCAACCTGGTACGTATTCATATCTCCGGAGTAGATCCACGTATTTACAATCTTGCCGACAAGTTGGGTATGTTACTCTGGGTAGAAGTGCCGAGCCCCCACAATTCAAGTGTTAAAAGCAGAGTGGCACATCGTGAAGAATTGATGCGTATGCTGGCATTGATAGGCACTCATCCCTCAGTAGTGATTTGGAGCTTGTATAATGAAGACTGGGGTGCGCAGGATATTGCCACCAATAAGGATACACGTAAATACATTATAGACATGTATCATTTCATGCAAATAACACAACCGCAGTTTCTGGTAGTGGATAATGATGGATGGCAGCATATATCCTTTGAAGGAAGGCTAAAGTCTGATTTATTGACTGCCCACTTATACACTCCTGTTTTACAAAAGTGGCGTGACTTACTTGGTTCTCTGGTAAAAGGAAAGCTTGACGGAGTGGCGGCATTTCCTCTGGTAGTAGGTGATCCGTTTTTCTACCGTACGCAGGTACCGCTGATCGTAAGTGAGTGGGGCGGGTTCGGCTTTGCTGATTATGGTGGACCCAAAGAATCTGATGAAAGAACCCAATTGATCAGGGAGTTTAAAAAAGAATTGCGTATTCGGTCAATAGCCGGAGATGTATATACACAGGCTACGAATATCGAAGATGAAAGAAATGGACTGATTGATGCGAGTACGGGAGAATTGAGGGTTCCAGAAAATCTTTTAAATTCTAACAAACACAGGAAAGCCAAAAAATAATATTACCTATGAGTATGCACAATACAAAAATGCCCGGAAACACCGGGCATTTTTGTATGAAGTATGAATAAGAATTTAAATTCCTCTACTGCCTCCTAAAAACTTGACTAAAAGTAGAATAACTGCTATAACGAGTAGTGCATGAATAAGGCCTCCGCTTACATTAAAAGCAAACATGCCAAGCAGCCATCCGATTACGAGGATTACTACGATGATGTACAGAATATTTCCCATGGTTTTAAGGTTTTAAGGTTGAAAGATAAATTTTTAAGTGGTTAACTCATACTATTACGCAAATCTTTTTCTGAATTGCTGAAACCTGATTTGGCTTTGCTCAAAGCATCATCTGCTTTGTCTTTCAAATCATCTACTGTGTCTTGAAATTTTTCCGGATCGTTTAAATAGAAAACTACCCCGGCAACGGCTGCACAAACAAGAGCGCCAATTAATATTTTTTTCATGTTAATCTTTTGCTTTAGACAGGCAATAGCTGTGCCATACTCATCAATACAAAAACAAGAACTTCATATTAAAAAAAAGACTCACCGTTCCTGGTAAGCCTTTTCAAAAAATTAAATATCCGGATTAATAGCGCCCATCTTTTTTATCCTTAGCACGTCCCACACCGTATCCTACTCCTGCACCAATGACACCTCCAATAACACCACCGGCTACACGATTCTTTTTATTAACTACAGCACCTACTACGGCACCTGTGCCACCTCCTATTGCTGCTCCTTTCGCTGCTTTACTCCAGCCTTTTTTACGAGTTGCTGTATTAGAAGACTGCGATGTTCTCGAACCTGATCCATTACTTACCGAGCGATTCCTGGAAGCTGTATTGGTAGTATTGGTACGTGCAGGCGCTGTTGTACGCTGCACTGCCACAGGGGCTGCGGCTAATTGACCGCTTTGATCTGTAGTTTCATCCTGGTTAATTTCATTACTAGCTTTCCAATCACGATATTCGGAGAGGCCAGCAGTATCGGCCGCCATCCGCAATGAATCTTTAAATTTTTCTAACTGGGCAGCGGCTGCTGCACTATCGCTTTTACTGTTGCAAGCAACCATGATGACTGCTATGCTAACAACTGATAATATTCGTTTCATAAGAGAATTTTTTAAAAGTAAATTTGAATTCATACTGCCCCTATTTCCCAAACCGTGCCAGACCGGGGGTAAAAATGTTAAAGGAAATATATACAACCTAACTTAACAATATTAAAACGCTCAATAGAACAATATTGTAAATAAGTGGAACTTTTTACACTTATTGTTGATTTTTGGTTTTATTCATCACATACAAGATTTGCATGAAGAATTCTGGATCCGGTAATTATATTTCCAATCCTGGTATTTAATGATTGTAAATATGTGCAACCGCATCCCGATATTTTTCCATTACTACTTTTCGTTTTATGGATAATTTGGGGGTGAGTTCACCAGTATCTATTCCCCATTCATGAGGAAGCAATTCAAACTTTTTTATCTGTTCTACAGGATTGAAGTATTTATTGAAACCTTCTACCAATTCTTTGTATAGCTCAATTACTTTGGGTGTACGTATGAGCTGATCATTGGAAGCTTCGGAAATATCATTTTTCCGGCACCATTCACGTAGATATGCAAATGCAGGGACGATCAGGGCACCAACAAATTTCTTTTCTGCCCCTACCAGCATTACCTGTTCTATAAAAGAAGATTCCAGCAATTTATTTTCAATGTGCAAAGGGGCAACATATTTTCCCCCACTTGTTTTGAATAATTCTTTTTTTCTATCAGTGATTTTTAAGTACCCCCCCTCAACTATTTTACCTATATCACCTGTATGGAACCAACCATCTATTATGTCTTGCTCTGTAAGGTCTGGTCTTTTATAATAACCCAACATTACATTGGGGCCTTTACATAATATTTCTCCATCTTCAGCTATATGCACTTGTACATTTTCGATCAATGGACCTACGGTTCCAAACTTTCTTCGTTTTTCGTCAAAGTGGTTCACAGCGATCACCGGCGATGTTTCAGTAAGTCCATATCCCTCCATTATTGGTATTTGAGCTGCAGTAAATATTCTTATCAATCTTACCTGGCAAGCTGCCCCGCCCGATACAATGCATTTAATCTGACCACCCAGCGCTTCCCTCCATTTGGAAAATATAAGTTTATTTGCTAAAGCCAATTGCGCATTATAAGCAATACCCTGATTGCTGTTGATCTCAAATTTTTCGGCAAGGCTATGTGCCCAAAAAAATAATTTTCTCTTTACACCCGTAAGCTCCCTACCCTTCAGCATGATTTTGTCATAGACTTTTTCCAGCAGCCTTGGTACAGTAGTGAACATGTGCGGCTGTACTTCTTTGAGATTATCTCCTATCGTTTCCAGGCTTTCAGCATAATGTATGGCTGCACCTTTAAAGAGATAGAGATAAGTAACCATACGTTCAAAAATATGGTTGAGAGGTAAAAAGCTTAATGTACGCAGGTTTTCACCAGGTGGAAACACAGGGAAACAAGCCATCACATTGGAAAGTATATTTCTATGTGAAAGCATTACACCTTTTGGTGTACCGGTAGTGCCGGAAGTATAGATGATAGTCAAAAGATCTTCACCATCTATCTTTTTAGAGATGGTCTCTATTTGTTCAAAATGTTCTTGTGCCCCGAGAGATAAAATTTCTTTCCAATGGCGGCAATCATTTACATGTTCGAATGAGAATACATCCTGTATAGAAGGTACTTTTTCCCGTACGCTATTTACTTTGTGAAAAAGGTCTTCATCGTTTACAAAAACATATTTCACAGCAGCATCATTCAACACGTATTGCAGATCATTGACATGTACGGTGGGATATACAGGCACCAGTACAGCGCCTATTTTTTGCACGGCCAGATCTAATAGCACCCACTCAGGCCTGTTTTTAGAAAGCACAGCGATCTTATCCCTTTTTTCAACAGAATAATCCTGAGGACCTACACCAAGCGCTAAAAGTCCGGCACTCCACTTCTCCACTATATCAGTTACATGCTTTACAGTATATGGTTTCCACTTGCCCCCTTCTTTAGCAACTAAAAGAGGATTATCCGGGATCGTTTTCATCAGTTGCTCAAGGCAATCAAATAAGCGGTGCGGTGTATTCATATAGCTTGTTTTTCAACAATCAACAAAATAAGCTATTCAGCAGATATAGTAAAATATTGTAATTAGGAATTGAGGTGAATCATAGGAATTCCGGATAAATTCAATAATCAATGCTGATATTACAACTGCTGATAATATTGACCATTGGGCATTTTGAAGATTCTACCTTTCTGGAAAATGGAAAATTTAGCATGTGCGTCAGAATGGGTTTTCGTCCAATTATCGTAAGCAGGCAGATTTTCTACGGTGCCGAACAGCCATTGATTATAAGCTTCAAACATGCCTTCGCGAAGCAATTGCTGCTGGTAATCAAATAATTTAAACGGATATTTATTTGCGTAATCTTTACTCCAATCCAGAATAAAGCGTGTACGAAGTGCAGTCAACGATTCAGTGCTGATTCCCTTATTGATGACAGCAGATTGCTTACCCATTGTTTGTAAAAATGCTTTAGCAAAGCCACTTGATTTTTTATCCTGGTTTTGCATCATATCCTGGTCAGCAAATAATTTTTCTTTGTAAGCCCGCAACAACAAGGATTTCATAGTCGCCGCTCTTTCTGTCAGGCTTTCCATATTTACAAATATCTCCCCGTACAAGAGAGCCCACACTTTATCTTTTGTATAGTAATAATACAAGGCAGCATTATAATAATTTCCAGCATGCGAAGGATCTTCCTTGATACCTTTTTCCCATTCTCCTATGGCTGCATAATCTTTTTTTGCCCACAACAATTCACCATACTCACTATACAAAGCGCCACTCTTCGGAAATTGCTTAAGCGCTTTTTTATACATCTTTTCTGCTTCCTTTACTTCTTCCAATGCCTTATATACATTACCGGCTATCTGGTAAGTGTTCACGTCTATTTCATTCTGGTTCAAAAGTGCCTCCACGCCTTCGCGGGCTCTGACATAGTCTCTTTTATAATAATATGAGAGCACGAGGTCTTTTTGCAGCTCCAGATTTTTAGGATCGTTTTGCAACGCCCTGTTCAAAACAAGTATGGCATTGTCAAAATCCCCGGTCCGCATAAAACTTCTTGCTGTTTCCTGCATATCCGCATCTTGCGCAAAGCTTGATGTGAGTGCAGAAAAAAATATAGTTAAAATAAAAAACAACTTTTTCATATTTCAAACTTAAAATAAAAAAGGCCGTATCCACAGGGTTTCCAAATTAAATAACAAAATCTTTGCCCTATATCAGGTGAGTTAATAAACCATCCCTGAGTTTTGGTTCAAACCACGTGCTCTTGGGTGGCATTACAGCTCCGCTATCTGCTATATCGAATAATTGTTGAGTACTGACAGGATATAGACTGAATGCGGCCTTAGCCGATCCTTCATTCACCCTTTTTTCTAATTCGGTAAGCCCGCGAATGCCCCCTACAAAGTCAACCCGGCTATCGGTTCGTGGGTCTGAAATATTTAATATTTTATCGAGAATATTTTCCTGTAAAATGGTAACATCCAGAATGCCAATTGGATCAGTTTTGAATGTTCCTTCCCTTGCGGTCAACCGATACCATTGTTTCGATAAAAACATACCAAACCGGTGGGGGCCGGAAGGTGA
>Ga0183260_10001801_pt1 | contig 17831 bp, 19 predicted proteins | sample AntDrymUQ4972206_2_FD_129768 | JGI IMG/M metagenome (GOLD analysis project Ga0183260, IMG submission 129768) | Polar desert sand microbial communities from Dry Valleys, Antarctica - metaG UQ497 (22.06) (version 2) (version 2) | ecosystem: Environmental > Terrestrial > Soil > Desert | place...
GAGTACCAGCCGGGCCTCAACGTCAGGTTCATGGGCATCAGCGAGAAGGCCATCATGTCCTACCTGGTCAGCGCCTACTTCTCGGCCGCCGTCCTCGTCCCCGACGCCCTCGGCATCCTCGAGCACGTCGAGATCGCCAACTGATGGGCGGGGTCGGTCCGGCGCTCTGCGAGGCAGGCGCCCACGACGGGGCCATCGCTCCGGTGCCGGCGGCGACCGGCGGTTGGCAGCCGGGCGAACGCCGATGATCGAGCCGATGATCGTGGCCCTCCACGACAACGGCGAGCTCGGGACGCCGGTCCCGAGGAGCCTTGCCCATCGGCCGCCGGGGATGCTGCACCTCGCCGTCTCGCTCCAGGTCGTGGATCCGTCCGGGCGCTGGCTCCTTCAGCGGCGGGCGGCCTCGAAAGCCTTGTTCCCGGGTCGGTGGGCGAACACCTGCTGCACCCATCCGGCTCCCGGGGAGGGAGCGGCCGAGGCGGCGATCAGGCGAGCCCGGGAGGAGACCGGCCTGTCGATCACCGACGTGACGCCGGCCGGCATGTTCGCGTACCGGGCCGTGGACGAGCGGTCTGGATTCGTCGAGTTCGAGCACGACCACGTCTTCGTCGCCGTGGCCGACACGGCGGCGGCGGTCGTGAACCCTGACGAGGTCAGCGAGCTCGCGCGACTGGAGTTTCCGGACGCACTGCGCCTCACCGCATCGCCGGACGGGGCGCCGTGGGCCGCAGAGGTGCTGCGCAAGGCCTCGGAGGTCCTGGGCCGCCGTTGAGCGACCGCCGGGTCGGACAGGGCAGCTTCACCGTGGAGTACGTCAGCGTCGGGGGGCCCCTCTCGGGATGGTGGACCTCTGCCGGCCCACCACCCCGCTCAAGGGTGAGGAACTTCGGCGATCGAGTCTGGGGAGACTTCAGCGATCCCCACCAACGGGCGCCGTGCGCGGCCCACGGGACCTGGGCAGCGAGCACAACCTGCAGGACATCCACAACGCGCTCTTCTTGACGGGGTCAGCTGGTAGCCCACCGAGGACCTGTTCGTGTGGTCGCTGTTCGCCCTCGTCATCTTCGTGCGAGCTGCCGCCGAGCGTACCGGGGAGACGGCAGCGGCCGTATGCGAGCGGCTCGCGACCGGCCGTGGCGTCGAACTCGGCCCCAGCTGAGGAGGGATCTCGGCTTCTATCCCAGTTCGATCGCCCGCAGGCCGCTCGCCGTCACGGCGTGCATCCACGGGCCCTCCGGACCGGCGCTGACCAGCACCTCGATCTTCGCCCAGTGGAGTTGGAGGATGGCCAGGCTGTCGGCCGTGGTCTGGCTCCTCCTCCCAGTGAGGACGAAGCCGCGGACACCGTGATCGACCCAGGCCTGCTTCTCGGCGTTCCGGTAGCGGATGCGCTGGTCCCGGGTGATCACGACGAGGCGTCGCTGGCCGATGATCGGGAGCCAGTCGTCGTCGAGGGCCCCGCGCGGCACCTGGGGAAGGTCGTCGTGCCCCGGATAGACCACATCGCCGTGCTGTTCGGCGAGGAGCTTGCCGAGGGCCAGGTCGTTCTCGTCGACGAAGAACCTGGGCGGCACCGGCGGTCACGCCGCCAGGGTGCGGAGCTGCTCCTCGTAGGTCACGGCGGCTCGCACCAGCTCGACAGAAATCTCGTAGCCGGCGGCGATCTCGTCGAGGGTCTCGCCGGCGTCGAACAGCTCCCACAGGCGGTCGGTGGCGACCCCTTGGACGGATGGGCGACCGAAGCGCACGAGAGGATCGATGACCACCGGCGAGGCGGGCCCGGCGGGGCGGATCCGGCGGACGTCACCCTGCTGGGGCGAGTCGAACTCGACCTTCTTGAGGAAGCGGCTGGCGTCGTCGGCGAGGAGGATCTGCTGGCCGGATCGGATCACGATAGCGATCGCCGAGGGGAGCTCGTTCTTCTCCTGGACCTCGAGCACGAGCTCCTTGCCGAAGATGAAGGGCCTGGCGGTGGCCAGGGGGTACGGCGTCTGGAACTCGCGGCGCAGCTCGTCGATGACCGGGCGCAGGCGTTGGAGCGGCACACCCTTCCGGCGGTACTCGCGGAGGTAGCCGAGCTCGACGAACTCGCCCCACGTCACGATGTCGCTCCCGGTCGGCTCCGGGCGGATGACCGGGGCGTAGGGGACACCCCGTCGGCCGTACCCGTCGAGCCAGGCACGCGTGCGATCCGGCCGGAGCCCGAGCAGGCCCGCGGCCTCAGCGACGCCGTAGACCGGCCGCTCGAGGATCGACGTCGTCTTCGTCACGTCCGCATCATGCCTCGTCCCGGGCCGTCCACGGTCGACGGTCATCCGCGACCACAGCCGGTGGTCGGCGGCACGACTTGCAACGCTCCCATGAAACGGTTCATGTCACGGATTGGTCACGAACCGTTCGACACAGGCTGGTATCAGGTGGCACAGCCCGGACCAGAAACCCAGCAAATCCGGGCCAGGATGCACAGGATGGGACAGGAAATGTCGCCCTACCTGGGCTGGGGGACCAAAGGTCCCGGGTTCGAATCCCGGCAGCCCGACACAGAAGGCGCAGACCTGGCACGGGTACGAGCACATCGTCCGCCACCGCATCGTGCCCCGGATCGGCGCGGTGCGGCGCAGCCACCTGGAGCGCCTTGTTCGGGTGCGGGCGGCCGCAGGGGGCTGACCTCGAAGGCCCATCACGGTGCTGTCCTCGGGCGCACGACACCAGGCCGTGCGGTCCGAGACGGCAGGGGTGGATGAACTCGTAGGATCGGCCCGATGGGGCTCCACGAGGCGGCGGCGGCCCCGGGGGAGGATCGGGTCCTCACCGTCCCCAACGTCATCAGTGCCGTGCGCCTGGCGTGCGTGCCCCTCTTCGTCTACCTGCTGCTCGGCGCCGAGCAGCGCCGGGAGGCAGCGATCATGCTGGCCACCCTCGGCGCCACCGACTGGGTCGACGGCTTCATCGCCCGCCGATGGCACCAGGTGTCGACGGTGGGCAAGGTGCTCGACCCGGTGGCCGACCGGGCCGTGCTGCTCACCGGGGTCGTGGCCATCCTGATCGACGGCGCCGCCCCCCTGTGGGTGGGCGTCGCCACGCTCGGCCGTGAGGTGCTGATCAGCCTGGGCACGGTGGTCGTCGCCGCCCTCGGCGGCCGGCGCATCGACGTCAGCCTGCTGGGCAAGGCGGGCACCCTTCTCACCTACGTGGCCTACCCGTTGTTCCTGGCCGGCGACGCCGAGCTCGGCGCGCGGGCGGTGTGGCGGGGCGTGGCCTGGGCCTGCGTGATCCCCGGTGTGGTCTTGTCCTGGTGGGCGCTGGGTACCTACGTCCCGGCGGCACGGCGTGCGCTGCGCGAGCCGAAGGAGTCAGCCGGGTGAAGGCGGTGATCATGGCGGGCGGCGAGGGCACCCGCCTCCGGCCGCTCACGTCGAACCAGCCGAAGCCTATGCTGCCGCTCGGCAGCCGGCCGATGATGGAGCACATCGTGCGCCTGCTGAAGGAGCACGGCTTCGACGAGATCGTCGTCACCGTGGCCTTCCTGGCCAACAACATCCGCACCTACTTCGGTGACGGCTCCGACTTCGGTGTCCGCATGGTCTACGCCACCGAGGAGACCCCGCTCGGCACGGCCGGCAGCGTCCGCAACGCCATGGACGAGCTGAGCGACGAGCGCTTCCTGGTGATCTCGGGTGACGTCCTCACCGACATCGACCTCGGCTCGATGGTTCGGTTCCACGAGGAGCGGGGGGCGTTGGCCACCATCGGTCTCAAGTCGATGGAGAACCCGCTCGAGTTCGGCATCGTGATCACCCGGGAGGACGGCCGGATCGAGCGGTTCCTCGAGAAGCCGGGCTGGGGCCAGGTCTTCTCCGACACGATCAACACCGGCATCTACGTGATGGAGCCCGAGATCTTCGACGCCGTCCCGGCCGGCCGGTCGGTCGACTGGTCGGGCGAGGTGTTCCCGGCCCTGCTCGTGGCGGGCAAGCCCATCTACGGGGCTGTCTGCGAGGGCTATTGGGAGGACGTCGGCACCCTCGAGGCGTACCGCGGCGCCCACGAGGATGTGCTGGACGGCAAGGTCGAGGTGGAGATCGAGGGCTTCCGCCTGGCCGACGGCGTCGTGCTGGGGGAGGGGGCCGAGGTGCACCCCGAGGCCGACCTGCGGGGGCCGTGCGTGGTGGGTGCGTACAGTCGGGTCGACGCCGGGGCCAAGATCCGGTCCTACACCGTCCTCGGCCGGAACGTCCGGGTGGGCCCGGACGCCCAGCTCGAGCGGGCGGTGGTCCACGACAACACCTACCTCGGGGCCGGCGTCCGGCTGCGCGGGTGCGTGGTGGGCCGCAACTCCGACCTGCGCCGGGGGGCCAGGCTCGAAGAGGGGGTGACTCTGGGCGACTCCTGCTTCGTCGGCGAGCACGCCGTGGTCAACCCGGGCGTGAAGGTGTTCCCCTTCAAGACCGTCGAGGCCGGCGCCGTCGTCAACAGCTCGATCGTCTGGGAGTCGAAGGGGGCCCGGGCGCTCTTCGGGCGCAGCGGCATCACCGGCCTGGCCAACGTCGACATCAGCCCCGAGCTCGCCGTCAAGGTGGCCATGGCCTATGGCACCACCCTCAAGAAGGGCGACCGGGTCACCGTCAGCCGTGACACCAGCCGGGCCGCCCGGGTGCTGAAGCGGGCCGTGATGGTGGGCCTCAACGCCGCCGGCGTCGACGTCGACGACATGGAGGCCACGACGGTCCCCGCCACCCGGCTCCAGGTGCGGGCCGAGCGCACCCGCGGCGGCATCACCGTCCGCCTCGACCCGGACGACCCCCAGCAGGTGTCGATCCGCTTCTTCGCCGGCGATGGCACCGACCTGCCCGAGGAGGCCCAGCGCAAGGTCGAGCGCCTGTTCCAGCGCGAGGAGCTGCGCCGGGCCGTGGCCGGCGAGATCGGCGACATCGGCTTCCCCCCGCGGGCCATGGAGTACTACACCGCGGGCCTCCTGGACGCCGTCGACATGTCGGCCATCCGGGCCGCCCGCCCGAAGGTCGTCCTCGACTACTCCTACGGCACGTCGAGCTTCGTCATGCCGAACGTGCTGGCCAAGCTGGGGGCCGACGTGCTGGCCGTCAACCCCTACGGGTCGACCAAGCAGGCCATCGGCTTCAAGCCCGCCGAGCACGCCGCCCAGGTGGCCGAGCTGGTGCGGACGGCCGGAGCGACGCTGGGAGGGCTGCTCGACCCCGACGGCGAGCGGCTGACGCTGGCCGACGACAGCGGCCACGTCCTCACCGGCACCGAGGCGGCCCTCGCCTTCGTCTCCCTCGCCGCCCAGGTCGGCGTCATGACCCGAGCCGACGGGGAGAGCGGCGCCGAGCGCCGACCCCGCATCGCCCTTCCCGTCAACATGACCATGCACGCCGAGCGCTTGGCCGCCGACGCCGGGGCCGGGGTGGTGTGGACCAAGCTGTCCATCCCGGCGCTGATGGCATCGTCCAGCGAGGACGGTGTGGTGCTGGGGGCCGACGGCGATGGCGGGTTCATCGTTCCGGCGTTCCTGCCCGCCTTCGACGCCGCCGCCGCCCTGACCCACCTCCTCGGGCTCCTCGCCGCCACCGGCCAGAAGCTCTCGAAGGTCGTGGCCTCGCTCCCGCAGGCCCACGTGGTCCGCGAGGAGGTCGTGACGCCCTGGGAGATGAAGGGCACGGTGATGCGCACGCTCGTCGAGCGGACCACCGGTCGTGAGCAGGTCCTGGTCGACGGGGTGAAGGTGCTGCACGACGACGGCTGGGCCCTGGTGCTGCCCGACCCGGAGGAGCCCGTCACCCACGTGTGGGCCGAGGCGTCCAGCGAGGCGGCGGCCCGGTCCCTGGCCCAGGAGTACTGCCGGCGCATCCGGGCGCTGCTCCGGTGACCACGCCGGCCCCCGTCGTTTAGGTTCTGGCGCCGTGAACGTGCCCGAGGAGCTCCGCTACACGACCGACCACGAGTGGGCCCGCCTCGAGGAGGGCGGCCGGATCCGCATCGGCATCACCGACTACGCCCAGGACGCCCTGGGCGACGTGGTCTTCGTGCAGCTGCCCGAGGTGGGCGCGTCGTACGCGGCCAACGACACCTTCTCCGAGGTCGAGTCGACCAAGTCGGTGAGCGACGTCTACGCCCCCCTGGCCGGCGCCGTGGTCGAGGTGAACGGCGATCTGGTGGAGTCACCGCAGCTGCTCAACGAGGACCCCTACGGCGAGGGCTGGATCTGCGTGATGGAACCGGCCGACGAGGGCGCCGCTTCCGAGCTGCTCGACGCGGCGGCCTACCGGTCGCTCACCGGGTAGCGGAGAACATGAACGCGGCTCGTCGTCCTGGGTAGCCTTTCCCCGCCATGCTCTGCAACCAGTGCGGTAACACCAACCATGCCGGCTCCCGGTTCTGCGCCGCATGCGGTCGGTCGCTCGACGCCCCGCGGGCTACCACCGACGACACCAAGCTCATCCCGATCACCGCGCCCGATGCCCCCGAGGAGGAGCTGGCCGTCCCCAGCGGCGATGTCCCGGCCGGGCAGGGCGTGCTCGTGGTCAAGCGGGGCCCCAACGCCGGGTCCCGCTACGTCCTCGAGGGCTCGGCCGTCACCGCCGGCCGCTCACCCGACAGCGACATCTTCCTCGACGACGTCACGGTCTCGCGGCGCCACGCCAGCTTCGTGCCCTCCGGCTCGTCCTATGAGGTCCGCGACGTGGGCTCCTTGAACGGCACCTACCTCAACCGCGAGCGGATCGAGTCGGCCCCGCTGTCCAACGGTGACGAGGTGCAGATCGGCAAGTTCCGCCTCGTCTTCCTCACCGGGTCCTCCGGCTAGGCCCGCGAGCGCATGCCCGAGCGCGCCTACCTGTCGATCGGTGAGGTGCTCGCCCTGTTGAAGGACGAGTTCGCCGACATCACGATCTCCAAGATCCGCTTCCTCGAGAGCCAGGGCCTCATCGACCCCGAGCGCACCCCTTCGGGCTACCGCAAGTTCTACGAGCCCGACGTCGAGCGGCTCCGCTGGATCCTCCGCCAGCAGAAGGAGCACTACCTGCCCCTGCGGGTCATCAAGGGCAAGCTCTCCGAGGCACCCAGCGGCGAGGAGACGGGTGGGGAGGACGACCCCGAGCCGCCGGTGCTGGCGGCGGTGCCCGACCCGCCCGACGAGGTCGGGGGTGCGAACGGGACGGGGGTGCCGCCCGAGGCGGCCGACCGGGCCCTCTCGGGCGCTCCCCGCGCCGAACCTGCCGCCGACGGGCGCCGCACCGCTCCCCCCTTCCCGGAGAGCCTGCGCCGCTCGACCCGCACCAGCCCCGCCGCGTTCCTCACCTCGCCCGAGCCGCCCCGGGCGCTCCGCCCGCCGGCCGGACCGCCCGCGCCCCCTGCCCCGGCATCGGCCGACCCGGCGAACCGCTCGGAGGATCTGGAGGCGGGGCTCGACGAGGAGATCGAGCTGACGGCTGAGGAGCTCGGCGCCGCCGCTGGGCTCGGGGCGTCGGCCGTGGCCGACCTCGAGCGCTACGGCCTGATCAGGGGCCAGCCGGGGCCGGGCGGCCGCTACTACGACGCCGCCGCCCTGGAGGTGGCCAAGCTGGCCGCGGGCTTCTCCCACTTCGGGGTCGAGGCCCGCCACCTGCGGATGTGGAAGACGGCCGCCGATCGCGAGGCCGACTTCTACGAGCAGGTCGTCACCCCCCTGCGGTCCCAGCGCAGCAACAAGGCCCGGCGGCAGGCCGGCGAGACCGTCAACGAGCTGGCCGGCCTCGGCGCTCGCCTCCACGCCGCCCTGGTCGACGGGGCGATGAAGCACCTCACCTGAGCGGGAGAACGAGGGTGACGTCGGCGTCTACCCTTCTGCCATGGTCGAGATGCGCCTCACCGGAGTCAAGGTCGAGCTGCCGACCAACACGCCGGTGGTGCTGCTCCAGGAGGTCGGCGGCGAGCAGCGGACCCTGCCCATCTTCGTCGGCATGCCCGAGGCGACCAGCATGCTGCAGGTGCTCCAGGGCCAGGCCTCGCCCCGGCCGCTCACCTACGACCTCTTCACGACCGTGCTCGACGACGTGGGGGTGCGCCTCGAGCGGGTGGCGATCACCGACCTGCGAAACGGCACGTACTACGCCGAGCTGCACCTCATCGCCGGCGGCGCCCGCAAGGTGGTGTCGGCTCGGCCGTCCGACGCCATCAACCTCGCCCTGCGGGCCGGCTGCGCCATCGTCTGCGACGACGACCTCCTGGCCAGCGAAGGGGTCCGCTACGACCCCGACGAGGACGCCGTCCAGGTCTCGCCGGATGGCGAGCCCCAGGCCGAGGTCCTGGTCGACGAGCTGAAGGAATGGCTCGAGCACATCCGGCCCGAGGACTTCGGCTGAGGCTCCCGGTCGTTCGGAGGCGTTGACCGGGCGCCCGGGCCCGGCCTAGCCTGCAAACCCCACCGGCGTAACTACGCGCCTGTCGTCGCACCCAGCGAGGCGTCTTCCCCATGACCGAGCACACCGACCCCGTGGCGACCGAAGGCTTCGGGGGCAAGCAGGTGCTGGCCATCGTCGGCATCACCTACCGGCAGCTCGACCACTGGGCCCGAACCGACCTGCTGCGCCCCAGCCTGTGCGACGCCAAGGGCTCGGGCTCCCGCCGCCGCTACAGCTACGACGACGTGGTGCAGCTCAAGGTCATCAAGAAGCTGCTGGACGGCGGCCAGGCCCTCCAGAGCGTGCGCAAGGTCATCGACCGCCTGCGGGTCGAAGGCGAGAGCGTGGCCAGCGCCAACCTCGTCATCGCCGGCGACTCGGTGGCCCTGGCCCGCAACGGCGAGGAGCTGGTCGACCTGCTCCGGGGGGGCCAGGGAGTGCTGGCCCTCGTGCTCGAGCTGGCCGGCGTGAAGGAGGAGGTCGACGCGGCGATCGCCTCGCTCGCCCCGCCGGCCGACCAGGGGGGAACCGGCGTTCCCGCCGCCGCCGCCGGGCGGTGAGGATCACCCCCCTCGCCGACGTCCACGTGGCGCTGGGGGCCAGGATGACCCCGTTCGGCGGGTGGGAGATGCCGCTGAGCTACCCGTCGGGCACCATCGCCGAGCATCAGGCCTGCCGCCGCTCGGCCGTCGTGTTCGACGTCAGCCACCTCGGCACCGTGCGGGTCGAGGGGCCGGGCTCGTTCGCACGCCTGCAGGCTGCCCTCACCAACGACCTGGCCAAGGTCGGGCCGGGCCGGGCGCAGTACACCCACCTCTGCGACGAGGACGGCTCGGTCGTCGACGACCTCATCGTCTGGTGGCTGGCCGAGGAGGTGTTCGACGTGATGCCGAACGCGTCGAACACGGACAGGGTGCTGGACGCCGTGGGCGGCGCCGACACCACCGCCGAGCGGGCCGTCCTGGCCGTCCAGGGGCCCGAGGCGCGTCGCCGTCTGGCCACCGTCAGCCCCGAGGCCGCCGCCGTCGGCCGGTTCCGGGTGGCCCAGGTCGAGTGGCGGGGGGTGCCCCTGGCCGTGGCCGGCACCGGCTACACCGGCGAGGACGGGGTCGAGGTGGCGGTGCCGGCGGCAGAGGCGGCGTCGCTGTGGGAGGCCCTCGCCGGGGCCGGGGTGGAGCCGGCCGGCCTCGGCGCCCGCGACACCCTCCGGCTCGAGGCCGGTCTCCCGCTCCACGGCCACGAGCTGGGCCCGGGCATCACCCCGCTCCAGGCCGGGCTCGGCTGGGTGGTGGGGTGGGCCAAGCCTGCCTTTCCGGGCAAGGCGGCGCTCGAGGCCGAGCGGGCGGCGGGCCCGGCACGGCTGCTGCGGGGCATCGCCACCGACGGCCGGCGCCCGCCCCGGGCCGGGCACGAGGTCGTCGTCGGCGGCGAGGTGGTGGGCGCCCTGACCAGCGGCAACTTCAGCCCCGTCCTGGGCCACGGCATCGCCCTCGCCTTCCTGCCGCCACCGGTGGCCGTGGGCGATCCGGTCACGGTGACGGCCCGCGGCGCCGAGCTCCCGGGCCGGGTGGTAGCGCTGCCGTTCGTGGGGAAGGCTTGACCCGTGGCTGACGAGCGCGACGAGCCGGTGGTCCCCGGGCCGCCGGCCGTGCTGGCCGAGCCGCGGCCCGAGCCGCTGGCCGACTTTCCGGCCGCGCCGGCAGCGGAGCCGGACGCCGTCGGTGCCCAGCCGGACCCGGGGGCCGCGCCCCCGGCGACGCCCGCCAAGCGGCAGGCGGCCGCGGCCAGGGCGCAGGCGGCAGCCGCTCGGCTGGGCGGCGGCGTCGACCGCGGCCTGGCCAAGGCCCAGCCGGTGCTCAGCGTGGCGTCGAAGGCCCTGGGCGGGCTCGGCCGCCTCGTCGTCGCCGCGTCGGTGGCCGGAGCCGTCGGGGCCGCCCTCCTGCTGCTGCTCGGGCTGCGCGACCTCGGGGGGGCGGGCCTGCTCGTCGGGCTCGTCGGCCTGGCGCCGCTGGCGGGTTGGCGGGTCGGGCGGCGGGCCGTGCGGGGCGCCGGGCTGCTGGGCGACCCGCAGCGGGTTCTGGCCGCGGTCAAGGCGTCCGGCCAGGCCGGTCGCGAGTGGCTGGACCACATGGCGGCGCTGGGCGGGGCGGCCAAGGCCCGGCGGACCGGAGGCGTGGCCCGCTCGGCCATCGGCGCCGGCCGGTCGCTGTGGCGGGCCGTCGGCCCCGATGTCGAGGGCGCCGAGGACCTCAAGGCCCTGGCCCTGTGGCCCCGCACGGTGGCCATGGCCGCCGCCGGCCTCCTGAGCCCGCTCCTCCTCCTGATCGCCGCCGTCTGGGCGCTGGCGGCCCTCGTCCTCTGACACAGGAACGGCCCCGCACGCGCCGCCCACCGCGGCCGCCGCCCTCGGGTTCTGTCGGGAGAACCGCGGCGCCAGGCGCCACCTGCTCCTGACAGAAGCCGGGGGGTGGGTCAGGCGTCCACCGGGGGGCAGCTGCAGATCAGGTTGCGGTCGCCGGCGGCGCCGTCGATGCGGCGCACCGGGGGCCAGTACTTGTCGGGATCGGCGCCTAGGGGGTAGGCCGCCTCGTGGCGCGAGTACGGGTGGTCCCAGGCGGTGGCCGTCACCATCGCCGCGGTGTGGGGGGCGTTGCGCAGGGGGTTGTCGCCCCGGGGCCAGGTCCCGTCGCCCACCTTGTCGATCTCGGCCCGGATGGCGACCATGGCGTCGCAGAAGCGGTCGAGCTCGGCCAGCGACTCGCTCTCGGTGGGCTCGACCATCAGCGTTCCCGCCACCGGGAACGACTGGGTGGGGGCGTGGATCCCCATGTCCATCAGCCGCTTGGCCACGTCCTCGGAGGTGATCCCGGTGGCCTTGGTCAGCGGCCGCAGGTCGAGGATGCACTCGTGCGCCACCAGCCCGCCCCGGCCCGCGTACAGCACCGGGAAGTGGGGGGCCAGGCGGGCGGCCACGTAGTTGGCGTTGAGGATGGCCACGGCCGTGGCCTTGCGCAGCCCGTCGGGGCCCATGAGGCGCAGGTAGGCCCACGGGATGGGCAGGATCCCGGCCGACCCCCACGGAGCCCCCGAGATGACCGGTCCCCGGGCGGGGCCGGCGGTGGCGGCCAGGGGGTGGCCGGGCAGGAACGGCGCCAGGTGGGCCCGCACGGCCACCGGGCCCACGCCCGGCCCGCCGCCGCCGTGGGGGATGCAGAACGTCTTGTGCAGGTTGAGGTGGCTGACGTCGGCCCCGAAGCGGCCGGGCCGGGCCAGGCCCACCAGAGCGTTGAGGTTGGCGCCGTCGAGGTACACCTGCCCGCCGGCGTCGTGCACGGCGGCGCAGACATCGCCGATGGCCTCCTCGAACACCCCGTGGGTGGAGGGGTAGGTGACCATCAGGGCGGCGAGGCGGTCGCCGGCGGCGGCGGCCCTGGCCCGCAGGTCGTCGAGGTCCACGTTCCCCGCGGGATCGCAGGTGACGACGACGACGTCCATGCCGGCCATGGTCGCCGACGCCGCATTGGTGCCGTGGGCCGACGACGGGATGAGGCACACGGCCCGCTGGTCATCCCCGCGGCTGCGGTGGAAGGCGCGGATGGCCAGCAGCCCGGCCAGCTCGCCCTGGCTGCCGGCGTTCGGCTGCAGGGAGACGGCGTCGTAACCGGTGACCTCGGCCAGCCACCGCTGGAGGTCGGCGATCACGGCCTGGTAGCCCGCCGTCTGGTCGACGGGAGCGAAGGGGTGGATGCCGGCGAAGCCGTCCCAGGTGATCGGCTCCATCTCGGTGGTGCCGTTCAGCTTCATCGTGCACGAGCCCAGCGGGATCATCGTGCGGTCGAGGGCCAGGTCGCGGTCGGAAAGGCGCCGCAGCTCGCGCAGCATCGCCGTCTCGGAGCGGAAGCGGGAGAACGTGGGGTGGGTCAGGAACGGCGTCGTGCGGGGCTGGGCCACCGCCGCCTTGACGGCCCCGCCGGCGTCAGGGTCGAGGCCGAAGGCGGCCACCACCTCCCGGACGTGGGCGCTGGTGGTGACCTCGTCGCAGGTGATCCCCACCACGTCGGCGTCGACCAGGCGAAGGTTGATGCCCCGCTCCAGGGCTGCGGCCACCACGTGCGGCCCCCGTCCCGGTACCCGGGCCTGCACCGTGTCGAAGAAGCTGGCGTGCACCACCTCGATCCCGCCCTCGACCAAGGCGGTGTGGAGCGTGGCGGCGTGGCGGTGCACCCGGGCGGCGATGGCCGTCAGGCCTTCGGGCCCGTGCCACATGGCGTAGAAGGCGGCGATGTTGGCCAGCAGCACCTGCGCCGTGCAGATGTTGGAGGTGGCCCGCTCGCGGCGGATGTGCTGCTCCCTGGTCTGCAGGGCCAGGCGCAGGGCCGGCTGGCCGGCGGCGTCGACGGAGACCCCCACGAGCCGCCCGGGCAGCGACCGCTCAAGGCCGGGGCGGACGGCCATGAAGCCGGCGTGCGGCCCCCCGAAGCCCAGGGGCACGCCGAAGCGCTGGGCGCTGCCGACGCACACGTCGGCGCCCCAGGTGCCGGGGGCCTCGAGGAGGCACAGCGCCAGGAGGTCGGCGGTGACCGCCACCAGGGCGCCGACGGCGTGGGCCTGCTCGACGAGCGGGCGCAGGTCACGGACCGCCCCGGACGAGCCGGGGAAGGCGGCCAGCACGCCGAAGGGCTCGAGCCCGGCCGGCAGCCCGGCGGTCAGGTCGGTGACCACCACCTCGAGGCCGAGCGGCTCGCAGCGGGTGCGCACGACGGCGATCGACTGGGGGTGGCAGTCGGCGTCGACCACCACCACGGCGGCCGGTGCCTTCGCCGCCCGGCGCAGGAGCGTCACGGCCTCGGCGCAGGCCGTCGCCTCGTCGAGGAGGGAGGCGTTGGCCACCGGCAGCTGGGTCAGGTCCTCGACCACGGTCTGGAAGGCCAGCAGCGCCTCGAGGCGCCCCTGGCTGATCTCCGGCTGGTAGGGGGTGTAGGCGGTGTACCAGCCCGGGTCCTCGAGGACGTTGCGGCGGATCACCGGCGGGGTCACCGTGTCGTGCCAGCCGAGGCCGATCATCTGCACCAGGCGACGGTTGGCGGCCGCGAGCGCCCGGAGCTCGGCCGTGACCTCGGGCTCGGAGGCCGCGGGGGGCAGGTCGAGGGCGTCCAGCTGCTGGATGGCGGCGGGCACGGCGTCGGCGCTGAGGGCCTCGAGCGTGCGATAGCCCACGGCGGAGAGCGCCTTCCCCAGCTCGTCGGCGTCGGAGCCGATGTGGCGGTCGGCGAACGTCGGGCGGTCCGGCATGGGCTGTCCTCTCGAGAGCCCTCCCTCGCTGTCGGCGGTCCGCTTCCAGCCTCGCCTCACCCGCGCGGTCCTGTGGCCTGAGAGATTCCTGGGAGGGGTTGCCCCTTCGGCGCAGCACCGCTGCTCTCCCGCACGGGGTCGACAGCGAGGAGAAGCGTAGCCCCCCGGGTAGCGTTGGGCGTCGATGGGACCCAAGCTGCAGTCGAACGACCCGTGCTGGTGCGGCTCCGGGCGCAAGTACAAGCGCTGCCACAACAAGCTCGACCAGCTGGTGGCGTCCGGCCGGGTGGTGCCGGGGCAGCTGAGCCCCCTGCGCGAGGTCCCGGCCCACATCCCCCGGCCCCCCTACGCCATGCCGGGCGCCGGCGGGCGGCCGCCCCGGGGTGACGGCCAGCCCGAGGTCCACGACGACGAGTCCCTCCCCAAGATGCGGGCTGCCTGCCGGGCCGCCGCCGAGATCCTGGCGGCGGCGGGCGAGCTGGTCCGCCCCGGCGTCAGCACCGACGAGATCGACGCCTTCGTGCACCAGGCCTGCCTGGACCGGGGCGGCTACCCCAGTCCGCTCGGCTACGCCGGCGGCGGCGGGGCACCGCCGTTCCCCAAGAGCGTGTGCACCTCGGTCAACGAGGTCATCTGCCACGGCATCCCCGACGACCGGGTGCTGCAGGACGGCGACGTGTGCGACATCGACGTGACCATCTACCTCGACGGGTTCCACGGCGACACCAACGCCACCTTCTGCGCCGGCGAGGTCGACGAGACCAGCCGCACCCTCATCCGGGTCACCCGCGAGTGCACTGAGCTCGGCATCGCCCAGGTCCGCCCCGGGGGGAAGGTGATCGACATCGGCCGGGCCATCCAGGACCACGCCCACGCCTCCGGCTTCAGCGTGGTCCGCGCCTTTGTCGGCCACGGCGTCGGCCGGCGCTTCCACGCTCCGCCCACCGTGTTCCACTACCCCGAGCCGCGGGCCGAGCAGTTCACCTTCCGGGCGGGCATGACCTTCACGATCGAGCCGATGATCGCCCTCGGCACCGGCGACCACGCCATGTGGCCCGACGGCTGGACGGCGGTGACGAAGGACCACCGCCGGGCCGCCCAGTTCGAGCACACGGTCCTGGTGACCGGGGACGGGGTTGAGATCCTCACCCTGCCCGCCCAGGGGCCCGCCTTCGGGCGCGCCGCGGTGGAGACGAGCGCCGCCACCTGAGCAGTCGTTACCCTCCGGGCATGACCGACCCGGCAGGCCAGTACGACCCGTCCGCTCAGCAACCCACCTACGGCGCCCAGCAACCCGCCTACGGCACACCGCAGCCGTCCTACGGCGCATCGCCCCCCGGGGCCCGGTACGTCCCGCCGACGCTCGACGAGATCTGGTACAAGACGACACCGAACATCCTCCTGGCCGTCATCACCTGCGGGATGTGGTGCGCGGCGTGGACCTTCCGCACCCACGACGACCTCCAGAAGCACAACGGCGAGGGCATCGGCGGGGCCATCGCCCTGCTGCTGGCGCTCTTCGTCGGGGTCGTCATCTGGTTCACCGTCCCCATGGAGATCGAGAAGTCCTACGCCCGGAACGGCTGGCCCAGCCCGGTGAAGGCGACCGACGGGCTGTGGATGCTGGTCCCCTTCGCCGGGCCGTTCATCTGGTACCCGAAGATGCAGGCGGCGCTCAACAGCTACTGGCTGAGCCAGGGGAGCCGGCCGGCGGCCGCCTGACGGCGGCTGCCCCATCGGGCACTTCCGGCGTGGATCCCGCGCGCGGTCGCCTTCCTCCGCTACGTTCCGCGCTGGATCCGTGCCGACACGGAGCGACGGTGCCTCAGAGGAGACCCACATGAGCTATCCCCCCACCCCGCCGCCTCCCGGTGGCAGCTTCCCGCCCCCGCCCGGTGGCGGGTACCCGCCGCCGCCGCCCGGTGGCAGCCCCTACGGCGGCGGCGCCACCCGCGACTACGCCGAGCCGGGCCCGCGGGCCCTGGCCGGGCTGGTCGACTACTTCGGGCTGTTGATCCTGGCGATCATCGTCCAGGTGGCGATCTCGGCCACCCTCGGCGCCCTCCTCCTCCTGGTCGCCGTCGGCTTCGGCTTCTACAACGCCTACCTGAACGGCGAGTCCGGCCAGTCCATCGGCAAGAAGATGCAGAACATCAAGGTCGTCAGCATGGAGACCGGCGCCCCGATCGGTGGCGGGCTGGGCATCGTCCGCGCCCTGTGCCACATCGTCGACAACATCATCTGCTACTTCGGCTACATCTTCGGGCTGTTCATCGACAAGGAAAAGCAGACGATCGCCGACAAGATCATGAAGACGGTGGTCCTCAAGGCCTGACCCGCCGACCCGCGGCCGTGCGGCGGGAGGAAATGGGGGGAACGCGGGAACGTCGGAGCTGCTCCGTCCGTCTCACTCCTCGGTGCTGGCACTCGTCGGCGACCGGGATGAGGAGGATGGAGCATGCTTCGAGGCGGAACATCGAGGTTCCTGGTGGCGGGGGCCGTGGCCACCTTGGTGACGGTGGCGTCGGCGGCGCCGGCCGCGTCGGTGGGCTCGCCGGTGCCCCGGGTCAGGATCGGTGCGCTCTCGGGCCCGACGCCCGGGCCTGAGGAGACCCCGGAGTACAACCTCGAGGTCACGGCGAGCGACTCGGACGGGCTGATCACCGAGGTCACCGTGGAGTGGACGGGCGAGAGCTATCGCGGCATCACCTGGGCCACCCGATCCTGCTTGCTGTTCCCGGATGAGCCAGGAGCGCCGGTCACCATGCGAATCCCCCAGTCGCTGCCGGGCCCGGGCGTGTACCGGGCCAAGGTGCACGCCCACTCCACCGCCTTCTGCGGCAGCACCGAGGAGGACCAGGAGGGCCCGCCCAGGGTCAGGCGGTTCAGGGTGACCTCCTGAGCGAGCGGGGCTACTCCAGCAGGTCGGGCTGCTCCCTGAGGATGCGCTGGTACAGCGGCTGGAAGCTGAACCAGCCGCCCAGGGAGGAGCCCACCTGGGTCGACGTCAGCAGGGCCATGTCGTGCTCGATCGAGATCGGGTCGCCGGCGGCCATGGCCAGCAGCTGGGCCTGGCAGGACCGCTCCATGGTGACGAACCACCAGGCGGCCTCGTCGACCGAGCGGCCGACGGTCAGGAGGCCGTGGTTGCGGAGGATGACCGCCTTGTGCTCGCCGAGGGCGTGGGCGATCCGCTTGCCCTCCTCGACGTCGAGCACGACGCCGGTGTAGTCGTCGAACAGGCCGTGGTCGCCGTAGAAGGCGCAGGCATCCTGGGTGAGCGGGTCCAGGAGCCGCCCGAGGGTGGAGAAGGCCTTGCCGTGCAACGAGTGGGTGTGGGCGGCGGCGATCACGTCCGGACGGGCGGCGTGCACCTGGGAGTGGATGGCGAAGGCGGCCCGGTTCACGGCGTGGTCGCCCTCGACCACCGCGCCGTCGTGGTCGCACAGGATCAGGTCGCTGACCCGGATGTGGCCGAAGTGCATGCCGAAGGGGTTGACCCAGAAGTGGTCGGTCAGCTCCGGGTCGCGGGCGGTGACGTGGCCGGCCACCCCCTCGTCGAAGCCCAGCTTCGAGAACAGCCGGAAGGTGGCGGCCATGCGCTCCTTCCGGTGCTGGCGCTCGGCCTCGACGGTGGCGAAGCTCGGCGGCGCCGGTATGTTCAGGGTCGGCACGGGACAGCTCCCGTCAGGGCGATGCGGCCGAGCCGATGGCGATCAGGATCCACCAGCCGACGGCGAGGACGAGGGCGACCCCGCCCATGATGATGCCGGCCAGGGCCATGCCGTCGCCCTGTTCGAGCCCGTTCGACGCCTTGATCTGGTTCCGGCCCATGATGCCCGTGACGATGGCGGCGATCGGCAGGATGCTGCAGAGGCAGAGCGGCACCCCGAGGATTCCCGTCGCCAGCGAGGCGATGGCCAGGACGTTCGTCTTCTGGCCGGACCCGGCCGCCGGGCCGGTGTAGGCGGGGGTCGGTCCATAGCCGGAGCCCGGCCCGACGCCGGGCGTGCCGCCGTAGGGCGGGGGCGGCGGGGCCGAGTAGCTCGGGGTGGTCGGCGGCGGCGGGGGCGGCGCCGACCAGCTGGGCGGCGGGGGCGGGGGCGGCGGGGGCGGCGGGGGCGGCGGTTCCGAGGGCCC
>Ga0183260_10001802_pt1 | contig 17829 bp, 18 predicted proteins | sample AntDrymUQ4972206_2_FD_129768 | JGI IMG/M metagenome (GOLD analysis project Ga0183260, IMG submission 129768) | Polar desert sand microbial communities from Dry Valleys, Antarctica - metaG UQ497 (22.06) (version 2) (version 2) | ecosystem: Environmental > Terrestrial > Soil > Desert | place...
GACGTGATCGTCGTCGGTGACGCGACCGCCGGCCCCGGACGGGCGGCCACCGACGCCGCCCAGGTCAACTTCGGCCTGATCGCAAGCGCCGTGATGACGACCGACGAGGTCATCGAGCAGCTCGGCGCTCCACTGCCGGTGCTGTGACGGGCGATCCGCTGCGCGCGAAGATCGATCGCCGCCGACGCGACGCCGGCCTGACCTGGCGTGCGCTCGCCGAGCGCATACGCGGCGATCCCGTGTGGGTAACGGCCGCGCTCCTCGGACAGCACCCGCTGTCCGAGGAGCAGGCACAGCGAACAGCCGACGCCCTCGATCTGACACCCGAGGACGCCGTCGCCCTGACCGAGATCCCACCCTCTACCGCTTCTACGAGGCACTCGGTGTATACGGCCCCGCGATTCGCCAGCTCATTCACGAGGAGTTCGGCGACGGCATCATGAGCGCCATCAACTTCAACGCCGACGTCCGCCGGATCACAGACCCCGCGGGCGACCGCGTCCAGGTCGTCTTCGATGGCAAGTTCCTCCCCTACCAGTGGTGAACCCGACCGACTGACCGTCCCCAACGACGGCAAGGCGACCGGCCCCCGGCGGCGGCTCGCGACACGACGGGGTGTGCAGCGGTCCATGCAACTCGACACGACGGCCGCGACGCAGCGCAGAATCACCGTGCTTGTTACCTCGCGTCGGAGCGAGCGTCTCGTCGGTCAACCGCGAGACGCGCAAGGACGAGCACCAGGCGTGCGCCGGCGCGTATCGGGTCCCGCGTGGCTCCAGCATCTGCAGCAGCACCGAGAGCGCTGTTTTCACGCCAGGTGGGTCCGGCCCGGGGATGCCGGACCACTGCTCCTTCTGGACGAAGGCGATAGCCCGCTTGCTCTCGCACCGCGCCGACAACGAGCGTCTCGCGACCATCGCTGCACACGCCCCCTCCGGACGGCACGCGAGCGTCTGCGTCGACGCCAATCTGCGCTCGCTTCCGTCAGGAGCGAGCCTGCCACCCGCCCGATGGGTGCACGCACTTGCGAGAGTGACCTGAGGTGGCGTCCGCGCCGCTGCGCGACGCCGCTGCGCGAAGATGCGTCGGTGCGCGCGAGGCGAGACCGGCCCTACGACCTGCTCGTGCTCGGCGGCGGCACCGCCGGGCTCGTGAGCGCGCAGATCGCTGCGAGCCTCGGCGCGCGGGTCGCGCTCGTCGAGCGCGACCGCACGGGCGGCGACTGCTTATGGACCGGCTGCGTGCCGAGCAAGAGCCTGCTCGCGGCTGCGCACCTCGCGCACGCCATGCGCCGGGCCGGCGACGTCGGCCTGGCCGCGGTGCAGCCGGAGGTCGACTTCGGCGCCGTGATGGCCCACGTCCACGGGGCGATCGCCACGATCGAGCCACACGACTCGCCTGAGCGGCTGCGATCGCTCGGCGTCGAGGTCGTGCAGGCCGACGCGAGCTTCACCGCGCCGCGGGTCGTGGCGGCGGGCGGGCGGCGCCTGCGCGCCCGCGCGGTCATCGTCGCGACGGGCGCGCGGCCGGTCCTGCCGCCGGTCCCCGGTCTCGCCGACGCCGGGGCGCTGACCAGCGACACGGTGTGGAACCTGCGCGAGTTGCCCAGCCGGCTCGTCGTGCTCGGCGGCGGGCCGATCGGCTGCGAGCTCGCGCAGGCGTTCGCGCGCCTCGGCGCCGCGGTGACGCTCGTCGAGCAAGCCGGCCGCCTGCTCGACGCCGATGAGCCCGAGGCCGCCGCGCTCGTGGCGGCGTCGCTGCGAGCCGACGGGGTCGACGTGCGTCTCGGCACGCGCGCCGTGGGCGTGGAAGCCGGCGAGCTCATGGTGGCGCAGGACGCGGCGCAGCAGCGGATCGCCTTCGACGCGATCATCGCGGCGACCGGCCGGCGACCGCGCACGGACGATCTCGGTGCTGCTGTCGCCGGCATCGCGCTTGACGAGCGCGGCGCGGTCACCGTCGACGAACGCCTGCGCACCTCGGCGCCGCACGTGTACGCGGCCGGCGACGTCACCGCGCAGCTGCCGTTCACGCACGTCGCCGCGCACCACGCGCGCGTCGCGACGATCAACGCGCTGCTGGGCACGCGTCGCCGCGTCGACACGACGATCCCGTGGGTGACCTTCACCGATCCCGAGGTGGCTCGCGTCGGGCTCAGCGCCGCGCAGGCACGCGAGCGCTGGGGCGGTCGCGCGGTGATCCAGCGCATCGACTACAGCGAGGTAGACCGCGCGGTCGCAGAGGGCCGGCCGGCGGGCTTCGCGCTGCTCGTCGGTGACAACCGCGCGAGGCTCGTGGGCGCGACAGTCGCGGCCACGGCCGGCGGCGAGGCGATCGCCGAGCTGACCGCGCGCATCGCCCACGGTGACAAGATCGACGCGGTCTCGACCGCGGTCCACGCCTACCCGACGTTCGCCGAGGGCCCGGCTCGCGCCGCCGACGAGGTGCTGCGCCGCCGCTATGGCGCTCCGCCCTATCGCGCGCTGTCGCGCGCGGCGCTGGCGCTCGGGCGCCTCGTCCCACGCGCGCGCTGAGCATGCTCGACCAAGCCGTCCGCCGGCGCATCGGCCCCGGGCTTGACCGTGTGGCCGGCCCGCTGCACGCGCGCGGCGTGCGTCCCGGCCAGGTCACGCTGGCTGACTGGCGATCGGCGTCGGCGCGTGCGTCGCGCTCGCGCTGCAGGCCTACGCAATCGCGCTGGCGCTGTGGCTGGTCAACCGCGCACTCGACGGGCTCGACGGTGCGCTCGCGCGGCGCCGCGGGCCCACCGACCTCGGCGGCATGCTCGACTTCCTCGCCGACTTCGTCGTCTACGGCGGCTTCGTGCTGGCGCTGGGGGTCGCGCGTCCCGACGCCCGCGTCGCCGGGCTCGCGCTGCTGGCGGCCTACCTGCTCAACAACGTCGCGCTGCTGTCCTACGCGTCGATCGTCGAGCGCCGCGGCCTGGAGGGCGGCGACGAGCGCACGCTGCGCTTCACCCCGGCGCTCACCGAGGGCACCGAGACGATCGCCGCCTACAGCCTGATCTGCGTGCTGCCCGAGCATGCGGCGACGATCGCCTGGGCGTTCTGCGCGCTGGTCATGGTGAGCGTCGTCCAGCGCGTGGCGCTCGCCCGGCGCCGGCTGGGGTGACGCGCGCGACGCTGCGGGCGAGTGCGCCGAGCGCGGCCAGCGAGGAGGCCGCCAGCAGCACGGTCCCGGAACGGCGGCGTCCGCCGGCGGCGAGCACGAGCGCGGTGACACGTGCGGTCGTGAGCGCCCGTGCCGCGCGCAGCAGCGCGCCGTCGGGCGGCGCCGCCCGGCCGAAGTAGGAGCCGACCGCGTACGCGAGTCCGGCGGCCTGGCGGCCGGCCTCCAACCCGACGACCGCGCGCGGCAGCGTCCCGGCGCGCAGTGCACCGCGCAGGACGGCGGCGAGGAACGCGGCGTCGACGAGGCCCTCGAGGTCGCGGCCGGCGCGCGTCGGCTCGGTTGCCCGAGCGACGAGCCCGTCCACGACGTCGGTACCCGCGCCGATCAGGACGACGGCCGGGGTGGGACCGGCGGCGGCGACCGGCACGAGCCATGCGCGTGCGAGCGTGAGCGCGTCGGCGGGGCCGAGCGGACGCGGCTCCCCGTCGGCGGTCTCGAACATGGCGAGGTGCCAGTCGAGCATGACCGCGACGAGCGCCCACCAGGCCGGCCCGGTGAACCGGGCGCGGCGCACCGCGGCCGGGCCGCACGTGCCGAGGACGAGCCACGCAAGCGCCCCGGCGACGGAGGCCGCCCGCGACTGCGCCGCGAGCGCCGGGCGTTGCGCGCGCACGCCGGCGGCCCGGCGCTGGGAGGCGAGCAGGAAGCGGGCGACCGCCGGCGCAGAGAACCGCCCGGCCCGCAGCCGCTGCAGCTCCTCCCGCGTCCAGCGCTCGCCCGCCGTGCGCGGCTCGCGCGCGGGGCTCACGCGGAGGGGTGCGGCGTCCGCTGCGCGAGCAGCTCGCGCAGCGCCCGATTCTCCGCCGGATCGAGCACCGAGTGCTGCACGCAGGCCGGGACGAGGCGGTCCTCGCCGGGGTGGGCCATTGTGTACGCGCATGCCGACAGGCGCTCCTGAGCGGCTCGCACCCCGGGGTCGCCGGCGACCTCGCCGCGCTCCATCGCCTCCCACGCCGCGCGGACCGTGACCGCGTCGATGAAGGCGTGCACGACGAGCGTCAGCCCATGCGGCCGGCCGAAGGCCAGGCGCCGCAGCCCTGCGCGGCCGGCGAAGCGCAGCGCCCACGCGACCGCGACCGCAACGATCGCCGGGCGGCCGGCGACGACGCGCGCGATCGCGAGCGCCAGCTCGCGGGGGCGGCGGTCGAAGTCCATGCCGCCGAAGGCCTGCAGGAAGACGTCGCGAACGTGCAGATCGCGCTCGTCGTCGTCGCGCAGCAGCGCCGTCCAGCGCCCGCCGGCGAGCACGCCGTAGGCCGAGCGGTTGCAGCGCGGGTCGCCCATCTGCAGGTGCGCCCACGGCAGCCGCGTGCCGATGCCCTGCTCGATCCGCGCCCACACGTCGTCGATCGAGACCGCGCCGAAGTCCTCACGCCAGCGACTGGGGTTGCCGACGTACGCCGCCGGCTGGAAGGAGAGCGTCCCGAAGCCGCTCTGCGATCCGACCCGCGCGACCTCGGCGACCTGCCCGAGGTTGCGCGGCGTCACCGTCATGTTGTGCGCGAGGTCGAACGCGAGGCCGTGCTCGGCGCGCAGGCGCTCGAACATCGCGACGAACGCGCGCCGGTGGCCGTGCAGCTCGCGCTCGCTGCACGGACGGCCTGCGCCGCGACGGCCCAGCATGAGCGAGTCGAAGTGGGCTGCGACGCGCAGCTTGGCGAAGCGTGGGCGCCCGCCCGGCCCGATCGCGAGCGCGCGCAGGTAGTCCTCGTCGAAGTCGCCGTGGGTCATGCTCATCGGCTTGCGCCCGTGGCGCTCCATGGCCTCCAGCGCGGCCGCGTGATACTCGGGGCCCAGCAGCGTGACCTCGCCGCCGATCAGCTGAGCATGCTGGCCGGGACCGCGCACGCTGCGCAGGTGCGCCATCTGGCGCTCGACCTCGGCCACGGTGTGCGGGCCGTCGACGGGCACCTGGTTGGCCTCGCGTGCGTGGTAGCACGGGGTGCAGGCGAGGTTGCAGCGCGGAAACACGCCGTGGGTGCCCTCGCAGCCGGCGGAGTGCCGGCCGAGCAGCTGCGCGGGCGTGCGCGCCTGCTCGGGCAGCTCGGTCCAGCGGCGGGCGAGCGCCGTCTCGGTCTCGGGATGCACCGGCCGCGAGGCGGCGGCGATGCGGGCGCCGGCGCGGCGGAGCACCGCGAACGGATCCGGTCCGCCGAGCGTGAGCGATCGCCGATGCATCACGTCGAGTGTGAACCATCGCGGACGTGAGCAGGCGATCGCCCGGCGGGGGCCGCGGCCTCGCTCGGCATCCGCCACACGTGGTCGGCGGCGACGGCGACGGTCACGCGGGCGCCGGCCGCGGGGGCGCGCGCGACCGGGCACGAGGCCTCGAGGCGCTGACCGTTGCCGAGGTCGAGCACGAGCTGGACATCCGTGCCGCGGTACAGCGCCTCGGCGACCGTCGCGCGCACGCCTGCGGCGGCGCCGACGCAGACGTGCTCGGGGCGGATCGCGACCGTCGCAGGTCCGTCGGGACCATCGACCGCGATCGCCCCGCCGCGCAGCGCCATCCATCCGCCGCCGACCTGCCCCTGCACGATGTTCGTCGCGCCGAAGAAGCGCGCCACGACCGCCGACGCCGGCCGCTCGAACAGGCAGCGCGGGTCACCCTGCTGGACGATGCGCCCCTCGATCATGAGCGCGAGGTGCTGGGCGAGCTCGGCCGCTTCCGCGCGGTCGTGGCTGACCATCAGCGTGGTGATCTCGTGCTCGGCCTGTACGCGGGCGATCAGGCGGCGCAGCTCGGCGCGGCGGCCGGGATCCAGCGATGCGAGCGGCTCGTCGAGCAGTAGCAGCTGCGGGCGTGCACACAGGGCCCGGGCGAGCGCGACGCGCTGCTGCTCGCCGCCCGACAGGCCCTGCACGCGCCGGCCGGCCAGACCGGCGAGGCCGACCTCGTCCAGGCGCTCGCGCGCTGCCCCGCGGCGCTCGGCGCGTCCGACGCCCTGTGCGCGCAGCGCGAGCGCGACGTTGTCGAGCACGTCGAGGTGGCCGAGCAGCCGCGGCTCCTGAAAGACGTAGGCGATGCGCCGGCGCTGGGGCGCGACACCGCGCATCGAATGCTCGCCCACGTGGACGTCGCCCTCGGCGATCTCCTGCAGGCCGGCGATCGCGCGCAGCAGCGTCGTCTTGCCGGCGCCCGAGGGGCCGACGAGTACGGCGCGCGTGCCTGCCGGGACCGTGAGGTCGACGCCGCGCAGGATCGCCATGCCGCCCGGCGCGACGGTCAGCGCACGGCAGCACAGCGCCTCGCTCACAGCGGCTCCCGTGCGGCGTGGGTGGCCGCCACGAGCGCCGCGACCGCCGGCAGGAGAAACAGCAGCGACAGTGCCGCGGCGACCTCCGGGTCGCTGCCGACGAACGGCAGCAGCACGAGCGGCAGCATCGGCCGCCCGCCCCCGACCGCCAGGCTGGAGCCGTACTCGCTCCACGACACGAGAAAGCCGACCAGCGCCGCCGCGGCGAGCGTCGGGCGCACGGCCGGCAGGGTGACGAGCCACAGCCGCGCGGGCCGCGACAGGCCGTGCACGTCGCCCATCTCCTCGAGGTCGCGCAGCGCCGGCCCGAACCCCGCCAGCAGGACGACGACGACGTAGGGCAGCACGAGCACGAGGTGCGCGAGCACGAGCGCGAGCAGGGAGTCGGCCAGGCCGAAGCGCAGGAACCACTCGGTCAGTCCGGTCCCGGTCGCGTAGGAGGGCACGAGCAGCGGCAGCGCGAGCAGGCCGAAGATCAGCGCGGGATGGCGCAGCCGGCGCTCGCCGAGCACGCGCGCGGCCGGCCAGCCCAGCGCGAGCGCCGCGGCCAGCGTCAGCCCGGCGACGAGCAGCGAGTTGCCGAACGCCTCCAGCGACATCGAGGAGAACGCCTCGTGGACGCCGCGTAGCCCGAACTGCTGGGGCACGACGGCCGGCGCCCGCCACTCGTCGGCGAACGCGCGCACGACGAGCGCGGCCAGCGGCAGCGCGAACGCTGCGGCCAGCAGCGCGGCCGCGGTCCGGCTCGCGCGACTGCGCTCAGCGCCCATCGACGTCCTTCGCGAGACGCACCGCCAGCGCCGCGAGTGCGATCGCCGCCGCCGCCGAGACGAGCAGTGCGGCCGCGCGCAGCCCCTCGCCGCCGATGAGGTCGTTCTCGGTCGCCTGGCGCGCGTACTCGGCCACGGTCAGCGGACTCGTCGGCCCCACCACCTGTGGCACCTCGAAGGCACCGAGCACGAACGCCGCGACGACGATCGATCCGACGACGAGCGGACCGCGCAGCGCGGGCCAGATCACCCAGCGCAGCCGCTGCGCGCGCGAGACTCCCAGGGCGGCGGCCATCTCCTCGCGCTGCGCCAGGCCCCGGCCGGCCGCGGCGAGCAGCAGCAGGACGAGGAACGGCGTCTCCTTGTAGACATAGACCGCCACGATCCCCAGGCCCGCGCGGTCGTGGACGAGGTCGACCGGAAGCACGCCGAGCAGGCGCTCGGCCAGTCCGCCGGGCGCCAGCCACAGCACGGCGACGACGGCCACGAGCAGGTGCGGCACCGGCACGGGGAGCGCGAGCAGCGCCCGCAGCGCGCCGCCGTGGCGGCGCAGGACGAGCGCGATCACCAGCGCGAGGATCGCCGACGCGGCGGTCGCCAGGCCCGCGATCCCAGCCGTGAAGCCGAGCGCCTGCCCGAACGCGGGGTCGGCCAGCAGCTCGCGCCAGGTCTGCAGCGAGACCGGACCGCCGAGCGGCTGCAGGCTCGTGCGAAGCGCTCCGGCGAGGGCGCCCCCGAACAGCACGACGATCACTCCGAGAGCGGGCAGCGCCGGAGCGAGATCGCGCGCCCTGCGGCTCAGCGCAGGACCTCCTCGCGCCAGCGCCGCTCCAGTGGCGCCACGCGGCCGGCGGCGAGCTCCGCCGACAGGCGGCCGAGATCGCGCGGGACGTAGCGCTGCGCGCGCTCGGGCACGCGCGCGAAGGCGCCGCGCTGCGCCGCATCCAGGCGCCCGAGGTCGAGCACGGTCGGGTTGCCGAGCACGCGCGGGTCGGCCTTGCGCGCCTGCTGGGCGGGGTCGAGCAGCAGGTCGGCGAGAACCTTCGCGGCGTCGGGATGGGCGGCATCGGCCGGGATCGCGACGAACGAGACGTTGGCCAGCGTGCCGGAGCGCAGCACGAGCGGCCGGGCGCTGTCGGGGAACGTGCCCTTGCGCACGCCGGCCTCGACGAAGTCGGCGTCGTAGGCCATCGCGAAGTCGACCTGACCGTCGCCAAACAGCCGATCGAGCTCGGCCTGGGACTTGGGCAGCGTGTCGCCGCGGCGCCACATCAGCGGCTTCAGTGCCTCGAGGTAGGCGAAGGCCGCGTCCTCGCCCTTGATCGCCACCACCTGGCGCACGAAGGCCGAGCCCGTGAAGTCCGGCGGTGCGGGATAGGTCACGCGGCCGGGGTGCGCGCGGGCGTAGGCCAGCAGCGCGTCGAGGTCGCGCGGCGGAGTGCTGACGCGGTCGGCATCGTAGGCGAAGACGAAGGCGGCCCGCTGCCACGGCGACTCCTGTCCGTCGACCGGGACCTGGAAGTCCGTGCTCACCGTCGTGTCGCCGGGAGCGAGGCCGCGGGCGTTGGGCAGCGCGGTCGACCAGTCGCGCAGCCACAGCCCGGCCCGCTTGCCCGCCGCGAAGTTCTCGCCGTTGATCCACACGAGGTCGACCCCGCCGCCGCTGCGTCGCCCCGCGCGGCGCTGGGCGACGATGCGGCTGACCGCATCGGCGGTGTCGCCGACCGGCACCCGGCGCAGCCGCACGCCGAGCCTTGCCAGCGCAGGTGCGATGTCGTCGTCGACGTAGTCGTTGACGCGCTGGTCGCCGCCGTACATCCAGAAGCGAACGGTGTCGCCGCGGGCGCGCTGCGCCACGGCCGGCCAGTCGGGCGCGGAGCCCGTTGGCTCGTCCGAGCCGCCACAGGCAGCGAGTCCGGCCAGCGCGAGGATCGCGAGCGCCGCCGCGGTGACCCCGGGCCAGCGGCCGACCGGCCCCAGCGCGCCGACGCGCGCCGCGTAGGCGCGGTAGGCGTCGCCGTAGCGGGCGAGCAGCTCGGCCTCCTCGGCGCGGACGGTCGCGACGAGTCCGACGAGCAGCACGACCACGCCCAGCGCACCGCAGGCGTTGGGCGCGAGCGCCACCGCGCCCAGCGCGACCGCGAGCATCGCGACGTAGCTCGGGTGCCGCGCGATCGCGAACGGCCCGCGGGTGACGACCTCCGCGCCCTCGGCGGGAGCGATGTCAGGGCGCCACGCGACGCCCATCGTCTCCTGCGCCCAGACGGCGAGCGCGAGGCCCGCGACACCCAGGGCGACGCCGCCGACGGCCAGCGCGAGGGGGACGTGCAGGAGCGCGTCGAGCACCCCGAGACCCTGCAACAGCGGCCCGGCCACGACGAGCGCGAAGCCCACGAGGAACGCCACGTCGGCGGCGATCCAGCGCGCCGAGCGCCGCCGGGCCCAATCCACGCCGCCGGTGGTGCCATAGCGCCGCAGCCGCAGGCGGGCGCGCATGGGGAACACGGTCACGAGAAACAGCGACACCATCGCGAGCGCGATCCAGGCCATCCAGCGGCACGCTACACGCCCGTGACCCGGCCGCTGACCGGCCGCGCATGAAGCGGCGCTTACGCGCTCTCGGTAGCGATCCTCGTTGCGGTTGCGCCCGGGTGCAGCAAGATCGTCACTTGTTCAGTCCGATCCGGTGGCGCACGCGCACGAGGCTAAGCCCGCGAGCCCTGACGCGTAGCCTGCTCGCATGTCCGAGCTGCCACGCCAGGCCAAGCTGTGGGCGCAGAAGTGGCGCTGGTATCAGCGCAACGGCCTGCCCTGGAACCGCGCTCGGATCCACGGCCACATGCTGCGCCGCGAGTGCTTCGCGCGCTGGCCGCTGCACGGCAACGTGCTCGAGGCGCTGGACGAGGGCCGCCTCGAGCTGGGGCCCAACGTGCTGCTCGAGCCCGACGTCTGGATCACCGCGCCGGGCGCCGCGCGCGTACGGATCGGCGAGGGCACGTTTCTCAACATCGGCGTGATGGTGGCTGCGCTCGAGCTCGTCGAGATCGGCGCGCACTGCATGCTCGCCAACAACTGCTTCGTCACCGACGCCGACCACCGCGTCGACGACTTCGAGCAGCCGATCACCTGGCAGGGCTTCTCGTCCAAGGGCCCGACGCGGATCGGCGACAACACCTGGCTGGGCGCCAGCGTCGTCGTGACGAGCGGCGTGACGATCGGCGAGCGCTGCGTGATCGGCGCCAACAGCGTCGTGACGCACGACATCGCACCCTTCTCCGTCGCCGCAGGCGTACCGGCGAAGGTGCTGCGCGCCGTCACCCCGGACGTCGCGCAGCGACCCACTCCGTAGCCTCCTGCCCTGCTCAGCCTCCGAAGCGCCCGCGCAGCGCGAGCACGTTGTCGACGTAGCGCTTTGTGTCGTCGAACATGCCTCGGCTGCGCACCGAGGAGAGGCCCTGGTAGTAGCCCGCCGCCGCGAGCGCGGGGTCGCCGTTGGTCTCGCGCAGCAAGTTCGCGAGATAGAGCGAGCCGGCGCGGACGTTGTCGTCGGCGGACGCGGGGTTGAGCTTCGCCCGGGCGAGGTTGTTCTGGACCCAATCCCAGGTGCCGGGCATGACCTGCATGACCCCGCGGGCGTTGGCGGACGAGACCATCGCGTTGTTGTTGCCGCTCTCCTGCCATGCGATGGCGGCTGCCAGCGAAGCCGGCGCGCCGTGCTGGCCGGCGATCTGCTTGACGCGATCGGAGGTCACGACCCCCGGCGTCGGCACCGGCGACGCCGCGGGGACGACCCGCTTGGCGGGCGCCGGGGCGGAGGCATGCGCCGGGGCGGGCGCGCCGGCGGGCAGCTTTAGCACCGTTCCGATCAGCAGCCTGGTGCTCGGCGCGAGGCCGTTCATGTAGCCCATCTGAGCGACCGGCACACCGGCGCCCTGCGCCAGCCCGCTCAGCGTGTCGCCCGGGCGCACGACGTAGGCGCCCTGCGGCCGCGGCGCTCCGGCAGACGGTGCCGAGCTGACACCCGGGGCCCCGCCGGCGCCCGCGGGCGCAGCGGCTCCGCGCAGCGCCGCGGCGCCCTCGGGCACGGACGGGATCTTGATCGTGGCGCCGCGAACGACGTTCCCATCCTCCGGCAGGCCGTTGTAGGCGGCCAGCGTACGAGTCGTCAAGTTGCTCTGCGCGGCGATCCACCACAGGGTCTCGCCGGGCTCGACGGTGTGAAGGACGTGAGCGTTCGCTGTGGGCGCAGCGAGCAACGCGGCGAAGGCCGCAAGGACGATGTATCGGACGGGGCGCATGAGCTCCTCTGGATCGGGTTCGCGACCTAGGTTGCCGCGCCCGCTGCGCTCGTGCACGTGCCCGCGCGTGGTTACGTCGCCCTGCACAAAGCGCTGCAAATGCGGTCTGCACCCAATCCGGGCCGACCGTCGCCGGCTAGGGCTTCATGCCCGGCACGACGCTACGAGTTCTTCACGACGATGTTCGCGAGCGTGTTCGCGACATTCTCGGTGGCGTCGATCGCCTCCTCCAGTCGCTCGAAGATGTCCTTCCAGCGGATCACGACCATCGGATCGATGCCGGTCTGAAACAGCGACGCCACCGCCTCACGGGTGGCGCGGTCGCCCTCTGTCTCCAGACGGTGGATCTCGTTGGTGAAGCGCGAGATGTCCTTGAAGCCGCGCAATCGCGGGATTGCCTCGGCGATCTGCCGGCAGGCCTCCCTGAGGATCTGCGCCAGCTGCTCGGCCTGCACCATCGGCGCCTCGATCTTGTACAGGCCGAGATAGTCGGCGACCTCCTCGGTGAGATCGACGATGTCGTCGAGTCCGGACGCGAGCGCCACGATGTCGTCGCGGTCGATCGGCGTCACGAACGTCGAGTTCAGGCGCTGGATCGTGTCGTAGGTGATGCGGTCGCCCTCGTGCTCGCAGAGCACGATGTCGCGGGCGAGCTCGGCCTTCTCGGGATAGGTCGCCAGCATCTCGTCGAGCAGCTCGGCGGCGCGCAGCCCGTTCGCCCCCGCCTGCTCGAACAGGTCGAAGAAGGGGTGGTCCTTGGGAGCGAACGCCTGTGACAGCCGGCCCATGGGCCGGCCAGTCTACGTCAGGCGTTCACGGAAGATGTCGAGTTCTTGCTGCTCGATCGAGTAGCCGTGCTGTGGTTCCGGGTAGCGCTTGGCGCGCACGTCATCGGCGAAGGCCGCGACGCCCGCGACCATGTCGTCCTGCAGGTCGGCGTAGCGCTTGACGAAGCGCGCGCCGAGCCCCTCGCGGATGCCGAGCAGGTCGTGGAAGACGAGTACCTGACCATCGGTCGCGGGGCCCGCGCCGATCCCGATCACGGGGACCTCGATGCGGGTCATCAGCTCCGCGGCGACCCGCGACGGGATCGCCTCGAAGACGATCGAGAAGCAGCCGGCGTCCTGCAGCGCCAGCGCGTCGGCGGCAACGCGCGCCGCAGCCGCGGCGCTGCGGCCCTGCGCGCGATAGCCGCCGAGCGCCGTCGAGGTCTGCGGCGTGAGCCCGACGTGTCCCATCACCGGGATGCCGGCGCCGACGATCGCCCGCACGCGGGCAGCCGGGGCCTCGCCGCCGCCCTCAAGCTTGACGGCGTCGCAGCCGGCCTCCTTGACGAAGCGCACGGCGTTTGAGATAGCCTGCTCGTCGGAGCTCTCATAGGAGCCGAACGGCATGTCGCCCACGAGCAGCGGCGTGCGCAGCCCGCGCCGCACGGCCTTGGAGAGCATCAGCAGCTCGTCGAGCTCGACGGGCACGGTCGACGGGTAGCCGAGCACGGTCATCGCCCCCGAATCGCCGACCAACACGAGATCCACCCCCGCCGCCTCGGCCGCACGGGCGCTGGGGAAGTCGTAGGCGGTGATCATCACGATCGGCTCGCCGAGGCGCTTCATCTCCGACAGGCGCGGCAACGTGACCGGCAGGCGGTCGCCGAGCACTGCGGCCGAGATCTGGCTCGGGTGGGTGGACATCAGCGTCCCTCCGGAGCGCTGAGCAGCGTGGCGACCTCGGAGTCGACGTCGAGGATCTCGTTCGTGCCGGCCTGCACGTGCACGACGCGCGGCTCGTAGCGCTCCAGGTCGGCGGCGTCGTAGCCGGCGTAGGAGATCACGATGACCTTGTCGCCGCGGTGCACGAGGCGGGCGGCGGCGCCGTTGATCTGCATCGTGCCCGAGCCGCGCTCTCCGGCGATGACGTATGTCTCGAAGCGGGAGCCGTTGTCGATGTCGACGACGTGCACCTGCTCGTGCTCGAGCATGTCGGCCGCGTCGAGCAGGTCGCGATCGATCGTGATCGACCCGACGTAGTGCAGGTCGCAATCGGTCACCGTGGCGCGGTGGATCTTGGACTTGAGCATTGTTCGCTGCATGTGCGGTCAAGGCCTCCGGTGGGCGCTGGCGGGCTCGAGAATCTCGTTGTCGATCAGGCGGACGTCTCCGACCCGGGCCGCGACGGCGATGAGCACGGGCTCGCCGTTGAGCTCCGGGACGCTGGCGAAGGTGTCGGTCGCGATGAGCTCGAGGTACTCGGGCTCGACGCTCAGCGCATTCATCGCGGCGCGGCCGGCCGCGACGATCGCGGCGCCGTCGCGCTCCCCGGCCTCGGCGCAGGCGCGCGCCGCGTCGATTCCGCTGCGCAGCGCGAGCGCCCTGTCGCGGTCGCCGCCGGCGATGCGGACGTTGCGGCTCGACAGGGCCAGGCCGTCGGGCTCACGCACGGTCGCGCCGACCTCGATCCGTACGGGGATGTCGAGGTCGCGTACGAGGCGGCGGATGATGGCGACCTGCTGGGCGTCCTTCTGGCCGAAGAAGACGACATCGGGGCCGGCCATGTTCAGCAGCTTCACCACGACGGTCGCGACGGCGTCGAAGTGCTCGCGACCGCGCTGCTCGCCCTCGAGCGCAGCGCCGATGCCGGCGACGCTGACGGTGGTGGCAAAGCCCGGCGGGTAGACCTCGTCGGGCGCGGGCGCGAACAGCACGTCGGCGCCGCCCTGCGCGGCCAACTGCGCGTCGCGCTGCTCGTCGCGCGGGTAGGCCTCGAGATCGGCGGACTCGTCGAACTGCGCCCGGTTGACGAACAGCGTCACGACGACGACGTCGCAGCTGGCGCGTGCCCGGCGGATGAGCGATAGGTGGCCCTCGTGCAGCGCGCCCATCGTCGGCACGAGGCCGATGCTGTGCCCGGCCCGCCGCGGGCCGTCGAGGTCGGCGCGCAGGTCGGCGACCGTGCGCAGCGTCCTCATGCCGTCACCAGCCCGGCGCCCACGATCGTGACGCCTCGGGTGTGCGCCGGTCGGTAAGTGGGCCTGGAGGAGGGCTCCATGCGGTCTCGTCTCTCTGTTTGTCGGTCCAGTCCTCGCGGGCGAGGTACCGGTCGCGTTCTATGGGCTGCTTGCGGCGCAGCCGTGAGGCCGAACCGTCAGCACTGCACGATAGCCGACGCGAGGCGTGCACCCCCGCGACGGTCTCTGGACTCGGGCACCTGCGGCCGTGGAACTGTGCCAGGCCCTTACTATCGAGCGGGTGTCCACGAGCGCTGAGCGCCGCGAGCAGCTCAAGGCGGTCTACGCCGAAGCGCGCGGCTGCACCCGCTGCCCGGAGCTCGCGCGCACGCGCACGCAGGTCGTCTTCGGGGCAGGTCACGCCGACGCGGACCTGATGTTCGTCGGCGAGGCGCCGGGAGCGCGCGAGGACGAGCAGGGGATCCCGTTCGTGGGCGCGGCGGGCAAGCTGCTGGACCAGTTGCTGGGTGAGGTGGGGCTGGCACGGTCGGATGTGTTCATCAACAACGTGCTCAACTGCAGGCCGCCCGGCAACCGCGACCCGCTGCCGGCGGAGATCGACAATTGCCAGGACTACCTCCTGCGCAGGATCGAGCTGATCCGTCCGCGGGTCGTCTGCTCGCTGGGGAACTTCGCGACGAAGCTGCTGCGCGCCGACCCGACAGGCATCTCACGCCTGCACGGTCAGGCGGAGATCCGCGTCATCGGCAACCGCGCGCTGCGCCTGTACCCGCTCTTTCACCCGGCCGCCGCGCTCTACACGCGCTCCCTGCTGGACACGCTGCGGGCCGATTTCGCGCGCATCCCCGAGTTGCTCGCGCTGGCGCTGCCCGAGCAACCCGAGCAGCGAGAGCCGGCGGTGCCTGAGCCCGAGATCGTGCGCGAGGCCGAGCCGGCGCCCGAGCTGCCCGGCTCGCCACCGGATCGCCAGCTCGGGCTGTTCTAGGGGCAGCTCAGCTAGGAGGGATTGGCGAAACGTCGCCTTGCGGCGACGAAATGCGGGTCGAACATTGGCGAAACCATAGACGCGCGCGGCGCTGGCGGGCGGGCCGCTAGATGGGCGATGTTTCTGTTCGCGCTCTCACGGCTCGACTATGGTTGGCCTGCTGGGGCGATGTACCCCTTAGCCCGGATCCACCGATGGGGTGGCTCGGTGACGCGGAAGGGGCGCGGCGGTGTCGGTATCGGCGCGCAGGGTGAGTTTTGTGGCGTGCTCGGCGGTCGGCGCGCGCGTTGACGCTTCTGCGGAGGCGTCGGGTGGTGTTTGCGGGTGGCGGCGATCGCGCCCAGCGGGCGGAGGGTCTGCTGGTTGTCGGTGGCCGCGCTGGCTGCGGTCAGACGGCGGCGGCGAGCGCGCGGATCGCGTTGAGCGCGCTGATGTAGTCGCCGTGCCAGGGCCAACGGGCCGGCAGGTGCAGTGTCCAGCCGCGTGCGTGACGCGTCAGGCGGCCGGGGATGCTCAGCAGCCGGCGGCGTAGGGTGCGGGCGGCGCGGACGGTCGTGTTCGGGAGACCGAGCAGCTGCGTCCATCTGAGCAGGTTGTGCGCGAGGGCGCCGAGCACCGTCCATGCGCCGTTGGCATGAAACTGGCCGGAGGGGAAGTGCGCGAGTGCCTGGTCTTTGAGGTCGGCGATGACTTGCTCGACGACGGCGTGATCGCGGTGCTCGGCCTCCACGAGCGCGATCTCTTCAGTGCGGTTGGTGACAAACGCGAAGTGCCGCCAGTCAGGCCACAGCTCGGCCTGCGCGCCGAGCAGCCGGGTGCGACGGACGATCAGTCGCCGACCGGCGTAGACGGTCTCGGCGATCTGCGCCTCACCCTCCTCGGGGTAGTCGATGCGCTCCCAGGTGTCCTCGTCGATCGCTTCGACGGCCGTGCGGACGGTCTTGATCATCCGCACCCCGATCGAGTACTGCCAGCCGGCCTTCTCGAGGCGCTCAAACACCTTGGTGTTCCAGAACCCCGAGTCCGCGCGCAGCAGCTTGACGCCGGTCGCGCCGGCGCGCGTGACACGCGCGATCAGCTCATCTGTGAAGCGCAGCATCCCCTTCTGCGTGTTCGCCGACCCCTTGCGCAGACGGATGTGCAGTGCCTCGCGCGTGTCGGCCCGGGTCGCGAGGATCGGGTGGTACCCAAGCAGGTGCGTGTAGCCGTAGGCGGCGCCCTGCTTCAAGCGGCCGCAGACCTCGCCGACGAAGCTGTCGACGTCGATTACCAGCCGCCCGTCGCCCGGGCCGGCGCCGGCCTGCCACGCCCGCTGCAGCGCTCGGCCCAGCAGCGCATCGAGTTGGCGGACATGCCCGAACGTGAACGCCCGCAGAAACGTCCCCAACGTTGACGGCGCCGCAATCCAGCCGCCCAGCAGCCGCCGCGTGCGCCCGGCCCTGAGCACGTCGGTGTCGTCGATGCTGTCAGCGCCCAGGACCATCGCGTAGATCACCGCCATCACCTTGCGCCCCGCGTTGGCCGCCCCGGGCCGGTCGCGGCGCAGACGCACCAGATCGCCGGCCAGCGCCTCGATCCCGAGCCGCTGCGCGAGCGTCGCGACGAGCATCACCCCCGCGTCACAGACAACCCGCTCATCGTCGAACTCGACCTGCACGCCGTCCAGTCCGACCGGCTCGTCATCGTGCACCATGAAGGTGACCTCCTGGCGCAGGCCCCGGCTGCCACGAACAGCCGTAAAAGCCCTGCACAGGAGGTCATTCTTCAACACAGACCGGACGGCACTCCGCGACCGATCGGTGGATCCAGGCTTAGCTTGCCGCCGGGACGCTACGCAACCGATAGCTGGAAGCTGTGGAGGCTGGATGGCGAAGAAGAAGCCGAGAAAGCCAACGCCGAACAAATCGATTCCCAAGAAGCAGGCAAAGCGTCATCTTCGGATGATGGTGATACCCGAACCGAAGCCGAACACACGGAGCGTCCTTGTCTACATGGGAGAAGGGACGATCGCGATGAGGGGCGATGGCAACGTGGTCATGGAGTGCGGGAATTGCGGGGCGCCTCTGGTGGATGGGGTACCGACAGGCAACATCCAGAACATCGTTCTCAAGTGCCCGCAGTGCGAAGCCTTCAACGAGACGCTGGCTTAGAGCAGTCCGTCGAAAGTAGTCAGGATCTCAAGGACGGTCGAGCGGATCAGCGTCAGGGCGTCTCCGATCGGCACTCCGTAGCCCAACGAGAGGTTGTCCGAGGTCTCGTAGAACTTTGAACGGCGGTCCTCCCGCCTCGTCCGCTCGCGTTGCGAGCGTGACAGGCGCCAAGCAAGTCCGACAGGACAGGAGCAACCGCCATGAAGAAGGTA
>Ga0183260_10001803_pt1 | contig 17825 bp, 17 predicted proteins | sample AntDrymUQ4972206_2_FD_129768 | JGI IMG/M metagenome (GOLD analysis project Ga0183260, IMG submission 129768) | Polar desert sand microbial communities from Dry Valleys, Antarctica - metaG UQ497 (22.06) (version 2) (version 2) | ecosystem: Environmental > Terrestrial > Soil > Desert | place...
CCGGGTGGAATGTGCGATACCGGCGGCACTAGGTACCGGGCAGGTCCGGCACCTACACCGGTTTCCGGTGAGACGTCAGGATGACGACGCACCAGCGGAAGAGGAAATAGCTGGTATCCGGCTAATGTCCCGCGATGCGGCTTGCTCTCGGCATCGTCGCCTGCATCCTCGCGACCACAATCGCCGCGACTGCGGCATCGGGAAGCACGTCCGCGCGGCCGCGGGTGACGTTCTTCGGCGACTCCGTCGCGGCGGCGCTCGCCTACGAGGCGAAGGCGCGGAGGATGCTCGGCAAGGGTCTCGACCTCAAGATCGACGCGAAGGTCTGCAGGCGCCTCGCCGAGACCGGGTGTCCGTACCGGGGGGATCGGCCGCCGAGCGTCCTGGCGCTCGTCGAGCAATCGACCGAGCCGCTCGGCAGCATCGTCGTCGTCGACGTCGGCTACAACGACGACCCGGCGAGCTACGGCGACGACCTCGACCGCGTGATGCAGGTGCTCGTCCGGAACGGGGTCTCCACCGTCATCTGGGTGACGATGCAGGAGGAGCGGCTGCTCTACCGCACGACGAACGCTGCGATCCGCTCCGCCGCGCGCCGCTGGCCCCAGCTCCGGATCGCCGACTGGCACGAGGCGAGCCGAGCGAAGTCGACCTGGTTCGGCGCCGACGGCCTCCACCTCTCCGCGCAGGGCGCCATCGGTCTCGCGCGCTTCCTGCGACCGCACCTCCTCGCCTCGTCCTGCGGCACCGCGTGCCAGCGGGCGAAGCGCGCCGACGAGTCGTAGGGGCCGGACCTGTCCGGCCCGCCGCGCGTCCGTTGGGCGGTACAGATCCCGCCCCGACCACATTTCCGGGACGAGGCGTACAATGCGGACATGTCCGTCACCGAGACCCGCACGATGCTCCCCGTCCATCAGGCCGGGCAGTGCTCGGTGGCCGCGACCGGCGAGATCGTCGGCTCGAAGTGGACGGTGCTGATCGTGCACGACCTGTCCGAGGGTCCGCGGCGTTTTACCGAGCTCGAGCACGCGTGCAAGGGGATCAGCCCGCGAACGCTCGCCGAGCGCCTGCGCTGGCTCGAGGCCGAGGGCATCGTCGTGCGCCGGAGCTATGCCGAGTCACCCCCACGGGTCGAGTACGCGCTGACCGCGAAGGGTGAGGCACTGCGGCCGATCATCGACGAGATGCGCCGCTTCGGTCACGATTGGCTCGGCTGCGAGATTCACTCGGCCTGACGGCCGATTGAACCTAGCCGGAGCGGCCAAGCCGATCGGGCTCGCCCCAGAGGCGAACGAGCTCGACGGCCGTCGCGGCCGCGGCGGCCATGTCCTGCACCGACGCCCACTCGCAGACCGAGTGGTAGTTCTGGCCGCCGGTAAAGAGGTTCGGTGTCGGCAGGCCCTTCTCCGTGAGCCGTGCGCCGTCGGTGCCCCCGCGGGTGATGCTGCGGACGGGCTCAATCCCCGCGCGCCGGATGGCCTCGTCCGCCGCCTCGACGACCTCTGGGTGACGGTCGAGCGCTGGTCGCATGTTGCGGTACTGCTCGTTCACCTCAAGGGTGAACGAAGCGCGCGGCTCGCGGCCCACCACCTCGGCCGCAATGCTCCGGACGAGCTCGACGTGCTCCTCGAGCGCTGCGTCGTCGTGGTCGCGGGCGATCAGCCAGAGCGTCGCCCGCGACGACCCGCCGGTCATCCGCTCGGGGTGGACGAAGCCCTGGCGCTCCTCCGTCGTCTCGGGCGAGAGCCGCTCGCCGGGCAGCCCCTCGATCACGCGAGCGAGCAGCTTGAGTGCGTTCACGAGGCGGCCCTTGCCGCTTCCTGGATGCACGCCGACCCCGGTGATCGTGAGCACGAGCTGGTACGCGGAGAACGTCTCTACCTCGACCTCGCCGAGCCCCGACCCGTCGAACGTGTAGGCGAAGTCGGCACCGAAGGCACCAAGATCGAAATGATCTGTGCCCTTGCCGACCTCCTCGTCGACCGTGAACCCGACCCGGAGCGTCGCGCGCGGTCTCTCGTCGGCGAGGAGGTACTCCGCTGCGGTGACGATGATCGCCACACCCGCCTTGTCGTCCGCACCGAGGAGCGTCGTCCCGTCGGTCGTCACGAGGTCATGGCCGACCTTCTGGGCGAGCCCGGGCATGTCGGCCGGGTCGAGCAACTGGCTCGCATCGCCCGGCAGGCGGATCGGCTGACCCTGCCAGTCCCGGTGGACGATGGGCTCGACGTTCGTCCCCGACGTCCCCGGGGCGGTGTCCACGTGCGCGATCAGCCCGACCGTCGGGGTGCCCGGCACCGTGCCCGGAACCGTGGCGAGGACATAGCCGTATTCAGTGAGCTCGACCTCCGAGAGCCCGATCGCTCGCAGCTCGTCGACGAGCAGCCTCGAGAGGTCGAGCTGCTTCGCCGTCGACGGATACGAAGTCGAGTCGGGATCCGACTGCGTATCGATCACGACGTAGCGCAGGAAGCGCTCGAGGACGCCCTCCGCGAGCTCCTCCGCGAGCGCGCTCGCAAAACGCGAGTCAGTCGCCGAGCGCGCCAAGACGTCGAAGCACCTCGATCGTCGTCTCCAAGCCCTGATCGAGGGCGGTTGCGGGGATGTTCTCGTTCGGCGAGTGGAGCTGGGAGCCGGGCCGCGTGAAGCCGGTCACGATCGCCGGCACGCCGCGGGCCGCGAGCGCCGCGACCACTGGGATCGAGCCGCCCGACCGGACGAGCAAGGGGCGCTCGCCGAGCACGTGCTCGAATGCGTCGAGCGCGATCTGGATCGCGGGCGTACGCGGGTCTACGTACCCGGGCTCGCCCGTCGACCAGAGCTCGACCTCGACCGTGGCGCCCTGCGGGGCGGCCTCGCGAAGGAGTCGCTCGAAGACCGGCGCGATCTCCGAGGTCTGCTGCCCCGGTGCGAGCCGGATGGAGACGTTCGCCTGAGCCTCGATCGGGAGCACCGTCTTCTGGAGGCGTGGCGAGCCGCCCTCGAAGCCGTTCACCGTGACGGATGGCTGCGCCGTCGTCCGCTCGTGAAACTTCTCGGCCGCCTGCGCGTCGGCGGGTCGTGCGCCGAGCGCGGCGAGCTCTGTTGCTCCATCTGGCAACGTGCTCCAACCGGCAACCTCTTCCTTGCTCGGCGGGACGATGCCCGCGCGGAGCGCTTCGGGCACCGACCCGTCCACCCCCGGCAACACGCCTGCCAGCACCTGGAGGAGCGCATGCGTCGCCGGAAGCGCGGCGCCGCCGACCATCCCCGAGTGGAGGTCGCGCTCACCCGTCCGGACGGTGACGTGGAAGTAGCAAATGCCCCGCAGGGCCGTGCAGAACGCGGGCAGGTCCTCGGTCGCGTACCCGCCGTCGAGTACGAGGGCGATGTCGGCGCGACCCGCGTCCTCCTGCACCCAGTCGACGACCGAATGGCCACCCACCTCCTCCTCCGCGTCGATCGCGAAGCGGACGTTGACCGGCAGCTCCCCGGCCTCGACGAGCAGGGAGGTGGCCTTGAGGAGCATGTAGAGGTGTCCCTTGTCATCGGCGACCCCGCGGGCGACGAGCATGCTGTCACGCTCGACGAGTGTCCACGGATCCGACTCCCAGAGCTCGAGCGGATCGGGTGGTTGAACGTCGAGGTGGGCGTACACGAGGAGTGTCGGAGCGCCGTTCCCGGTCGAGGCCGCGACCTCGCCGACCACGAGCGGCCGACCGTTTCGCTCCTCGATCTCGGCGGTGCCACCCGCGCTCCGGATGCGGTCGGCGACCCACTCCGCGGCCGCCCTCACGTCGGCAGCGTGCGTCGTGTCGGCGCTGACGGAGGGAATCGCGATCAACTCGGCGAGCTCGTCGACGAGGACTTCGTGGCTCGGGATCACGCGGGCGATTGTAGTGCCACGCTCACGGCCCCTGACCCGGGTTGCGCAGCAAGCAGACAACGCTTCTGATCAGGCGCTTCCCACGCGCACAGCCGATTCAACCAAGGCGCCGGTCGGGAGCGCCGACGCGCTACGAGGTCTCGTCGTCCGGTGAGCCCGGCTCACGGAGCGACGCCGCGCCCGAGAGGCTCGGCGTCCGCGGTCGCCTCGGCTCACGGACGCCACGGCCGTCCACGTCGTCGTCGGGGCCTGCAAGACGGTCGAGGAGCCGGCTCCGCCGACCCCGGCGGCGTTCCCACGAGTCGGCGAGCCGACGGAGGTGCGAACGGATCACGCGACGTCCCGAACACTCGCCGCGTCGGCGAGGGCACGGAGCTTCTTCAGGCTCTGGTGCTCGATCTGCCGGATGCGCTCGCGGGTGACATTGAATGCCTTCCCCACCTCGTCCAGCGTCCGCGGCGGTCGGCCGTCGAGGCCGTAGCGAAGCTCGAGTACCTGACGCTCGCGCGGCGAGAGGGCGCCGAGGATTCCGCGCAACGCCTCGCGCCGCATGGTCACCTCCGCCGCCTCGTCGGGCAACGGCTCGGACTCGTCGGTGAGGAAATGGCCGAACTCGGACTCATCGTCGTCCCCGACGGGCTTCTCGAGCGAGACGGGCGTCTGCGCGCTCCGCTTGATCTGCTCGACCTCCTCGACGGGCAGGTCGAGGTCGGCCGCGATCTCCTCGTGCGTAGGCTCGCGCGCGAGCTCGCCGCGAAGCTTGCGCTCGGAGCGGCCGATCTTGTTGAGCTTCTCGACGACGTGGACCGGCATTCGGATCGTGCGGCCCTTGTCCGCGATCGCGCGTGCCACCGCCTGACGGATCCACCAGGTCGCATACGTCGAGAACTTGAATCCCTTGCGCCAGTCGAACTTCTCGGCCGCCCGCACGAGCCCGATCGTCCCCTCCTGGATGAGGTCGAGGAACGGGAGCCCCTGGTTCCGATACCGCTTGGCGATCGAGACGACGAGACGGAGGTTCGCCTCCACCATCGCCTGCTTGGCGCCGTGGTCGCCGCGCTCGATGCGCTTCGCGAGCTCGACCTCCTGCGCGGCGGTGAGGAGCGGCACCTTGCCGATGTCCTTCAGGAAGAGCTGCAGCGTGTCGGTCGAGATCTCCGGCTCGGTGCTCTCCCAGACGCGTTGCTGCTCCGCTTCGTCCTCCGCCTTGTCCGCCACGACCTCGATCTGCTCCTCGTCGAGCGCGTCGTAGAAGGCGTCGAGCTGGGCGGCGTCGAGATCGAGCTCGTCGAGGGCGAGCGCCACCTCGTCGGCGTCGAGACGTCCCTTCGAGCGACCGGTCTCGAGCAGGGCCTGCCCCTCTTCGAAGGAGAGAACGCCCTCGGTCGCCGTGCTCCCTTGCGGATCTCGCGCTCGAGCGCTCAGGACCGCCCCTTCCGTCGCGTGCGGGCACACCGTAGCCGCGTCCGCCTCGTTTCGCCAGGCGGGCGGGGCGTCCTTGAGGGCCGCCGCCTTCGGCGTCAGGCTGACGCGGTCGGAACTGCCGCTGGTGGTGTGTGTCCGCCTTCAGTCGGACACGTGCTCTGCGCGTGTCTTGGGCAACCCTTCAGCGATGCGCCCGGTTACCCGACCCCCGCGGCGTCGAGCTCGTCAAGGTAGCGGCGTGCCTGACGCGCGAGGACGGAGCGCGGCTCGGTGGTGGTTGCCCGGAGGAGCTGGGTTCTCGCCTCCGCGACCTCGCCCGACCAGAGGAGCAGGAGCCCGAGGTGGAAGCGCACGGTCGCGCGGCCGGGGAACCGCCGGGTGAGCGGCCCGAGGCGCGAGAACGACTCGGCCGGACGCGCCTTGTCGAAGCGCGCGACGGCAGCCGCGACCTGTGCCTCGGCGTTCGCCGGCTCCGCTCGGGCGGCGGCCGCGAACACCCGTTGGGCCGAGCGCTGTCTGCCGAGACGCTGCAGCGCGACGCCGTAGAGGAGCTTGCCTGCGACGCCTGCGCCGGCACCGAGCCGCAGCCGCTCCAGTTGGTCGGCCGGGCTCAACGAGTCGCGTCCGTTCGGGATGGGAACCGTGGTGACGAAGACCGGCAACCCAGGGGCGTACTCCGGGTGCAGGAGGTTCCCGGCGGCGACCGCGTACGGCGTGTCGGGCTCGGACTCGGCGGCAGCCCGCCACGCATCCTCCGCCCCCGCGAGTCGCGCCCAGAAGAGCGCGAGCCCGAGGTTGAGCTGCACGACGGCCCGCTGCGGGTGCAGCCCGGCGAGGCGGTTGAGCCGGTCGACCGTGTCCTCCGGCCAGGCCGAGAGCGCCCGACCGACCTTCGCCTCGAGCGAGCGAAAGCGCGCGAAGGTGCGGCCCGCCTCGAGACGCTTGCCGTCCGCGTAGAGCGCCGCGGCTCGACGCAGCGCGAGCGCCTCGTCGTCGCCTCGCACCCCGAGCTCGAGCGTCAACGGAGGGGCGCCCGAGCGCGGCTCGGTGCGCCGCTCCGCCACTCCTACCGGATCGCTCTGCACAGCCGCGAGCCCGACCGCGAGAGCCGCCACGGCACCCGCCGCGACGGCGGTGAGCGCGACGACGCGGGTGAACGGCGACACGGCGCCACGGTAGCCGCGGCGGGCCGAGCCCACTCGCTATATTCAGGAAAGTAATGACGACCTATCGCGAGCTGCTCACCGCGGCCAAGGCCGAGATCGAGGAAATCTCGACGCCGGAGGCCCACGCCCTCCTCGAGGGCGTGGATCCGCCGCTCTTCGTCGACGTGCGACTGACCGAGGAGTGGGACGAGGGGCACCTGCCCGGCGCGATCCACCTGCCGCGCAACAACCTCGAGTCGCGCGTCGAAACGCTGGTTCCCGACCGGGAGCGCGCGCTCGTCGTCTACTGCGGAAGCGGCGCGCGCTCGGCGTTCGCGAGCAAGTCGCTGCTCGACCTCGGCTACGAGAACGTGGTCAACCTCGCGGGCGGCTTCGCCGACTGGAAGCGGAACGGCTACCCGTTCGAGACGCCGGTCACGCTCTCGGCCGCGCAACGCTCGCGATACGCCCGTCATCTGCTGATCCCCGAGGTCGGCGAGGAAGGGCAGAAACGGTTGCTCGAGTCTCGTGTCCTCCTGATCGGCGCCGGGGGACTCGGCTCGCCCGCCGCCCTCTATCTCGCCGCGGCAGGCGTCGGGACGCTCGGGATCGTCGACCCCGACGTAGTCGACGACTCGAACCTCCAGCGGCAGATCGTCCACTCGACCGAGCGGCTCGGCGAGCCGAAGGTCGACTCCGCCCGGCGCACCGTGGAGGCGCTCAACCCCGACGTCGAGGTGATGCCGTTCCAGGAGCGACTCGACTCGGAATCCGTCGAGCGGATCCTCGCCCACGGCTGGGACGTGATCGTCGACGGCACCGACAACTTTCCCACCCGATATCTCCTGAACGACGCCTCGGTCTGGCACGACATCCCAGTCGTCCACGGGTCGATCTATCGCTTCGAGGGTCAGGCCACCGTCTTCCATCCGAAGCACGGTCCCTGCTACCGCTGCCTCTACCCGTCCCCACCGCCACCCGAGCTCGCACCGAGCTGCGCCGAGGGCGGCGTGCTCGGAGTGCTCCCGGGGATCGTCGGCTCGCTCCAGGCGAGCGAGGCGATCAAGCTCGTGCTCGGCGCCGGCGAGACGCTCGCCGGACGGCTTCTGCTCTTCGACGCGCTCGCGACGACGTTCGACGAGGTGACGATCACGCGGAACCCCGACTGCCCAGTCTGCGGCGACGCGCCCACGATCACGGACTACATCGACTACGTCGAGTTCTGCTCAGGCAACGCGGTGCACGCGACGTGATCACCGTCCGGATCCCCCCGACGCTCCGCGCCGAGGTCGGGGGCGCCCGACAGGTCGAGGCGAGCGGCCACAGTGTCCGCGCGGTGATCGACGACCTCGTCGAGCGCCACCCCGCGCTCGGGCCGCAGATCCTCTCGGATGGCGAGATCGCGCCGTTCGTCAACGTCTATCTCGGCGGCGAGGATGTCCGCACCCTCGACGGGCTCGACACGCGCGTCACGGAGGGCTCGACCGTCATCCTCCTGCCGGCGATGGCAGGCGGCGCTCCGTCCCGGGACGAAGGTGTCCCCGCGGCCGCACGTGCACCTTTCTCGCGCGGGCCTGTCGTCGCGGGCGTCCTCGACCTGGTCGGCGGGACGCCACTCGTCGAGCTGACGCGCCTCGCCCCGAAGCCGGGAGTGCGGATCTTCGCCAAGCTCGAGGGTCAGAACCCGACCGGGTCGATCAAAGACCGCGTTGCGCTGGCGATGATCGACGCCGCCGAGGCCTCCGGCGAGCTCGAGCCGGGCCGCGCCCTCCTCGAGCCGACGTCCGGCAACACCGGGATCTCGCTCGCGCTCGTCGCCTCGCTCCGCGGCTACCCGCTCACCTGCGTCCTCCCCGAGAACGCGACCGACGAGCGGAAGCGCCTGCTGCGTCTCTACGGCACGGAGCTGATCCTCTCGCCCGCCGCCGAGGGGTCGAACGGCGCGGTGCGGCTGGCGCTCGAGCTGGCGGAGTCGGATCCGCGCTGGTTCGTGCCGTTCCAGTACGCGAATCCCGCGAACCCGCGGGCGCACTACGACGGCACCGGCGCGGAGATCGCCGCCGCACTCGATCGCGTGGACGTGGTCGTCGCGGGGCTCGGGACCGGCGGCACCCTGATGGGTGTCGGCGAGCGGCTGCGCGAGTCGTTCCCCGACGTCGTCGTCGCAGCCGCCGAGCCGCTCCCCGGTGACCCGGTGATGGGGCTCCGCTCCCTCGACGACGGCTACGTCCCACCCATCCTCGACGTCTCGCGGCTCGACCGGAAGCTCCTCGTCTCGAACGAGGAGTCGGTGGTCGCCGTGCGTCAGCTGCTGGCAGCCGAGGGGATCTTCGCCGGCGTCTCCTCGGGTGCGGTCGTGCACGTTGCCCGCCGGCTCGCGGGCGAGCTGGACGAGGGCGGCGTCGTCGTCGCGATCCTCGCCGACGGCGGCTGGAAGTACCTGAGTGCCGACTTCTGGGAGTCCCCGGACGAGGGCGTCGCGGAGTCGATGGAGCAGACCGTCTGGTGGTGATCTCGGCCGCGGTACGCGGGGCGATCGCCGCCCACGCCCGCGCAGAGCTGCCAAACGAGGCGTGCGGGCTCCTCCTCCTGGAGGGCGACGTGGCCGTCGAGTACGTCCCGGCCGAGAACGCCTCGCCCTCGCCGTTCTACTTCGAGCTGCGGCTCGACCCCGTCGTGTGGGCCGAAATCGGCGACCGCGACGTCGAGCAGGCGGTCGTCCACTCCCACGTCTCGTCGGCTCCGCGACCCTCTCGCACCGACGTGGAGCGCATCGGCCTCTGGCGCGACCAGCCGTACCTCGTCTACTCCGTCCGCCTCGACGAACTGGCGGCGTGGCAGATCGGCGACACGGGCTTTGTGAGCATCCCGCTCACGCGCGACACTCACAACGCGTAGTCCCCGGAGGGCACGTGTCCGACTGAAGTCGGACACCAGCGAGTGCCATGTCTCCGTAGCGTCGGACTCGAAACCGTGTAGGTGCCGGACCTGTCCGGCACCTAGTGCCGCCGGAATCGCAACGTTCCACCGGAGCAGTTTCCGGTGGAACATTGCGAGACACGGCACTAGCTGGCGGTCTTGAACGAGCCGCGCATCGACGACGAATGCGGGTCGCATACGAAGCGGTACGTCTTCCCCTTCTGGAGTGTGACCGTGAACGTCTTCGAGCCGACGGCCGGGACGCTCGTCTTCACGCTCACTCCCGCTCCGGTCAGACGGAAGTTGTGGATGCCGGACTTGTCGGCGATCACGAGCTTGATCTTGCCGGCCTTCTTCGGCTTGGTCGCCATCGAGATGGTGAAGCCCGGGCCGACCGTGCCCTTGTACGTCGGCGGTGTCGCTGCCGTCGCGGGGAGCGCGACAGCGAGGACGGCGAGTGTTGCGAGTGCTGCTACGGCGATGCGTTTCATCGGTCTCCTTCGTCGCCCCGGGTTAGATGATTCCGGTTCAGTGAAGTTGTACGCGCGCGAGGGGCACAGGTGGATTCGGTCGTTTACCAACCCACAACACTCGGGGCGCGGCGATATCGTCGGCCGCATGATCGCGGACGCCCACGTCGACCTCCTCCTCGAGCTCTCCTACCGCGAGCGGCGGCTCGGCGAGACGAACGTGCTCGCACGCACGTGGCTGCCCCTGCTCGAGCGCGGCGGGGTCGGCCTCCAGGTCTGCCCGATCTACGTCGACCTCGCGGTTCAGCCGGAGGGCTCGCTCCGCGAGGCGCTCGCGCTCGCCACGTCGTTCCACCGAGCGCTCGCCGAGAACGGCGACCGCGTGGTGCAGGTGCGCGACGCCGCCGACCTCGACCGGATCGAGTCGGGCGAGCGGATCGGGCTCATGCTCTCCCTCGAGGGGGTCGAGTGCTTCGGGGTCGAGACGTGGCCGGCAGAGCTCTTCCGCGAGCTTGGCGTCCGGATGGCTGGACTCACGTGGAACAGGCGCAACGCATTCGCGGACGGCGCCGCCGAGGACGGCGGCGGTCTTTCCCGCCTCGGCCGCGAGCTCGTCGACCGCCTGATCGACCTCGGCGTCGTCCTCGATCTCGCGCACGCCTCCCGCGGCGTCTTCACCGAGCTCCTCGAGCGCGCCGCCGGTGCGCCGCTCCTCTGCTCGCACGGCGGCTGCCGGAGCGTGAACGAGACGCCGCGCAACCTGGACGACGAGCAGCTGCGCGCGCTCGCGGACGCCGGTGGCCTCTTCGGGCTGATGCTGCACCCGCTCGCGATCGATCCGAAGGAGCGGACGATCGATCGCGTGATCGACCATCTCGAGCATGCAATCGCACTGATTGGCGTCGAGCGGGTGTGCCTCGGCGGCGATTTCACCCGGCGGCTCTGGGAGGCGATGCCTCCTCCGCCGGAGCCGAAGGACGGCCTCATGCCGCCGGGTCTCGAGCCCGGGGTGGGAATCGAAGGTCTGGTTGGCCCGGAGGACTACCCGAACCTTGTGGCGGGTCTCGATCGGCGCGGCTGGCCGGCGGCCGACATCACCGCGGTCACGCGGGGGAACCTGCTCCGATTTCTCCGCGCCTCGCTGTAGGGGCCGCCCGGTGTCCGACTTCAGTCGGACACCCGAATGTGCTCGCGCGCCCGGCGAACGTCCGGTGTCCGACTGAAGTCGGACACCGGTCCGCGACTACACCGCGATGCGCGTGCCCTCGGCCGCCGAGCGGTAGAGCGCGTCGAGCGTCCGCGCCTGCACGGTCGCGTCCCCACGCCCGAGGAGCGGCGAGGCGAGGAACTCCGTCGCGTCGGCGAAGTTCTCGAGCTCGAGCCGGTACGAATTCGCGAGCTCGACCTCGACGAGCTCCGAATTGCCGTTGCGTTCGAGGCGGAGCTCACCGCCCCAGTCGACGCGCCACGGCGCGGCTACCCGCAGGACGCCACCGTCACCGACGATCTCGAGCGCCTGGCGCTCCGGCGCGAGGAACGAGGCCTCGAACTGCGCGACCACGTCGTCCCAGAATCGCATCGTCCCGTACGTCGCCATGTCGACGCCGGTCTCCCCGACGACCTGCTCGGCGAGGACGGAGACCGGGTCGCCCGCAACGATCCGGGCGCCGCTCACGCAGTAGCAACCGACGTCCATCAGGGCGCCACCCGCCAGCTCGGGATCTGCCCGGACGTTCGTCAGGTCGGTGAGCGCGAAGCTGAAGACCGAGCGGACGGAGCGGAGCCGGCCGATCGCGCCCTCCCGAACGAGCCGCTCGATCTCCTTCGTCTGCGGATGATGGCGGTACATGAACGCCTCGGTGAGGATCAACCCGGCCGCCTCGGCCGCGTCGAATGCCTCCTCGACCTCCGCGGGGTGGCGTGAATAGGGCTTTTCGCAGAGGACGTGCTTGCCCGCGGCGAGCGCCTTCATCGTCCACTCGTGGTGCATGCCGTTCGGGAGGGAGATGTAGATCGCGTCGACGTCGGTGTCCTCGAGGAGCTCCTCGTACGTCGAGTGCGCCCGCGGAATCCCGTGCTCGGCCGCGTACGTCTGCGCCCGGGCGCCGTCGCGGCTGCCGACGGCGGCGACGTCGACGTGGTCGGTCTCGGCCGCGCCCTGGATGATCTGGGCGTTGATGTTCGCGGTCGAGAGGAGCCCGAGCTTCACGCGCTCAGCCTAGATGGCGAGCGCCGGATAGAGCGCCTGGTAGCGATGGTGGAGGTCCTCGTAGAGAGGTTGCGTGGCCGGATCCGGCTCGATCGTCCCGCGCACGCGGACGCAGCGCGCGACGGCGTCGTGCACGTCGGCGAAGACGCCACCGGCGACCCCACCCAGGAGCGCCGCGCCGAAGGCCGACCCTTCCTCGGACTCGGTTCGCTCGAGCGGGACACCGAGCACCGAGGCGACGATCTGGCACCAGAGGCGGCTCCGGGCACCGCCGCCGGAGACGCGAGCGACGGTGGGCGCGGCACCTAGCAGCCGCACGAGGTCGAACGAGTCGCGGAGACCGAAGGCGACACCCTCGAGGACCGCGCGCACGAGCGCGCCCCGGTCGTGCCGCAGCTCGAGACCCACGAAGGCACCGCGGGCGTCCGGGTCGGCGTGAGGGGTCCGCTCGCCCTGCAGGTACGGGAGGAACGTGAGCCCGTCCACCCCGGGTGGCCAGGCCGCCGCCTCGGCGACGAGCTGCTCGAACGGCACCGCGGGAGCGAAGGCGTCGCGAAACCACTGCAGCGAGCCTGCCGCCGACAGCATCACGCCCATCGCCTGCCACATCTCGGGGACGGCGTGGCAGAAGGCATGGACACGCGCCTGCGGCTCGTGGGCGTAGGCGGGCAGCGCTGCGAGGACGACCCCCGAGGTGCCGAGCACGACCGAGAGCGGTCCCGGGCGGTCGACACCGACGCCCACGGCAGCCGCCGGCTGGTCGCCCGCGCCAGCCGCAACCGGGATCGCGTGCGACACCGGGCCCGAGGCGCCCGCGGGCTCGGGCGACTCGAGGACGGGTGGCAGCCACGCTCGCGGGAGCTCCAGGGCGTCGAGTACGTCGTCGCTCCAGGCTCGGCGGCCGACGTCGAGGAGGAGCGTCCCCGAGGCGTCCGAGGCGTCGGTCGCCCGCTCGCCCGTGAGCCGCAGCCGCACGTAGTCCTTCGGGAGGAGGACGCGCGCGATCCGGGCATAGGACTCCGGTTCGTGCCGGCGGAGCCAGAGGAGCTTCGGCGCCGTGAAGCCCGGGAGCGCGCGGTTGCCCGTCAGATCGATCAGGCGGTCGAGCCCCAGGCGCTCCTCGATCTCGCGACACTCGACAGCGGTCCGCTGGTCGTTCCAGAGGATCGCTGGGCGGATCACCCGATCGGTGGAGTCAAGGACGACGAGGCCGTGCATCTGGCCCGAGAGGCCGATCCCGGCGATGTCGCGACCCTCCGAGACCTCCGCGAGAGCAACCTCTGCGGCGCCCCACCAGTCCTCGGGATCCTGCTCGGCCCAGCCGGGCCGGGGCGTTGCGAGCGGATACCCGCGCGAGGCGGTCGCGAGCACTTCTCCCTCGGCCGAGAGCGCGATCGCCTTGACGCCGGTCGTCCCGACGTCGAGACCGGCGATCGCGGTCACGGGCTCAGAGCTTGGCGCCGAGCGCGCCGTAGACCAGCTCGTACGCGCGGACGGCATCCTTGCGCGACTGGGCGCCGCGAAGCTCGCCGTCGTCGATCCGGCCGGAGACCTCCCAGATGAAGTCCCACTGACGGACGCTGCGGGCGACGGCGGCGACGGCGTCCTCGGTGTACGGGTAGAGGTCGAAGCCGAGTCGCTCGCCCTGCTCGCCGTAGCGCGCACGGCGGAGCTCGACTGCGAGCTCGAGGGTCTCCATGAACGCGGTCGCGCCGACCATGTTGTCGTCGTCGAACGTCCCCCAGCCCGAGTTCGCGTGCTGGTGGCCGAGGAGGCCCTCGGCCGCGAGCAGGGCCGCGTACTCCCCGAGGCTCTCGCCGTTCATCAGCAGGTGCTGCCAGTCCATGTTGACCTGGACGTTCGTGAGGCCGCGCTCGCGCAGCTTGCCGATCACGAAGAGCGTCATGCCAATGTTCCGCATCAGGATCTTCATCGCCGGCTCGGAGTTCTTGTGCTCGAGGAAGAGCTTCACGCCATGCTTGGCGCACACCTCCGCCGCCTCGGCGATGCCGTCGAGGAACCACTCCCACGACTTCCCGTAGGGGGTCTGGAAGGGGTAGTTGTAGCCCTCGATCCCCGGCCAGCAGACCATGTGCGCGCCGAGCTCGCCTGCCAGCTCGGCGGTCTCGCGGGTGAGACGCCGTGCCTCTGCCCGGACTGCGGGATCGGGTGCGACGAGCCCGCCGCGTCCGAAGCGCGGGTCGAGGTGGAGACCCGTGCACACGGTGTAGATCCCATGGCCGTCGAGCGCATCGCGCACCTGGTCGAGATTCTCCGCGTCCAGCTCGCCCGGGTAGTGGAACTCGTAGTCGTCGATGAGGCCCTCGAGCCCCTTCACCGCCCGCCGGACGCGCTGCACCGTCGTCTCGCCCGCGTGCTCGGGTTGGTAGCCGCCGGGCACGAAGCGGGTCACCATCGGGCCGAGCGCCCAGATGCCGAGGCTCTTCCGCATCGACGGAACGGAGCTCAACGCCCGGAGCGCTCGAGCCGGCGTCGCGAAAGCGCGTCGAGCGTCACGGCGGCGAGCAGGATCAGGCCCGTCACCATGTACTTGATCGCCGAGCTGTACCCCAGCAGATCGATCCCGTTCGCCACGGTCGAGATCACGAGGGCGCCCATCAGGGCGCTGATCACGCGGCCGCGGCCGCCGAAGAGGCTCGTGCCCCCGATCACCGCAGCCGAGATCGCATCGAGGAGGAGCGTGCCGCCACCCGCGTTGAGGTCGACCGAGTTGAGCCGCGCCGCGAAGATGACCCCGCCGAGGCCGGCCATCAGGCCGGAGATCATGAACACGATCACGCGGACGCGCGGGACGTTGATCCCCGCTCGGCGCGCAGCCTCGGCGTTGCCGCCGACCGCGTACACGTGGCGCCCGAAGGTCGTGCGCTCGGCGACCCACGTCCAGAACACGAGGAAGACGATCACGAGCAGGAACGCGAGCGGGAAGCCTCGCTCGCGGTTCGCCCAGAGGACGGCGCCGAAGATCACGACGACGAAGAGCGCGAGCTTTGCGGCAACCACGACGAGGTTGTCGGTCTGGATCCCGTGACGGCGCCGGCTGATCAGGCCGGCGAGCGTCGAGGCCGCGAAGAGCGCACTTGCTCCCGCCGCGATCAGGTAGCCCGCCGTGTCCGAGAAGAAGTAGTTCGCGACGTTGTTGATCGTCGAGTCCTCGATCACGATCACGCCTGCGCCGCCGATCACGTAGAGGATCACGCCCTGCCAGAAGAGCAGCCCCGCGAGCGTGACGACGAAGGACGGGATCCCGACGAAGGCGACGAACCCGCCCTGGACGCCGCCGATCAGGGCGGTCACGGTGACCGCGATCGCGATCGCGAGGACGCCCTTCACCTGCCAGCTCTCGTCGGGGATCTGCAGCTGCGCGGCGATCACGCCGGCGACCCCCGAGACGTAGCTGATCGAGAGGTCGATCTCGCCGAGCAGGAGCACGAAGACGACGCCGATGGCGATCGTCGTCACGCCGGCCATCTGGGTCATGAGGTTCGTGAAGTTGCCGGCGCTCAGGTAGTTCTCGTTCTTCCAGTAGAAGAAGGCGACGATCGCGACGAGGCCGAGGATGATCGGCAGCGTGCCGACGTCGCCGGCCTTGAGTGCCTCGAGCCGCCGCCGCACGATCGCGCCGAGGCTGTTTGAGGGCGGAACGGCGCCTATTGCCTGCGGGTCGGCGGTCGTCATGCCGGCTCCTCCATAGAGGAGATGCCGGCGACCTTCGTCGGGACGCCCGCCGTGATCGCGTGCACGACCTCCTGCTGCGTCGTCGCCGAGCGCTCGTAGACGGCAACATTCCGACCGAGCCGGAGCACGGTGATCCGGTCGGCAACCTCGAAGATGTCGTGGAGGTTGTGCGAGATGAGGACGACCGCCAGGCCCTGCTCGGAGAGACGCCGGACGAGCTCGAGCACCTGCTGGGTCTGGGCGACGCCGAGTGCGGCAGTGGGCTCGTCGAGGATGACGACGCGGCTGTTCCACATCACCGCCCGGCCGATCGCGACCGACTGTCGCTGACCGCCTGAGAGTCTCGCGACCTGCTGGCGGATCGAGCGGATTGTCGTCACTCGGAGCCCGCGAAGGGTCTCGGCGGTGCGCTTCTCCATCGGCGCCTCACGCAACCGGCCGATCCAGTCGCGCTCCTCGCGGCCGAGGTACATGTTCTGGACGACGTCGAGGTTGTCGCAGAGCGCGAGATCCTGGTAGACGACCTCGATCCCGAGCTTGACGGCGTCCTTCGGGCCGGAGATCGAGACGCGCTCGCCGTCGAAGCGAACCTCGCCGTCGTCGAGCGGATGGATGCCCGCAATGCACTTGATCAGGGTCGACTTGCCTGCGCCGTTATCACCGACGAGCGCCATCACCTCGCCCGAGCGCACCTCGAAGTCGACCTCGGAGAGCGCGTCGACCGAGCCGAAGCTCTTGCGGATCCCGCGTGCTTCGAGCGTCGGCGTCGCCGAGGCGGTGGGGGTGGGGGTGGTCTCTGCGGTTGCGGTCATCTCGGAGATGTCGAGGGCGCCCCGGGCGAGGCGCCCTCGACAGTCAGCACCGTGCTACTTGCAGAACTTCTTGAACTCCCCGCGGCAGACCTCGCCCTTCCTGAGGTAGCCGTTGAAGAGCTGCTGGTAGTTCGCCTTCGTGATCGAGACCGGCGGGATGATGAACGCCGGCAGCTTCTTGCTGCCGTTTGCGACCGTGCCGGTCTGCTTCGGCTTCTGGCCCTTGGAGAGCGCGATCGCGGCCGCGGCCGAGGCCGTGGCGAGCTTCCGCGTGTCCTTCCAGACCGTCATCGTCTGCCAACCGGAGATGATGTTCTGGACGCCCTGCGCTGTCGCATCCTGCCCCGAGAGCGGGATCGGCTTCAGCTTCTTCGCCTTCAGAGCCGAGACGACGGCACCCGCGAGCCCGTCGTTGGCGGCGGCGACGCCGTCGATCTTGTTGCCCGTCGAGACGAGCATCTGCTCGAAGATCGTGCGGGCCTTCTGGTTGTCCCAGCCCGGCACGAACTGGTCGGGTCCCTTCTTGAAGGTGCCGTTCGCGTAGAGCGGCTTCAGGATCGAGTCGTACCCGCCCTTAAAGAGGAACGAGTTGTTGTCGGTCTCGCCGCCGTTCAGCTCGGCGACAACCGGCTTCTGTCCGTACTTCCCGTTCGCCCGGAGGCCCGCGACGACGCCCCTGCCCTGCAGCACGCCGACGGCGCGGCCGTCGAACGAGATGTAGATCGCGGCGGGCGAGCTCTTCCCGACCTGCCGGTCGTACTCGATCACCTTCGCTTGCTTCGCGACTGCTGCTCTCTCGATCGCCAGCGACGACCCGGCGTCGAGCGAGACGAGGATGACGACCTTCGCGCCGTTCGCGAGGCACTGATCGGCCTGCGTGCGCTGCTTCTGGGCGTCACCGTCGGCGTTGTTGATCACGTACGTGACCTTTGCCTTCTTGAACGCCGCGACGAGCGCCGGGCGATCCTGCGTCTCCCACCGGACCGAGGACTTCGGGTCCGGCAGCAGGACGCAGATGTCTGCGGTTGTCGCGGTGCTCTTCGCGCCGCCCGCGGTCGCTCCACCGACACTCAGTCCGACGGCGAGCGCCGCGATCAGGAGCGCGACGATGAGTCTGCTCACTCGTTCCTCCTTAGCCTGGGTATGCACCAGCGCCGAACCTACTCCGTCACCGCCGCCCTTTCAAACGGATACGCCGTCGTCGTGACTCAGAGCGACGCGCCACCGTCGGCGACGAGCACCGAGCCGGTGACGTAGGAGGATTCGTCGCTCATGACCCAGGCG
>Ga0183260_10001804_pt1 | contig 17817 bp, 11 predicted proteins | sample AntDrymUQ4972206_2_FD_129768 | JGI IMG/M metagenome (GOLD analysis project Ga0183260, IMG submission 129768) | Polar desert sand microbial communities from Dry Valleys, Antarctica - metaG UQ497 (22.06) (version 2) (version 2) | ecosystem: Environmental > Terrestrial > Soil > Desert | place...
CGCGCCATGCAACCGTCGAGCTCGACCCCGAGGGCGGCGACTTTCGCGTGTTCTCGGTCGAGCTGCCGGGTGACGTGGAGGAGCGGCTGCTCGACGAGGCACGGGAGCGAACCTTGACCGAGCTCGAGCGGCTCGAGGAGGAGACAGGCGAGCGCTCGCACACCCTCGTCCTCGACGAGGAGCTCTTGATCGACTGGTCGGACGTGCCCGACGAGCAGGTCAAGCGTGCCGACGTGACGCCCGAGAACTTCGGCCGGATCGCGGCCCAGACCGCCAAGCAGGTGATCCTGCAGCGCATCCGGGAGAAGGAGCGCGAGATGATGTACGAGGAGTACGTCGACCGCGTCAGCGAGGTCGTGACGGGGATCGTTCAGCAAGCGGGCGACCGAAACAACGTCCTCGTCGACCTCGGCAAGGTGGAAGCGCTCCTGCCGCGCTCCGAGCAGGTCGACGGCGAGCGCTACGAGCAGGGCAGCCGGATCAAGGCGGTGATCACGGAGGTCCGCTCGGGCACGAAGGGACCGCAGGTGATCCTCTCGCGTCGCGACCCCGAGCTGATCCGAACGCTCTTCGAGCTCGAGGTCCCCGAGATCGCCGACGGTCTCGTCGAGATCCGTGCCGTCGCGCGCCAGCCCGGCTATCGCTCCAAGATCGCGGTCGAGTCCCATGCCAACGGGGTCGACCCGGTCGGCGCCTGTGTCGGCCCACGCGGGTCCCGCGTGCGGATGGTCGTCTCGGAGCTCCGCGGGGAGAAGATCGACATCATCCCGTGGAATACCGAGCCGGCACGATTCGTCGCGAAGGCGCTTTCGCCGGCGCGCGTCCGTGAAGTCTTCGTCGACGACGAGACGAAGGACGCGACGGTCGTCGTTCCCGACGACCAGCTCGCGCTCGCGATCGGCAAGGAGGGCCTGAACGCCCGTCTGGCGGCTCAGCTAACCGGGTGGAAGGTGGACATCCAGTCCGACTCGGAGTTCGCGCAAGCCGAGGCGGATGCCGCGTATGGCGGCGGGGCAGACACCGAGGAGTTCACCGGCCGATGCGCTGCCGTCCTCTCGAACGGAAAGCGCTGTCCGAACGCAACGCTCCCCGGCACGCGCTTCTGTGGCATCGCGGCGCACCGGGAGTTTGCTGCGCAGGAGGCAGCGACCGGTGCACCCGCGGAGGGGACGATTCCGCCCGCGGGCCTCGCGAGTGCCGAGGAGGAGACCGAGGGCGTGGGGGAGCAGGAGAACGGCGGGCAGGCGGTCGCCCCCGAGCTGGCGGCCGTCCCGGCCGTCGAGAAGGCGACGACCGAACCGTCGTGAGCGCCCTCCCGATTCGCACGTGCGCCGGCTGCGGCCGCAAAGCCGGGCAGCACGAGCTGCTGCGCTTCGTCGCGCGCGAAGGGCGATTGGCCCGGGGCGCTGGGGAGGCCGGCCGGGGTGTCTACACCTGCAGGCGACTGCCCTGCTTCGAACGCGCGCGCGAGCGGCGCGCCTTCAACCGTACGCTCCGCCGCACAGTGCTGGTCGAGCCGGGGCTTGCCCGGCTCTACACTGAGGGAGAGAATGGCCGATAGACCAAACCGCCCGCTCAGGCCGCGAGGCCCCGGCGCCGGAGGGCGCCGCCGCCGCGTGGTGATCGATCAAGGCGCCGCGCGGCCGAGGCCCGATTCCCGGCAGGCCCGGGACCGGGCCGAGGTCCGGGTCAAGACGCCTCGGGAGGTGACGCCGCCGACAGCCCCGGTCACCGTGCCTTCGGGCGTGACCGTCAAGGATCTCTCGGCCGCCCTGGGTCGAACCGTCGCGGACATCATCAAGGTCCTGATGGGCCTCGGCAAGATGGTCACCATCACCCAGTCCCTGGCGGACGAGGAGGTGGAGCTGATCGCGACCGAGCTTGCGCCCGGCCGCGAGGTGACGATCCAGCACGCGGCCGACGAGGAGGAGGAGCTCGAGCTCTTCGAGGACACGGCCGACGAGCTGATCACTCGTCCTCCTGTGGTCACGATCATGGGTCACGTCGACCACGGCAAGACCACGTTGCTCGACGCGATCCGGGAAACGGCAGTGGTCGAGACGGAGGCCGGCGGCATCACGCAGCACATCGGCGCCTATCAGGTCGACCACGGCGGCCGCTCGGTTACGTTCCTCGACACCCCCGGTCACGAGGCCTTCACCGCCATGCGCGCGCGCGGCGCCAAGCTCACGGATCTCGCGGTGCTCGTCGTCGCCGCAGACGACGGAGTGATGCCGCAGACGAAGGAGTCGATCTCGCACGCGCGCGCGGCAGCCGTGCCGATCATCGTCGCCGTCAACAAAATCGATCTGCCCGACGCCAACCCCGACCGCGTGCGGAGCGAGCTCGCCGCTGAAGGCCTGCAGCCGGAGGAGTGGGGGGGCCAGACGCAGTTCTCGGACGTCTCGGCCAAGACGAAGCAGAATCTCGATGACCTGCTGGAGAAGATCCTGCTGGTCGCGGATCTCGAGCTCGATCCGAAGGCGAACCCGAGCGCTGATGCCTCCGGTCCGATCGTGGAGTCGCGACTCGACGTGGGGCGGGGGCCTGTCGCGACCATGCTCGTGCAGCGCGGAACACTTCGCGTCGGCGACGCAGTGGTGGCGGGCGACGCCTGGGGCAAGGTGCGCGCGCTCTACAACTTTCGCGGCGAGAAGCTGCGCGAGGCGAAGCCCGGCGACCCCGTCGAGATCCTCGGCTTCGACAAGCCTCCGCCCGCCGGCGAGCGTGCCCTGGTGGTGGACAACGAGCGCGATGCGCGCCAGCATGCGCAGCGGCGCGGGCAGCGGCTGCGGACCGAGCAGATGGCGAGGACGAAGCCGGGCGGCTCGCTCGAGACGCTCTTCTCGCAGATCCAGGCAGGCGTCGTCCAGGACCTCAATCTCGTGGTCAAGGCCGACGTCGTCGGGTCGGTCGAGGCCGCGATCTCCGAGCTGACCAAGATTCAGCACTCCGAGGTGCGCGTGAACGTGATCCACTCGGGCGCGGGCGGCATCTCGGAGGGCGACGTCATGCTCGCCTCGGCCTCGAACGCGATCGTGGTGGGGTTCAACGTGCGGCCGAACGCCGAGGCGCGAGCGCTCGCCGCTCGCGAGGGCGTCGACATCCGCACCTACCGCGTCATCTACCAGCTGACCGAGGACATCGAGCAGGCACTCGTCGGCATGCTCGCGCCGGTCGAGCGGGAGGAGACGCTCGGCGAGGTCGAGGTGCGGACGCTGTTCCGCGTCTCGCGCCTGGGCGTGATCGCCGGCTCGTACGTCCGTAGTGGCTTCGTTCGGCGAGGCGCGAGCGTCAGGGTCGTTCGCGACGGCACGATTGTCCGGGAGACGAACATCTCCCAGCTGAAGCGCTTCAAGGACGACGCGCGCGAGGTTCAGGAGGGGTTCGAGTGCGGCATCCTGTTGGACGGCTTCAACGACGTGAAGGAGGGCGATGTGCTCGAGATCTACGAGACGCGTCAGATCGAGCGCACCGACCTCTCCGACGGCCGCCCGGCGCCCGCCGAGCCCCCGGGCTAAGCGCCGCCACTGAGGTGGCGCCTGGCTCCTCGCCGTACTCACGGGCGTTGCGCTGCCCGCCCGCGGGGGCGGCACTGGAACCGGAGGAACCCGAGCGAGCCGTCTACGCGACCCTGCTCGCGTGAACCGGGCGCTCGTCGTTGCCGTTCTCGCGCTGCTCCTGGGAGCGGCGTTCGCGCGCGGCGAAGCGCCCGCCGCCTCGCCGGAAGCCCACGTGACGCTCGTGATCGTGAAGCGGGGCACGGGCACCGGGCGGGTGACATCCCGCCCACCCGTGATCGACTGCGGCGATACCTGCATCGCCTCGGTTCCCTCCATCGACGAGCCTGAGGCCGAGCCGATCACGCTGACCGCGACTCCCGACCCCGGGTCCCTCTTCGCCGGATGGATCGGTGGTTGCGACGGCAGCGAGCCGACCTGCAGGATCACGCTCACGACCTCGGAGACCATCGTCGCGATCTTCGACCTCGCTGGTGGTCAGGGAGCAGCGCTCGCGGTGGCGAAGCTCGGCACGGGCACCGTGACGAGCGCGCCGCCCGGGATCGACTGCGGGAGCACGTGCACGGCGACGTTCCCCGTGGGAGGGACCGTGACGCTTTCCGCCGCCCCCGCACCGGGCTTCGTCTTTCGCGGCTGGACGGGCGCCTGCTTGGGCGCTGCCGGTTGCGCGCTCATCATGGACGGACCGAAGTCCGTCACCGCGACGTTCGAGCCGGCGGCGCCGCAGAGCTTCGCGCTCGCGGTCAGCGTCTCCGGTGAAGGCACGGTCACGAGCGCTCCGCCCGGAATCGACTGCGGGAGCGTTTGCACGGCGTCCTTCGCCGCCGGCACAGTCGTGACGCTGATCGCGCGCGCGACCGGCAGCGAGACCTTCACCGGATGGGTCGGCGCGTGTAGCGGTACCGGCCCGACGTGCACCCTCACCATGAGCGCCGCTCAGTCGGCGGCGGCAAGCTTTGGGCAGGCGCCACCCGCGAGCTATTCGCTCTCGGTCAGCCGGACAGCCGGAGGGACGATCACCAGCACGCCGGTCGGAATCGAGTGCGGCCCGGACTGTGCCGAGCTCTACCCGGCGGGAGCGGTGGTCACCTTGACCGCGTCGCCGGCCGTGGGCTTCATCTTCACCGGCTGGTCCGGCGACTGCACCGGCCTGGCGGTGACCTGCAGGGTGACGCTCGACCGACCGCGCGCGGTGAACGCGGGCTTCGCTCAGGCGCCGCCGGAGACCTACCCGGTCGCCGTCAGCCGAACGGGCCTGGGCGAGGTGACGAGCACCCCGAGCGGGATCGCCTGCGGCTCCTCCTGCTCGGCGGTATTTTCGCGCGGAGCGGCGCTTCGCTTGACGGCGCGACCCGGGCCGGAGTTCATGTTCGCCAAGTGGACCGGCGCCTGCACCGGCCGGAACGACTGTCTCCTGACGATCGATGGACCGAAGTCCGTCACCGCCGTTTTCACCGAGGCCCGCGACACGACGGCGCCGACCGTTCGCGCCCTGCCGAGCACGGGGCGGCGCGGGAGCCTCGTACACCTTCGATATCGCGTTACCGATGACGGTGGGAAGAGCTCTGAGCAGCTGACGGTCTTGAGGGCCCGCAAGGTGCTCGCGCGGCTACGGAGCCCCATGCATGAGGCCGTTCCCGGGCGCGTTCTCTACAACTTCGCCACGTGGCGCGTCCCAGGGAGCGTACGACGAGGCCTGCTCCGGTTCTGTGTCACGGCCTCCGACGCGGCCGGGAATCGAAGCCGGCCCAGCTGCGCCGTCTTGCGGATCGGCTGACCCGCCCGGCTCAGGGCCATGGCGGCAGCCGTCACGCTCCAGCTCGTGAGCGGTGTGCCAGGTGACGCCCGCTCTTTTCGAGCGTTCGCCTGTGAGATACTCTCAGGCGCTCACGACGAGGGGGTAACCCGTTGCACAAGCTCTTTCTCCCGCTTGCAAGCGTGTTCGGTTTCCTGGTCATCGGCATCGGTGGCGCCGGGGCTCAGCACGGCGGGCCTGAGCACCTTGGGGCGGTCAACGTCAGCATGCAGCTCGTCAGCAAGCTCAAGCTGACGGTCGGTGCCAGCGACGCCCGGTCGGGCCCGATCGCCGACGTGACTGCGTTCGGCAACCACGCCTACGTCAACCACTGGCTACCCGAGTGTCCGAACGCCGGCGCGAGTGTCGTGGACATCAGCGATCCAGTGAACCCAGTCCGGGTGGCGTACGCCGCCTCGCACCCGAACCAGTACTACACGGAAGGTGCGCACGTCATCCATCTGAACACGCCATCGTTCACCGGAGAGCTTCTGATCGAGAGCACGGAGCCGTGCGACACGAGCAAGGACTTCCCGGGTGGCCTGGACCTGTGGGATGTGACGAATCCGAGGAATCCGATCCTGCTCGGGCGCGGGGTCGGGGACGTCACCAACCCCGACGGCAGCACAAAGGCGAAGGCAGGACAGCTGCACAGCGCCCAGGGCTTCACGCTCGAGAACGGACGCCGCGCATACGTCGTCATCACCGATCTCGACGAGCCGACGTCGCGCGAAGTCGACATCCTCGACATCACGAACCCGCGTGCTCCGACGCAGGTCTCCGAGACGGGGTTCGGCGCGGCTGACCTCCCGACATCGCCACAAAGTGCTCTCGGCAGTGACCCGCGGCCGTACCACCACGACATGCAGTTCGAGGTCGTCGACGGTCGCCCGACCGTCCTGCTCTCCTACTGGGACGCGGGCTGGATCCTTCTCGACGTCTCCGACCCAGCGCGGCCGCGATTCATGCGCGAGAGCGATTTCCCGGCGACGGACCCGCTGTTCGGAACCACGCCCGGAGAGGGGAACGCTCACCAGGCGTTCTGGAGCTCCAACACGAAGTGGATCGTCGCGACGAGTGAGGATTTCTCGCCCTTCCGGCTCGTCGGGAAGATCCAGTCGGGTCCCTCTGCAGGCGACACCTTCAATCCGAATCAGGCCTCCATCCCCGTCAAGCAGATCACGCCGTTCGAGCCCGTCAGCGGCGGGATCGGCCGCGGGCGGCCAGCGAGAGACCAGCTGCCGACGTACTACGTCGGCCTCGCGTGCGATCCGCTTCCACGGGCGCCCGGCCCCGCGATTGCAATCGCGCAGCGCGGCACGTGCACCTTCGCGGTCAAAGCCGACAACATCGCCGCCGCGGGCTACGCCGCCGGCATCGTCTTCAACTCGGCCGCCACGGGTAACTGCGAGGCGGGCTTCGGAATGGGCGGCATCACGCAACGGCGCCTGCCGATGTCGTCCGTGCCGCGCTCGATCGGCTTCCGGATCCTCGGCATCCAGGGCTACAACCCCGCCAACTGCCCGAGCGGCTCGAACCCCGCTCTGCCGGCGGTCGGAGCGAAAGGTGCTGACATCGAGCTCGACGCGTTCTTCGACGGGTGGGGGTACGTGCACCTGCTCGAGGGAAGCACGATGCGCGAGACGGCGCAGTACGTCGTGCCCGAGGCGGCGAACGAGAAGTTCTCGCTAGGCTCGGGAATTCTCTCGGTCCACGAGGTCAAGACCGACCCACGGCCGAACCTCAACCTGGCCTACATCGCCTACTACGGTGCCGGAGCGCGCGTCGTGCAATTCGGCCGCAACGGCTTCCAGGAGCTTGGCCGCTTCATCGACGTTGGCGGGAACAACTTCTGGGGCACGTTCCCCCACTACCTCGGCACGGATCCGAACGTGCGCCCTGTCCAGCGAAGCGACCGGCCGCTCTTCCTCTTGAGCGATCGCCATTACGGTCTCTACATCCTCCGCTACACCGGTCCCGAGCCGGCGCCGGAGCCGTAAGACCACCGACGCGGGGCGGGCGGCGGAGACCCGTCCGCCCCGCGGAAGGCCTGCAGCCGGGGGAGTGGGGCGATTATCTCCGAGACGCGGCAGATCGAGCGCACCGACCTCTCCGACGGCCGCCCGGCGCCCGCTCCCGAGTAACTGACTCGGCGGCGGCAGCGGCGGACGACCGCCGCTATGATTTCGCCGTCGGTGCGCCTCCACGAGACCGTTCTCGCAAGGCGCCATTCTTTTTTGCTGTCAAGTACAGGGGGGATAAGAGGTGCGAAAGATCAGCTTGCTGGGGCTGGTCGTCGTCACGGCGCTGGTCGCGCTCGTGCTGCCGACCGCCGCTCTGGCGAATCACACGCCGCAGGTCGGCGAGATGCGGGCCTGGCTCGGGCTCGACAACGAGGTAGGCGTCTACTACCGGAAGAACTTCCAGCTCCGAGGGATCGGGAAGAACATCGAGGTCTGGGTCGCGACCGGCTACAACCCCGGCGCGCGCGGTCGCCCCGGCACGTTCGGGACCGAGTTCACCGAGAACAAGCGCCTGCGTGGCCGCGGGTATGACTGCCGCAACGACGACCCGCGCCGGGTGACCGTCACCGACGAGCAGGTCCAGTACTTCATCAACGAGTTCGACAACAACATCTATCCCAAGGAGTCGGCCTCGTTCAGCGTGCCGCCAGCCCGAAACGGCTCACGCGCCAACGTCGCGCTCCGCGCCGCTCCGTACCACCCGACCGGAAAAGGGGACAACATCGTCGTCCTCGTCGACAACTTCCGCGACGAGAACTTCTACGACTACAACAACGTCTCCGGTCACACCTACATCGCGGGCTTCTTCTCGTCGCAGCTGCAGGACTTCTTCGACCGGAACATGATGCACGTGGACGCCTTCGACTGGTTCCACCGGACGGGCGCGAACCCTCCGGACGACTCACGGCCGGGTGACAACTGCAACTCCGCTGCCGCGAGGCCGTTCCTCTACGAAAGCGTCTTCGCGCACGAGTACCAGCATCTGCTCATGGGGTACGAGGATCCGGACGAGGTCAACTGGGTCAACGAGGGCCTCTCGGACTGGGCGCAGACCCTGACCGGCTACGTGACGCCGAACAAGACGATCAACGAGCTCGGCTCGGACAGCCACGTTCAGAACTTCCTCGGCTGGCTGGCGGTGCAGACGCCGTTCAACCCGAATCCGCGTTTGCGCGGTGGCGCCGAGAACTCGCTGACGCTGTGGGAGGACCAGGGCGGGGGCGAGGTGCTCGCCGACTACGGCGCGGCGTACACGCTGATGGAGCTCCTGGCCGGCCGTTATGGAACGGCCTTCATGTCGGCCTTCCATCGTGAAGACGCCAACGGAATTCCGGGTCTGCAGAAGATCCTCGACTCCCTTGCGGGTGGCAAGAAGGCCGCGGACGTCATCCACGAGTGGGCCGCGATGGTCGCGCTCGACCGCTACCTCGACGAGGGGCGCACCCTGATCGGCGGCGACGCAGCCCTCTACCGCGTGGCCACGCTGAACGCCGCGATCAACTGGGACAACCCCGAGAGCTACTCGACGGCGGGTGCGCCGCCGAACGGCTCCGACTACGTCCGGCTTCGCGACGGCAGCGGCAAGTACCTGAGCGCGGGCGAGCTGAACTCGCTCACGTTCGACGGCGCCTCGACGCTTGCGTCCAGGCCGGTCGAGTGGAGCGTGATCAACACGCCGCCGGCAGATGCGGGCGACACGGTGCTCTACTCGGGCACCGGGAACAACCTGGATCGTGCCATCGTGCGTGAGGTTGCCGTGCCGGCTACCGGCACAACGCTGAGCATCCGGCACCAGTACAACCTCGAGATCCACTGGGACTTCGGCTTCGTCCAGGTCTCGACCAACGCCGGCGAGACGTACACCAGCCTGGCGTGCACCGGCACGACGACCGAGACCGACGACGGTGCGATCCCTGCCGTGAAGGCGAACGTCCCGGGCTATTCCGGTGACTCGGGCGGCTGGCGGACCGACACATGTGATCTCGCGCCGTACGCCGGCCGGACGGTGCTGCTCTCGTTCCGGTTCATCACCGATCCCGCGGTCGAGGGTGAGACCACCCGGATCAGGCCCGGCTGGTACATCGATACGGTGACCCTCGGCGGAACGCTGATCACGGACGGCTCGACCCTGACCGGATTCCGGTCGCTCACCCAGGTCCGGCCGGTTCGGGTCTCCGGGTTCACGGTGCAGCTGATCGGCTACCACTCGAGCAACCGGTCGATTCCGGCACGGATCGGCACGCTTCGCCTCGATGCCAACATGGACGCGACGCTCGACCGCGCCGCGATCCAGGCGATTCTCGGAGGCGACGTGGACGTCGTCGCGGCGATCGTCATGTACGACGAGCCGACCGAGACGATCAGCCAGTACGCGCCGTACAAGCTGACCGTGAACGGCGCCTTGCAGCCGGGCGGCGAGGCTCAGCCCGGTAGCGCGGGCGCGACCGGCACGACTCCGAGCGGGGAGGCCGAGGCGGGAGCGGCAGAGCTTCGCAGCGCGCCCGAGGTGGACGTGTTCCGCGGTTGGTGGCAGCGGCGCGGTTGGTGGCCGCGGCGCTAGACGCGCACCGCTCGAGCGCACAGAGGGCCCGGCTCGCCGGGCCCTCTGACTTTCGGCCCGAATCGCGGTACTTTCCTGCCGGTTGTGGTAGTTTCCGCGCCTGTCCCGAAGGAGCATTCAGGGACGCGGAGCGAGGATGCTAAGAGCGCGCTTGCGCGCGAATCGATCAGAGGGGGGTTTTGACGAACGTGTTCACTGAACAGGGGAGGACCCGCCGCCGTTTGAGCATCGCCGCAGCGGCGCTCGTGGCGGTCGCAGCGAGTCTCGTCTTTGGCACGACGGCCGCCACGGCCGAGGAGTCCGAGTCGACTCGGTTCGAGGCGATCGACCTCTCGAGCCTCGAAGGGCCGCTGAAGGAGTTCCGCCCGGCGCTCGCGCGCGGAGCCGACCAGCTCCGCGTCATCTTCGAGCTCTCCGGCGACTCTGTCGGCGAAGCCATGGCGCAGGCGCGCGCGAACGGCAAGACGCTGACCCAGGCCCAGCGCGAGGCGATTCGAGCGAGGCTCGAGGCCAAGCAGGGCACGCTGGTGCAGCGGATTCGCGCTCTGGACGGCAAGCTTCTGGCGGAGTACCAGGACGCGTACAACGGTGTCGCTGCGATCGTGCCGGCGAAGGCGCTCGCCGCCCTCGCGAGCACGCGCGGCGTGCTCGACGTGCACGCGACCCGAATCTTCCAGGCAGACAACCTTTCCGGCGTCGCCTATCTCGAGGCCCCCACGGCTTGGACGGACACCGGCCGCACGGGCAAGGGGATCAAGCTCGGCGTCATCGACTCGGGCATCGACTACACCCACGCGAACTTCGGCGGTCCGGCCACGGTCGCCGCGTACCGAAGCAACGATCGACGGATCCTCGAGCCGGGGACCTTTCCCACCACGAAGGTGGCCGGCGGCTTCGACTTCGTAGGTGACGAGTACGAGGCCGCGCCGACGGACGAGGAGGAATTCGGGAACGCCCAGATCACGCAGCCGCGCCCGGACGACGATCCGCTCGATTGCGGCGGGCACGGCAGCCACGTGGCCGGCAGCGCCGGGGGCCAGGGCGTGCTCCAGGACGGGACGACCTATCGCGGCCCCTACACGGCCGCCGCGTTCGGCTCGACCAACTTCCTCATCGCGCCGGGCACCGCGCCGGACGCGACGCTGTATGCGTACAAGGTCTTCGGCTGCTCGGGCTCGACCACCGAGGACGTGATCGTGAACGCGCTGAACCGCGCGCTCGCCGACGGGATGGACGTGGTGAACCTCTCGCTCGGCTCGCCGTTCGGCCGCACGGACGAGCCCAGCGCCGTCGCGATGGACGTGCTCGCGCTGGCGGGCGTCGTCGTCGTTGCGTCCGCCGGAAACAGCGGGACGAGTGGCTTCATCACCGGGGCCCCGGCGGCTGCTAACCGGGCGCTCTCGGTCGCAGCGATCGATGCCTCACGGGCCACGTTCCCCGGCGCGACATTCGCGCTCAGCACCGGCCAGTCGTTCGCGGCACAGAACTCGAACGGTGCGGCTCTGCCCACGGGGCCGCTGACGATCAAGGTGCTCAGGAATGCAAACGGCACGGTCAGCCTCGGCTGCAACCCGGCCGAGTACGCTGGGACCGCCGGCATGCTCGTGGTCACGCTGCGCGGCACGTGCGCCCGCGTCGCGAGGGCGGTCTTCGCCGACAAGGCCGGCGCCGCTGCGGTGGCCATGATCGACACCTCGGCGGCGTATCCGCCCTTCGAGGGCGAGATCACCAATAATCCCGATACGGGCGAGCAGTACCTCGTGGACATTCCGTTCTTCGGCGTCCGCGGCGTGCTCGGCCCGAGCCAGTTCGAGGACGCCGACCTGCTCGTCGCCGCCGACGGCGGCACCGTCACCCTGACGCCCGCGGAGGTCGCGAACGTCGGGTATCAGAGGTCCTCGAGCTTCACCTCGGGCGGGCCCCGGAACGTGGACAACAGCCCCAAGCCGGACGTCATCGCGCCGGGCACGAACGTCGTCTCCACCGATGTCGGAACCGGCTTCAAGTCGGCCCGCTTCTCGGGCACCTCGATGGCAAGCCCGATGACCGCCGGCGTCGCGGCGCTCGTCAACGAGGCGCACCGCGACTGGAGCACCGAGCGGATCAAGGCCTCGATCATGAACACGGCCGAGGCCGGTACGGCGAAGATCCTGGCCTACGACCAGCGCAGAGCGGGAGCCGGCGTCGTCAACGCCCGCCGGGCCGTGGACACCGTCGGGCTCGCCCTAGCGGGAGAAGGCCAAAGCGCCCTTGCCTACGGCTACGAGCCGCTCGCCGGCGCGTACTCGGAAACTCTGGGGCTGGCCCTCGTGAACACGGGCGGAACCCCGATCACATACAACCTGGCGCCCGCGGCGGTCGGCTCCGTGCTAGGCACCGCATTCTCGATCAATCCAAGCTCCGTCACCGTGCCGGCCGGCGGCACCGTCGGCGTGGGCGTGACCCTGTCGCTGAGCGCAGCAGCGGTCGCGGCACTACCCCCTGCGACGGCGTCGAACTTCGGTGCGCTCGTGCACAACGTCCGCGGGGCTATCGTCGCCACGCCCACGAGCACTGGGCCCGGGATCTACCCCCTCCGGGTTCCCTTCGTGCTGGTGCCGCGTGGTCTCTCCAACGTCGTCCCGGGAACCCGCTCAGAGTACGCGGCGACGCCGACGACTCTTACGGCGACGGTCCCGCTCACGAACGCCGGCATCCATTCCGGCAATGCCGACGTGTACGCGTGGGGCATCTCGGACGTCGGCAGGGACGTCGGCTCCGGCCGCGAGCGCATCGGACGCGGCAACCGCGGCGTCGGCCAGCCCGAGGACAACATCGACATCCGGGCGGCCGGCGTGCAGGTGCTGCCGCGCGAGGCGCTGTGCGGCACGGCCGCTGTCGGCACCTGCGGCAAGGCCGGCGACCGCTCGCTGATCTTCGCGATCAACGTCAGCGGCCGCTGGTCGAGCCCCTCCGTGACGGAGTACGACATCGAGATCGATCTGCAGAACGACGGCAGGCCGGAGTTCTTCGTGGTCGGCATCGACTTCGGAGCAGCGGGCACGGGAACATCCGACGGTCGCTTCGCCTCCATCGTCTACAACGCCGCCGGACGGCGGGTGAACGCCTGGGTGGCCGAGGCGCCGTTCAACGGCTCTACCATGCTGCTGTCGACGCTCGCCAGCGACATCGGGGTGACCGAGGCAACGCCGACGTTCCGCTACTCGATCACGTCGTTCTCGCTCGAGTACTCGGTGGGCGAGGCGGAGCTCATCGACGTGACGGAGACGGCCACGTTCCGAGCGTTCGAGCCGCCGGTCTCGAGCGGCGACTTCATCCAGCTCGCCCCCGGCCAGTCGGCGCCGCTCAACCTCTCGGTCAACCGGCAGCGGCTGCCCGAGACGGACGTCTACGGCTGGATGATCGTCACGCAGGACGATCCAAACGGGGCGCCGCAGGCGGACCTGATTCCGCTCGGGGCTCTGCCGACGCCGTAGCCGGCGCAGAGACGAGTAAGTCAGGAAGCGAGCGGCCCCGCGAAAGCGGGGCCGCTCGCGTTTACCGCCGGAGCCTCAGCACCCAGAGGCCGCTCGCCATGTCGGAGACGAGGATGTAGTCGGTGTGGGGGAACACGCCCCACACCATGGTGCACGCGGGGGAGCCGCCGCATGCGCCGCCGGGATCGGCGGCCGCAGGCGGCACGAACCGTGCGAGCAGCCGGGGCTTGGTCGTCTTCGTGATATCCACGACTGCCAGGCCCCGGCGGTACCAGGAGAAGTACGCCACGTTTCCGCGCACCTTGGGGTCGTGCACGCCGTCGGTGTAGTACGGGAGGACGCCGGGCAGAGCCTGCTCGCCGGGAATCCTGAAGGAACGGATGTAGCGCGGGCGCTTGGGGTTCGAGATGTCGAAGAAGTGCGGCAGGCTGTCGCCGTGCTCATGCGTCTCGACCAGCAGCTTGCCGTCCTTGCCGAGCGCAGCGGAGTGGATATCGCCCTCAGGGTCCCCCGGAACGCGCGTGCGGCCGAGGTAACGCGGGCTCGCGGGCTTGCTGATGTCGAGAATGACGGTGCCGGCATCCCAGTAGGAGAGGAAGGCCCGCGTCGCCGCCTTGTTCACGATCACCGAGTGCACGTACGTGCTGACGAAGCGCCCCCGCCCGTCCTTGGGATTGATCCGGAGGTTGCGCCAGGCGCCCCACTCGCCGACCTGGACGGGGCGGCGAGGATCGCTGACGTCGATGATCCGGAAGTCCGCCGGTCCGGGGGTGGTCGCAGTCCGCGTCTGGGGGTCGTAGTCCGGGGAGGAGCGCAGCTCGGACTGCGGAATCGCTGTGTACACATAGGCCTTTGCGCCCCGCGGCTGCAGCCAGATCTCGTGAGATCCCGGTAGCTCCGTCCGGACGAGCGCGAGTTGCTTCGGCTGCGTGGGATCCGTCACGTCGTACAGGCCGTAGCCCTCGAAAGCCCCGCGCCGGCAGGCCTGGATGCTCGTCACCGCGAGGTCACCGCGGAATCGCGCCGTCCGAACGGGCTGGACGACGACCTTCTCGGTCCAGCTGCCTGCCACCAACGGCTCACTCTTCGCGTCGGCGAACGACGAGACGAGGCGGGGCTGCCTCGGAGCGCGGACGTCGTAGACGCGAACACCGAGCGCCGGGCAGGCCGTGCCGCGCCAGCTGCCGAGGTAAGCATGGCCCTTGTAGCCGAAGACGTCGCCGCTGATGCCGCCACCCGGATCGACGTGGCTCAACACCTCGAGCTGCGCAGCCGGTGCCGCAGAGGCCGCTCGGCCGCTCCCGTCGAGCGATCCCGCCGCGACGGCGCCGAGCAGCGTGGCGAGCACGAGTGTCGTGCCTAACGGCGCCCGCATCGCTCAGGCGCTCCGGCGCGCGAGCCTCAGCACCCACAAGCCGCTGTCCATGTCGGAGGCGAGGATGCTGTCGCCCTCCACGTGGACACCCCAGACCTGCGGCTGTGGACTGTTCGGCGGGACGAAGCGGGCGAGGAGCCGCGGCTTGGCCGGCTTCGAGATGTCCGCCACGATCACGCCATGGCGATACCAGGAGAAGATCGCACGGTTGCCAACGACCTTCGCGTCGTGCACGCCGTTCAGGAACGAGGAGCCGGACTCCGGGGCAGTCCCGGGCAAGCGGAACTCGGAGATGCGCCGCGGGCTCCGCTCGTTCGAGATGTCGTAGAGCACCGGGTGGCTCGCGCGGGGGCTCTCATGTGTCTGGATCAAGAGCTTGCCGGCGTTTCCGAGCGCGACCGAGTGTGCATCGCCCTGCTCGCTGCCCCGGAAGCTCGTGCGGCCGAGGTAGCGGGGCGTGGTCGGCTCGCTGATGTCGAGGATGACGGTGCCGAGATCCCAGTACGAGAGATACGCGCGCGTCGCGGCCGCATTCGTGATCACCGAGTGCACCAGATTGACCTTGCTGATCCCACGCCCGTCCCGTGGGGAAATGCCGATGGATGCCCAGGCGCCCCACGCGCCGACCTCGACCGGTCGGCTCGGGTCGGTCACCTCGTAGATGCGGAAGTCGGGCCGGCCCGGCGTCTTCGCCGTGCCGCTCTCGACGTCGTAGTCGGGGGAGGAGAGAAGCTCCGAGCTCGGAATCGCGACATAGACATAGGCGCGCTCGCCCTTTCGCTGCAGCCAGACTTCGTGCACACCGCGGGGCTCCGTCGGCACGAGCGCGAGCTTCTTCGGCTGGGCCGGATTGCTCACGTCGTAGAGGCCGAAGCCCTGGAACCCCGAGCGCCCGCAGCGCTGGAAACCGGTCACGGCCAGGTCGCCCGTGAAGCGCGGGGTCTGCACGCTTTGCACGATCGTCTTCTGGGAGTCCGCGCCCGCGACCGCCGGATCGGAGTTGCGATCTGCGAACGTGCCCACGAGGCGTGGCGTGCGCGGGTTCCCGAGGTTGTAGATGCGGACGCCCTCGCCGCCGCAGCTCGACGTCCGGAAGCTCGACAGGTACGCGTGGCCACGGTGCCCGTACACGTCTGCGCTGAGCCCGCCGGGATCCGCGTGTCCCAGCGTCTGCAGCCGATACCCGACGGCCGGCTTCCCCTTCGGCTTGGCGGACGGGCCCGAGGCGGCTGCACCGGCGATCGCGGCGAATCCGGCCGCCGAGAGCGCGACGGCGGCGAGTAGGCGGCTCGAGTTCACGTACGGTCCTCTCCTCGGGAGCTCAGCGGGCGTTCAATATGTGACGGATGCGGGGCGGATACGTTGGCATTCTGTCTGTTGAGCTCCACTTCCCGTCGGTTCGGTCGCTCAAGGAAAAGCGCAAGGAGCTGCTCCCGGTGAAGGCCCAACTGCAACGCCGCTTCGGGGCTTCGGTGGCGGAGGTCGACCACCATGAGCTCTGGCAGCGCGCGCGTCTCACGCTTGCCTGTGTCGCGCGCGGCTACCGCGAGGTCGAAGAGCTGCTCGACGGAGCAGAGCGGTACCTCGCGGGTCAAGCGTTCGAGCTCGGTCTCCGGCAGCGGGAGGTGATCACGGTCGATGTCTGAACGATTGAGGCGGGTCAACGAGGCAGTGCGCGAAGTGCTCACCGAGGCGGTCGCCGAGCTCAAGGATCCCCGGATCGGCTTTCTCACCATCACCGGCGTGGAGACGTCCCGCGATCTTCGCCACGCGCGGGTCTACGTCAGCGTGCTCGGCTCGGAACGAAAGCGCCTCGACACGCTCGCGGGCCTGGAGGCTGCCCAGGGCGTCCTCCAGGGCCGCATCGGACGTGAGCTCCGGCTCAAGAACACTCCGCAACTTGCCTTTCAGTACGATCCCTCGGTCGAGCGCGGCGTCAGGATGTCTCGACTGATCGATGAGCTCGCTCCAGCCGACGAATGAGGTGAGGAAGGTCGCCGAGGCGCTCCGCGCCCACGACCGCTTCCTCGTCACGACGCACGAGAATCCGGACGGCGACGCCCTCGGTTCGCTGCTGGCGCTGGAGCTCGGTCTGGCCGCTCTCGGGAAGGATGTGCGTACGTATCTCTACGGAGACGTGCCGCTTCCGGCGGAGTACTCGTTCATGGCGCTGAGGCAGTTGCGGAGGACGTTGCCCGAAGACGTTGAGCGACGCGTGCTGGTTGCGGTCGACTGCGCCAACGAGAGCAGGCTCGGATCCGACGCGGGGGCACTGGAGCGCGCCTGGTTGACGATCGATATCGACCACCATCACGACAACACGCGCTTTGGCGACCTCAACCTGATCGTCCCGGAAGCCTCGTCGACGGGCGAGATCGTTCGAGACGTCCTACGCGAGCTCGGAGTGGAGCTCACTCCCGAGATCGCGGAGGCGATCTACATCGCGCTCGTCACGGACACGGGCCGCTTTCAGTACACGAACACGACCCCCCGGGCACTTCGGCTCGCCGCGGAGCTGGTCGAGGCCGGGGCAGACGTTCACCGCGTGTTCCAGGACGTCTACGAATCGGTACAGTTCGCCAAGCTGAAGCTCCTGGCCCGCGCGCTCGACCGGGCGCAGATCTACGAGGGCGGACGGCTCGTGGTCTCGCACCTCCTGCGCCACGACTTCTCGGACGTCGGTGCGGTCGAGCCGTATTCGGAGGGGATCATCGACTATCTGCGGGCCGTCGAGGGCGCTCAGATGGCGGTTCTGATCCGGGAGCGCCCGCACGCTCCGAACGGGCCCGCCCGGAAGGTCAGCCTGCGCTCGAGTGCCGATGAGATCGACGTCTCTGCGATCGCCAGGAAGTCTGGTGGCGGCGGTCACCGCCAGGCAGCCGGGTTTTCGAGCGATGCGTCGATCGACGAGGTGACCGAGTTCGTTCGCCGCGAGTTCGCGGCGCTGATGATGGCCGAAAGCGGCAGCTCGTCGGGGCCACCCCGGACCACCACCCGCAGCGAGCGTACCGACGAAAATCGCATGCATGGTGCCAGGACTGGGCCGGAATCGTGACGGACCGTGCA
>Ga0183260_10001805_pt1 | contig 17811 bp, 16 predicted proteins | sample AntDrymUQ4972206_2_FD_129768 | JGI IMG/M metagenome (GOLD analysis project Ga0183260, IMG submission 129768) | Polar desert sand microbial communities from Dry Valleys, Antarctica - metaG UQ497 (22.06) (version 2) (version 2) | ecosystem: Environmental > Terrestrial > Soil > Desert | place...
GGGCGACGCTCATCGGTTGGATCAGGGTCACGCAGCCAGGCTAGATCTTGGAGTGTGGTCCAAGTTCAAGGCGCTCGCTGGGTGAGTCAGGTCACATCGCGGCGAGCCGCGAAAGGGGCCGGCAACAGCCTGCCGTCGGCTCCGCGTCACACCGTGTAGGCGGAGCGAAAGAAGCCGGTCGGGTCAACAGCTGCCTTGATGCGGCGGAGCCGCGCAAGGTTCGCGCCGTAGTAGTCAGCGGTTGAACGACCAGGTTCCAGGCGGTTGACGTAGGCCCCCACTGACTCCGACGCGATGGCCTGATGAGCACCGTTGACCCAGCGTCGGGCAGCCTTCACCGCCTCCAGGGACGGGTCGGACGGGAACCGGACGGACCACTGCAGCTCCGCGAGATGGTGCCGCCAGGGGAACGCGGTCGCGCCTGCCCGCCGGTCCGACACTGCGCCCGTGAGCGGGTCGAGGATGACGCTCGAGACCGCGCCACTCAACGCACGACGCTCTACTGTGCGCGGAAGCGTCTGCGCCAAGGTCTTACTGATGGTCGACACGACGTCGCTACCGGAAACGGCCGCCCAGCGCGGTGTCGTCGAGCCGCCACCGAAGTACCTCACAGCATCCATGAACGATCGCTCAGACGTGGTGACACGGGCGGCGTCGAAGCCGATCGCACGTTGGAGGGCCAGCGCCTCGTTGTCCTCGTCTCCGGGTTGGCAGCATCCACCGAGGCGTACTCGCGTCGAGCCGTCGGCTCCAGTCTCGAGCCGCATGTTGCACCAGACCGACCTGGGCATCACCTCGATCCTTGCTGCCCATCCTCGCACCACCGACGGGGCGTGCTCCCAGGCGAAATCGAGGGAGAAGATGCCCATCCGTTCAGCCGCGTGCGTGGCGTAGCGCAACGAGGTCACGACGGCGAAGTTGCCGCCCCCACCACCTCGTGAGGCCCACCACAGATCGGCTTCCCGGCCCTCCCCCACCCTTCTCACCTTGCCGTCAGCGGTGACCATGGTCAGCCCGGTCAACGCATCACAGGAAAGGCCGTGGCGACGGCTGTCGATGCCGACGCCCCCGCCCAGTGTGAGCCCGGCGGCGCCGACCGTGGGACAGGTTCCGGTAGGGACGGTGCGGCCGTGTTCGGCCAGAACGGCGTGGATGCGGTACGACCTCGTCCCCGCGCCGACGGCCACGACGCCGCTGGCCGCGTCGTACTCGACCGACCGCATGCGCCGCACGTCGATGACGAGCCCGTCATCAACGGTCGAAGCGCCGACGTATGAGTGGCCGCCAGACCGTGGTCGAGAACGCAGCCCGAACCGACGCGCAAACCTGATCGCCTCAGACACGTCGGCCGGATCCGCCGCCTGCACGATGGCGAGGGGGTTCGTCGTGTCGAAGCGGGTGTCGAAGAGCAGCCTGACCTGGTCGTAGTCTGCGTCGCTTCGGCGCACAACGTCACCGTCGAGTGAGGCGGCAAGCGCCCGCCAGTCCGCTGCGGTAGGGCCGGACGCCGTCGTACCCGTCAAGAGCCCGCGCCCAACGCGTCCGAGCGCTGCGGCTGACAGCGCGGCTCCACCGAGGGTGCCTGCGGCATGGAGGACTTGACGGCGCGACACCGGGTTCATTCTCGGCATGGCCCTGGCAGCGATGGCTCCGGAGGGTTTCGCACCACGAGGGCATCAGCCCCGATAGGTGTAGTCGCTCGGAGCCTCACGGAAGCTGACGTGTACGTGATCCTTGTGGTTGGCGGTAGCACTACCCCCGTCGGCCATCAGTCGCCAGCCCTCGCTGGCCCGGGCAACGGACCAGATCCGCTGGTCCCAGATGACGTAGGTGACGTTGAGCTGCTCGTAGTGCTTCTTCGCGAACCTGGAGATCCGGTACCCCTTGGTGCTGTTCGAGTACACCATGAAGTCTGCGGCGAGACCGTCGCCATGGTCACTCGTGGTGGACGACCGGTAGCCGTAGACCGTACCGACGGCGTACCTGTGCTTGACGACTCGAGACGACCACGCGGCGTGCGTGCGCAGCCCCCAGGTCTCGGTGCCCTCACCGCTCGAGTAGGTGAGCCCACCCACGGGGATGCGGTCGCCACCAGTGGCCGACACGTTGTGCGCGGCGGCGGGCGCAACCGGCGCAACGGTGGCGACGATCGCGGTGCCGGCGAGGGGGAGGGCAAGCAGGGCTACGGCGATCCGGTGGGCGCCGCGTGGGGGACGGGGTCGACGGTGCCGACCAAGACAAGCGGACATAGGAGCACCTCTCCTACGCCTGCGGGGTTAACTGTCGGGTTCGGGCTGAGAAGGTGCCCGGCCGCGTCGAACTGGTGCGGCTTCACCCCGAGGTCGGAGCGGCTGCTTCGACCGGGAAGACCTGGGTCCCCCGCTCCTGCCCAGAAATGTGGTCAGCGGACACCCGTGGCGTGGTCGGGGGCAGGACTCGGCATTCCGACCGGGGTGCAAGGTGGAAACGACCGCCGGAATGGGTTCCAGACGACTTCGGCAGACACTAACAGGCCGCCGCATCTGCGCGCGAGGTCTCCGCGGGTGCGACTAGTGGCGGTGTGCAGAACGGCCTGGGAGTCGGCGGCAGTCCCAGTCGAGGTAGTCGCACACACCTGGGAACGGGAGGGGTGGCGCAGCTTTGACATCGTCTTGGACTCGATCTGGCGTATCCGCTCCCGAGTCACGCGGTAGACCTTGCCGATCTCGTCGAGCGCGTCTTCGGCTGGCCGTCGGTAAGCCGAAACGCATCGACACCACGCCCGCCTCCCGCTCGCTCAAACGTGTCGAGGACCGCGTGCAGCTGCTCCTGCAGGAGCGTGAACGAGACCGCGTCGGCCGGCACCATGGCTTCGGAGTCCTCGATCAGGTCGCCGAACTCCGAGTCCCGGTTGGGTTGCCTCGGGTGTCGGCGGTCTGGGTGCCGCCCACAAGTACCCCGACGTACTGGTCGCCTGCCGCCGAACGACGCCTCGGCGCCTCGATCGTTCGCCCGCTGCCACAGCCCGATCCGTACCAGGCTGCCGCACGGCGGCGAGTCGGTCGAGCTCGGCCCAGCGCACTTCACGACCGAAGTCGACCACCGTTCTACGCCGAGGGAGTCGGCCCAGTGTTGACCGTCGTCTCGGTGTCGCCCAGCGAGTCGCGCAGGGCATTGATCAAGATGAGCCGCACCGGGTGCTGGCCCAGTGGTCGAGGCTGTGCTCCCATTCCACTGTGGACCCCGCTGCCCGGATGCGATGCTGGGCAAAAGCGCCACTTGTCCCCGAAGGCATCCCAACATGAGTATTCGTCTGCGCACCGCCTGTTTCGCGCTCGGCCTCGCCGGCGCTGTTCCTGCATTGGCTGGTCCGCCGTCGGTGGCCGGGCCTGCGGCGCCCGAGCCCGCGATCCTCGTCGCGGCCGCCGGAGACATCGCCTGCGATCCGGAACTCGACATTCCCGACGGATCATGCCGCGACGCCGCCACTGCACGCATGATCGACCGCCGCGACCCTTCGGCCGTCCTAGCGCTCGGCGACCTGCAGTACGAGGACGGCGCTCTGGACAAGTACCTGCTCGGATATGATCAGACCTGGGGTTCCTTCAAAGCAAGCACCCGCCCGGCGATCGGTAACCATGAGTACCGGACCGCAGATGCGCAGGGCTACCACGACTACTTCGGAGCCAGCGCCGGAGGGCAGGACGGCTACTACGCCTTCGACGCCGACGGCTGGCGCCTCTACTCGATAAACGCCGAGTGCGCACACATCGGCTGCAAGGCCGAGCGGGAGTGGATGCGCGCCGACGTTCTCGCGCACCCCCGCAGTTGTCAGCTGATGTTCATGCACAAACCGCTGTACAGCTCCGGCCTCCATGACGAGTCTTCCCCTCGTCGGTTTTGGAGAGTCGGGTACAGGCACCGCTTCGAGCTGGCGCTTGCCGGCCACGACCACCTGTACGAGCGGTTCGCCCCGATGGATCACCGCGGCAACGTCGTCAAGGACGGCATCCGGTCCTTCATAGTCGGCACCGGCGGCAAGAGCCTGCATTCGCTCGGCACCGTCGCGAAAGGATCACGGGTGCGATTCACCGAGGACTTCGGAATCCTCCTGTTGACCCTGCGGCACGGCTCCTACGACTGGCGGTTCCGCACCATCGGAGGAGTCACCGTCGACACCGGAACCGGCGTCTGCCACTGAGCCTCACGGACGGTGCCTGCCCGACCAGGGACGCCCAGATGCGCCTGCGGGAACGCCGTGCCGAGCATCATCGGCCTCAGTCGAGGTAGTCCCGCAGCACCTGGGAGCGGGAGGGGTGGCGCAGCTTTGACATCGTCTTGGACTCGATCTGGCGGATCCGCTCCCGAGTCACGCCGTAGACCTTGCCGATCTCATCGAGCGTCTTCGGCTGGCCGTCGGTGAGCCCGAAACGCATCGAAACCACGCCCGCCTCCCGCTCGCTCAACGTGTCGAGGACCGCGTGCAGCTGCTCCTGCAGAAGCGTGAACGACACCGCGTCGGCCGGGACGATGGCTTCGGAGTCCTCGATCAGGTCCCCGAACTCCGAGTCACCGTCCTCGCCGAGCGGCGTGTGCAACGAGATCGGCTCCCGGCCGTACTTCTGGACCTCGACGACCTTCTCCGGCGTCATGTCGAGCTCCTTGGCCAGCTCGTCCGGCGTCGGCTCGCGTCCAAGGTCCTGCAACATCTGGCGCTGCACGCGCGCCAGCTTGTTGATCACCTCGACCATGTGCACCGGGATACGGATGGTGCGGGCCTGGTCGGCCATCGCGCGGGTGATCGCCTGCCGGATCCACCAGGTGGCATAGGTCGAGAACTTGTAGCCCTTGGTGTAGTCGAACTTCTCGACCGCCCGGATCAGACCAAGGTTGCCCTCCTGGATCAGGTCGAGGAAGAGCATCCCGCGACCGGTGTAGCGCTTGGCGAGCGAGACCACCAGGCGCAGGTTGGCTTCGAGTAGGTGGTTCTTGGCGCGGCGGCCATCCTCGGAGATCCACTTCAACTCGTCGAGAAGCTTGGCCGAGACCCTGCCTCCACCGGCGACCTTCTCCTCGGAGAACAGGCCGGCCTCGATGCGCTTGGCGAGCTCGACCTCCTGCTCGGCGTTGAGCAGCGGCACCTTGCCGATCTGCTTGAGGTAGTCCTTGACCGGGTCGGCGGTGGCACCGGCGACCATGACCTGCTGTTCGGGCTCGTCGGTGTCGTCGGCGGTCGAGATCACAAAGCCCTTGGACTCGTCCTCCTTCAGCGACGGATCCTTGGCCAGATCTGCCTCGAACACCTCGTCCGGGATGTCCTCGAGCCCCTTCTTCTTGCCGGTCGCGTCGACGACCGCCGCCACCGTTGCGTCGGTCGCGGTCGGTGCCGTGCGCGGCGCACCGTTCTTGGCGACCTTGTCGGTGGCCTTCTTGGGACCGGCTTTCTCCGCGGTCGCCTTCTTGGCGGTCGCCCTCCTTGCTGGAGCCTTCCTTGCCGGAGCCTTCTTGGTGGTGCTCGCCTGCACCGTCGTACGTCGGCTGGCGGCGGCAACGACCCTCGTGCGAGCCCCGGCGCTGTGATTGCCGGTGCCATCGGCGCGCACCACGACCCGCACCCCCGCTTCGCTGAGCAGGCGCTGCACACTCTCGAGTCGGGCCGAGGCGAGCCCAGCGGCCGCGCAGGTGGCGCGTACGTCGTCGGCGGTCACGTTGCCGGTGGACTTGCCGCGTTCGAGGAGACGACGCACCTCAGCGGACTCGAGGACATCACCGGGGCACTTCCAGGACGTGCTTGACGACACGAACGACCTCTCGACTGATGCGGATGGGTTCGCCGCGGTTTGTGGCGCTCACTGCAATCAGCCATTGTGACACGGCAGCAGGCGCTTCCAAGTCCAGGCTCTCGAGAGGTTCCCAATCCGGACGGACCGGAAACCGTGCCGTCTCACTCAGCAGACTTGACCGCGAGAACCGGACAGGGCGCTTCGAGCAGCACCCGCTGCGCGTTGCTGCCGAGGATGAGCTTGCCGACCGGAGTGCGGCGGCGCAGACCGATCACGATGAACTCGGCCTCGAGCTCTGTCGCCACGCCCACCAGATCCTCCGCCGGGTCGAGGCCGCGCACCAGCTGCCGGATCTCGTGCTCGATCCCCGCCGCGTCGAGCTGGGAGCGGACCTCCTCCAGCTGCGACTCGGACTCGAGAGCGTCCTCCCGGTCGAAGTCACGACCCCCGCGATGGGAGTTGACCACCACCAGTCGCGCGTTGCGCAACCGGGCTTCCTCGGCCGCTCGACGCAGCGCTGCCCTCCCCTCGGGCTTCGGGACATACCCGACGACGATGACGCCCATCGGCCGCTTCCTCTCTTCGGTGGCAATGATATCGGTCCCGGCGGCTTCAGGGCCGCGATGACGGCACCGCCGTGTTCGCTGCGACGACTCTAACGAACCCGCCTATTGATGGCTCAGCTGTGGCAGAGACGGGGTGACACAGTTGTCACGCCGAGCCTGTGGACGAGCCGTGCGTCTCGGTCGTGATGGGAGCATCCTGGCGAGATGCGCCGCTCCCCCGCCCCCGAGCTCACCGCCGGGCCGACCGCGGCCTTCGGGCCGTGGCTGCGCTGGCGGGTGGCCGCGCTGCGCGGCTCGACCCGGCAGCGACGGTTCACCGCCTCGGTCGAAGTCGTCGACGCCGGTCGGGCAGCGGGACTTCCCGCCCCGGCCGGCTGGCTCTGTCCGGCAGAGACACTCGACCATGCACTCCGCGTGGAGGTGCTGCTGCGTTTGCTGGCCCCGGGTGGGCGACTGGCGGTGGTCCTGGTCCGGCCGGGGCGCCACGATCCCGGGGACGACGACTACGCCTGGTTGGCGGCCGCGCCGGTGGCCGCCGACGTCGCGTCGGCACAGCTGTGTGCGGTGGTCGTGCTGAGCCGGTGGGGCTGGCTGGACCTGCTCACCGGTGAGCAGCGGTCCTGGGTACGGCTACGTCCACCCGACGGCAGTCAGTCCAGCGGCCAGGTGTGCACGGGCTCGTTGGAGTGCATGTACTTGCCGTAGCGCTGCACGACCTCGCGCATGGCGCCGCGCCGGTCCAGACCGGTCTCGTCGTAGACCTTGTGGAACATCGCAGCCTGCCAGGAAGCGCCGTTCTGCCCGGTGAGGCAGCGCTGCTGGATGATGCCCAGCAACTTGTCCCGGTCGCTCTGGTCGACGCCCCACGCGCGCAACCCGTCGTCGGCCATCGGCAGCAGCCGCCGCAGCACCAGTTCGGCCGCCGGAACGGTCCCGAGGCCGGGCCAGTAGACGTGCGCCTCGATGCCGTGCCGGGCGCCGGCGTGGAAGTTCTCCTCGGCGGCGCTGAACGACATCTGACTCCACAGTGGTCGCTGCTGATCCACGAGGTAGCGGACCAGACCGAAGTAGAGCGCGGCATTGGCCAGGATGTCGACGACGGTCGGCCCGGCGGGCAACACGCGGTTCTCGACCCGAAGGTGCGGCGCCTCACGCACCACGTCGTACACAGGACGGTTCCACCGGTAGATCGTGCCGTTGTGCAGGCGCAGCTCGCCCAGGGTGGGTGTGTCCCCGCGGTCGAGCACCTCGACGGGGTCCTCGTCGTCCACGATCGGCAGCAGTGCGGGGAAGTAGCGCACATTCTCCTCGAACAGGTCGAAGATGGAGTTGATCCAGCGCTCACCGAACCAGACCCGTGGTCGCACGCCTTGCGACTTCAGCTCCTCGCTGCGGGTGTCGGTCGCCTGCTCGAACAGTGCGATCCGCGTCTCGCGCCACAGCTCCTTGCCCAACAGGAACGGCGAGTTGGCACCGACCGCGATCTGCACGCCAGCGATCGTCTGCGCCGCGTTCCAGTACGGCGCGAAGTCCTCGGGGCTGACCTGGAGGTGCAACTGGGTGGAGGTGCAGGCGGCCTCGGGCAGGATGGAGTCCGCGGTCACCGCGAGACGCTCTACACCGTCGATCGAGATCTGGATGTCCTCTCCGCGAGCGGACAGGATCTGGTCGTTGAGCACGGCGTAACGCGGGTTGGCCGACAGCTTGTCGGCCGACAGGTGATCCGAGTGCAGGCTGGGCAGGATGCCGATCATCATCAGATGTGCGCCGACCCGGCCGGCCTTGTCCTCGGCCGCGTTGAGGCTGGCGCGCACGCCGTCCTGGAAGCCGCTCACTCCGCCGTCGGGGAGCCGGCGTGGCGGGACGTTGATCTCGAGGTTGAACTGACCCAGCTCGGTCTGGAAGTCGGGGTCGGCGATCTCCTCGAGCGCCTCCGCGTTCTTCATCGCCGGGTCGCCGTTCGCGTCGACCAGGTTGAACTCGATCTCGATGCCGGTCATCGGGCGCCCGGCCTCGAACCTGGCCTCGCGCAGCATCCGGGCGAACACGTCCAGGCAGCGGCGCACCTTGGCCCGATAGCGGGTGCGGTCTTCCCGGCTGAACTCGCGCTTGTCGACCTCTTGGCCCATGACGCCTCTCCGGACGGGCGAGTGACCCTGTCGAGTCTCACCCTGCCCTATCTGCGCGTACGGCGAAACATGGTGCAGGCGGTTGAACAGGTCACCCAGCGAGGTCGCGCAGGTCCCGTTCGCCGGGATGGGACCACACCTGCGGCGACAGCCCCCGCTCGAGCGCCTCGACGATCAGGCCCGCCCACGAGTAGTCGGGGTCCTCCCGCAACGCGCGCTCGACCGCGCACCACGCCAGTGCACCGTGCCCGCAGAGCCAGGCCGCGAACGCAGTGAGGCAGGCAACCGCCGGCACGAACTCGGGACCGGTGCGGCACAGCACCTGCTGCCAGAGCGACAGGTGCTGTCGCGCCGACGACCGGTCCATCAGCAGCCACGCCGCGTCGCGCACCGGGATCGCGCTCACCTGCGTCGTCAGCCGGGCGACCTCGTCGTCGCCGAGGCGGCGCGGGTGCTCGAGGTAGTCCTGGACCAGCCGGCACACCTCCGCGGCGTACCCCTGCAACGTGCCGATCAGGTCTGCACGCTCCGCACCGAGCTCGTTCAGCACCGCAGACCCGGCGCGCTCGTAGGCCTGGTCCATCGCCGCCCGCGCGGACCCCTGTGGCGCGGCGACGCTGCGCCGCAGCTCTTCCCGGCTGTCGAGCGCGACCCCACCGGCCAGCACGCACTCGGCCACGAAGGGATGGTTGGTGACGTCGTACGGCGTGCCCTGAGGGGGGCAGCAGTCCTGCGCGCAGGTGTAGGAGAACCACCGCGCCCCGTCGGCCCGAAACGCGTCGACGAGGTCGATGCCCGCCTCGTCGAGGCCGGGTCGCAACGACTCCACCAGCGGCTGCGCCACCCGGTGGTCGGCGGCGTAGAGGACCAGCAGCACCCGCGTGGTCTGCTGTTCGCGCAGCAGCGCCAGGATGCGCTCGGTGACCTCCCCGACCAGCTCGATCGGGGGCAGGTCCAACCGGATCGCCAAGCCGAGGCGGTCACGGGGTCCCTCCAGGCTGAGCGCGACGATGCTGTCGGCCGGGTGGAATCCCAGGCGGTAGGGAACGACCGCCAGCAGGTCTTCGTATCCCTTGGCCCGTAAGGCTGATGAGTGCAGCTGCTCCATGCCGGACCAGCCTGCTCCGTGACCGGGATGCGCGAACAGGGCTGTTTCGCGATCTGTGGACAAGGCCGGCTGGCGCACTCGGCGGCGACAACGGGCGGCGACAATGGGCGGATGCGCGCCGAGGCCTCGATCCTGCATCTCGACCTGGACGCGTTCTTCGCCGCCGTGGAGCAGCGCGACAAGCCGTCACTGCGCGGCAAACCGGTGATCGTGGGCGGAATCGGCCATCGGGGGGTGGTCGCGACCGCGTCGTACGAGGCTCGTGCGTTCGGCGTGCACTCGGCCATGTCGATGTTGGAGGCGCGGGCACGCTGCCCGCATGCTGCGTTCCTGTGCACGCGGTTCGACGTCTACCGCGTTACCAGCCTCGCTGTGATGACGGAGCTGCGCGCGCTGTCACCAGCGGTGGAGCCGCTGTCCCTCGACGAGGCGTTCGTCGACCTGGCCGCCAGTCGCCTCGATGACCTCTCGGTCCCCGCGCTGACCAGCGCCGTGCGTCAGCTCAAGGACCGGGTGCACCGGGTCAGCGGCGGGCTGGACGGGTCGGTGGGGGTGGCGTCGTCCAAGCTGGTGGCCAAGATCGCCAGCGACCTCGACAAGCCCGACGGCCTGGTGGTGGTGCCGCCCGGCACCGAACGCGACGTGCTGCGCCCGATGCAGGTGACCGTGATCCCCGGGGTGGGACCGGCGACCACTGAGCGGCTTCGACGCATCGGCGTCCGTACGGTCGAGCAGCTGGAGCTGATCAGCGCGGACGAGCTGGTGCGCATCCTCGGGTCAGCGCACGGGCGTTCCCTGTACCGGTTGTGCCGCGCCGACGACGACCGGCCGGTGCTGGCCGAGCGGGAGTCGAAGTCGGTCAGCGTCGAGGACACCTTCGACCGCGACCTCGTCGACCCCGCGCTGCTGCAGGCTATCGCCGCGCGGCACGCTCAACGTGTCTGCGAACGCCTGCGCGAGGCCAGGCTGTCCGGCCGTACGATCACGCTGAAGGTGCGCCTGCACGACTTCGCCACGTCCACCCGTTCGGTCACCCTGCCCGGTCCCACCGACGACCCTCGCGTGGTCGCTCGGCTGGCCCGTCAGCTGCTGGCCGAGATGGACACCTCGGGCGGTATCCGGCTGCTCGGGGTCGGGGTGTCCGGTCTGGCGGACTGGATCCAGGAGGATCTGTTCAGCCCGTACGCCGACCAGGACAGCGACGAGGACTCGGATCACACCGCCGCGGTCCAGACGTACGAGTCGGCCCGGACGCGCACGCGCTGGCTACCGGGGGCGGACGTCGTGCACGCTCTGCACGGCCCTGGCTGGGTCTGGGGCTCGGGTCTGGGGCGCGTCACCGTGCGGTTCGAGACCGCGGACACCGGACCGGGGCCGGTGCGGACGATGCCCGCCGACGACGCCGACCTGGCCGCCGCTGCGCCCCCGCCACCAGCAGCGACCGGCGGGCAGCCACCGGATACCGTGCCCGCATGACTGAGTCGACCGACACTCGCACCGCTGCCCCCGCCGCCACCCACCCGGGCGCCACTCCTCCGGTGGCCAAGCGCGTACCGCAGAAGCGGACCCACCACGGCGACACGTTTGTGGACGACTACGAGTGGCTGCGCGACAAGGAGTCGCCGGACACGATCGCCTACCTCGAAGCCGAGAACGCCTACACCGAGCAGGAGACCGGGCATCTGGCTGACCTGCGCGAGCAGATCTTCACCGAGATCAAGACCCGCACCCAGGAGACAGACCTGTCGGTGCCGAGCCGGATCGGCACCTGGTGGTACTACTCGCGCACCGTCGAGGGTCAGCAGTACGCCCTGCACTGCCGCACCGCCGCGGCGGGCGACGACTGGACGCCGCCGCAGCTGGAGGCCGGGGTCGAAGTGCCCGGTGAGGAGGTGCTGCTCGACGGCAACGCCCTGGCCGAGGGCAAGGACTTCTTCTCCGTGGGTGCTTTCTCGGTCAGCACCGACGGCAACCTGTTGGCCTTCTCCACCGACTTCGTCGGCGACGAGCGCTACACGCTGCAGGTCAAGAACCTGCGCACGGGCGACTTGCTCCCCGACCAGGTGCCCAACACCGTGCACGACGCGACGTGGGACCTGCGGGGCACCGTCATCTTCTACGCCACCGTCGACGAGGCCTGGCGTCCGGACAAGATCTGGCGTCATGCTCTGGGCACCGACCCGTCCGAGGACGTGCTGGTGCATGAGGAGTCCGACGAGAGGTTCTGGACGACCGCCGGGCGCACCCGCAGTGACAAGTATCTGATGATCATGAGCGGCTCCAAGACCACGACCGAGGTCCGGGTGCTCGAGGCCGACGACCCGACCGGAGAGTTCCGGGTGGTGGCACCACGCCGGCAGGGCGTCGAGTACACGCTCGAGCACGCCGTGATCGGTGGTGAGGACCGCTTCCTCGCGCTGCACAACGACGGCGCGGCAAACTTCGCCCTCGCCGAGGTACCGGTGGTCGCGACCGGGCACGACAGCTGGCGCCCGCTGATCCCAGCCGACGACCAGGTGCGGCTCGAGGACGTCGAGGCGTTCGCCGGCCATCTCGTCGTCTCCCAGCGCCGCGACGGGCTCACCCAGCTGCGGGTCATCGCGTTGGACGACGGCGGCTACGGCGACAGCTGGGAGATCGAGTTCGACGAGCCGCTCTACACAGTCGGCACAGCGGGCAACCCTGAGTTCACCCAGCCGAGCCTGCGCCTCGTCTACACCTCGCTGGTCAGCCCGGCGTCGGTCCACGACTACGACGTGCGCACCCGGGAGCTGACGCTGCTGAAGGAGACGCCGGTGCGCGGCGGGTTCGACCGCAACGCCTACGAACAGCACCGGGAGTGGGCCACCGCTGCCGACGGCACCGTGGTGCCGATCTCGCTCGTGTGCCGGCGGGGCACCGTCCGCGACGGCGACAACCCGACGGTGCTCTACGGCTACGGTTCCTACGAGGCGAGCATGGATCCGGGGTTCGGCATCGCCCGGCTCTCGCTGCTGGATCGCGGCATCGTCTTCGCGATCGCGCACGTGCGTGGCGGCGGTGAGATGGGGCGCCGCTGGTACGACGAGGGCAAGGTGCTGGCCAAGAAGAACACGTTCACCGACTTCGTCGACTGCGCGCGGCACCTGGTCGGCGCCGGCTGGACCCGTCCCGAGCGGCTGGTGGCGCAGGGGGGCAGCGCCGGTGGGTTGCTGATGGGCGCCGTGGCCAATGCGGCACCCGACGCGTTCGCCGGGATCGTCGCCGAGGTGCCGTTCGTCGACGCGCTCACGAGCATCCTCGACCCGTCGTTGCCGTTGACCGTGATCGAGTGGGAGGAATGGGGGAACCCGCTGGCCGACCCCGAGGTCTACGCGTACATGAAGTCGTACTCGCCGTACGAGAACGTCGGGGAGCAGGACTATCCGGCGATCCTGGCGGTGACCAGCCTCAACGACACCCGCGTCCTCTACGTCGAGCCGGCCAAGTGGGTGGCCAGGTTGCGCGCCACCAAGACCGGTGACTCGCCGGTGCTGCTGAAGACCGAGATGGGTGCCGGTCACGGTGGGCCGAGCGGGCGCTACAACGCGTGGCGCGAGCGGGCGTTCTCCTATGCCTGGATCGTCGACGTGCTGGGATGCGCGCAGCCCCAGGAGGGCGAACAGCACTGACGAGGGTCGAGCCCCGCGCGGAGGCGGGAGAAGCCTCGCCAGCGCCCGATGCGGGGCCTCCGAGGGTGACACGCCTCTCATCGGGCGTCCGGTGCCGGGACGGGCTTCCTAAGAAGATCCTTAGAGCGGCAACTTTCGCCCGGGCCGGGACGTCTGACTGGGTATTCGAGGGTACACCTCGGAATGCGCGCCACCGAGTGAGCGTTGTTCGAGAAGTGGTGAGATCTACCAGGAAGGGAGTGTCCGTGGCCGACCGTCGTACGCATGGACTCGAGGCGACAGACGGGCGCGACAGCGTCGGTATGTACCTCGACGAGATCGCGCGTACCCCGTTGCTCGATGCGGCCACCGAAGTCGAGCTGTCCAAGGCGATCGAAGCCGGCCTCTTCGCCGAGCACCTGATGGCCGAGGGCCGGGTCGGGCGTCGCAAGGGCGGCGCCCCGCGTTCTGCTGCGCAGGACGAGCTGGAGTGGCTGGTCGGGGAGGGTCGGCGTGCCCAGGAGCGCTTCCTGACAGCCAACCTGCGCCTCGTTGTGTCGATCGCGCGTCGCTACGGCCGCTCTCAGATGCCCCTGCTCGACCTCGTGCAGGAGGGCAACACCGGCCTCATCCGCGCGGTCGAGAAGTTCGACTACGCCAAGGGCTACAAGTTCTCCACCTATGCCACCTGGTGGGTGCGCCAGGCGATCACCCGGGGCATCGCCCAGCAGGCTCGCGTCGTCCGGCTGCCGGTGCACGTGGTCGAGGAGCTGAACCAGATTGGCGCCGCTCGCCGGTCGCTGGAGCGTCAGCTCGGCCGCGAGCCCGACCCCGAGGAGATCGCCACCGAGCTCGGCATGGACCTGAGCCGGGTGGTCGACCTGATGCGCTGGGGACGCGACCACGTCAGCCTCGACAGCCCCATCGACGAAGACGGCGACACCTCGCTCGGCGACCTCGTCGCGCGTGAGACCACGCCGGGGCCGGACAGCACATTCCTCGACGTCGAGGCGCGCGAGCGGCTCGACTCGCTGATCGAGCTGCTGGACGAGCGCTCCGCTGACGTGGTGCGTTCGCGCTACGGCCTGGTCGATGGCCGCCAGGAGAAGCTCGCGGACATCGCCTCCCGGCACAACATCTCCGCCGAACGCATCCGCCAGATCGAGCGCGAGGCGCTGGCCCGGCTCCGCGAGATCGCCGATCCCGACCTCGCAGCCTAAACGCTCTTCCACAGCTCGTCGAAGACCTCCGTCACCCGTTGGCGGAGGTCTTCGCGCGTGCCGGAGTTGTCGATCACGATGTCGGCCTCCGCCAGCCGCTGCTCGCGGGTGGCTTGGGCGGTGATGCGGGCGCGCGCCTCCGCCTCCTCCATCCCCCGCCCGGCGACGAGGCGTCGCAGCTGCACCGCCTCGGGCACGTCGACGACGAGTACGACGTCGAAGCGGGCGCCCTGACCGGTCTCCACCAGCAGCGGGATGTCGTGCGCCACGACGGCGTCCGCACCTGCGGCCGACTCGAGCTCGGTGCCCCGTTGGCGCACCCGAGGGTGGATGATCGCCTCCAGCCGGGCCCGAGCGGCCGGGTCACCGAACACACGGCGTGCCATCGCGCGGCGGTCGAGGTTTCCGGTTGCGTCGAGCAGCTCCGAGCCGAAGGCGGTGACGATCTCGGCCAGCCCGTCGGTGCCGGCGTCGACCACCTCACGGGCCAGCACGTCGGCGTCGATCACCACCGCACCGAGCTCGGCCAAGCGAGCGGCCACCGCGCTCTTGCCGGACGCGATGCCCCCGGTCAGTCCCACCCGCAGCATCTGACCATCTTGCCCCCACGTCCTCGCGCGCCCTTCGTCACGGGGGCGCCCCGGCCCCCCGGGTCCCCCCGCGGAGGCTGGACCCGGACCGGCGAGTCGGGGCTACACTCGGAACGTCTGGAGCACCCACTCAGTGCCGAGAAGGTCCACCATGACCAGCGTCGTCGTACTCGCCCTCGTCGCGGCCGGCTTGGAGGTCGCGCGCTGGTACGCGCGGATGATCGACTCCGACGGGTACGGGCGGAGACCACCGCAGGCCTCGCACACCGATCCGTTCACCGGCCGCGCCGTTCGCTGAGGTCGGGCGCTGAAGGCCGCTGCCCCGCGCTCAGTCGGAGCAGGCGAACGTACGGCGGTAGCGCTGCGGCGTCGTCCCCCTGGCCTGGACGAAGTGATGGCGCAGGGCGGCGGCGTTGCCGAAGCCCACCCGCGAGGCAACCGCCTCGATCGGGGCATCGGACTCCTCGAGCAGCCGCTCGGCCAGCAGGAGGCGCTGGGCCGTGACCCACTGGTGCGGGGTGGTCCCGGTCTCGGCGCGGAACCGTCGGGCGAAGGTCCGGGACGACATCACCGCCCGATGGGCGAGATTCTCGACCGTCAGCTCCTCGTCGAGGTGCTGCTGCATCCAGGTGAGGACCGGCTCCAGGGTCTCGGCCCGGGTGAGCCGCAGCGGGGTCTCGATGTACTGCGCCTGACCACCGTCGCGCTGCGGCGGCACCACCATCCGCCGGGCCGTCGTGAGCGCCGCCCGGGCACCGAACTCCTTGCGGATCAGGTGCAGGCAGGCGTCGAGCCCGGCGGCCGAACCGGCGCTGGTGAAGATCGGGTCGTCGTCGACGTACAGGACGTCTGGGTCGACGTTCACGGCGGGGAAGCGCTCGGCCAGCTCAGCGGCGTAGCGCCAGTGCGTCGTGCAGGTGCGCCCGTCGAGCAGCCCGGCTTCGGCGAGGGTGAAGGCGCCGGAACAGACCGACAGGATGCGAGCGCCACGTCGGTGCGCCGCCTGCAGGGCCTCGAGCACGGCTGTCGGTGCTGGTGTCTCTCGTGGCATCGCCGGCACCGTGACCAGCTCGGCCTGCTCGACGCGTTCGAGCCCGTGCTCGACGTGCAGAGAGAACCCCATGCTCGTGCGCACCGGCCCCGGCGTGGCGGCACAGACCGCGAAGTCGAACGTCGGCCCCCCCGCGTCGGAGCGGTCGATGCCCCACGCCTCGCACAGCACCCCGAGCTCGAAGGGCGCCACGCCGTCGTACACGATCGCGGTCACGTTGTGGAACGACATGCGCCCCAGCATGACATAAGTTTGTCGGTATTTCGAGGGTAGGTGGCATACCTGCCACTCGTGGCACTATCTCATGGCAGCGAGAATTACTGCCATGACCGTTCTGATCATCCTCACCATCATCGCCATCGCGCTGGCCACCGCGTTGACCGGCCGGCTCAGCCAGATAATCCGGTACGACGGCTACGGAGATCGCACCCCGCCTGGCTCCCATCGAGACCCGTTCGAGCGCCACAGCGTCTGATCACCCGGCCCGACCACTTCCGCGGCCGACACCGGGTCAGCAGGGTCAGCCCTGGCCTCCGGTGAGCTTCTCGCGCAGTGCCTGCAGCGCCTCGTCGGAGGCGAGGGAGCCCTCGGCCTGCTGCTGCGCCTGCGGCTCCCCGGAGGGGGCCTGAGGCTGTTGCTCCCGCTGCGGTTGCGGCTGTGAGGAGTACGTCGACGCCTCGCCGGACTCGTCATCGACCTTCTGCGCCTCCTCGATCTGCTTCTTGTGTGCCTCCCAGCGGGTGTGCGCTTCGGCGTACTCCCGCTCCCACACCGCCCGCTGCTCGTCGTAGCCCTCGCGCCACTCCCCGGTCTCGTGGTCGAAGCCCTCGGGGTAGATGTAGTTGCCCTGGTCGTCGTAGGACGCGGTCATGCCATAGAGCGTCGGGTCGAACTGGTCGGAGTCGACGGCGGCCGAGGCGGCCTGGTTGGCCTGCTTCAGCGAGAGTGAGATGCGGCGGCGCTCGAGGTCGATGTCGATGATCTTGACCATCACGTCGTCGTTGACCTGTACGACCTGCTCGGGGATCTCGACATGGCGCTCGGCCAGCTCGGAAATGTGCACCAGACCCTCGATGCCCTCCTCGACCCGCACGAACGAGCCGAACGGCACCAGCTTGGTGACCTTGCCTGGCACGATCTGGCCGATCTGGTGGGTGCGGGCGAAGTGCTGCCAGGGGTCTTCCTGGGTGGCCTTGAGCGACAGCGACACGCGCTCGCGATCCATGTCGACGTCGAGCACCTCGACCGTGACCTCGGCGCCCACCTCGACGACCTCGCTGGGGTGGTCGATGTGCTTCCACGACAACTCGGAGACGTGCACCAGACCGTCGACCCCGCCGAGATCGACGAACGCACCGAAGTTGACGATCGAGGACACGACACCCTTGCGAATCTGGCCCTTCTGCAGCTGGGTGAGGAAGTTCTGGCGAACCTCGCTCTGCGTCTGCTCGAGCCAGGAACGACGAGACAGCACCACGTTGTTGCGGTTCTTGTCGAGCTCGATGATCTTGGCTTCCAGCTCGCGACCGACGTAGGGCTGCAGGTCGCGCACCCGGCGCATCTCCACCAGCGACGCGGGCAGGAAGCCGCGCAGACCGATGTCGAGGATCAGGCCACCCTTGACCACCTCGATGACGGTGCCGGTGACGACGCCGTCCTCCTCCTTGATCGACTCGATCGTGCCCCAGGCGCGCTCGTACTGGGCGCGCTTCTTGGACAGGATCAGCCGGCCCTCCTTGTCCTCCTTCTGCAGGAC
>Ga0183260_10001806_pt1 | contig 17799 bp, 16 predicted proteins | sample AntDrymUQ4972206_2_FD_129768 | JGI IMG/M metagenome (GOLD analysis project Ga0183260, IMG submission 129768) | Polar desert sand microbial communities from Dry Valleys, Antarctica - metaG UQ497 (22.06) (version 2) (version 2) | ecosystem: Environmental > Terrestrial > Soil > Desert | place...
CCGCTCGACGAGCGTCTCGCCCACGATCCGCTCGAGCGTCGCGATCTGCTGGCTCACGGCGGACTGCGTGTACCCGAGGCTGTCGGCCGCCCGGCCGAAGGAGCCCTCGCGTGCGACCGCGTCCAGCGCGGCGAAGTGACGCAATTCGACGCCGAGCCATTGATCAGTTTGAGTGATGGTTACCATGAAAACCTCGACTTGCGCTAATAGTACCCGCTCAGCGAGACTGCGGTCATGGAAATCGCAGTGCTTCTCTTCGTTCTGCTCGTCGGGCCGCTCGCGCTTCTCGCAGGGCGCGACTCCCGGGTCGACGATGCAGCCCGGCGCCGCCGCTACCAGGGATGACCTCCCGGGGGCTACCGGCGACCGTTGCGTCCGTCGTGGGCGGGCGTGGCCGGATCTCGCTCCGTCGCGCCCTGCCCTCCGACGGCCCCGCGCTCGCGCGGCTCCAGGAGCTCGCCGACCGGCGGCTTCCCGATGCCCCACTCCTCGTCGCGGAGGTTGACGGCGAGCTCGTCGCCGCAGCCGCCGTCGAAGGCGGCGATGTCGTCACCGATCCGTTTCGCGTGACGCTCGACGTGCAGGAGCTGCTCCGGCTCCGCTCGAGCCAGCTCCGCGCCGCCGCCTAATCGTCCTCAATCGGCACGCCGAGCCGGCGGGCGACGGTCGGCACAAGGGTTCCCTGGACGACGACCGACACGAGGACGACGACGAACACGATCCCGTAGAGCTGCGCGGCGTAGTCGGTTTCCCCGACGACCGCGAGCGAGGCGAGCAGGATCGGCACTGCGCCCTTGAGCCCGCTCCAGACGACGAAGACGCGCTCGCCCCAGGAGAGGCGCATCGGCACGAGCAACGCCCCGACGACGAGCGGGCGGATCACGACCCCGAGCAGGACGGCCAGCACGAGCCCGCGCCACCAGAGGCCTTCCTGGGCGATGAAGGCGAGGTCGATGGTCAGGCCGAGCGCGACGAAGGCGGCGAGCTCTCCCAGGTCCGAGAGGGCCGAGTTGAAGCTGCGGACGACGGACCGCTCGGCGTACTGCAGGTCGCCGACGAGGATGCCGGCGACGAAGACTGCGAGGAACCCCGAGCCGTGCGCGACCGCCGCCGCGCCGTAGATCGCCCCCGCCGCGAGCACGACTGCGACCGGGTACAGCGTGCGGTCGGGAAGCGGTGCATGCCGGATCAGCCCGACGAGCACGAGCGCACCCGCGACCCCGACGGCCAGCCCGATCCCCATCTCGAGCGCGAACTCCGAGACGACGATCGAGAACGAGCCGCCGTCGGTCGTTGCGAGCTCGACCAGACCTACCATGAGCGCAATCCCGACCGGGTCGTTGAACCCGGACTCGCCCTCGAGAATCGTCCCGGAGCGACCCCGCACCTCCTTGCCGGCGAGCACCGAGAACGTCACTGCCGGATCGGTGGGCGCGAGCGCGGCGCCGATCAGGCCCGAGACGATCCACGAGAGGTCGAGCACGACGTGGGCGGCGACCGCGACGAGCGCAGCCGTCCCAAACGTCCCGAGCACGCCGACCGCGACGATCGGCACGGCGGCGCGCCGGAACCGGCGCAGACCGATCTCGGATCCCCCTTCGAACAGGATCACGACGAGCGCGAGCGTCGCGATCCGCTGGACGTCCTCGAACGAGAGGATCCCTGCGAGCCGGTCGGAGAGATCCGAGGCGACGGCCGCGACGACGAGCAGCAGGCCGGCAGTCGGGATCGCCAGGCGACCTGCGACCATCCGGACGCCGATCGCGAATAAGAGGCCGCTCGAGACGACGAGGATCAGCTTGCCGAACTCGATCAGGTCGTTCACGGCATGATTCTCGCGTCAGATGCGGCGGGCTGCGTCCGGATCGACCACGGCGCGCTGCGCGGCTGGATGGTCACCTTACACTTTCTTTACGCGCGTCTCACCCTCAACCCATGGGCCGTGCCGATACTTCCGGCACGTATGCGCCTTGCGCTTCTCGTCATCTGTGTGCTCGCGCTCGCCGTGCCGGCGGGCTGGTCCGTTACGCGCCCGTCCGGCTCGCTCTCGATCGAGGACGGTCGCGGCGCCGTCATGCTCAAGGGGCGCGGCATCGTAATCGGCCGGCTCGAGAAGGGAACGGTGGAGATCGTCGATCTCACGCCGGTCGATCAGTGGAGCCCGCGTGTGAACGGCGTGCCGCGTGGACGGACGTTCGGAATCCGCTCGCGCGACGTCAACTTCTACATTCCCGGCGGTCGGTACCGGATCACGGTCGAGGGAGAGGGGTTCTCGATCTCGGCACGCGGGCAGGGCACGGCCACGCTGGACGGCGCGCCCGACCCCGTCGGCACGACCGGAACCTTCTCGGTCGGCGATAGCCAGACCGCCCCGTTGCCCGTCACGCCGGAGCAGGTCGTCTTCGGTACTCCCACGAGCGCACCGGCGAAGGCGACGCCATGAGCCAGCCGACTTCGGTGCTCGTCGTCGAGGACGAGCAATCGATCGCGTCCTTCGTCTCGCTCTACCTCAAGAACGCGGGCTACGGCGTGCGCGCGGTCGGGACAGGTGCAGGCGCGCTGAACGCGGTTGCGGCCGAGATGCCGTCCCTGATCGTGCTCGACCTGAACCTGCCGGACATGGATGGCATCGAGATCTGCCGGCGGGTTCGGAAGAGCTCGGACGTGCCGATCATCATGCTCACGGCCCGGGACGAGGACGTCGACAAGATCATCGGCCTCGAGGTCGGCGCCGACGACTACCTCACCAAGCCTTTCAACCCGCGTGAGCTCGTCGCGCGCGTGAAGAGCGTCCTGCGCCGCACGACCTCGGATCGCCGCATCGACGAAGGCGACGAGATCCGCCACGGTGACCTGCTGATCAACTCGGGTCGCCGCGAGGTGCTCGTCGGCGACGACGAGATCCAGCTTGCCCCGAAGGAGTTCGACCTCCTCTGGGAGCTGCTCGACCACCGCGGCATCGTTCTGACGCGCGACCAGCTGCTCGAGCGTGTCTGGGGCTACACGTTCGCCGGCGACACCCGCACCGTCGACGTCCATGTGCGGCAGGTCCGCCGAAAGCTCGGGGACGCCTCGCCGATCGTCACCGTGTGGGGCGTCGGCTACAAGGTCGCCACAGAGCGCACCTCCGCACCGGCCGCGTAGGGGCCGGCCTCCCCCGCGTGCAGCGCCGCGCTGTGCCCGAGTCGAATCGCCGCGGGAGCTGGAAGCTCAGGGCGAGCTCGTTGCGCTTCCGCCTGCCTGCCTTGTTCCTGGTCGGGATCGTGCTTGCCGGCGTCGTCTCGGCCGCGATCGCCTTGCAGCTCTTCCAGGGCTACACGCGCAACCAGTCGTACGAGGAGCTCGGACGCGAGGCGCGCGGCATCGCCCGGCTCTACGGCGAGGCGGCCCTGCGCGCGGCGGAGGAGAATGCTCCAGCACCCGACTTCGCGCCGGAGGCGCTCGAGCTCGCGACCGGCGACCAGCTCTACTACGTCGGCGCTCCACCGTTCCCCGGCGAGGAGTCCGGTCTCCAGCGGCTACCGGAGGCCGCGCTGCCGGACGACGTGCTCGTCGCCGAGCGGCCACGTCGCTTCGAGTTCACGCCTCCGGGTCAGAGCGGAAGCTTCCTCGCCGTCTCACAACCGCTTCGACTCGAGCGTGACGGCCCGGCGATCGGCGTGATCGTCGTCGCGAAGCCGCAGGACGACGTCCGCTCGCAATGGGCGCCGCTGATCGGGCGGCTCACGACGGCGATCGCGATCGGCGGGCTGCTTGCCTGGCTGCTCGGCCTCTGGCTCTCGCAGCGGATCGGCAGGCCGGTCGAGGCACTCGCCCGCGCCGCCGACCAGGTCGCAAGCGGCAACTACGCGGTGCAGGTGCCGGTCGGTCGTGGCGGCGACGAGCTCTCCCAGCTTTCCGAGCGGTTCAACGAGATGGCCGCGCGGCTCGCGGCGACCGAGGAGCGGGAGCGGCAGTTCCTGATGTCCGTCTCGCACGAGCTCCGCACGCCGCTCACGGCGATCAAGGGCCACGTCGACGCTCTCCGTGACGGGCTGGTCGACGACCCGGAGCTCGTCGCCGCGTCGCTGGACGTGGTCGCGAACGAGGCCACCCGGCTCGAGCGGCTCGTCGGGGACGTGCTCGACCTCGCAAAGCTCCGCTCGCACCGCTTCACGGTGCAGACGGAGGAGGTCGACATGGGTCGCCTCGTCGAGCAGGCGTACGGCTCGTTCGGCGACGAGGCGCGGCGGCGCGAGATCGTCTACGGCCTCGACGGGGTCGACGCGGCTCCGACGATCATCACGGACGGCGACCGCGTGCTCCAGGTGATCACGAACCTTCTGAAGAACGCGTTTCGCTGGACGCCCGACGGCGGCCGGATCGACGTCGAGCTCGCGACCGCGAACGGTCGGGTGAGCGTGGACGTCGTGGACACGGGCCCCGGGATCGCGCGCGAGAACGTCCAGCGCATCTTCAGCCCCTTCGTCTCGCACGACACGCAGGGCACGGGCCTCGGCCTGCCGATCGCGCAGGAGCTCGCGTCCGCCCTCGGCGGACGGATCGAGCTCGACACCGAGCCGGGGCGGGGGAGCCGCTTCCGCCTGGTGCTGCCCGCCGGGGGCTCGTAGACGCGCGAGATCAGTCGCGGCGCCGGGGTCGTGTCGATGCTGCGCATCGACGGGCGAGATGTATCTCGCCCCTACGGTCTGACGCCAAGGACATAGAGTCGACGCGTGAGCGAGCCGGCCCACGCGATCGTCGTCGAGCTGCCGCAGCGACGCTCGTTGCCCCGTGCGGCGCTCGCCGCGATGCGGCCCCGCCAATGGACGAAGAACCTCCTCCTCTTCGCGGGAATCATCTTCGCCGCGAAGCTCGGCGACCCGGGCAGGTGGGTGTCGGCGGTGACGGCTGTCGCCGCGTACTGCGCCGCCTCGAGCGCTGCGTACCTCGTGAACGACGTTCGTGACGCAGCAGCGGATCGGCGGCATCCCGTGAAGCGCTCGCGTCCGGTCGCGCGCGGAGAGCTCGGAGAGCGTGAGGCACTCGCACTTTCCGGTGCGCTCGCGCTCGTCGCGGTCGCTTTCACCGCGACCCTCGGGCTCGCGTCGCTCGCCTGTCTAGGTGCGTTTCTCGCCCTCCAGGCCGCCTACTCCCTCAGGCTCAAGACGATCGAGCTCGTCGACGTGCTCACGATCGCGGCGCTGTTCGTCCTCCGGGCCGCCGCCGGCGCGATCGCGGTCTCGGTCGTCATCTCGCAGTGGCTCCTGCTCTGCACCTTCCTGCTCGCACTCTTCCTCGCGCTCGGCAAGCGGCGCGCCGAGCTCGCGCTCGACGGGGTGCGAGCCCGCCCCGTGCTTGCGGGGTACACGCCCGACCTCGTCGACCAGCTGCTCGCGGTCGTCGCTGCTTCGACGATCGGTGCGTACGCCGCGTACAGCCTGACCGCCCACGACTCACGGTGGCTGCTCGCGACCCTGCCCTTCGTCGTCTACGGCCTCTTCCGCTACCTCCTACTCCTCCACCGCCGGGGCCTGGGGGAAGAGCCGGATGCGCTCCTCGTGGAGGACGTGCCGCTACTCGTCACCGTCGCCGCGTGGGCCGCGATGTGCGCTCTCGTGCTCATGGGGTCTTGAGGGGTCTTAAGCGGTCAGTCCCCGGGGCAGTCCCTACGCGGCCTCGCGGGTGGCGGTCGGGTGCTCGACGACGGCGCGCTGCAGCCCCTGCTCGAGACGCGCGAGCCGGGTCTCGACGCCGTTCCATCCAGAGGCGATGAGGTCGACGAGGATCCCGAGGTCGTCGATCCGCGCGTTCCGTTCGGCGAGGAGCTCCTGCTCGAGGCGCTCGAGGCGTCGCAGCGCCTGGTTCACGCCGCCGCGAATCTCGGCGAGGCTCCTGCTCACGGGGACGACCTCCCGGGCGATCCCGTCGCGCACCGCGACCGAGACCTGCTTCGGGAGCGACTCCTCGAGATCGTCGGCGACACGCGTGAGGCGCATGACCTCCGCGCGCGCGCGCTCGAGCGCCGCGTCGAGACGGGCGCTCGCCATGCCCTCGCCGGCGCCGCCGGCGATCCTCTTTCGTGCCCGTTCCAGTGCTTCGGTGTCCATGGCGCGCAAGGCTACGCTCGGCGTCGGATGAGATCGTCGGAGCTCGACTACGACCTGCCGGCCGAGCTCGTCGCGCAGCGCCCGGTCGAGCCGCGGGACGCGTCCCGCCTACTCGTCCACGACCGTGTGACCGGGGTGACCCGACATCGCTCGTTCGCCGACCTGCCCGGCGAGCTCGACGGTCACCTCGTCGTCGTGAACGACACGCGCGTCGTTCCGGCGCGGCTCGCGCTCCGCCGCGCGAGCGGAGGAGCGGTCGAGGTGCTGCTGCTCGAGCACCTCGGCCAGGATCGGTGGGAGGCGCTCGCGCGCCCTGCGCGCCGCCTGCGTGCGGGCGAGCTGCTGCGTGCCGGCGGAGACGACGATCCGGTGCGGGCGGACAACGCTTGTGTTACTTCAACACAAGGGTTGTCCGGCGGTGCGGGGGGCGGGTCGGTGGAACTCCTCGATGCGCTCGGTGGAGGGCGGTGGCGCGTTCGGCTCGAGGGTGAGCCGCACGGTGGGGTGCCGCTGCCGCCGTACATCCACGAGACGCCGGACGACCCCGAGCGCTACCAGACCGTCTACGGTGCGCACTCCGGCTCGGCGGCTGCGCCGACCGCGGGTCTCCACTTCACGCCCGAGCTGCTGGCCCGGCTCGACCACGAGCGGGTGACGCTCCACGTCGGGCTCGACACGTTCCGGCCCCTCACGACCGACACCGTCGAGGAGCACGCGCTGCACGGCGAGCGCTATTCCGTGACGCCCGCGGCCTGGGAGCGGATCGCCTCGGCGCGCAAGGTGCTCGCCGTCGGGACGACGACGACGCGCGTGGTCGAGACGCTCGCGTGTGGCGGCCCGCTCGAAGGGCGCTCGCATCTCTTCGTCACGCCCGGCTTCGCGTTTCGCCGCGTCGACACGCTCCTCACGAACTTCCACCTCCCGCGCACGACGCTCCTCGCGCTCGTGATGGCGTTCGTCGGGATCGAGACGACCCGCGAGTTGTACGCGCTCGCGATCCGCGAGCGCTACCGCTTCTACTCGTTCGGCGACGCCATGCTGATCCTCTAGCCTCTCCCGACCCAATGGACTTCACGGAGTACGACACGCGGCTCGCCGCCTACGCCGTCGTCGTCGACGCGGGTCGCATCCTGCTCGCGCTCTGGAACGAGGAGCTCCCGCTGAAGTGGACGCTCCCCGGAGGCGGCGTCGAGCTCGACGAGACGCCAGAGGAAGCCGCCGTCCGCGAGGCACGAGAGGAGACGGGCTACGAGGTAGCGCTGGGGCGGATCCTCGGCCTCCACTCGAACGTCGTCCCGGCCGAGCGGCGGCTCCGGCCGTCGGCGAAGCCGCGTCGCGATCTGCGCATCCTCTTCGAGGCACAGGTCACGGGAGGCGAGCTCCGGCACGAGACGAGCGGCACGACGGACGAGGCACGGTGGATTCCGCTCGCCGAGGTGTCGTCCGTCCCCCGAGTCCCGCACGTCGACCTCGCGCTGGCACTCCTCGCCCATGCGGCGTCCACAGATGACACGCCGTTCCCTTGAGGGCAACGAGATCTTGCCGCCGCGAGGAGACCCACCGTACGATGGCTGCGACGAACGCGACCCGGAGGTGCGAGGGATGTCCGAGAAGATGTGGGGCTCCGAGCCGTTCTGGGGGCTCGGCTACGACTGGGACCCGGAGTGGCTGCTGACCGACCGGCAGCGCGAGCTCCGCGACACCCTGATCGAGCTGTGCGAGACGGAGATGCGCGCGAACGCGAAGCGCTCCGACGACGAGCTCCTCTTCCCACGGCGGAATCTCGAGCTGCTCGGCGAGCACGGCTTCCTCGCGCTCACCGTCCCGGAGGAGTACGGCGGTCTCGGCGAGAACCACGTTGCCTTCGCGATGACCTGCGAGACGATCGCGCGCTACGGCTGCGCGTCGACCGCGATGTGTTACGTCATGCACATGGGGGCGGTCGCGGCGATCATGCTGCGACCGACCGACGAGCTCGTCGACAAGTACATCCGCCCCCTCAACTCCGGTCTGATCGGGACGCTGTCCTACTCCGACCCCGAGACCGGCTCGCACTTCTGGTACCCGGTCTCGTCGAACGCGACGCGGGAGAACGGCGGCTACCGCATCAACAAGAAGGCCTCGTGGACGACCTCCGGCGGCTTTGCGGACTTCTACGTCCTCCAGACGACGAGCCCGGATTTCAAGGGCTACGACGACCTTTCCGTCTTCGTCGTCGACAAGGAGTTCTGCGAGGCCCAGCCATCGCTCTGGGACGCCCTCGGGCTGCGCGGCAACCAGTCGGGCGCGATCGCCTTCAACGACGTCGAGATCCCGGGCACGCAGATCGTCGGGCCGGAAGGCGACGGGGCAACCTCGAACGACGAGGCCGTCGACCCCTGGTTCCTGATCGGCTCCTCGTCGGTCTGGAACGGCTTGGCGTTCGGCGCGATCGACATCGCGAAGCGCCACACGACGCGGAAGAAGCACGTCGACGTCGGCCTCCGCGTCGCCGACTACCCGACGATCCAGGACTACGTCGGCCAGGCGGTGATGGAGACGAACGCGTCGCGCCTCTTCGTGCTGTCGGTCGCGAAGGCGTTCGACGACGCCACCGAGAACAACACCGTCATTCTCGACCCGGGCGTCCTCGCGCGCGGGAACTTCCTGCACTGGGCGTGGCAGATCAAGTTCATCGCTGCGCAGAACACCGCGAAGGTCGTCGACAAGATGCTCCACGCCTGCGGCGGCTCCGGCTACAAGCGGGACATGGAGCTCGAGCGCTACCTCCGCGACGCGAAGGCCGGCTGGGTGATGGGCCCGACGAACGAGGTGCTGCGGCAGTTCGTCGGCAAGGCCGTGCTGCTCGGGTTCGAGTCGCTCGACTACTGGAACCAGAGCTACAACCGGCGTGCAGTCGAGAACGAGACGAAGAAGCTCGACGCGGCCGGAAAGCGCGAGCTCGCCGAGCAGCTGCTCGGCGAAGCGGAGTCACAGGAGACGAAAGAGCCCGCTGCGAAGGCCTGAGATGAGCGCGCGCCCACGCATGCTCGTCCCCGGGCTCGTCCCGCGTGATCCCACGCGCGAGCGGCATCGCGTCCGCCGCGGCTCCGCGACGGCGCTCCTGCTCGAGCCCGGCGACCGCCTGACGATCCGCGACCTCGACGGCGGCCAACGTGCCGAGGTGACGGTGCTCGGGGCCGACAGGGAGTTGTTTCGCGAGCTCGGGTTGACGGCCGACGGTGAGGCGACGGTGCTCCAGCGTCTCGTTGCCTCAAAAGAAAACGGATCGGGTGCGATAGTCGCTGCGGTTGCCTCGCGCGGAACGGATCCCACGCGGGCGCGTGCCGCGATCCTCTTCGGTCCCTCGGCGCCACCAGGAGCCGAGGTGACGCTGCGGGCAGAGAGCCACGTCCTCGTCGTGGCGGGCGCGCCCGAGGGCGACGCCGGTGTCGTCGAGGGAGGGATACCGGGCTCCGACCTCGAGCTCGAGCTCGCGCGTGCCCGCCCGGCCGAGGACACTGACCCGTCGTTGCCCGAGCCGCTCGCCGAGCCGCGGCTCGACTTTCAGGTCGACCGCGCCTCGGCGCTCGCGTACGAGGTGAAGGCGGGCGAGTACATCCAGATCGTCGACGTCCGCGGGAGGCAGTGCTCCGACTTCCTCGCGTTCTCGGCCCCCAAGCTCGACGTCGGGAAGGAGCGTGGGGTCGACTCGACGGCGACGCGGTCGCTGGTGGGAAGCGCGTACCCGCAGCCGGGGCTCTACTCGAAGTTCTTCGATCAGGATCTCGAGCCGCTCGTCGAGGTCGTCCGCGACACGGTCGGCCGGCACGACACGTTCGGGCTCGCCTGCACCGCCAAGTACTACGAGGACATGGGGTATTTCGGGCACGTCAACTGCTCGGACAACTTCAACGCGCAGCTCATGCCGTACACGATCGAGCCGCGCAAGGGCTGGCCGGCGATCAACTTCTTCTACAACACCGGCTTCGACGCGGACAACGCCTACGTCATCGACGAGCCGTGGTCGCGGCCCGGCGACTACGTGCTGCTGCGCGCGTCGACCGATCTCGTCTGCCTCTCGAGCGCCTGCCCGGACGACATCGATGCGGCCAACGGCTGGAACCCGACCGAGGTGCACGTGCGCGTCTACCCGGCGAAGGAGCGGTTCTCGCCCGCGATCGCGCGCCGCGTGACTCCCGACGCCGAGCCGAAGCTGACGCGGGAGACCGCGTTCCATACGCGTACTTCCGAGCTCACGTCACGGTTCGCGGAGTACAACGGCTACTGGCTTCCGACTTCCTACGACAACCGCGGCGCGGTCGACGAGTACTGGGCCTGCCGCGAGCGGGCGGCGATCATGGATCTCTCACCGCTCCGGAAGTTCGAGGTGCTCGGGCCGGACGCGCTCGCGCTCCTGCAAGCGACCCTCACGCGCGACGTCGCGCGGCTTGCCGACGGCCAGGTCGTCTACACCGCGATGTGCAACGAGACGGGCGGGATGCTGGACGACGGCACGGTGTTCCGGCTCGGCGCCGACAACTTCCGCTGGATCGGCGGCTCGGAGTACGGCGGTGTCTGGCTCCGCGAGCAGGCCGAGCGGCTCGGGTTGCGGGTTCTGGTGAAGGAGTCGACGGACGATCTCCACAATGTCGCCGTCCAGGGTCCGCTCTCGCGCGAGATCCTCACCGGCCTTGTCTGGACGCCTCCCGCGCAGACCCCCTTCGCAGAGCTGCGCTGGTTCCGGTTCGCAGTCGGCCGCCTCGGAGGCCCGACCGGCATGCCGCTGATCGCCTCGCGGACGGGCTACTCGGGCGAGCTCGGCTACGAGCTCTTCTGCCACCCGCGCGACGCGGTCACGCTCTGGGACGCCGTGCTCGAGGCGGGGGAGCCGCACGGGCTCTCACCGCTCGGGCTCGAGGCGCTCGACATGCTGCGGATCGAGGCGGGCCTGATCTTCGCCGGCTACGAGTTCGACGACCAGGTCGACCCGTTCGAGGCGGGGATCGGGTTCACCGTGCCTGCCGACAAGGAGGAGAACTACGTCGGCAAGGACGCCCTCGTCGAGCGCCGGGCGCATCCCCAGCGGACGCTCGTCGGGCTCGAGCTCGAGGGATCGGAGACCGCGGGTCACGGCGACTGCGTGCACGTCGGTCGCTCGCAGGTCGGCGTCGTCACCTCCGGCACGCGGTCGCCCGTTCTTGCGAAGAACGTCGCGCTCTGCCGGATGGCCGTCCAGTACGCCGAGCACGGCACGGAGGTCGAGGTCGGCAAGCTCGACGGGCACCAGAAGCGGATCCCAGCAACCGTCGTCCGGTTCCCGTTCTACGACCCCGAGAAGACGCGGCCCCGCTCGTGAGAGAACCTCTCTCGCAGCCTGTGGAGCGATTGGCCCGAATTCGGCACGGTTTGGGCTTGACAGACATCGGTGTCTGACACCGGTTTCCGTCAAGTGGCCGCTGGGGACATGTCCGTGACGGTCGAGGGGCTCAGCTCGCAGCAGGTCGAGTCGTTCCACCGTGACGGATTTCTGATCGTCGAGGAAGGGCTCGTCTCCGACCGGGCGCGCGACCTCCTCCGCGAGCGGTACGAGCGGCTCTTCGACCGCGAGTACGAGACCGGGATCGCGCCGGACGAGGTCAACTGGGTGCGCGGTCGCGACCCGGAGGACCGGACACGCCAGCTCTGCAACGGCTGGCGCTCCGACAACACCGTCGCGGCGCAGGTGCTCCACGAGCGGACGGGTCGTCTCGCCGCGCAGCTTGCGGGCTGGGAGGGCGTCCGGATGCTCCAGGACAACGCCCTCTGGAAGCCGCCGGGCACGAAGGCGATCGGATTTCACCAGGACGCCTCGTACGCCGGCTACCTCGTCCCGCCCGTGATGTTGACGTGCTGGCTCTCGCTCCACGAGACGACCGCCGACGCCGGCCCGATCGAGTACGTCCGCGGGTCGCACGAGTGGCCGGTCTCGCCACCCGAGCGGTCGCAGTTCCACGCGCCCGAGGACTGGCTCGCACCAGCGCGCTCCGCCGCGCCGAACGGGAACGAGCTCGACACCGTGCCGGTCGTCGTCAAGGCCGGGGGCGGGGCCTTCCACCACGGGCTCTGCTGGCACGGCTCGGCGCCGAACACGAATGCCTCGGTCGCCCGCATGGCCCTCGTCTCGCACATGATTCCGGCCGACGCGCGGTTCCACCACGAGCAGGCCGATCTCATCTACTCGCGGTACCGCAAGCGCGGCGACCTCTCGCTCGACGAGTCGTTCTTCCCGGTGCTCTGGCACGAGACCGGGTACCGCACGCCCTGGCTCAGTGAGCTGCCGGAGATCGACTGATCCGCAGTGTCCACGGTGTCCGACTTCAGTCGGACCCCTGCTCGTCGTCTGCCGCGTGGCGTTGAAGAGCACGTGTCCGACTGAAGTCGGACACGGAGAGCTACGCCGTCTCGCGAAACCGTGCGGCGAGAATCTCGAGCAGCGCGATCGCGGCGCGCGGTGACTCCTCGAGCGCCGCGCGCAGATCGTCGCGTCGGACGACGGCGCAGCGCACGTCCGTCTCGGCGGTGATCGTCGCCATGCGGCCCGCGCCCGGGTCGAGCACCTCGATCTCGCCGAGCAGCGTGCCGACGCTTCGTGTCAGGCGAAGACCGGGCCGCTCGATCGTGATCGTGCCCTCGAGCACGGTCATCAGCTCGTCCGACACGTCCCCGCGCCGCATCAGGACGTCACCGGAGGCATAGGATCGCTCCGTCCCACGTCGCAGCAGGAGCTCGAGGAGCTCGGTCGGCAGGAGCGCGAAAAGCTCCGGATCGGTCACCATCCGCTCGTAACGGCCGCCGTGGAAGAGGAGCGGCCGACCCTCGCCGTAGCGGGCGTACTCGACCTGTCCGAGGAAGAGGGAGTGGTCACCGCCCCAGTAGGACCGCACGACGCGCGCGACGAGATGGGCGATCGCGCCGTCCACGAGCGGCGTCTCACGGACGATCTCGAACTGAGGCACGAGGACGTCGCCTTCGCCCTGAGCGCGCCGGGCGAAATGGTCGGACAGACCCGCCTGACCGGCGGCGAGCACGCTGACGCCGAAGCGGGTTCCCTCGTGGAGCATCGCCGACAGCCGCGCCCTGCGATCGAGCGAGATCAGGACGAGCGGTGGAGTGAGCGAGACTGACATGAACGCGTTCGCCGTCATCCCGTGCACCTGGTCCCGGGTCCGGGTCGTGAGGACGGTGACGCCGGTCGCGAACATCCCGAGCGTGCGCCGAAAGGCGATCGCCGGGTCGCCCTCGAGCTCGCCGACGTCGAGCGTCTCGGTGTCCGGCACATCGTCGAAGTGGGTGCCGCCCGAGAGACCGGCTCCCGTCGTCAGCGGCACGTCGAACTCGTCGGGCAGTGTCGCCATGCGGCGATTCTCGCACGGGTGAGGGCGCTCGGGCATCCTCAGCGCCGTGAGCTGCTTCACGCTCGAGGCGACCGACGGCGCGGCCCGCGCGGGCTGCATTCGGACGGCACACGGGGAGATCCGCACCCCGGCGTTCATGCCGGTCGGGACGAAAGCAACGGTCAAGTCGCTGCTGCCGGCCGAGGTGCGGGCGCTCGGCGCCGACGTGATCCTCGGCAACACCTACCACCTGCACCTTCGTCCGGGTGAGGACGTGATCGAGGAGCTCGGCGGCCTGCACGTCTTCAGCGGGTGGGACGGCCCGATCCTGACCGACTCGGGCGGGTTCCAGGTCTTCAGCCTGCGCGACACGCTGCTCGAGGTCGACGACGAGGGCGCGACCTTCCGGTCGGTCTACGACGGACATCCCGAACGGCTGACGCCCGAGGGGGTCGCCGAGATCCAGCGGCGGCTCGGCGGCGACATCGCCATGTGCCTCGACATCTGTCCGCCTGCCGACGCCTCGCGCGCGGATCACGAGGAAGCCGTCCGCCGGACGCAGCTCTGGGCCGAGCGCCAGGTCGACCTGCCACGTGCGCCCGGGCAGCTCCGCTTCGGGATCGCGCAGGGCGGCACGGACCGAGAGCTCCGGCAGCGATCGCTCGAGGGTCTCGTGGCGCTCCCCTTCGACGGCTTCGCGCTCGGCGGGCTCGCGGTGGGGGAGAGCCGCGAGGAGATGCTCGACACAGTTGCCTGGGGTACGCCTAGCCTGCCGGCCGATCGGCCGCGCTACTTCATGGGGCTCGGCGACGCCGAGGGGATCCTCGAGGTAATCGCGCGAGGGATCGACATGTTCGACTGCGTCCTCCCGACCCGGACGGCGCGCACCGGCTCGGCGCTCACCGCCCGCGGTCGCCTCAACCTCCGCAACGCGCGCTTCACCCGCGATCCGCGTCCGCTCGAGGACGGGTGCGGCTGCCCGGCGTGCGCCGAAGGGTTCTCGCGGGCGTTCGTCCGACATCTCGTGACCCAGCGGGAGCTCCTCGGACTGCGCCTCCTCTCCCTGCATAATCTGTGGTTCACACTGCGACTGATCGCCGGCGCGCGCGAGGCGATCACGCGTGGCACGTTCGACGCGTATCGCGCGGGCGTGCTCGCGACGCTCGCCGCCGGCCCCGAGGAGGAGACTTGGCAACGCTGATCTTGCTCGCCGCGATGTTTGTCCTGCTCTGGGCGCTGCTCATTCGCCCACAGCGCCAGCGCCAGCAGAAGCACCAGCAGCTCCTGGGCTCGATCGAGCCCGGCGACGAGATCTTGACCGTCGGGGGCCTCTACGGGATCGTCCAGGAGATCGACGACGAGGACGATCTCGTCGCGGAGATCGCTGACGGGATCCACGTCCGCATCGCGCGGCGGGCCGTCGCGGGGGTCGTGAAGCCCGACGAGGACGCCGATGAAGAAGAGAGTGTTACGGACTCCGAGGAAATCGTGAGCACGGACGTCCCGGAGGACGCTCCCACGCTCGACCGCCGCTAACGTGACGGGTCGCAGATGACCCGTCGCGCCGCATTCTTCGTCGTCGCCATCGTCGCCGCGGCACTGGTCGGGGTCGGGCTGCTCGCGATCCCCGGCTCGCCGCTCGAGCAGCGGCCGACGCTCGGCCTCGACCTGCAGGGCGGGCTCGAGGTGACGCTGCAAGCTGTCCCGCCCCGCGACCGCGAGCTCACCGAGGCTGACCTCGACCGGTCGGTCTCGATCATGCGCGACCGCGTCGATCGGCTCGGCGTGGCCGAGCCCGAGATCCGCACCCAGGGGGACGACCAGATCTCGATCCAGCTCCCGGGCATCAAGGACCCCGAGGGGGCCGCCGACATCATCGGGAAGACGGCGCAGCTCGAGCTGTACGACCTCGAGGGCGACCTCGTCCGGCCGTCCATCTCGGGTGGGACACGCCAGCCCGTCGCGACGCCGAAGCTCTACGACCTGCTCGTCGGGCAGCAGTCGCTCGCGCAGCGGGGCGAGTCCGAGGCCTTCTACGTCTTCCGGGTCAAGGGCAAAAGGCTCGTGCCCGGTGGTCCCTTCCCGACGCGCGAGAGCGCGCTCGCGGAGTGGGACGGACAGCTGCCGGAGGGCCATCGCCTGCTCGCCGTCCCGCCCGAGACGGTGGTCGTCCAGTGCGGGGTCGGCGAGGTGGTGTGCCCGGGCGTCCCCGAGCCGAACCCGACCTCGAACTACTGGTACCTCTTCCGCTTCTCGCCGCCTGAGGTGCCGGAGATGACCGGTGCGGATCTGAACCTCGACGGCACCCGCCAGGACTTCGACACGCAGACGGGCGAGGCCATCGTCCTCATGGACTTCACGGACGACGGCGCCGACACGTTCGAGGAGATCACCCGAAACGTCGCTCAGCGCGGGAAGCTGCTCTTCAACTCGGCGATCGGCGGCGGCGGCCAGGGCGACTACCGCAACTGGGTGCAGCACTTCGCGATCGTCCTCGACCGCGAGATCAAGTCGTGGCCCTCGATCGACTTCGACGAGTACCCGGGCGGGATCAGCGGCTCGAACGGCGCCCAGATCTCGGGTCTCGCCTCGATCGGCGAGGCGAAGGATCTCGCGCTCGTGCTCCAGACCGGCGCGCTGCCGGTCGAGTTCCGGACGCTCGAGCAGAGCACGATCTCGGCCACGCTCGGCAAGGACTCGCTCGAGGAGGCGAAGCTCGCGGCGCTCGTCGGCCTGCTCGCGGTCGCCGTCTTCCTGCTCGCCTTCTACCGGTTCCTGGGCGTCGTCGCCGTCGTCGGGCTCGGCGTCTACTCGGCCTTCCTGTACGCCGCGATCCTCCTCTTCAACGTGACGATGACGCTGCCGGGGATCGCCGGCCTCGTGCTCACGCTCGGTGTCGCGGCCGACGCGAACATCGTCATCTTCGAACGCATCAAGGAAGAGGTGCGCGCCGGGCGCTCCATCCGTGCCGCGATCCAGACGGGGTACACGAAGGGATTCGCGACGATCGTCGACGCGAACGTGGTCACCGCGATCACCGCGATGGTGCTCTTCGCGGTCGCGACCGCGAGCGTGCGCGGCTTCGCGCTGATGCTCCTCGTCGGTACCGCGATCTCGATGCTCACGGCGGTGCTCGCGACGCGCGCGTTCCTCGCTGTGCTGGCAGGCATGAGGGTGCTCGACAGCCCGCGGGTGATGGGCGCTGCCGGTGGTGGCATCCCGCGTTGGCTGAAGGCCGACTACATCGGGCGCCGCAATACCTGGTTCGCCATCTCGGGCGCCGTCCTCCTGCTCTCGCTCGGCGCGATCGCGATCAAGGGCCTCAACCTCGGGATCGACTTCCGCGGCGGGACGCGGATCACGTTCGAGACGCCGCAGCCGGCGCCGCTCGAGACCGTGCGCGACCAGGCTGCGAAGATCGGCCAGGCGAACGCGCAGGTGCAGGGTCGCGGCGCGGCGAGCGGCCCTGCGAACGCGTCGTACCGCGAGTTCACGATCAGCACGGAGGCGCTCACCACCGCGGAGATCCGTTCGCTCCGGTCGAACCTCGGCGCCTCCGTGAACGCGGATGCGTTTGGAGCCAAGAACGTCTCGGCGAGCTTCGGACGCCAGATCGCACAGGGTGCGGTGCTCGCGATCATCGTCTCCCTGCTCCTGATCGTCCTCTACATCACGATCAGGTTCCAATGGAAGTTCGCGTTGCCGGTGCTCGTCGCGCTCGCGCACGACGTGCTGATCACGATCGGGATCTACGCCCTCCTCGGCCGGGAGGTGACGACCGCGACGGTGGCGGCGATCCTCACCGTGCTGGGCTACTCGATCTACGACACGATCATCATCTTCGACCGAATCCGCGAGAACATTCCGTTGATGAAGCGCGCGTCGTTCCGCGTGCTCGCGAACGTCTCGCTCTGGGAGACGATTCCCCGCTCGCTCGCGACGACGTTCATCACCCTGGTGCCGATCGCTTCCCTCTGGCTCTTCGGCGGCGACACCCTGAAGGACTTCGCCTTCGCGCTCCTTGTCGGGATCGGCGCCGGCGCCTATTCGTCGATCTTCATCGGTGCGCCGCTGCTCGCGATGTTCAAGGAGCGCGAGCCCGAGTATGCCCGCCGTCGAGACGACGAGGGCGCCGTCGACGTCTCGGTCGGCGGTACGCTGCTTGGGACGCCCGCGCCGGCAGTCGAGGCCGTGCCCGCGCGACCCGTGCCGGCCGCGGCGGCTCCGGCGCCGCCGGTCGTCGCGGCGGAGTCACCGGGCGATGTTGCGAAGCGCGAGCGTCGCCGCCAGAGGCGGAGCAACCGGCCGCACGGTCGCCCGCGGTAGAGCGAGGCGAGGCAAGCCTCGCCCCTACA
>Ga0183260_10001807_pt1 | contig 17797 bp, 18 predicted proteins | sample AntDrymUQ4972206_2_FD_129768 | JGI IMG/M metagenome (GOLD analysis project Ga0183260, IMG submission 129768) | Polar desert sand microbial communities from Dry Valleys, Antarctica - metaG UQ497 (22.06) (version 2) (version 2) | ecosystem: Environmental > Terrestrial > Soil > Desert | place...
CCCAGGACGATCTTCGCCGTGCCCAGCCAGGCAACCATGTCTTCACCGCTGAGCCACAACGGATACTGCACGACCACGCGCAACACGCACGGGAGGGCGAGCAGCAGGGTGAGCCGACTGCACAACCGCACCAGGGCCGGCTGGGAGTGCCAGGACGTGGGGTCGCCGGTGACGCTGCCGATCAGGAAGCCGACCATCGGCCACCGGATCAGCACCGACCCCACCAGCACGACGGCGTAGCCGGCGTTGTAGATGATCCCGGGGAGGAACGCGTCCTGCGCGTCACCGCTGCGCAGCGCGAACAGCGCGGCGATTGCGATGCCGAACAAGCTGTTCAGGACGAACTGCACGCTCTGGCGTTGGACCAGGCGAGCGACCAGCAGTGTGACCGCGAGCCCGGCACCGACGATCAGCGCCAGCTGCACGTCGCGGGCAGTCAGCCAGGTGACGGTGAAGCCGATGGTGGGTACGGCGCCCTCGACCATGCCGCGCTTGCCGCCGAGCGCGGCAGACAGCTGCCGCCGCACGAGCTGTTCGACGGTCTCCATGGTCGGCGCCACATCGCCTTGCGATGGCGTGACGCCGCTGCTCACGCGGCCAGCTCGTAGCGCGGGTTGAACAGCACCCGGCGGCCGTCCGTGCAACCGAGCCGGCCGCGGACGGTCAGCGCCCGGCCCGGCGCGATGCCGGCGATCTGACGCCGCCCGAGCCACACCAGGGTCACCGTGCCGCTGCCGTCGTACAGGTCGGCCTCCAGCGCGAGGACACCACCTCGTGGACGCAGCGTCACGCAGCTGAGTGAGCCGTGCAGGGTGACCACGTCGCGGTCGACGTGGCTGGCGATCGGCGTGCAGCCGACACGCCTGGAGTCGCGCTGGAGCTCTGCGTCATCCTGCGACCCGGCGCCGTCGGACAGGCCGTGGAACATCCGGTCGAGCAGACCGCGGCGCGGCGAACCCGTGCTCTCCATGCCAGCGAGCCTACGGGGTGGCCGGATCCTCGGCGGGAGGTACGGCCGGACCTGCTCGGGCGTCCGGCGGCAGTCGGAGCGGAATGGCCTCTCGTGGTGGCATGGCCAGCTGTCCGCGTACGACCACGACGTCGCGAAACGCCCGCTCCAGCAGGCCGTCGGGGTCGGGCTCTGCGGCCGCGCGCCCGAGGAAGGTGCCACGAAGGAACCAGCGCGGGCCTTCGACGCCGACGATGCGAGAGACCTGGACCGCGTGGCGACCATCGGGCGTCTTGACCGGCACCTGCAGCTTGAGCTCGGAACCGTGCTCGCCCACGCTCTCGCTCGCGGTGCCTCCTTGCTGGGCGGCCTCCGCAGCGATCTCGCGCCGCACCTCGTCCCACAGACCGCCCGACTTGGGCGCGGCGAACGGCCGCAGCTCCAGGGCGGCGCCCTCGGTGGCCACCAGCACCGACGACACGACCCCGGTGTTCTGGTCGGCCTGCAATCGCAGCTCGACCCCCTCGGCGGCGCCCACCAGCAGACCCCCGAGGTCCACCCGGCTGACACCGTCGTCGTCATCGATCTCGCTGGAGTCATACGGGCCCGAGCCGGTCGAGGCGACTGTGGGCAATGTGTCCGGCTCGTCCGACGTCGAGCGGGTGCGGCGGCCGAACATCAGGCGTCCTCTTCTGTCTCATCCGGGTGCGGATCGAGTGGCTGCGCGGGAGCCTGCGGTTGGGCGAAGCCCCCTGTCGAACCGTAGCCCCCGCTGCCGCGAGCGGAATCGGGGAGGCGCTCGGTCTCGACGAACCGTGCGACGTCGACCGGTTGGACGACCAGCTGGGCAACCCGGTCGCCGCGACGCAACCGGATCGGCTCGTGCGGGTCGAGGTTGATGAGGCAGACCTTGACCTCGCCGCGATAGCCCGTGTCGACCGTGCCCGGGGCGTTGACGATCGACAGCCCGACGCTTGCTGCGAGCCCGGACCGCGGGTGCACGAAGGCGGCGTGGCCGGCGGGAAGCGCGATGGCGACCCCGGTCGGGACGACCGCCCGCGCGCCCGGTTGCAGCACCACGTCGACCGTGGTGACCAGGTCGGCGCCCGCATCGTACGGATGGGCGTACGCGGGCAGCGGCGCGCCTGGGTCCAGCCGCGTGACGAGGACCTCGATCGGGTCGCTGGCGGCCGGCACGACGCGACCTTAGTGCCAGCTGCGCGGATCGATGGCGAGGCACCCGGTGGCCAGCGCACGATGTCAGCACCCTGGAGGTGAACGTCTGAGCAGAAGGGCGCGCGTGAGCGTGTGGGGACCCTGGTTGCGGGGATGCTGTGCCTGCGGCCGGCACGCTGCCGGCGACGGCAGCCCCTGTGGTGGGCTTGCGGACGCTGGCCGAACCCACGACCGATCAGGCGGAGCGGGCGGTTCGTCGCCTTCGAGCCTGCGTCGACCAACCTGGTGCCGGATGACACCAACGGCCCTTCATGGACGTGTTCGTCCGCGACCGCACGGGTCGCCCAGCCGCGTAGCCAACGTGCACTGCCGGTTCGGATAGGTTCAGTGACGTGGAGACGCTGACCGCGCCGCTGGGCTGGTGGGCGCTCGGTGCCGCGCTGGTCGGGTCGGTGTGGGTGGTGCTTGCGGTCGCCGTGCCTGGCTGGGCGGCGGCGGGCGGCGGGCTGCTTGCGGCGACGGCCGTGTTCTGCGCGCTCTCCGCGGCCGGCTCGGTGCGGGTGGGGGTACGCGACGGCGAGGTGGTCGCGGGGCGGGCGCACGTGCCAGTGGCCTGCTGCGGCGACGTGACGCCGCTCGATGCCGACGCCGCCCGTCGAGCAGGCGGACCAGATGCTAACGCGAACGCGTTCCTGCTGCTTCGCCCGTGGGTCGCGACCGCGGTGCGGGTGGACATCGCCGACGCGCACGACCCCACCCCGTACTGGCTGGTGTCGACGCGGCACCCCGAGCGGTTCGCCGCCGCGACGCGCACCGCCCGCGGGCATGAGGCACGATAGGCAGCGTGGCGCGACGTACGAAGGACCAGTTGATCGAGCAGTCCGACGAACCGATCAAGACCGCGGTAGCGGTCGGGGCGAAGCCGACCACCAAGAAGGGCGGCAAGCGGCTGTGGAAGGTCTACAGCAAGGGGTCGACGCTGCTCGCGGGCGTGATCGCACTGCGTCTCACTGAGACCACCTGGCAGCTCGCCACGCACCGCAAGGCACCCAACGACCCCGAGCACCCCGACATCAACGCGCGGGAGGCGATCACCTGGGCGCTGCTGTCCGGCGTGACTGCCGAGCTCACCAAGATCCTGATCAGCCGCAAGACCGCGCAGTACTGGGTGCGGTCGACCGGCAACCTGCCGCCGGGGATGGACCCGCTGGAGGACTGACCCGCGACCGGGTGGGGCTCAGGCGGCGCAGTCGCGGCAGATCGGCTGGCCCTTGTGCTCGCCCGTGAGCTGGCTGCGGTGGTGCACCAGGAAGCACGACGAGCAGGTGAACTCGTCGGACTGCCGGGGCAGGACCTGGACGGCCAGCTCCTCGTGCGACAAGTCGGCCCCTGGCAGCTCGAAGGCCTCCGCGGCCTCGACCTCGTCTTCGTCGACCTTGCCGGAGTTCTTGTCGTGACGGCGAGACTTCAGCTCCTCGATGCTGTCTTCGGCGCTGTCGTCGTCGGTCTTGCGGGGGGCGTCGTAGTCGGTGGCCATGGTCAGTACGGATTCCTCGCACTCGCAGCGTGATTCGGTGACGGTTGGACCCGTCTGCATGAGGCCCAGCAGATGTCGGGGCGCCGATTGTGCCGCACGACCGGCCCCGACACACGCTCGCGACGGGCGCGACCGGTGCGATCCGCGACACACCGGTCCCCTCGGCGACCTGAGGACCCATGCGCCGCTGCTTCAACGCACCCGGCGACACGGTATTCCCGGGCCGGGGCGCTGGCTCAGAATCCGCACGTCGGGAGCCGCCGCCATGGTCCTCGCCGAGGATCCCGTCGTGCGGGCGGGAGCCGACAGCCGCTTGTGCAGCAACCGCTCGGCGCCGGTATCCAAGTCGGTGACCACGTCGGTGGGACTCGACTTGTGCCCGCCACGGGCACCCGCCCGAACGGTCGGCGGGCTCGCACCCAGCCAGCGACCTCGGCCGCCGCCTCGACGGCGAGGTCGCGCAGGGCGCCGCGGTCTATCGCCACGGCGCCGCCATCCGCGGGTCGGGGCTGTCCTCGCCGCACAGCGCAGGGCGCGCGGCGTCGGGGTTGGCGCGCGGGTCGGCACAGCAGCCGGTCGGGCAGACATCCCAGCTCGGCTGCCGCCCTCCGCAGCTCGGCCGGCTCGGATGGCGGCCCGCCTCCGTGGCCGCCCGCTCCACCAGCAGCTCGCGGACCATGGCGACGAACCGCGGGTGCGTACCCGGAGTCGCCGCCCGTTCGAACCGCAACCCGAGCCGGTCCGCGGTCTCGCGCGCCTCGGTGTCGAGGTCGTACGCGACCTCCATGTGGTCGGAGACGAAGCCGATCGGCACCACGACGACGGCGGGAGCCCCGCTGGCTGCCAGGACCTCCAGGTGGTCGCTCACGTCGGGCTCCAGCCAGGGGGCTGTCGCAGGGCCCGACCGCGAGCAGTAGACGAGGTCGTGCTCGTGGGCCTGGCCGGTGCGGTCGCCGACGAGGCGGGTCACCGTGCGGGCGAGGTCGGCGTGCTGGCGGGCGTACGCGCCCCCTTCGGGACTACCCGCGTGCCGGCCGCTGGCTGCGGCCATCGCCGCGGGGACAGCGTGGGTGACGAAGACGAGCCGGGCCCCTCGGTCTCGGGCCGGCAACCGTCCGAGCGCGGCAACCGTGCCGTCGACGAAGGGCGCGACGAAGCCCGGGTGGTTGTAGTAGTGCCGCAGCTTGTCGAGCCGCGGCGCGCTCGAGCCGGCGGCGGCGACAGCGGCAAACAGGTCCTCGCGGTATTGCCGGCAGCCGGAGTACGACGCGTACGCGCTCGTCACGAAGCAAGCGGCCCTGCGCACTCCGTCGGCGGCCAGCTGCCTGAGGGTGTCGGCGAGGTACGGCGACCAGTTGCGGTTGCCCCAGTAGACACCGATGTCGACGCCGTGCACGGCCAGGTCGGCGCGGATCGCGGTCACGAGAGCGCGGTTCTGGTCGTTGATCGGGCTGCGGCCGCCGAACCGCTGGTAGTGCTCGGCGACCTGCACGAGCCGCTCGTCGGGGACGCCGCGGCCGGCGGTCACGTTGCGCAGGAACGGCAGCACGTCGGCCGGACCCTCAGGACCACCGAACGACACGACCAGCAGGGCCTCGTACGGGCTGACCGATGCGCCGTCCTCGGGAACCACGTCCCGAGCCTGACACGTACGCTGGCGTGGCCGCCCGTCGCCTGTCCGCAAAGAGTGGTCGTGCTCGCCCCGTACCGCCGGATCCTGTCCGTGCCCGGCACTGCCGCCTTCAGCGCCGCCGGGCTGCTCGCCCGACTGCCGATCTCGATGATCGGCCTCGGCATCGTGTTGCTGGTCAGCGCACGCACCGGCTCCTACGGTACTGCTGGCGCCATCGCCGCCGCCGCCATCATTGCCGAGGCCGCGGGGGGACCGGTGATCGCCCGGCTGGTGGACTCGCACGGGCAGGCTCGGGTCGCGTTGCCGGCGCTCGCCGTCTTCGCCCTGGGGGTGGCACTGCTGTGCCTGGGCGTGGAGTCGGATTGGCCGCGCGGCTGGTGGTACGTCGCGGCGGTCATCGCCGGCTTCGCCTTCCCGCCCTGGGGCTCACTGGTTCGTGCCCGGTGGGCGAGCGCGCTCGCCGAGCGGCGCGCCCTGCTGCCGACGGCGTTCGCGCTGGAGGCGGTCGTCGACGAGACCGTCTTCGTGATCGGCCCGGTGCTGGTCACCGCCCTGGTCACCGCCGTGCATCCGGTGGCCGGGCTGGTCAGCGCGGTGGTGCTCGGGGTCGTCGGAGGCCTGGTCCTGCTCGGCCAGCGGTCGACGGCCCCGGCGCCGGTCCCGCGACCACGATCCAAGGCGAGCCGCGAGCCGATGGGGTGGGTGACCCTAGGCCCGCTCGCGATCGCCTCGAGCGGGCTCGGCATGTTCTTCGGTGGGGCGGAGGTCGCCACGGTCGCGTTCGCCGAAGAGGCGGGCAACCGGGGCGACGCGGGCTGGATGCTTGCCGTCTGGGCGATGGGCAGCCTGCTGGCGGGTGTGGCGGTGGGCAACCTCAGGCCCGGTGACTCGTTGCGCCGGTTCCGCTGGGGGGCCCTGGTGCTCACCGCCACGATGGCGACCACCCCGCTCGCGAGCAGCCCCGCCGTGCTGGCCGCGCTGCTGTTCGGCTCCGGGCTGGCGATCTCGCCGACACTGATCTCGTCGGTGGCCCTGGTCGAGCAGGCGGTCCCAACCGGGCGACTCACCGAGGGCATCAGCTGGATGACGACCGGGCTCATCATCGGAGTGGCGCCGGGTGCCGCGCTGACCGGTGCCACCGTGGACGGGTACGGGGCGTCGGCGGCGTTCTGGGTGCCGGTGGGGGGTGGCGCGCTCGCGGCCGGACTCGCCTGGACTATCCGCGTGTCGTCGGCGCGGCGCATTGGATCGCCGGGGCCTGGGGATCAGACTGTCGGCGAGTCGTCCGCACGGGTACGTGCGGACTCCGGGAGGCGACGCGATGCGTGACCTCGGTCTCGACGGGCTGAGCGACGATCGGCGGTACGTCTTGCTGCGCAGCGAGACCGGTGAGCGGTTCCGCGTGCCGCTCGACGAGCAGCTCCGTGCAGCGTCCCGGGGGGACCGTGCTCGACTCGGACCAGTGGAGACCCAGATGACGAGCAGAGACCACGGCGACAGCAGCGCCGCCAGCGCCATGCGACCGCGCGACATCCAGGCCCGCATCCGCTCCGGCGAGTCACCCGAGGCGGTGGCCGCCGTCGCCCAGCTGAGCCTCGAGCGGGTGATGACCTATGCCGGGCCCGTACTCGCCGAACGCGAGCACGTGTGCGCCCAGGCGCGCCGCAGCGGGCTGCGCCGCAAGCACGCGTCCGGGCCGGGGCGGGTGTTCGGCGACGTCGTCGACGAGCACCTGCGCGGGCGCGGCCTCGACCCGGCTGCATCCGGATGGGACTCCTGGCGCCGCGACGACGGCCGCTGGGCCGTGACGGTCGCCGCGTCCCGACAGGCTGAGCCCGCCACGTTCCTGTTCGACCTGCCTGGCCGCTACGTGGTGGCCCAGGACGACGCCGCCCGACGGTTGGTCGGCGACGAACCGCCCCTGTCTGTCGAACCGGAGCCCGACGAGCCAGCCACGGCCGTCCGGGCGCTGCCCCGGGTCGTACCGACTCCCGCCGAGTCCGCCGCCGACCCACCCCCCGCCGATGCACCCGCCGCCGACGACCCACCGGCCGACGCCGCGCCGCGTACCCGCGGGCTCGACCGGCTTCGCCGGCCGCGTGCTGCCCGATCGCCCGGCGAACAGCTGGCCTTCGAGGCGACGCCCGAGCCGATGACCGAGGTCCCTCCCGCCACGCCAGCCCAGGCGCCAGCCCGGGTGCCAGCCGAGCCGCTGACCGGCGCAGTCGCCGGCCCGGTCGACGAACCGGTGGCCGCACCGCTGGCAGAGCCCGACGACATGGACGCGCTGGCGCGGGCGGTCGGAGCCGACCACTTGGCGGGTCAGGCCGCGAGCGACACAGCGACCCCGGACACAGCGACCCCCGACACAGCGACCCCCGACACGGTGGTCGCCGACGACAGCGACACCGGCCGTCAGCGTCGCCGCAAGGACCGCCGCCGCGCGTCCGTACCCAGCTGGGACGAGATCATGTTCGGTTCCCGCCCCCAACGCTGACGCCCGCCCCCGACCTCCCCGCCCTGCGGCTTTCGCAAGGTCCCCTGCGAAAGCCGCACTCCCCGGGCGCTGCAACGCGGTGGGAGTGCAACTTTCGCCCTGGCAGTACGCGGGGTGTCGCCCTCAACCGCCGGTCGCCACCGGACGGGAGGGGTCGCTCACCCACTCACTCCACGACCCCGGCCACAGCGCGGCGCTGATGCCGGCGAGCTCCAGCGCCAGCACCTGGTGGGCGGCGGTGACACCCGACCCGCAGTACGCCCCCACCCGCCGGGTGCCGTCGACACCAAGGCGCGCAAACCTCGCCCGCAGCTCGTCGGCGGGCAGGAATCGTCCGAGCGCATCGACGTTGTCGCTGGTCGGCGCGCTCACCGCGCCGGGTACGTGGCCGGCGACCCGGTCGACGGGCTCCTGCTCGCCGCGAAAGCGCGCAGCAGCGCGGGCATCGAGCAGCCGGCCGTCCCGGGCCAAAGCCGCTGCGGTCTCGACGCCGAGCACCGGCTGGTGGCCCGGCCGGCCCGCGAACCGACCCTGCGCCGGTGGCACGCCCGGTCCGGTCTCCACCTCTCCCCCGGCTGTCAGCCACTCGTCGTAACCGCCGTCGAGCAGCCGAACGTCGGCGTGGCCGCACCAGCGCAGCAGCCACCACAGCCGGGCGGCCGCGGTGCCGTCCCGCTGGTCGAGAACCACCACCGGTCGCTGGTCGTCGACACCGTGCGCAGCCATCGCCGCGGCAAAGGTTGCAGGGTCTGGCAGCGGGTGCCGGCCACGCGCACCACGCGGTCCGGCGAGCTCGCGGTCGAGGTCGACGAACAGCGACCCCGGCACGTGACCGCCCTCGTACGCGTCCCTGCCGGGAGGACCGCTCAGCGACCAGCGCACGTCGAGCAGCGTCACCGCTCGAAGCCTGCCGAGCAGCTCGGCCGGGGCGATCAGCGGGCTCGTGGTCTCGCTCACGGCCGGCTCACCCGAACGGAAGCGGTTCGGGAGACAGCGAGGCGGCTCGGGCGCGGGCCACGGTGAGCCGGCGCCGGTGGTGGCGCCGGCAGAGCACTTCGTAGCCGATGACGAGGGCAGGCTCGTCGAGGGCCGGCTCATCTGTGTCCCCGACGACGATGACCTCGCCCTCGGTGACCATCTCGCCACCGACGGTGCGTGCGTTGTGCGTGGCCCGCTCGCCGCACCAGCACAACGCCTCCACCTGCAGCACCTCCATCCGGTCCGCGAGCTCGACCAGCCGCGCCGATCCCGGGAACATCCGGGTACGGAAGTCGGTGAGAATGCCGAAGCAGAACACATCGATCTCGAGCTCGTCGGCGATCCGTGCCAGCTGCTCCACCTGGTAAGGGGTGTAGAACTGCGCCTCGTCGCACACCAGGTAGTCGATCCGCCCGCCGTGGGTCAGGTCGTCGACGACGTACGTCCAGAAGCTGAACTCGTCGGATGCCTCGATCGCGTCGATGGCCAGCCCCAGCCGGCTGGACAAGGTGGCGGCACCAGCGCGGTCCTGGCTGGTGAAGATGCGTCCGACCCGGCCACGCGTCCCGTGGTTGTGGTCCATCTGCAGAGCCAGGGTCGACTTGCCACAATCCATCGTCCCGGTGAAGAACACGAGGTCGGCCACGGGACCGCATCCTGCCCCACCCCTTGTCTGCCTCCCAGGCCGACCGATCCTGTGCCCGCGCGAGGAACGCCACCCAACCGGCACGACAGCTGTCCCCCGGCCCGGGGAGGGCCCAGGTCCGCGGTCAGACGACGTCGACCAGGAGCGGCACGTACATCTCCGCGGCCGTGAGCGACCCGTGGAAGCCGCGCATCCGCATCTCGACGGGGAACTGGCGCGAAGCGACGACGGCGAACGTTCCGCGGGCAGCGATGAGCACGTCACCGATCCGCGGCCGCACGCCGTCGTCGACCCGGCCGAACCAGCCGTCGGCCTCCGCCTGGTCGCGCGTCGCCACCCAGGCTCGGTCACCGCAACGCTCACGCCACCGCGCGGCGACCTGCTCGGTGGCCCCCGCGGCGGCCCACAGCTGCCGAAATCTGGCCTCGCCGCCCAGCAGCACCACGTCGTCGAGCAGGCCGGGCTCGGTGTCGGCGTCGATCCGGTCGCCGTCAGGGACGTCGACCATGCCGTGGTCCCCGGTGACCACGAGCGCGGTGCCGCTGGGCAGTGCCTTGCGCAGTGCGAGCACGTCATCATCGATGGCAGCCAGCACGTCGCGCCACCGCATCGAGCGGCAGCCGTGCTCGTGGCCGGCGTGGTCGAGCTGCGACTCGTACGTGTACGTCACGGCCGGACGTCCGGCCCAGGCGGCCGACCCCACGGTCTCGGCGACCGCCTCGACACGCTCGGTCGGCGTCTCCGCGCCGACGTACGTGGCGCCACGCTGGCTCACCCGGGTGAGCCCGCTGCCGAGGAACGCGCCCCGGCTGACGACGGTCGCCTCCACCCCCGCGGCGACCAGCCGCTCGAAGACCGTGGGGTGCGGCTGCCAGCGGTCAGGATCGACATCGTCGTGCCAGGTGAGCGCGTTCAACAGCCGCAACGTGCCCGGGATCCGGCTGGTGTAGCCCGTCACGCCGTGCACGCCCGGCGCCAGGCCGGAGCCGAGACCGGCGATGCTCGTCGCCGTGGTTGACGGCACGCCGACCGTGAGGGGCCGGTGCTGGGCGAGCAGCGAGCAGAGGTACGGCGCGTCGTTGGCGTGCTCGCCCAGCAACCGGTGCCCGAGCCCGTCAACCAGCAGCACCACCCAGCGATCGGCATCGGGCAGCCCGAGCGGGTCGACTGCGCCGGCAAGCCCGACCCGCGCGGCCACGGCAGGGAGCAGGTCGCTGAGCGAGCACTTGTCGTAGCGGGGAAGAACGAGTGTGCCGTCGTCGGTCGTCATGTCCGGGCGGTTGCCCGGGCCGTGGCCTGCGACAGCGTTCGCGCGAACCCGAGCAGCCGCTCCACGGCGTCGCCCCCGTCGGCCGTCGCGCTGACCCGCAGCGAGAAGTCGTCGGCGGTGAGCGAGCCGGTGTAGCCGTGGTCTGCCTCGCAGTCCGGGTCCGCGCAGGAGGCGGGCTCGAGGTCGACGTGCCGGACCGCACCCCACGAGACCGTCAGCACCGCCTCGCTGGGCGCGGTCAGATGCCCCCGCTGGCCGTGACCGCGACGCCCGGGTCGTACGTCGCCAGCCTGCGGCTGGGCGACCAACCGGTTGACCAGCACAGAGGTGACGGCGTCCAGCCCCACCGCCTCGGTGGTGGTCGCGGTGTAGGGCGTGGGCAGCAGGTCGTCGGCCGGGTGCTCGTCGGTGTGCCCGACCAGCAGCCGGGTGGCTGTCAGCACGACGACGGTCACGTGTCGGCGGATCTCGTCGCGATCGAATGTGGGCTCGTGGTGTACGAGGAAGTCAAGGACCGACTCGTCGGCCAACGCGGACGCGACCCCGTCGGTGACCGCCTCCGGGTGGTATCCCGCCGCCTCGATCCCGGCGAGCAGGTCGGGCGTCAGGTCGGACATGCGGGTCAGTCTGGCACGCACTCCCTGGCCACCGCCCGAGCCGACGCGCCCCCGGTCCGCAATTGCGTGGGACCGTGTGTTCGCGGTCCGTCAGGACACCCCGAACCCCGCAATCGCGTGGCCGGGAGTGGCGGCTGGGAACGATCAGCCGAGCGCGACGATGTCGACGAGACCGGAGGCGGCACGAGCCAGTCGCCTGTCAGTGGTGACGAGGCACGCGGCCAGCTGCTCGGCGAGCGCGACGTAGCAGGCGTCGTACGTGGTGCAGCGGTGCCGCAGCTCCCAGATCCTGGTTCGCAACGAGGCGTGCCCGTGCCGCACCACAGCGAGGTCCCCGAGCTCTGCTACGGCTCGATCGGCGACGTCCGAACCGATCCAGCCTCGTCCCACCCACCTGCGCACGACCGCGAGCACCTCGGGTTCGAGCAGCTGCGGGGCGTGGACCTCGACCGTGGTGTCGATCGCTCGCGTCACCGCAGCCGCCCGCTCGGTGGTGAGCAGCAGGTCGACCGCCGCGGATGCGTCCAGGACGATCACGTGCGGTCGGCGTCGGCACGCTCCAACGCCAGGGCTTCGGCCGCGGTCTCGGGTACGTCGATCAGCGGTCGGTTCGAGAGGCGGTCCAGCATCTCGCGCATCGTCGGTCGCCGGGCGAGCTCGACCAGGTCGGCCCGTACGAGCTCGGACAGGGAGACCCGCTGCTCGACCGCGCGGACGGTGAGGCGGTGATGGACGTCGTCGGGCACGTCTCGCACCTGGATCGTCTTCGCCATCGGCAGAGCATGGATGCACCGTGGGTGCAGCACAAGCATAGTGGGTGTCTCTTTCGTCCCTTGTGCGCGGCCGAGATTCAGCTCGGCAGGGTGTCGCCCGGCATTCGGGCGAGCCGGCGAGTCAGCACGTCGCTTCGGGTGGTGCCCGTGGGGGCGACCCGGGCCTCGCAGTCGAGCACGGCCGCGCCGTCGACGCCGACCAGGACAAGGCCGAGGTCGACCCACGCCAGCTGGGGCAGGTCGTGCTTGAGCCTGGCGACGCGCTGAACCAGGTCCTCGACCAGCCCGAGGTCGGCCCGCGCCCCACCGCGGTAGCCGGTCAGCAGCGGCGCCGAAGCAATCTCGCGGACCATCGACGCGGCGTCGGCGTCGGTCATCGGCGGGATCCGCCAGGACCGGTCGTCGAGCAGCTGGCTGGGCACCCCCGACAGACCGAACGACACCAGCGGCCCGAACAGCGGGTCCTCGAGACCCTCGATCGTGATCGGCACCCCGCCGGGGGCCTGCTCCTGCACCACGAACCGGCCATCGCGAGGGTCGTCGAGGCCCGCCGTGAGGCTCTCCCAGGCGTGCCGCATCTGCGCCTCGGCACCGATGTTGCGCCACACGTAAGCCATGTCGGGTCGGATCCGCAGGTGCTCGGCGTGCGCCTTGAGGACGACCTCCCTGCCGATCCGGGCGCCCGCCTCGACGGCGTCCTCGACCGAGTCGACGCCGATCTGTCCCCACAGCTCGATGCCGTACGCCGCCAGCACCTGGCGTACCTGCTCCTGATCGAGGTCGATGCCCCCCGGCGTCTGCAGCAATGCACCTTCGACGACGCGGCGGGCGTCGGCCGGCCGCACCTCGGGGAACGCCCGCACGTCCCCGGCCGGGCGGGCGAGCCATTGTGCGTACGTCACCACCCGCGCAAGAGCGTGGGCGGCGGCCTCCGGGGCGGGGTACGACGGCACCGAGCCGCGACCCGGCGCCCCCTCGACGTCGCAGACCCGCAACTGCTGGGGCACCCCCTCGCGGCCGAGGAAGGTCGACAAGATCGGCTTGTCCGACTGCTCGCCGACGGTGGCGAGAACGGTGGCAACCTCCTCACCGGTCGCCTCCAGCGGGGAAACGTACACGGCCACCACAGCGTCCACACCGGGGTCGTCGATCGCCTGGTCGAGGGCGTGTTCGAAGTCCTCGGCGGTGGCGTTGGGGCCGAGAGTCACCGGTTCGCGCACGTCGAGGCCCACAGCAGTCGCGGCGTCGGCGGCGAGCAGACCCAGAGCGTCGGAGTTGCCGACCACGGCGACCCGCCGGCCACGCGGCAGCGGCTGGCAGGCGAGCAGCTGCGCCACGTCGAACATCTCGTCCAGGGACTCGACCTGGATCACTCCCGCCTGGCGGAACATCGCATCGACCGCGGCCTGCGGTGCGCTGCTGCGCCGGACGACCTGACCGACGGGGACGCCTTGGGTGGTGCGGCCGGACTTGACGGCCACGATCGGCTTGCGGCGAGCGACCCGCCGGGCGATCCGCGAGAACTTGCGCGGGTTCCCGATCGACTCGAGATAGAGCAGCACCACGTCGGTGGCGTCATCCTCCTCCCAGTATTGCAGCAGGTCGTTGCCCGACACATCCGCACGGTTGCCGGCCGAGACGAACGTGGACAGGCCGAGGCCGCGCCGGCTCACGCTCTGCAGGATCGCGACGCCGAGCGCGCCGGACTGGCAGAAGAACCCGACCCTCCCCCGGGCCGGCATCAGCGGCGACAAGGACGCGTTGATCCGCACCGTCGGCGCGGTGTTGATGACGCCCAGACAGTTCGGCCCCACCAACCGCAGGCCATAGCTGCGGGCGAGGGCGAGCAGCCTCCGCTGCCGCTCGCGGCCGTCGGCGCCGGTCTCGGCGAATCCCGACGAGATCACCACGAGGCCATGGACGCCCTTGGCCGCACAGTCGAGCACGACATCGGCCACGGCATCGGCGGGGACGGCCACCACCGCAAGGTCGACGTTGCCCGGCACCTCTCGCACCGAGGCGTACGCCGGCAGGCCGGACACCGCATCGGTCTGCGAGTTGACCGCGTGGACGGTGCCCGTGAACTCGCCGAGCACGAGGTTGCGCACCAGCGTCTGCCCGATCGTGTCCTGGCGCCGGCTGGCGCCGATCACGGCGACGCTGCCCACGTCGAAGAACCGGCGCATGGACGCCGCCTCCGCCCGGTGCTCTCGCGCCTGCAGGACACCGACCGACTTGTCGGTGGGGTCGATGGAGAACTCCAGCCGCAAAACCCCGTCGGACACCGTGCCGGCCACCCGGTAGCCCTGCTCACGGAAGACCTGGATCATCGGCCTGTTGTCAGGAAGCACGTCCGCAACGAACCTGGAGTACCCCCGCTCGCGGGCCGCTTCGGCGAGGTGCTCTAGCAGGAGCTGCCCGATGCCCCTGCCCTGGTGGGCGTCCTCGACGAGAAACGCCACCTCGGCCTCGTCGTCGTCGACGCGGTCGAAGCGCCCCACGCCCATGATCGCGGCCCCGCTGGTCACGACCAGCGCGACGCGCTGGCGGTGGTCCACCCGGGTGAACCGCTCGACGTCGCGGTCGGACAGGGTCGGGTACGGGGCAAAGAAGCGGTAGTACTTCGACTCTGACGAGACCCGGGAATAGAACGCCACGTACTGCTGGACATCGTCGGGTCGGATCGGTCGCAGCTGGGCCGCCCGGCCGTCCCGGAGCACGACGTCGGCCTCCCACAGCGCGGGATAGTCGCCCGCCGTCCGTCCCGCATCGGTTGGCACCCGACGAATCTAGCGACTGCCGCGGAGTCAGACCGACACCGATCGTGCGGCCCGCTGGCTGCCACGAGACCCTGCCCTGGTTGTCGGCAACGGGCCGCCCGGGACAGACTCGCCGGCGTGAACGAGACCAGCGTCACCACGTCGGAGTCGACCCGCGCCTTCCGCACCGCTCGCGACCTGCTGCTCGCCCACCGCGAGGACCTCGACACCGCCTGCTCAGAGTTCTCGCCACCAGTGCTGGACACGTTCAACTGGGCCGCCGACTGGTTCGACGCGCTGGCCACCGAGCAGCCGACCGTGACGGCCCTGCACCTGGTGACCGCGGGCGGTCCCGAGGGACTGACCGATACCAAGCTCACGTACGCCGAGCTCAGCGAGCGTTCGCATCAGGTAGCCGGCTGGCTGTGGGAGCAGGGGGTCCGTTCGGGCGACCGGGTGCTGCTCGTGCTCGGCAACGTGGTGGCCTTGTGGGAGCTGATGCTGGCCTGCATCCGGCTGGGTGCGGTGCTGATCCCCGCGACCACGCTGCTGTCGCGCGCCGACCTGGCCGATCGGGTGGAGCGCGGCCAGGCCCGGGTGGTGGTGGCGGCGACGGTGGACACCCCGACGTTCGGCACCGTGGCCGACGAGTGCCTCAAGGTTGCCGTCGACCTCTCCGACGGGCACGGCGAGGCCGAGGGGTGGCTGCCGTACGCGCTGACCTACGAGCACGCCACGCTGGCCGAGGTGGCCGGGGAGTCCGCGCCCGTGACCCGGGCGGACGACCCGCTGCTCCTGTACTTCACCTCGGGCACGACCGCACAACCCAAGCTCGTCGCGCACACCCACGCGTCGTACCCGGTGGGGCACCTGTCGACGATGTACTGGATCGGACTGCAGCCTGGCGACGTCCATCTCAACATCTCGTCGTCCGGGTGGGCCAAGCACGCCTGGTCCTGCTTCTTCGCGCCGTTCAACGCGGGTGCGACGGCACTCGTGCTCGGCCTCCCGCGCTTCGACGCCCAGTCGTTGCTGACGGTGCTGGCCACCCGTGGGGTCACGACGTTCTGCGCCCCGCCGACGGTGTGGCGGATGCTCGTGCAACAAGACCTCACCGCCTGGAACCCGCCCGTACGCGAGCTGCTAGCGGCCGGCGAACCGCTCAACGCCGAGGTGATCGAGCAGGTGCGCGCAGCCTGGGGCAGCACCGTGCGCGACGGCTTCGGCCAGACCGAGACCACCGCCCAGGTGGGCAACGCTCCCGGTCAGCCGGTCAAGGCGGGCTCCATGGGCCGGCCGCTGCCGGGCTACTCGATCGTGCTCGTCGACCCCGTGACCGGCGAGATCGGCGACGACGGCGAGATCTGCGTGGAGATGTCACCGCGACCGGTGGGTGTCATGACCGGCTATGCAGGTGACACCGACCTGAGCAGTGAGGCGATGCGCGGGGGCGTCTACCACACCGGCGACGTGGCAAGCCGCGACCGGGACGGCTACCTCACGTACGTCGGGCGATCCGACGACGTGTTCAAGGCCAGCGACTACCGGATCAGCCCGTTCGAGCTCGAGTCGGTGCTGGTGGAGCACCCGGCGGTCGCCGAGGCGGCGGTGGTCCCGTCCCCCGACCCGGTCCGCGCGGCGGTGCCCAAGGCGTTCGTCACCCTCGCGTCCGGCCACGAGCCGACCCGCGAGACGGCACTCGACATCATGCGGCACACCCGCGAGAACCTGGCGGCTTACAAGCGGATCCGGCTGCTGGAGTTCGTCGGTGGTGACGGGCTGCCCAAGACGATCTCCGGCAAGATCCGCCGGGTCGAGCTGCGCGATGCGCAGACGCAGCGAGGCCCCGGTGGCGCCGGAGAGTGGGCCGACGAGGACCTGCTCGGCTGACCGGCGCCGCAGCACGTGCGGCCCGGGTCGGTGCTGGCGTGGGAGTGGGAGATGTGGGTGCGGTCACTCACCCACTGCACCGTCGGTGAGCTCGCGCACGACGTCCAGGTGCCCGACGTGGCGGGCATACTCCTGCAGCACGTGGAAGCAGATCCGCTCCAGCGTCGGCGGGGCGTCGGTGAACCGCCCACCCACCCGCGCCCGGTCCGCCAGCCTCGCTTGCCGGATGATCCGCGTGGTCCGGTCGCCTACCGCGCGCAGCTGCGCGGCCAGGGCCGGCAGGGTTTGCGACGCGTCCACCTCCCAACGACCGTCCGGGCCGTTGTCGCCCCAGGGGTCGTCGACGACCTCGCCGAGAAACCCCCACACCAGCCAACGACGCTCCATGTGGACGAGGTGGGAGACCAGCTCGAGCGGCGTCCACCCCGACGGCAACGTGCTGGTCCGCAGGGACGCGACGGGCAGAACGGTGAGCCTGTCCACGACGGTCTGGCGGAAGTAGTCGAGGTAGACGCAGAACAGCTCCGCCGGATCGGTACGCCCGTCCTGCGGTTCAGGGAAGTCAGCCATCCGCCCAGTCTTCCGGCAACGCTGGGCTGGCGACCTACGGCCCGCGTGCCGCGGCGCTCCCGTCGGAGGCGGCGGCGACAATGTCCGGCATGGCCCGCCGCACCTGCTCCGCCGCACCCGAACACTTCGAGGAGCACGTCGTCGACATCGACGTGGGCGAGGAGATGCGCACCAGCTTCCTCGAGTACGCCTACTCGGTCATCCACTCGCGGGCACTTCCCGACGCGCGCGATGGGCTGAAGCCGGTGCAACGTCGGATCCTGTACACGATGGCCGACCTCGGGCTGCGGCCGGACCGGGGCCACGTCAAGTGCGCCCGGGTCGTCGGCGAGGCGATGGGCCGGTTGCACCCGCACGGCGACGGCGCCATCTACGACGCGCTCGTCCGCCAGGCGCAGGCGTTCACCATGCGGCTGCCCCTGGTCGACGGCCACGGCAACTTCGGCAGTCTCGACGCCGGCCCGGCGGCCATGCGCTACACCGAGTGCCGGATGGCCCCGCC
>Ga0183260_10001808_pt1 | contig 17797 bp, 17 predicted proteins | sample AntDrymUQ4972206_2_FD_129768 | JGI IMG/M metagenome (GOLD analysis project Ga0183260, IMG submission 129768) | Polar desert sand microbial communities from Dry Valleys, Antarctica - metaG UQ497 (22.06) (version 2) (version 2) | ecosystem: Environmental > Terrestrial > Soil > Desert | place...
CGGCGCCATCGATGACAAGCGGAGCGCCAACCCGGCAGACGTCAAAACCGCGTCCAACTACGTCACTAGCGCACTGTCGGAAGTGAAGTCGGGCAAGCCTGTATCGAAAGCCGTCAACAACGCCTACGGCTGCTCGATCAAGTACAGCTGATCCGCGGCGCTAACCCTGCACGTAAACCCAGTTCAGTAGCGCGTCGAGCGCCGGCTGCGCCGCGCCAGCATTCGGATGATTGATCAGCGCCACAATGACGTAGCGGCGTCCACTTGCTGCGAGTACATAGCCCGCAATAGCGCGCGAATCGGCGAGTAAACCTGTCTTGATGTGCGCGGAGCCGGCTGCGCCAGTCCGGCGCCGCATGGTGCCGTCGATACCGACAATCGGTAACGAGGAGACGAACTCAGGCATCAGCGGGGTTGCAAAGGCGCCTTGCAACAGGCGCGCAAGCCCGCCTGCAGTGAGACGCTCGACGCGCGACAATCCGGCGCCGTTTTCAAGCACGAATTCGCGCCGATCCAATCCTCTTGTAACCAGCCAGTCAGCGACAGCACGCTGCGCGCGCTCGGCGTTTGCCGAGCGGCGGCTCGCTTCCGCGCCAAGGGTCAGAAACAGCTGACGCGCCATCACATTGTTGCTGTACTTATTAATGTCGCGAATCACTTCAGCCAGCGGTTTCGACTCGTGTTGCGCGAGTCGTCTCGCTTCCGAGGGCACAACGCCCTCTTGCACACTGCCGCGCCAAACGCCCCCGCTCGATTCCCATAGACCGCGAAAAATGCCCTCTGCATATTGAGTCGCGCCTAACGCGCTCACATGCCACACCTTGTCGCCACATGACAGTGGGAAACTGCCTCTAAAGACAGGGCGGCGGAGATCGGTGAAGTCGCCACCCAGTCGGGCGCGCCAATCGCTACACGCACCGTCGGACCCGCGCACTGTGCTGGGAACCACCATTCCGGCAAGAGCGGGGATTGCGTACAACCGCGCCTGTTTGGCATCGTGGTCAGGGACGAAGTAAAAGCTTACGGCCTTGTAGTTAAGCAGCAGCGCGTCAGGACCTGCGTTGTACGGGCGCAGCGCTTCGCCGTCGAACGAACCCGGGTCATGCGGCGCGGGGTCAAAGGAAGTGCGATCAAGCATCAGGTTGCCGCGAATCTCGCGCAGACCGATGCCACGCAGTCGCTGGACCAGCAGCCACAAGTCTTCGATGACCAGTTGCGGGTCTCCGGTGCCGCGCAGCCAAAGATCACCTTCGAGCACACCATTGCGCAGCGGAGCGGAGCTCAGCACGTCGGTCCGCCACTGATACTGCGGGCCAAGAAGCTCGAGGCCGGCCAGCGTCGTCACCAATTTCATCGTCGACGCCGGATTCATCAGCTGACTGTCGTTAATTGCGAGCGACAACCCCGCTGCTGACAGTGGTATCACCGAAATGCCAATCGCAGACTGCGGAACGTTGGCGGCCTTTAAACCGACGGCCGCAGCCTCCGGCAGAACTGCATGGCTCTGAGAGGGTTGAGCTCTGAGTATGCCCATGCACGTCGTCGCCAATAGCAACGCGAGCAGGCAATGAAAAATTCTTGCGGGGATGGCAATTCTCATGGGGTCGATGCGGCACCGCGCCGGCGTTGCAGACAGCTTAGCGTCGACGCAACGTTTCAGCGCGAAAAAACGGCGCCGAAGCGCCGTTGGTTGTTGAGTCTGAAGAAGCTAGTTTGATAGCTGCAAGAGCCCGAGGCCGACTCTGCGATACGAGCCAATGCCGCGCAACAACGGCCGCTTCAACAGATCTGCATCGGTCACCTGAAGCACGCCCTCGATCGAGGCATACGGCAACTTGATCTTGCGCTCGCCGTAGGGGAATTGAAGTTCCTTAATGGCGACATTAAAAAAATCCGGTTTGAACCCCAACTTCGGTCCTGCCACCTTAATCCACGCCTCTACTTCCTGCGGGGTCCGAAAGGGTTCGACTTCCTTTTCGCCAGCAACGAGTTTTTCGTGTCCCACGCATGCCTCGAGCGTGAACCGGTACGGCAAGCCTTCACACAATTGCACGACCAGCCGCTTTGGAGCCAACGCACTGACGGCTTCCACTGGCGGTTCGAGCCACGGATCGCCTGAGTACACCCAATATCGGCCCTCGCTGCTCGTATCAGCGCGAAACACGAAGCTGACACCGGCCTTCTTGCCAAAGGTTCGCGACAGACACTGATGGGCAGACAGCGGATCGCTGTGTTTCTTGTCGAACGTCACCGCGGTCTCGAAAAGCTCGACCGTCGGCACGTCCATCTTCGTATAGCTCATCACGGTGTTAACAAAGGCACGAAGCGACTTTGGCCCTTTGCCCTTCGGGGCGGTTGCCCCAAGCCAATGTTGCGGAAGCCTTAGCGGAATGTCGATCGCCACTGTATTACCCCATTACGGTCATCGAACTAATTTCGGCGCCCTGCGCCCGCAACTGAGTACCGCGTTTGCACGAGACCCGATCGCTTGGTTTCTCACGAATCGGGTGCCGAGTTGAACTGTTTCATGCCAAATGTTAGTGGTCACTTCTGCGCGACGAGCGAGCGGCTATGGCTAACCAACGGGCGATTCGAGCAATCTGCGGGCAGCGGCTTGTGCAACCGCGCGTTAGCCCCATATAATTGGCACTCGTACACGGAGAGTGCTACTAACTAGCGCCTTTGTGGCAGCCAACTTTTATTCCTCGACTTCTCGAGAGAAGCTAACAACCTGGAGACTTCATGAAGATTCGTCCTTTGCACGATCGAGTCATCGTCAAACGCTTGGACAACGAGCGTAAGACGGCCTCGGGAATTGTGATCCCCGATAACGCGGCAGAAAAGCCGGATCAGGGTGAGATCGTCGCCGTCGGCCCTGGTAAGCGCGACGACAACGGCAAGGTCATCACGCTCGACGTCAAAGTCGGCGACCGCGTGCTTTTCGGCAAATATTCCGGCCAGACCGTCAAGGTCGAAGGCGAAGAGTTGCTCGTCATGCGCGAAGAAGACCTTATGGGCGTCGTAGCTTAATTAGAACGCCAGCCGCTTCGCGGCCGGCAACACAAGATTATTCTGGAGATTCGTACATGGCTTCTAAACAAGTATTTTTCGGCGATGACGCGCGTCATCGCATGGTGCGAGGTGTCAACATCCTCGCCAACGCAGTCAAGGTAACGCTCGGCCCGAAAGGCCGCAACGTTGTTCTCGAGCGCAGCTTCGGCGCGCCGACCGTCACCAAGGACGGTGTATCCGTTGCGAAAGAAATCGAACTGAAAGACAAGTTCGAAAACATGGGCGCGCAGATGGTCAAGGAAGTAGCGTCCAAGACATCCGACAACGCCGGCGACGGAACAACGACCGCCACGGTTCTGGCGCAGTCGATCATTTCCGAGGGCATGAAGTACGTTGCCGCCGGAATGAACCCGATGGATCTGAAGCGCGGCATCGACAAGGCCGTGGTCGCCGCAATCGAAGAGCTGAAGAAGCTTTCGAAGCCGACGACCACCAGCAAAGAGATCGCCCAAGTCGGCGCGATTTCCGCAAACGCCGATGAAGAAATCGGCAAGATCATCGCCGATGCGATGGACAAGGTCGGCAAGGAAGGCGTCATTACCGTCGAGGACGGCAAGTCGTTGAACAACGAGCTGGAAGTCGTCGAAGGCATGCAGTTCGACCGTGGCTATCTGTCGCCTTACTTCATCAACCAGCCTGACAAGCAAAACGCTGTTCTCGAGAACCCCTACGTGCTGTTGCACGACAAGAAGATCAGCAACATTCGCGAGCTGCTGCCGATTCTTGAGCAAGTCGCGAAGGCGGGCCGTCCGCTGCTGATCGTCGCCGAGGAAGTCGAAGGCGAAGCACTTGCAACGCTGGTTGTAAACAGCATTCGCGGCATTCTGAAGACAGTTGCTGTAAAAGCCCCTGGCTTCGGTGATCGTCGCAAGGCCATGCTCGAAGACATCGCCATCTTGACCGGCGGCACCGTGATTGCCGAGGAAGTCGGCCTGACGCTCGAGAAAGCCACGCTCAACGATCTTGGCCAGGCCAAGCGTGTGGAAGTTGCGAAAGAAAACACGACGCTTATCGATGGCGCCGGCGAAGGTAAGACTATCGAAGGTCGCGTCAAAGCCATCCGCGCGCAAATCGAAGAAGCCACCAGCGACTACGACAAGGAAAAACTGCAGGAGCGCGTTGCGAAACTCGCCGGCGGCGTTGCGCTGATCAAGGTTGGCGCTGCGACCGAAGTCGAGATGAAAGAAAAGAAAGCCCGCGTCGAAGACGCGCTGCACGCGACTCGCGCCGCAGTTGAAGAAGGCGTCGTTGCCGGCGGTGGTGTTGCGTTGATTCGCGTCAAGCAAGCTGTGGCCAAGATCAAGGGCGACAACCCTGATCAGGATGCCGGCATCAAGATCGTTTTGCGTGCGATGGAAGAGCCGTTGCGCCAGATCGTCGAGAACTCGGGCGAAGAGCCAAGCGTCGTCGTGAACAAGGTCGCAGCGGGCCAGGGCAATTTTGGCTTCAATGCGCAGACCCACGAGTACGGTGACCTGGTTGCGATGGGTGTGCTTGACCCAACCAAAGTCACTCGCATGGCGTTGCAAAACGCCGCTTCGATTGCAGGCCTGATGCTGACCACGGATGCAATGGTGGCAGAGCTGGTCGAAGAGAAGCAGGGCGGTGGCGGTGGTGGAATGCCCGGCGGCATGGGTGGCATGGGTGGCATGGGTGGCATGGACATGTAAGAGCAGTCCCCGCTGCAAAAACAAAGCCCGCTTCGGCGGGCTTTTTTTTCGCCACCAGATTGCCGGCTCGACCGCACTAGGCTACAAACGCAGAACAAGAAGAGGAAGGGGTCATGTTATGCACGAAGTGCCAGCCAATCCGGCCGCGCTCCCCGGTGAGGCATCGGTTACAACCGATTATCCGGTGCGCTTTCTGGGCAGCGGCAGCGAATATTTCCGCATCTGGATCGTCAATCTGTTGTTGACGATCTTGACGCTCGGCATCTACTCAGCGTGGGCGAAGGTACGGCGGCTAAAGTACATGTACCGCAATACCCAGATCGATGGCACATCCTTCAACTACCACGGTTCGCCGATTGCGATCCTCAAAGGACGATTGATCGCGCTGGTCCTGCTTATTGCTTACAACTACAGCTTTCAGCTGTCGCTGACGGCGGGGCTTGTGACGATCGCAGTCCTCGCAATTATTTTCCCGTGGCTGATTCGCCAGTCGCTGCGCTTCCGTCTCCGCTATTCGAGCTATCGCGGAATCCGCTTTCGTTTCGCCGGAACCGTGGGCGAGTTGTATTGGATTGCGGCGCCGCTGTTGATCGCGATTCTGCCGGGCGTGATCGGGATGGCGTTCGTCCGTGAAATCGGCGAGCCGCCGATCTGGTCCCTGTATGCAATGGGTGGAATCCTGACTCTTTACTTCGCGCTGCTGCCGTATCTGCACTATCGCTTTAAGCGGTATCAGCACGGCAACAGCTTTTTCGGATCGACTCCGGTCAGTTTCACCGCCACGGCGGGTGACTTCTATGCGGTTTATGGAATCGTATTGTTGATTGCAATGGCGATAGCCGTCATTGTGGGCGCGGTTGGGTTTGCAGCCGGATACAGCCTCTGGGGCAATGGGGGCGGGGCGGTGTATGGCGTTTTCATGGTTGCGTTGCTCCTGTTCTATGGGTTGTCTTTAATCGTGTTCGCTGCTTTCGTTGTGCTTCTACAGAACAGGATTTGGAACAACACCGCGCTCGGAGAAGTGAAATTTCGCAGCCTGGCGCGCACTGGCCCAATGACCCGCATTTACTTCGTCAACATTATTCTGTTGATTCTTACTCTGGGCTTGTTCACCCCGTTTGCGGTAATTCGGACCTATCGTTATCGATTGGAATCGGTAACGGCCGTCGCTGCAGCTGGAATGGATCATTTCCTCAGCGATGTGTCCGCTGAGGAGGTCGACGCCGCTGGCGAGGGCGCGGCCGATCTGTTTGACCTCGATATCGGCCTGTGAACTCTGTCGATGCACGCTACTTTGACGGTCGCAGCTCGCGTCCCGTGCCAGTGCGAATTACTGTCGTGGGCAATCATGCTGAAATCCGCGGTGACGGTGTCGAGCTACGCGCTCCGATAGCAACATTGCGGATATCCGAGCCGCTGAAGCATGCCCCACGACTCCTCACGCTGGGCGACGCCTCGTATTGCGAGGTCGACGACAACGCTGCGTTTACCTGGCTTCTCAGTGAGTCGGGGCATCGCGACTCCTTCGTTGTTGCCTGGCAAAACCAGTGGCGCGGTGTACTCCTCGCGATATTTGCGCTGATCGCAGTTCTGTTTGCCGGATACCGCTGGGTGCTTCCGGTGGCCGCGGAGCTGATGGCCGATCAGGTGCCGCTGCAGTGGGAAGAGCGGCTTGGGCGCGAAGCCACCGCGTTTCTGGAGAAGCGCATTTTCTCGACCACGCAAATTTCAAGCGAGCGACGCGATGCGTTGGTGAATCGCTTCGCCGCGATCGCGCCGCCCGATGGCCGTGATTACGAGATCCGCTTCCGGAACTCGAAGATAGGACCGAACGCCATCGCGCTGCCAGGCGGCGCAATCTACGTTACCGATGCGCTGGTCGCACTGGCACCTGATGACGATGCCATTGTTGGGGTGCTTGCTCATGAGCTTGGGCATATCGAGCACCGTCATTTAATGCGCCGGCTGTTTGCCAACGCCGCCGTTGGTGCTGCTACAGCGGTGCTGATCGGTGATGTCAGCACGGTACTGGCCGCGTTGCCGGCGATTCTGATCGAGCTTGATTACTCTCGCGCGATGGAACGAGAAGCTGACGCCTACGCAGTCGACTTGCTGCGCGCCAACGGTATCTCGACCTCCTCGCTGGCGACGCTCTTCGAAAGAATGAAAGACGCGCATGAGGAACGCTCACCCAGCAGCGGCTGGCCGGATTATCTAGCGACTCATCCGCCGACTCAGGAACGCATCGACGCGTTTCGACAATCGCGCAACCAATAGGGAGTCGAATGAAATTTTGCCAGATGCTAGAAGCGCGCTCGAGCTCCGCGAACACTTTGTTATGCGTCGGGCTCGATCCTGATCCGGTCCGATTCCCCGAACCTTTGCGCGGCGTTGACGATTCGATTTTCAAATTTTGCAGTGCCATTGTTGATGCGACTGCCGACTTTGTATGTGCATTCAAGCCGCAGATTGCGTACTTCGCATCCGCGGCTGCCGAAGACGCGTTGCAGCGTCTGGTGTCCTACATCCGCACCACGCATCCAACAGTTCCTATAATTCTTGATGCCAAGCGCGGCGATATGGCGTCTACTGCACAGCATTACGCGCGCGAAGTGTTCGAGCGGTATGGCGCGCACGCTGTAACACTGTCGCCGTATCTCGGCCACGATTCCGTGCAGCCCTATCTGGAGTACAACGACCGCGGCGTGTTTCTTCTGTGCCGCACCAGTAATCCAGGCGGCGATGACCTGCAGATGCTTAACGTCGACGGTGAGCCCCTGTACGAGCGTGTGGCGCGGCTCGCAACCACCTGGAATTCAGGTCGCCAGATCGGCCTAGTGGTCGGTGCCACGTACCCGAATGAGCTCGCGCGGGTGCGCGCCATTGTCGGGGACATGCCGTTGCTGGTGCCGGGGATCGGGGCCCAGGGAGGAGACGTCGCAGCCAGCGTGAAAGCTGGCCAGACATCGGGCGGCGCGGGGATTGTGGTCAGCTCATCGCGCGCGATCATCTACGCGGGGCAACAGGAACAATTTGCCACGAACGCACGCGCCGCCGCGCAGAGCGCGCGCGACGAGATCAATCGCTACCGCGTCGCAATGGTTTGATTCAACTGCATCGAATCAGCGCGAGTCGCCTGCCGCGCCGCTCTGCGCTTCACCGTCGTCCTTGACTTTCTCAGGCAACAGCGACGCAAGGACTTTGTCGATGCGATGTTTGTCCATATCGACGATCTCAAACTGCCACCCTTGCCATTTGGCAATGTCGCCGGTGTGCGGGACACGCCCCAGCAGCAGCATCACCATGCCGCTGAGCGTGTTGTAGCGGCCGAGCTCCTCCTCCGGAGCGGCGGCGAACCCCAGCCGATCTTTCAGTTCCGGCAGCGGGATCAAGCCATCGAGCAGCCATGAACCGTCTTGTCGCTGCACCGCCCACGAATCATCAACGCTCGGTGTCTTGAACTCACCGGTGATTGCTTCGAGCAGATCCTGCAGCGTGACCAGACCCTGGATTTCGCCGTACTCGTCGACCACTAGCGCCTGGTGCGACGTCGACGTACGAAACGTCTCGAGCAACTCCATTCCGGTCAAAGACTCGGGCACGTACGCCGCTGCCACCAGGCCTTTGGAAAAATCGGGTGCCTGCCCACGGATCGTCTGTTGCAGCAGGCTGCTCGCACTCATGATGCCGATCACATCGCGCAGGCCTCCGCGACACACCGGAAAGCGCGAACGCTGCGATTCGATTACCTTGTTCAGGTTTTCGGCCGCTGAATCCTCCAGATCGACGTACACAATGTCTGACCGCGGGGTCATCAGCGATGCAATCTGTCGATCGTCGAGTCGGAAGACATTGCGCACCATCGCGCGCTCCTGCTCATCAATCACGCCGTGATCGGAGCCTTCCTGAATCAACGCATGGATTTCTTCTTCGGTTACGGCATCCGCAAGCCGGTTACGCGCACCGAACAGCCGCAACAGAAGATCCGTCGACGATGAAAGCAATCGTACAAACGGCCGTGCCGCCGTCGCAAGCCAGCCAATCGGCCGCGCGACACGACGCGCGATGGCTTCGGGCCAGATCTGTCCCAAGCGCTTGGGCACCAGCTCACCAATGACGATTGATACGTAGGTGATCACCAGAACGACCAGTACGGTGGCACCCAGCCGTGCATTGGCAGGATTACCGCCAAGCTCGATCAGCCACTGACTCAACGGAGTTGCAAACGCAGCTTCACCGACAATTCCACTTGTGATTCCAATCGATGTGATACCGACCTGAATGGTCGACAGAAATCGCGTGGGCTCCGTATTCAGCGCCATCGCCGCCGCCGCACCCCGATCACCCTCCTCCATCAGCACTTGCAAACGCGCGCGGCGCGCTGTGACGAGTGCGATCTCCGACATGGCAAAAACGCCGTTTAGCGTTATCAGGCCGAGCAGAATCAAAACTTCAAGGGGCATGGAAGTCACTCAGGACAGTGGACGTGAGGTGCGAAATTCTGCGCAATACGTGCGGTTGCGGCCGGCGTAGTGTGCAACGCGCGCTCGGCGATGGCGAGGCCCGCTATCGCGACGCAATTGTCCGGGTGCCGAGTTAAATCGGCGCGATAAACGTTCCTGGCTTCAGAGGGTCGATTCGCGTGCAACAAGGCCGCCCCCAATGCATGGCGTGCCGGCACTGGCCAAAGCGGTGGGTCATCACTTGCCAAGCGGTCTTCGGCAGCCACGGCGAGCCGTGCGTAACGCACAGCATCGGCGCGCATGTTGCGCGCCGTCGAAATCGACGAGGCGAGCAGCGAACCGGCCACCGACAAAACAGCTGACGCCTGATTGATATTTTTCACCGTGAGTTGGTCGGCCGCGACCGCTCGAGCTGTACGTTTTAGCGACGCAAGCTCAGCGATTGCCGCTGCAATATCCCCGCGCGCTGCCAACGCCATGCCCCGGGCAAATTGCGTCAAGCCGCTGAGGTACGTTTCGCTCGCTACGGCGCGCGACGAGCCGGCGTGCGCGCCGATCGCTTCCCACTGTCGCAACCGCACGCGTGTCAGAAGGGGCGCGGCCAACAGATGCTGGCTCAGCGCATCCGTTTGTGACCTCACCGCAGATGTTCTTTCGCTCTCGGCCAGTCGGTCGGCGGCATCGAGTGCCGACGCGCTATCCGAAGCCCATAGCGCGGAAGCCCATAGGTGATGCAAGTTATGCCGTGCGTAATCGGAAACAGTGCCCGATGCATCGGCATACGCGCGATCCGCCAGTACGGCTGCACGATTGGCAGCGACGGCGTCCCGGTAACGCCCCAACCGGAAAAAAATGTGCGACGGCATGTGAACCAGATGACCTGCAAGCGGCGCCAGTGATCCAAGCTTCTCAGCAGACGCCAATGCCCGCTCGGGTTGACGCGAATCCTCGAACAGATGGATGCGATAGTGATGAGCACCTGGATGATCAGGCGCCAGTTTCAATGCACCGTCCAGCCACGCGATGATCTGCGGAGTCCATGGTTTCGCCCGGCCGTCCACATGCCAGTAATCGTAGGCATGCGCAATCATCGTCGCTTCAGCTGCCAACACAGCGATATCCGGGTCGGCGGCATAGCGCAGCGCCAGCGCCCGCATCGATGTTGCGTACGAACGAGCGAGAGCGTCTTCATCGCCGCCCTGTTTCGACGAGTATCTATTCGCAAGCGCGTCAATCAGCGCACGTTCGCGGGACCCCGCAACCGAGTTGGCGCGCGCCTGCGCAATCGCGTCGAGTGCCGGCGGCACCTCTGCGGGTTGCATGTCGTGATTAATGCTTGGGCCAAGCGCCCACGCAATTCCCCATCGACATAACGCGCAGGCTGGGTCGAGCCGCGCGGCCGCGCTAAACGAACGCACCGCCTCGGGGAAGTTGAATCCCCAGCCGAACACGAGCCCCTGGTCAAAGAATTTCTGCGATTGCTCGACCCGCGACGCAAACGGCCCGCGATAGTCGCCCACTGAGAGTAAACGCGCCGACGCCGCTGGCAACCGGCTCGCATCCGATGAACACACCGCCGGTGCCCGACCCGCATTCGCCGAAGCACCCAGTGCCGGCGGCATCAGCGCGAGGGCAGAGGCAACGATGACAAGTTCACGTACAAGATGAGCCAGTGGGCAACTCCGCATTCATCAGTCTACAAAATCATGCCGTAAAGAACGCCTGCATTTGTGCAACTAGCAGATCGGGCGTCTCTTCCGGAATGTAGTGACCGGACGGCATGGTTCCGCCGGTCACGGGCCCATGTGAACGCTCAGCCCAGTCAACCACCGGAGTAAATAGTTTGTTGACAACGCCTCGCTCGCCCCACAGCACGCGGACTGGACATTGCAATCGGTTGTCTGCGTGCCGATCCTCGCGATCATGGTCAAGGTCGATGGACGCCGACGCACGATAATCCTCACACATCGCGTGGATTGCAGCGGGCGTAAAGCAGCGTTCGTATTCAGCCAGCGCACGTGGATCGAACAGCGAAAGGCCGGCTGAACCCCAGTTGCCGACTTTGCTGCGCAGGTAAAAGATCGGGTCCGCAGCGATCAATGTTTCAGGCAACGGGGCGGGCTGAATCAGGAAGAACCAGTGGTAATACCACGTGGCAAATTGCAGCGTGGTGCGCTCGTACATCGTTAGCGTGGGTGAAATATCAAGCACCATGAGTCGCGCAACTGCCTGCGGGTAATCGAGTGCCAGCCGATGCGCAACGCGCCCACCGCGATCGTGACCCGCTACAAAAAAACGCTCGAAGCCGAAGCTACGCATCAGTTCAACGGCATCGAGTGCCATCACGCGCTTGCAGTAAGGTGCGTGATCTTCCGCACTCGGCGGCTTGTCAGTGTCGCCGTAGCCGCGCAGGTCCGGTATCACCAATGTGAAGCTATCGGCAAGGCGTGGCGCCACCTTGTGCCAGATAAAGTGTGTCTGCGGAAAACCATGCAGCAACAGCAGCGGAGGCCCGCTGCCCCCGTGCCGCAGATTGATCGTGATGCCGTTGGCCCTGCGCGTTTCCAGCGTAAAGCCGGCGAAGGCTTTGTCTGGCGAATTTGCCGACTCGCTCAAATGTCCTCGCGCTTTTGCAACAGTGCGCCAAGCGTTTCGAGGGCGACGATGATGCACTGAGTGCGCACGGCCGCGCGGTCACCTGTCATATGGCGGGTCTCCGTTTTGACCCACGGCGCGCTGGATACCTCACGGCGAATTGCCCACGCAAAGCACACCGTTCCAACGGGTTTGCTGGCAGAATCACCGTCGGGCCCCGCGACACCTGTTACCGCCAGCGATACTTGAGCACCATGCGACAGCGCGCCCAGCGCCATTGAACGGGCCACGGGTTCACTGACCGCGCCGAAGTCGCGCAGATAAGCCGACGACACGCCTAGCATTTGCATTTTCGATTCGTTCGAGTACGTGATGAAGCCGCGGTCGTACCAGGCGCTTGCACCCGATACCAGGGTCACCGCGTAGCCGATGCCGCCCGCCGTGCACGACTCCGCGGTGGTGAGCTTCAGGTGTTGCCTGCGAAGCTCGGCTCCGAGGCGCACCGCCAGACGTTCAATTGTTTGCGCATCATCGTTCATAGCGACGCTTCGAAGCGGTAGTTAACAAGCGCTGAGCAGCGGTCACGAGTCAGCATCGCGGCGGCGAATCGCGCTGTCCGGCGCAAAATGATCAAACCCACGCACGCCAGTCTCTACCCGCCGCCCTGCGTCGTCCAGCACCGTAAGATCGGCGGTCGCTGTCACGGTACCGATTCGCGTTACAGCGACGCCATCAACGCAGCTCGCAGCAGCGAGCACTTTGGACCGCGCCGACACCGGCGCAGTAAAAAGCAACTCATAGTCGTCGCCTCCCGCGAGGGCGTAGTCCTTCTGCATTGAGTCCGGTTGCCGTCTTAGCGCCGCCGAACGCGGTATCTGCTTCCACTCGACCACGGCGCCCGCCGCAGATGCGCGCAGCACGTGTGCGAGGTCGCCGGTCAAGCCGTCAGAAACATCGATCGCGCTGGAGGCGACTTGCCGCAAGCGTTCCCCCAGATTTATGCGCGGCGTCGGCCGCTCGAGTCGCTTTAGTACAGACTGTGAATCCGACTGCGGTAACGTCAATAACCCGCGGCGAGCAGCGAGCGCGAGCGCAGCATCGCCAAGTTCGCCAGATACCCAGATGTCATCACTGGGTTTCGCGCCCGAGCGCATCAACGCGTGCCCACTTGGCACCGAGCCCAGCACGGTGATCGTGATCACCACACCGCTGGGTGAGCGAGTGGTGTCACCGCCGGCCAACACGCAATGATGCGCGTCGGCCAGCGCATGTAACCCGCTGCTGAAACGCTCGAGCCACGTCTGATCAATCTGCGGCAGCGCCAACGCAAGGAAAAAACAGCGCGGTGTGGCACCGCAGGCAGCGAGGTCCGACAGATTGACGGCAAGCGCCTTGTGCCCAAGTGCTTCCGGATCAACATCAGGAAAAAAATGAATGCTTTCAACCAGCGTATCGGTCGAAACCGCCAGTTGCTCGCCACCGAACGGTGTCAGCAATGCGCAATCATCGCCAACTCCGTGGGCAACGAACGAGTTCGTCAGCTTCGAGCGTTTGAAAAAGCGTTCGATCAGCGCAAATTCGGAGGACGGATCGATCAAGTTTTTTGCGCACCCTCGGCCGGACGCAGCTGCGTCACCATTTTGTCAAGCACGCCGTTCACATATCGGAAGCCGTCGGTGCCGCCAAAGCTTTTCGCGAGTTCCACCGCCTCGTTGATCACAACGCGATAGGGAATTTCAACTCGATACTGCAACTCATACGATGCGATCAGCAAAATCGCATGTTCCACAGGAGACAGCGCATTTACGCTGCGGTCCAGGTACGGTGCGAAGAGAGCGCGAAGAGAGTCCGCATGCGTTATTGCGCCGTTGAGCAGCTCGCCATAGTGCGCACTGTCAACGCCATGAATCGGCTCATCGTCGAGCGGCTGCGCTTGGATCGATGCCGCGTCGCGGCCGCCAACCAGCCATTGATACAGCCCTTGCAGCGCGAGTTCGCGCGAACGCCGGCGCGCACTCCTGCTAGTGCCCTTGGCACCACGGTTGGGTTGGCCCTCTGAAGGCCCCGACTGCTCCAAGCGGCCTACTCTTCGCTAACAGATGCAGGGGTGCCATCTTCGTCGAGCGCCCACAAAAGATTGGCCATCTCGACCGCCACGCGTGCTGCGTCACGCCCCTTTTCAAAGACGCGCGCACGGGCCTGAGTTTCGTTCTCGGTCGTCAGGATCGCGTTGGCAATGGGCACCCCGTATTCAAGCGAAACACGCGTGAGTCCGCGCGCCGACTCTGTTGCGACGACTTCGAAGTGGTAAGTCTCGCCTCGAATCACGCAACCGACGGCAATCAACGCGTCGAAGTCTTCGGTCGCAGCCAGTTTGGCGATCGCCAGCGGGATCTCAAGCGCACCTGGCACGGTGACATGCGTAATGTCGCCCTCGTCGACTCCGAGCGTAATCAGCTCATTGATGCACGATTCGGCAAGCGCGCGACCGGCCCATTCGTTAAAGCGCGCTTGCACCATACCGATGCGCAGATCGTCGCCGTCAAAATCCGGCGCGATGAAGTCCTTGGCCATCAATTCTCCAGATAGCCGGTGACATGCAAGCCAAACCCCGCCATCGACGGCATCTTGCGCGGCCTTGCAAGAAGCTTCATGCGCTGCACGTTCAGATCACGCAAAATTTGAGCGCCGACGCCGTAGGTCCGCAGATCCATCTTGGTCGAGCGGCCTTCGCCTGCAGAGTCGCGGTCCGCGGGGCCCAGCTGAGCAATGAACTGTTCTGCAGTTTCGCTGCAATTGAGCATCACCACCACACCGGCCTCGCTCTGCCGTATTTTTTCAAGTGCTTTAAGCAACGGCCACGTGTGCGTGGACGATTCGACATCGAGCACATCGAGCACCGACAACGGCTCGTGCACGCGCACCAGCACTTCACGCTCGGGCGACAACGCGCCATGCACGAGCGCAAGATGCGCAGCCCCGCTGGGTTGGTCGCGATAGGCGATTAAGTCTAATTCACCCACAGGTGTCAACACACGGCGCTCGGCAACTCGCTGCACCAGCGATTCATTGGCCGCGCGATATCGAATCAGGTCCGCAATCGTGCCAATTCGCAACCCATGCGAAGTCGCGAATGGCAGAAGATCCGGCAGCCGCGCCATCGTCCCGTCATCATTCATCACCTCGCACAACACGGCTGCAGGATTCAAGCCGGCCAGACGTGCGAGGTCACAGCACGCTTCGGTGTGACCCGCGCGCATCAACACGCCGCCGGGCGCTGCAACCAGCGGGAAAACATGGCCGGGCTGCACGAGATCAGATGCCTTCGCATGCGGCCGTGTTGCCACACGCACTGTGTGGGCTCGGTCTGCCGCAGAAATGCCGGTGCTGACGCCTTGCGCAGCCTCGATCGCCACCGTGAAATTGGTGCCATGAACGGTGCGGTTATTGGCTGTCATCGGCGGCAGTTGCAGTTGCGCCGCGTGTTCGGCCGTAATGGGCATGCAGATCAACCCGCGACCGTGTTTCGCCAGAAAATTGATTTTCTCCGGCGTGACAAAGTCCGCGGCGAAGATCAGATCACCCTCGTTTTCGCGGTCCTCATCGTCGACGAGCACCACGATATGGCCACGCCTAATCTCGTCGATCAATTCAAGAGTCGTCGCAAGACGCGATGGAGGCTTCGACGAACTCGGAACGGCAGAAAGCATGGTGGGTCTAGGCGGGGACTGCAGAGCGCGAAGTTTATTCGCTTCTATGCCTAAGCGACAGCAGCCGCTCGACATAGCGGGCGATTAAATCAACTTCCACATTGACTCGATCACCCACCCGCAACGCGCCCAGGGTTGTCGCGCGATAAGTGTGCGGAATGATATTCATCGCAAATTCGCAGCCGCGCTCGCTATCGGACACCTGATTGACCGTCAGACTCACACCATTGATTGCGATTGATCCCTTGTACGCCAGATATCGTCCGAGCACGGGGGGGACGCGCACTACGAGCTTCCACGACTCGCGCACCTGCGAAATTTCCCTGACCTCGCCTACGCCATCGACGTGGCCGGCCAGAAGATGCCCGCCCAGCTTGTCGCCTAGCCGCATCGAGGTTTCGACGTTTACATCGCCCGACTTGTCGAGGCCGGTGGTCCGGTCCAGACTTTCCTTCGATATGTCGACTGCGAACGTCGCGCCGTCAACACGGATCGCGGTCATGCACGCGCCTGCAAGTGCGACGCTATCGCCCGCCTCGATTTGCAATCCCGGTATGCCGCTGGCGTCGATCGATAACCGCAGACCACCTTCAGCGCCCCACCCTGTCGGCCGCGACGCCTCAACGATGCGCCCGACACCCTGTACCAGGCCGGTAAACATCAGGAGTCAAAGCGTGCCAGCACGCGCACATCGCTGCCCACCTGCACGACCTCACGAAACTTGAGGCGCTTCGCCTGCGCTAGCTCCGATAGCGCGGGTAAATCCACCATGCCCGTGGCCTCGCCGAGCAAGACTGGAGCGAGATACACAAGCAGCTCATCGGCAAGGCCCGCGCGCACGATCGATCCGTTGAGCTTGAAGCCGGCTTCAACATGGACTTCGTTAATGCTGCGCGAAGCAAGCGTTTTCATCAAAGCGGCGAGGTCAACCTTGCCACGATGTTCGGCGTCTGGGGAGACATGCAGGATCTCAGCTCCGCGCACTTTAAGTGCCTCGCTCTTGACAATCGCTTTCTGGGAGGTCGGCAGCAGCGCACATGCAATCAATACCTGACCTTCGCCGTCGAAGATGTGCGCAGCCGGGTCGATCTCGAGGCGGCTATCGACCACGACGCGTATCGGCTGGCGTGGCGTCTGAATCAATCTCACGTTGAGTTGCGGATTGTCCGCCTGCACCGTCCCAAGCCCGGTCAACACGGCACACGCCCGCGCGCGCCAGGCGTGGCCGTCGCGCCGCGCCTCTTCCGATGTGATCCACTGCGAAGCGCCGTTGGTGAGCGCCGTCTTGCCGTCCAGACTTGCAGCGATCTTCAGCCGCACCCACGGCCGCCCGCGCGCCATGCGCGAAAAAAAGCCCGCGTTGATTTCACCTGCTTCTTGCTCGAGTAGCCCACAGCGAACGTCGACCCCGCCATTGCGTAGCATCTCGAGGCCACGTCCCGACACAGCAGGATTCGGATCTTCGACTGCAGCAATGACACGCCCCACCTTGGCTTCGGATAGTGCGGTCGCGCAGGGAGGGGTACGCCCAAAATGACTGCACGGTTCGAGCGACACATACACCGTGGCGCCACGCACGTCGTGACCCTTGCGCCGGGCATCGTGCATCGCTTCGACCTCCGCGTGGTTGGATCCAGGCGGTTGCGTAAAACCTTCACCCAACACCTTGCCGTCGCGCACGATGACGCAACCCACTCGCGGATTTGGCGCCGCATGAAAAAGCGCGTGTTGCGCCAGCGCGATCGCACGCAGCATAAACTCGCGGTCTGATTCGGAATACATTCGCGGCAAGTGTACGCAGCCGCAGGCCCGCAGATGGGGCCGTACGCCCGCGCTCTGCTCGCACAAATCACAGGCCAGTCAACGCTTCTTTGCTTTTTTTACCACTCGCAGTGGCCTGATTTCCCGCACGACTTCGGCGAACTCGTCGACATCCTCGAAGCTGCGATAAACCGATGCGAAGCGAATGTAAGCGACCTTGTCGAGGCGCTTTAATTCGCGCATGACGAGCTCGCCGATCTTTTCGCTCTTGACCTCACGCTGCGCGGACGTCAACAATTTGTCTTCGATGCGTCCGATTGCTTCGTCGACGGCTTCTCGCGGTACCGGACGCTTACGCATTGACAACTGCATCGACGCGCGAAGCTTGTCGCGGTCGTAATCAGCACGGCCGCCACCCCGCTTGATGATGGTGGGCATGGCGAGTTCGACCCGTTCGTAGGTCGTAAACCGCTTGTCGCACGACAGGCATTTGCGGCGGCGCCGGATCGTCGCGCCCTCTTCCGAA
>Ga0183260_10001810_pt1 | contig 17790 bp, 18 predicted proteins | sample AntDrymUQ4972206_2_FD_129768 | JGI IMG/M metagenome (GOLD analysis project Ga0183260, IMG submission 129768) | Polar desert sand microbial communities from Dry Valleys, Antarctica - metaG UQ497 (22.06) (version 2) (version 2) | ecosystem: Environmental > Terrestrial > Soil > Desert | place...
GGTCGTCGAGGTCGCGGTTTCCTCGCTGAGCTATGACCGCCGCGTCAAGGCGCCGCTCTACGCGCGGGCCGGCGTGCCCGAGTACTGGATCGTCGACCTCGCCGGCGAGGCGGTCGAGCGCTTTGGCTCTCCCGCCGCCTCGGGCTACGCCGACACCCAGCGCCTGACCGCGGGCGCGATACTGGTGCCTGAGGCGCTCGGCGCCCCGGCGGTCGCCCTCGTCGACCTGCTGGACTTCGCGCTCGGGCGCTGACCGGCGGCCGCTGAGCCTCGATCCTCATCACGGCTACTACTGATCGGGCCGCGTGCGACGGGCGGGGCGGAGTTTGAGTAGGCGCGGAGAGTCGGTGAGCGGGAGCTCCACCTCGATCCGGTCGCGGCCGCGGGAGATGACCTTCACGGCCACCCCCCGCGCGGTGAGCGGATCGCTCGCGGTCACGAGCGTGTCCGGACCCAGCCCCCCGATGGTGAGACGAAAGGTCTCCTCCGGCAGGTCGAGCGTGTCGCCGTCATATCGCCTCGCGAGGCTTCGAGTCATGACGTAGGCCGCGCAGACGTACTCGCCCGCCCGTGTCTGGAAGGGAAAGAAGCCCACGACATCGCGGTCATAGAGCGCGGGGCGCGTTTCGGACCCGTCTCCCTCGAACTGCTTGCCCCCGCGATCGTCGGCGATGCGCAAAAGGGAGAGGGGTCGTATGGCTTCTTGCGCGGGCGGGCCCTCGAGCGCCCTCACGAGGCGGGCCACGGCTCGCGGCGTCTCACCCCCGCGATCTGCTCCCGGATAGGAACCGCTCTTGAGAGCGGCGAAGAAGGCGGGATCCACAAGGCCGAGATTGGGATCCTTGGCGGCGTAGAGGAACATTGCCGCGACGCCCTTGTTGACGAAGGCGGTGTAGTAGCGCAGCGCTGCCTTGGCCTGCATGCGCTCGACCTCGCTCGGCGACATCCGGGCGAGGGGACGCTCAGCGGGCGCGAGCGGGTTGCTCGGATCGCTGCCCGCCGGGTCGAGGTTGGTCTCGGTGATCCACATCTCGGGGGCCTGGCTGGCCTTCGGTCGCGTACGTCGCCCGTGGGGCGTGTCGTACAGGCTGGTGGTGATCGGGGACAGGTCGCGCACGAGGTGCTCGGTCTGGATCGCGGTCAGCGGGTACTCGGGGAAGAAGCTGTCGTACTCGGGGGTGAAGCCGTCTCGGCGGATCGGCTCCCTGCCTCTGCGCCCGTCGACTTCGAATCGAGGGCGACCCACGGCGTCGAGGGGCGCGATCGCGTTGTAAACGGCGTCCTCGGGAAAGCGCCGCAGCGGGTAGTAGGGATGCTTGTCGATGGCAGTGAGGCCCCGGGGGCTCGTGGAGCCGGCGTCGAAGGGCGTCTGGTTGGCGAAGCCGTTGCCAATCCCGACACGCGGGACGCCGTTGCGCGGGTCGCGGATGAAGCGAACCGTGCGCTCGAGGATCTCCCGGGGCGCATCGCCGGACCCGAGCTTGCCCGAGGGGCCGAAGTAGCGCTCGGCGAACAGGAAGTCCGAGCCGAAGGTGAGCTCGTTCCAGATCTCCACATCGAAGCGCTGGCTGCCCATCACCTCTTGCGCGGCCCGAGTCACCGTGCCGACGTAGCGAAGCCAGCCGGCCAGCGTGCGCTCGAAGGATGGGTTGGGCCGGCCGTCCAGGAGCAGCGGCCGGGTGAACGGCACGAAGCGTAGCGTCGCCGCGGCGTGGCGTCCGGCCTCGAGTGCCTCCGGCAGTGGTCTTGCGAGCGTTGCGGTGCCGTCAGGACGAACCGCTGTGAAGATGACGTCCGCCGCTTTCCCATCGGAGCGGTTGAGCCCTGTGCGCCTCGGTATCACGCGCGCGGCGCTCTTCGCGTCGAGTTGCACGATGCGCGCGCCCTGCGGCGCGGCTCGGGTGACCGTCAGATCGAAGAATCGCGTCGGCCCGGGGTAGTTGTGGTTTGCGTTGAGGAGGATGAGTGGTCGGATCCCGTTGTCGCGCAGCGCCCCCAGAATCTTTTTCAGGTACGCCGGGCGCCGGAGGCGGGATGTGTTGGCATAGTCGATGGAGCTCCACCCGATCTCGAGGCGTGCTCGCCGGAAGCCGCTCTCTGCCAGCATCCGGGCTGTGCCGGGCGCTTCTGCCTCACTCACGTTGAAGTTGATTCCGATCGCGTTGCGCAGCCGGTCGGCGGGGACGGTGTCGAGATAGGCGCGCCAGGGCTGGAGCCAGTGCGAGCGCTCGCCGAACGCGAGCGCCGTCTGTTGACGGGGATCGATCGGCCGCTCGACGACGCCTCCGTCCCCTCGACCAATCAGCTCGATGACCGCCACCGCCCCGGCGAGCACGGCCAGGGGGACCGCGAGCCCGGCGACCCGCCCGCGTCGGCGCCTCAGGACCGCCCTCACGCGGCGAAGTCGGGAAACCGGCTTAGCGTGACCCTGATAGCCCATGACGTGAACGACCGTGGCGGGATGGAACGGGCGCTGGCCGAGCTGATCCGAAGGGCGCATCGCACGGTGGACTTCACGATAGTGGCGGCGACCCTCGACGAGTCGTTGCGACCGCTCGTGCGGTGGGTGCGAGTGCCGGTGCCCCAGCGGCCGTTTCCTCTCAAGTTCGTCTGCTTCTACGTCCTGGCGGGTCTGCGGCTCACTCGCCTACGCGGGGACTTGCGGCACAGCATGGGAGCCATCGTGCCGCAGCCGATGGACCTCGTCGCCGTTCAGTTCTGTCACGCGGGCTTCTTGGAGCTCGAGCGATCGCAGCCTCGGCCCCCGCAGCGCCTCGCGCTCAGGCTCAACGCAGCCTTCCATAGAGCGCTCTCCCTTGCCGCAGAGCGGTGGTCGTACAGGCGGGACCGGTCACTGGTTTTCCTGGCCGCCTCGGAGGGAATTGCGCGCGAGCTGCGCGAGCACTACGCGGCGGCGTCGGTCCGGATCGTGCCCAACGGCGTGGACGGCGAGCGCTTCCGGCCGGGAGGCGGAGACCGCAAGGCGCTGCGGGCGGAGCTGGGCGTTTCCGGGGATCGGCTGGTCGCGCTCTTCGTGGGCGGGGACTGGCAGCGGAAGGGTCTCGCGTTGGCGATCGAGGCGCTTGCCGAGGCCACAGGCCGCTACGAGCTCTGGGTCGTCGGTGGGGGGGACCGCGAGCGCTTCCAACGACTGGCCCAGCAGCGGGGCGTCGAGGACCGGGTGCGCTTCCTCGGCTCGCGGCGGGACGTCGAGCGTGTCTACCGGGCGGCGGACGTGTTTGTCTTCACGACCCTGTACGAGGCATTTCCGCTCGTCGCCCTCGAGGCGGCGGCCTCGGGGCTGGCGATCGTGGCGACGCCGGTCAACGGCATCGAGGAGCTGCTCGCCGGCGGGGAAGCGGGCGTAGTGGTACGCCGGGAGCCCGCGGAGCTCGCCCGGGCGCTGCGCGAGCTGGGTGCGGACGGAGATCGGCGAGCCGCGCTGGGACTTGCGGCGCGTCGGCGAGCCGCGTCTTACACATGGGACGCGCATGCACGCGACGTCCTCCGGGCCTATCGCCTGGCGATAGGTCACGACTATCCTGTCGGAGATGAACGGCCGGGAGAGATGCGCTCTTGACCACTGAGCAGTTGCGCGTACCGCTCCCGAGAGCCGTGGGCCGGATCGAGCTGCCTTCGGGGGTGGGCACCACGCTTGTGGCCATCGCGGGTGCGGCGGCGCTCGCGTGGATCGCCGTGAGCAAGCCCGAGTGGCACCGGACTGCGCTGGCGGCGGTCCTCGCTCTCAACCTGCTGGTCGTGGCCGCACGGTGGCCGCGGGCCGCGGCGGTGGCGCTCCTCATGCTCCTGCCCTTCGTCGCTCTGCTGCGCCGGCTTCTGATCGAGGGATCCGGCTGGGTGGAGAACGATCCCCTGCTCCTCGTGGGTCCGATAGTGGCGACCTTTCTCGTCCTTCGACTGTTCCTCTTCGAGCGGCGGCCCATCGTCAGCGACACGCTGTCCAAGCTCGTGCTTGCCCTTGGAGGCGTGGCCCTCCTGCAGGCCTTCAACCCGCTCGGCGTCGGTGGTGTGGCGGCGGGCCTCGCGGGCCTCATCTTCCTGGGCGTGCCGCTCCTCTTCTTCTTCCTCGGCCGCGAGCTCGGTGACCGGCTGACGATGAGCTTCCTCGTCGGAGCCGTGGTCGTGACCGGCGTGATCGTCGCCGTCTACGGGACGTGGCAGACGAAGTTCGGCTCGCTTCTTCCCTGGGACCTCGACTGGTACGAGGTTGCCGGCTACGCGGCGCTCAGGGTGGGAGGGCTCGACGAGCTGCGGCCCTGGAGCACGTTCTCCAGCAGCTCGGAGTACGCGGCCTATCTCAGCGTCGCGCTCGTCTTCGCGTGGGCGGCGCTGTTGCACGGCCGGCTGCGCCTGATGCTCGCCGCGCCGGTCCTCCTGTTCGCCGGCTTCTTCGCGGGAGGACGGTCCGTGCTCGTGCTGCTCCTTCTCTCCGGCCTGATCATGCTCGCGGCGCGGAGGCGGAGCAAGGTCGTGGGCCTGCTCGTCGTCGTCGTGGGAATCGGCGCGACCTACGGGCTCGCCGTCAGCCTTGGGCCCGCCATCGACCGTGCGGCCGGAATCGGCGGCGACGCCGTTGCCAAGCGCAACGTGGGGGGCATCCTCAATCCCCTCGACCCCACGCAGTCGACCCTGCTGGTTCACGGCGAAGCCCTCGGAAATGGCGTCGCCGAGGGCTTCACGAACCCCGCCGGCAGCGGCGCCGGGGCGACGAACCTGGCCGCCGAGCGGGTCGGAGACGCAGTGACGATCGAGACCGACAACGACCTCGCGGATGTCTTCGTGAGCTTCGGCGCGATCGGCGGACTGCTGTTCTTCGCCATCATCGTCTTGGCCTTCAGGCAGGTCTTCTCGCGGTATTCGCGCGAGCGCGACTGGCTGGTGCTTGCGGTCGCAGGCTTCATGGTCGTCACGTTGGGCTTCTGGCTCAACGGGGGCCACTACGCCGTCGCTCCGCTCGTCTGGTTTGCGATCGGGTGGGCGAGCCGCCGCCCTGCTGAGGCCGAGGAGACCGTGGAGGAAGAGGCGCCGCCACGCCGGTTGGCTCGGCGGCTTCGCCGTTACGCTGGTGGCCAGAACGGCGCCGCGCAGGGGTCGCTTTGGTCTGCGTAGCCCGATGACGGACACAGGACCCCTCCATCGGCTGTTGTCCTGATACCGACGCATCGGCGCCCGGATCGGCTGGCCGGCGGCGGCGTCCACCGCGCGCCCGGCACCACTCCGTTCGCTGTCCACGTCGCCGACTCCACCCCGGAGGATGACCTGCGAACGGGAGGCTCGAGCTGAGCTGCTCGTCCACCTCTGGACGACATATACGTCGAGGAGAGAGCCATCGACGTGCTGGTCGAGACCTACCGCTCGCGAGCGCGGACCGAACCGACCACGAGGCCGGGCGGGTCTATGCGAACCTGTTCGACTCGCTGCTGGCCAATCTTTCGATTGCCAGGCGATCACCTGGGGCGCGCTGGGTTTCGGTACCGGTGCGAAGAAGTACCTCCAGGCCGGGAGACCGCCTTGGGCTACCTGCGCGCCTACGCAAGGGGCACAGATGGTTCGTGCGCGACAGCGGGCCTCCTGCGCGCCGCGGTGGTGCTCGCCTGCCAGCACCGCCAGCCCCTGATGAACAAGCCAAGCAGTTCTGAAGGGCCGTCAGCTCGGTTGCAGGGTCGGCTCGCTGACCGCGACAACAACTTCGACATTCTGCGGCTCGCAGCGGCAACGATGGTGCTGGTCGGCCACTCCTTCTTCCTGGCGGGGCATTCTGAGCCGCTCGTTCCACTAACGGACGCCGGGCTCGCCTACGGCGGTGTCCTGGTCTTCTTTGCCATCAGCGGCTTTCTCGTGACGCGCTCATGGCTGAACGAGCCGCGTTTCCTGCCCTTCGCGGCAAAACGCGGCCTACGAATCATGCCGGGACTTGTGGTGGCGCTTGTCTTGACCGCATACGCATTCGGTCTGCTGACGACGACAACTGGGCGGTTGGAATACCTGAGCCAGAGCGACCCCGCCGAGTATGTCGCAGAGCGCTCGCTCATGCTGGGCTACCACACGGTCCAGGGACGCTTGTTCGGGTTCCCGGAAGACTCGCTCCCCGGAGTCTTCGAAGCAAACCCGGAGCCGGCGGTGAACGGACCGCTCTGGACGCTTCCGGTCGAGGTCTCGGCCTACGCCGTGCTTGCCCTTGGCGGACTGCTGCTCCTGCGGAGGCGATGGTTCATTCGGATCGGGGCCACCGTACTCTTCATCGGCGCGGGTGTCCTGGTGGTGTGGACCGGGGGGGGGATGGCCGCCTCGCTGTTTGCCGTGTTCGCCGGCGGCGTCCTGCTCTACATGCTCCGTGATCGGCTCAAGCTCTCTGTTGGACTCTTCGCAGCGGCCGTGGCGCTGTGGGTCGCCTCTTATCAGCTCCCACTAGTAGCGCAAGCCGTGCTCACGGGGCTGACGCTTCCGTACGCTGTGGTCTTCCTGGCCCTGCGGGGGCTTGACCGGATGCGGTGGCTAACGCGTCCGGGCGACCTCTCATACGGCATCTACATCTATGCCTGGCCCGTTGGGCAGATCGTCATCGACGGGAGCGGAACGCGCAATCCCGCGGTCGTCATTGCCCTCTCGGGAGTACTTACCTACATCCTGGCGTTCGCGTCTTGGCGGGCGATCGAGCGTCCAGCCCTCAGGCTGAAGCGCCGTTTCTCCCATCCGAGCGTCAGAAGCACCGTCGTCGGCTCCGAGGCAGACCTCGTGCCCAATGCAGCATCGAGCGCCCCTTGACGCATCACGCGTTGCACTGAAACGGCTGCCTCACCGAGGATCCGCCATTCCTCGCGTGCCCCACCCTGCAAGGTCGCGCCAAGATTCCTGGTCAGGATGCGCCGTCAGCGCGGCATCGATCACGCGAAGGATTGCTCCGAACTCGCCGTGATCGATTCCGACGATGATGAGGCAGCCCGCGTGATGCTCGCCGGCGGCAATCCACTCGCCGGCGATCCGGGGGAAGTCCCTGACGTTGAAGGTCACCATGACCCGTTGCTCGCGCGTGGCGAGGCGGAGCAGGCGCTCGTCATCCCAGCCGTCGAGGGCCCGCTCTTCGTCGGCTCTCACATCGTGGCCACGCTCTCGCAGAGCTCGCGCGATCGCACGTCCTGAGACGTGCGCGTCGAGGAACAGCCGCATCGCGCCTACTCGGCGCTGATCGTCTCAATCGACGGGAACTCGCGCCGCAGCTGCTCGAGTGGCCGCTGGTGGTCGCGGATCGCCTCGTCGACCTCCTCGGGAAACTCCTCGTAGTAGGCCAGCGCCAGCCTGATCTGGGGCTCGGTGAGATCGGTCTTTGCCGCCATCTCCGGCGTCGAGGCAAAGCTGCGCGAGGCGACCACGATCTCCCACACGTCAAGTGCGGTCCCGAGGACCCATGGACGCCGGTTCCAATCGGTGCCGCGGAAGGCAAGTCCGGAGAACCGCCGGGTACGCAGCGCCTCCTCCGCGAGGCCCTCGACGATCGCTCCCTTGCTGCGCCGCGTCCGCCGCGCCTCCTGGGTTACGAGCTCGTCCGTGAGCCGCGAGAGGCGCATGCTGAACGGCTGGGACTTGCGGGCCATGCTAAGAACGTACTACAAAACTTACACCGTCATGCGACTAGCTGGTGACGACTTCGGTCAGCGCCGTCGGCTGAGGCGGTTGACCACCGGCATAACGAGGCCGGCGTGCACCTCTTCGGGCATGGCGCGCAGCGCGTAGAGAGCGGCCGCGTAGACGGCGCAGCTGAGCGCTCCGCCAAGCGCAAGCACGGCGGGGTCAGCCCAAGGAAGGCGGCTCGCCGCAAACGCGACCGCGGCCATCGCCGCGGCCGCCAGGAGCAGGCGCCCTGCGCCTCGCGGGCGAGGCACCGATCCGAGCGTCCGGTAGAGGGCCATCGCGACCGCGAGGGCCAGGGCGTCGGTAACCACCAACGCGCTTGCCGCCCCGACTGCGCCGAAGGGCGGGATGAGGACGAGATTGAGCACGACGTTCGCCGCAAGGACCAAGAGCCAGAGCTGCAAGAGCCGTACCTGGCGGTTCAAGGCGATCAGCGCCTGAAGGAACACTGCGCACAGGTAGGAGAAGAACACGGCGACCATCACGATCCTCAGGATCTGCGCCGCTCCGGCGAAGTCGGGGCCGGCGACCGCGTTCACGACCTGATCGGCAAAGGCGAGGAAGAGCACCAGCAGCGGCGCAGCTACGAGCGCCATGACCACGAACGCCTTCTGCATCAGCTCGTCAACGCGCCGGCGGTGGTCGGCCAGGCGAGCCAGCTCGGGCATCAGGGTGATCGCCACTACGTACGGGAGCGCGTAGAGCGCGTCGACGATCCTGAAGACCAGGCCGTAGAAGCCGACATCCTGCGCGGTGCCAAGCGGCGACAGCATCAGCAGGTCGATGCGAAAGTAGAGCGTATGCACGAAGAACGCGCTCCCGACCGGCAGCGCCCAGCGCACCAGCGGCCGCCAGATCTCCGGATCGATCACGGGGCGAAGACTCACGCGCCCGAGTGACAGCGCTACGAGGCACGCTCCGTAGCCGAGGCTGTTGGCGACGTAGGCGAGAACGATCCCCGCGAATCCCCAGTCGAGCCAGATGGCAAGCACGAGCAGGGCCACGGTGAAAAGGCTGCCCACCACGCTCGCAAGCGTGGCCAGATAGGACTTCTGCTGCGACAGGAAGTACGCGTTGGCCGCGCCGACCGGCGCCGCCGCAGGAACGCTGATCATCAAGAGCAGGAGCGCCTGCTGCGCATCCTCGTTGTGGCCGTAGATGAGGAACGCCGCGCCCAGGCCGATTGCGACCGCAACCAGCGACAGGATGAGGCCGATCGCGACTATCGTCCCCGCCAGGCGGTCGATTTCGCCCGGCCTTTTCGCCATCTCGCGAGCGCCGACCGTCACGAGCCCGGCATCGGTCAAGGGCCCGAGCACGCCGAGCAGCGCCGTGCCCGTCGCCAGCGCTCCGAACGTGCTCACCCCCAGGTAGCGCGTCGCGAGCCCCACCGAGACCACTCCGGTGACAATCAGCACGACTCGGCCGGCCGCGAGCGCCGCGGCGTTCACGGCCACCCGCTGGCCGATGCTCGCGGCCCCCAACGCTCAGGCCCGGTGCTGGGAGGTACCGCTGAGTCGGGCGACCTCCGCCGCGAAGCGCTCCCTGAAGGCCTCGGTGGAGAAACGCCGAGCGTTCTCCTGGCTTCGCTCGGGGCGGAAGCGAGCGAAGTCCGTGTAGCGAAGAGCCTCGGCGAGCGCTTCCACGTCTCCCGGTGGGACGAGCACGCCCGTCTCTCCGTCCACGACCGTCTCGAGTGCTCCGCCCGCGGCCGCTGCGACGACCGGCCGCCCGGCGGCCTGGGCCTCCACCGCGGCGATCCCGAACTCCTCCACGTTGGGAAGCACGAGCGCGCGGCTGCGAGCGTACAGGTCGGCCAGCTCGGAGTCGGTTACCCGGCCCAGGAACTCCACGGACGAGTTCTCGGTCGCCTTCAAGCGCTCCAGATCGGGTCCGCCGCCCACGACCTTTATCTTCATGCCCGCCCGCCGAGCGGCGTCCAGAGCCACCTCGACCCGCTTGTGGCGGACCACTTCGGTCACCACCAGCATGAAGTCCTCCGGCTCGCCCGCGGAGAAGCGCTCGATCTCGACCGGCGGGTAGACGACGGTCGACTCGCGGCCGTAGCAGTCGGCGATCCGCTCGCGTGCGATCTCTGAGATCGCTATGTAGTGGGTAACTCGGCGCGACGCCTCGAGGTCCCAGGCCCGGGCGCGGTCGAGCATCCGGCCCAGCAGCGGCGCTGCGTAGCGCGGCGCCTCCTGGAGCGCGAGCGAGCGCTCGTGCCAGGCGTAGCGGAAGGGCGTATAGCAGTAGCAGATGTGGGTCGAGCCTTTGTCCGGTCGCACCCCGTGGGCGAACGCACTGCTGCTCGAGATGACGAGGTCGTGCCCGCCTACCGGCAGCCGTTCGACCGCTCGGGGGTAGAGCGGAAGCAGGCGGCGAAAGCCCGCCGGTCCGGGCCGCAGCCGCTGGAGATAGGAGACGTGGAGCTCGCGGCCCTCGAAGGCCCCCCGGGTTCCGGGAGCGTCGTAGAGCAGGGTGCAGATCGGAGCGTCGGGCCAGCACGAGGCGATGGCGGCGAAGGAGCGCTCGGCGCCCCGCATCAAAAGCAGGTAGTCATGCACTAGGACGGGCATCTGGGGCGACTATGATCGCTGAAACGGATTTTCGTCCACGAGCGGTCGCTGCCGAAGGAAGCCGGGCCGGCGCAATGACGATCGAATCGCACGGACGCGCCCGCCATGACCAACGAGCCGACCATGGAAGCCTCACGGGCGAACGCCACCGCACGGACCCCTCCATCGCTGGCTGTCCTCATACCGACGCACCGGCGCCCGGATCGGCTCGCGCGCACGCTGAAGGCGCTCGACCACGCGCGGGCCCAGACCCCCTTCGACGTCCACGTGGCCGACTCCACCCCGGAGGAGGACCTCCGGGGTCGGGTGCGAGAAGCGTGCGCCCCCTATTCGTATGTCAGCCTGACTCAGCACCCTGGAGACTTCGGGTTTGCCCAGAAGCTGAACTTCATGGCCCGAGAGGCTCAGGCCGAGCTGCTCATCGACCTGGTGGACGACATCGACGTCGAGGAGGGAGCCATCGCGGCGCTGGTCGATAAGTACGCCGGCGCGAGCGGCTGGCGGGTAGTGGCCGGCAGCGTGGCCTGGGGCGAGGACTGGACGCGGCCGGTGGTGATGCGGTGGATCGGCTACGGGCGGTCGGCACTGCCAGGCGAAGACCCGACGTTCGCCGTGACGGCGTTCATTCTCCTTCCGAGGCAGCTTGCACTCGCCTGCCCGTACCTGGAGACGACCTCGTACTACGACGACTACCTGATCGGATCGCTCTGGCGTGCAAAGGGCGTGAAGATCCTCTACGAACCGCGAGCACGAGCGCGGCACGACGAGGAGCACACCGCCTACGGAACCGACCATGAGGCCGGCCGGGTGTACGCGAACCTCTTCGAATCGCTGGTGGCCAACCGCTCGATCCCTCACGCCATCGCGTGGGAGGCTCTTGGCTTCCTCGCGGGAGCAAAGAAGTACCTGAGGCGACGGGAGACGGCGCTTGGCTATCTGCGGGCCTACGCAGATGGGCACAGGAGGTTCGTGCGGGACCGCGCCCTTCTGCGTGCGGCTGTGGAGGCCCCGTTGGCCGCACCGCCGCCGTCGGGGCTTTCGGTCCTGACTCAATCCCGGGGATAGGATGACTTCATGAAGAGCGATCCCAGGCAGTGGGGGGTCACGTCGCTCCAGCTCCAGCGACCGGAGAACATCTTCTTCGACGGGGAGGTGCGCCCCTGGGAGGAGGGCACGTTCCATGTTTCGACCGAGGCGGTGGTGCGCGGCCTCAACGTCTTCGAGGGTCTCAAGGGCTACTGGCAGGCGGACGGGAGCTTCGCCTTTCGGACCCTGAGGCGCCATTACGAGCGCATGCGGCGCTCGGCGCGCCTCCTGCACATCCCGGTGGACTTCGACTACGAAGAGTTCCTCGACGCGTGCTTCGCCATCACGCGGGCGGAGCTGCGCGCAGAGAAGGACCTGTACATCAGGGCCACCCTCTTCGTCGTACAGGGCCACTACGGCGAGGGCACCATCGCCGACCTGGTGCTCACCGCCTACCAGCAGTCGAAGGAGCCGCCCCACCCCGTCGACGTCGCAACGAGTACCTGGCGCCGCAGCCCTGACCTCTCCATGCCCGCCCGCATCAAGACCAGCGCCAACTACATGGTCGCGCGCCTCGCGCATCGAGGGGAAGAGCCGCGGCTGTGAGGACATGATCCTGCTCAACGACTCCGGGCGGGTGGCGGAGGGAATCGGCGCCTGCCTCCTGCTGGTCCGCGAAGGTCGGCTCGCCACGCCTCCGGCCTCGGAGGGGGCGCTCGAGAGCATCACGCTGGACCTGATCGGAGAGCTGGCCGCCGCCGAGGGCATCCAGCTGGAACGGCGCCCGATCGATCGATCCGAGCTCTACATCGCGGACGAGCTCGGTCTCACCGGCACGTTGGCCGAGATCACGCCCATCAAGTCGATCGACGAGCAGGCCCTTCCCGAGGACGCCCCGATCCTGTCCGCGCTCGAGCGCCGCTACCGGGAAGCGGTGATGGGAACGCTCCCCCATCCCGCGGTCGAGCTGAACCGCTTTCCCGGGTAGCGGTTCATGACGATCGTCGGAGTGATGCCGGCCGCGGGGTACGCCCTGCGCCTCCAGCCCCTCGAGCGCTCCAAGGAGATGCTGGAGGTGGGAGGCAGGCCGGTGATGGACTACGTGGCCGAGCGGATGCGTGCGGGCGGCGCCGAGGTGCTGCGGGTCGTGACGAGGCCCGAGAAGGAGGACGTGGCGGCGAACGCCGAGCGGCTCGGCGCCACCGTGGTGCTGGCGCGCCCGGCGACCATCAACCTGTCCTTCGTCGCCGGTCTGGGCGGACTGAAGCCGGATGACGTGGCTCTACTGGGTTTCCCGGACTCCCTGTGGGAGCCCGCGGACGGCTACCAGAAGCTCGTCGACGCGGTGGAGGCGGGAAGCGAAGTCGCCCTCGGGCTGTTCGAGGCGCCCGGGCTTCAGTCGGACTACATCCGTCTGGATGCCGAAGGCGGCATCGAGGAGATCGAGATAAAGCCGGCGTGCCCTCCGTCGGACTGGATCTGGGGTGCCGCGGCCGCCCGAGTGCGGGCACTCGAGGGGCTCGAGCGCCGTGAGTGGCCCAGCCAGCACATGAACGCGCTGCTTCAAGAGGGAAGGCCGGTCGCCGCCGTGCGGCTCTCCAATGCCTACCTCGACATCGGAACGAGGGCCTCTCTGGCACTGGCTGACGCATGGAATCGCTGATCCTCCTGGGCAGCGGAGGCTGGATCCCGACTCGGGAGCGCGAGACGTGCTGTGCCTACACACGCGACGGGAAGCGGGCCTTGCTGATCGACGCGGGGACGGGGGTGCGGCGCCTGATCGAGCGGCCTGACCTGCTCGACGGCCTGGAGGGGCTCGACATCCTGCTCACGCACTTTCACCTGGACCACGTTGCCGGCCTCAGCTACCTGCCCGCGCTACCCCTGCGGCCCGTCGTGTGGGGGCCTGGGGAGACGCTCTATGGCGCACCGACCCGCTCGATCCTGGAGCGCCTGGTGGGGCCACCGTTTTTTGGCGCTACGATCGAGGATGTGGCGAGCGGCGTGCGCGAGTTGCCCATTGGCACTACGGAGGTCGCCTGGCTCGAGGTCTCGACGCGCGCCCAGCGCTTGCACACCCACCCCACGCTCGCGCTCCGGCTGGGAGACTGGCTCACCTACTGCACCGACACCGCGGCGGACCCGGGCAACGTGGAGTTCGCGGCCGGCGGCCGGGTGCTGGTTCACGAGGCGTGGTACGCGGAGAGCTCCACCGACGACCGCACTCACGCCGCGGCCGGGGAGGCGGCCCGAATCGCCCGTCAGGCCGGTGTGGAGCGGCTGGTGCTGATCCACGTCAACCCGCTGGGCGGCCCCGACGAGGAGCTGGCCCGAGTCGCGCGGGCGGAGTTCCCGGCGACCTCGGTGGGCCGGGACATGGCGGAGGTTCGGGTGCGGATGAGCGACCTTCGACCGTGAGCGTGGCACGCGGCCTCGGTCTCGCGCTGCAACCCGCACGGGTCGCAAGGGGAGTGCGCCGTCGTCTGGTCTTCGCGCAACGGCCGGTCCGGTTGAGCTCTGGCGATGCGGCCCTTCTCGAGCGAGTGCTCGGAGGCTTGCGTGACTTCAACCGAATCATGTCCACATCGGCGCCCGGGAGCCGGCTGCTTGAGCGGGACGGCGTGGTGGCGGCGGTGATGCCGGCGGTACCGGAGCGCTCGATGATGAACGCCGTCGTCTACGAAGGTGCCGGCGCCCTGGCGGGCGCACTCGGCGAGCTCGGCGACGCCTATGCGGAGGCCGGGGTCGAAGCGTGGATGGTCCTGACTCCCGCGGTCGACGGTCAGGCGAAGCGGCTGCTCAGGCGTGCCGGCCACCGTCGCGTCGAGAGGGCCTCCGGGATGGTTCGAGATCTGACGGGCGTCGCTCGCCCCGCGCATCGCGCCCTCGATGAGTGGACAGCCGAGGGCGACCCTGTGGCGATGGCCGCGATATGCGACCGCGCCTTCGCCGCCGACACGGCATTCACCCGCGCGTTCTCTGCGCTGCCGCCCGGCAGAGCGCATGTATACGTCGCGAGCCTCGACGGCGAGCCGGCCTCCTGCCTCATGACGAGCCACCACGATGGCAACTGCGCGGTGGACCTGGGCCGCGACCCTGCCGGCGGCACAGGGTCGAGGGCTCTCCGGAGGGCTGCTCGCCCACGCGCTCGCCGATGCAGTGGAGCGCGGCTGCGAGACCACCAGCGTGGTTGCCAGCGACGCCGGGGAGCGGGTCTACGAGCGACTCGGGTACCGGGCGGTCTGCCCCATCCAGCACTGGGAGCGGCGATCGAGGGCCCCGACAGCGATTGAGTCATGACCGGCACAAGGCCATTCGAGGCACAAGTCATCGCCGCCGAGTACCTCCGCGAGTTCGAGGAGGTCCTCGGCAAGGTGGACTTGAGTGCGGTGCAGCGGGTGGTGGAGCACCTGCGCACGGTCCGGGACGCGGACGGCACCGTCTACGTGGCCGGAAACGGGGGCAGCGCCGCCACCGCCTCTCACTGGGCAAACGATCTCGGCAAGGGGACCAAGGCCTCGGGCCGGGCCTTCATGCGGGTGATGTGCCTGAGCGACAACGTTTCCTGGCTCACGGCGCTGGCCAACGACGAGGGCTACGACCGCGCCTTCTCGGGCCAGCTCGAGAACTTCGCCGGCCCGGGTGACGTGTTCGTGGCGATCTCGGCGAGTGGCAACTCTCCCAATCTGATCGAAGCGGTCGAGCTGTCCCGGGCTCGCGGAGTCGTGACGGCCGCGCTGCTCGGGTTCGACGGGGGCCTGCTGAAGGAGCGTGTGGACGAGTATCTTTGGCTGCCGACGAGTGCGGGCCAGTACGGGCTCGTCGAGTCGGGACACAGCGTCCTCTGCGACATTCTCACCACCTGCCTGATGAGGGACTTCGCGGTGCCCGAAGCGCTGCCCGGCCTCGACGCGGCGGGCGCGTGAGCCGACCACTGGAGATCCCGAGGCAGGCCGTGATCCTCGCCGGCGGGCGCGGGACCCGCATGCGCCCGCTCACCGACGACAAGCCCAAGCCCATGATCGAGTTCCACGGGCGCCCCTTCCTCGAGTACATGGTTGAGATGCTCCGCGAGCAGGGCTTCGAGCGGGTGCTGCTCCTGCTCGGCTATCTGCCCGAGGTCATCCAGCGCCATTTCGGCGACGGCAGCGCGTTTGGCGTAGAGATGGACTACTCGATCTCGAGCCCCGACGACCTCACGGTGAGCCGCATCCAGCTCGTGAAGGACCGGCTCGACGAGAGCTTCCTGCTCCTCTACTGCGACAACTACTGGCCGCTTCAGATGGACCGTATGTGGAGGCGGTTCCGCGATCTCGACGTGCCCGCCATGGTCACCGTCTACTCGAACAAGGACGGCTACCGGGCGGGAAAGGACAGCATGCTGGTCGACGCCGAGGGCTACGTGCGCGCCTTCGACAAGACCGGCACGGTGCCGGGGGTGAGGGGGGTCGAGATCAGCTACGCGATCCTCACCCGCCCGGTGCTCGATCTGTTGCCCAGGCAGGACGACCTGCTCGAGCTCGCCCTCTACCCGCAGCTCGCCGCGCGGAAAGAGCTCGGGGCCTTCGTCTCCGATCACCGCTACTACAGCGTGGGCTCGATCGAGCGCCTGCCGACCACCGAGCGCTTCCTGGCGCGCCGTCCCACCGTGATCCTGGACCGCGACGGCACTCTCAACCGCCGTCCTCCGCGGGCGCAGTACGTGACGCGACCAGAGGAGTTCGAGTGGCTGCCGGGATCGCTCGAGGCGCTCGGACTGCTGAGAGAGCACGGCTACCGAGTGGCCGTGGTCTCCAACCAGGCGGGGATCGGCCGCGGGGCGATGACCGAGGCCGACCTGGCGGCGATCCACGAGCGCATGCGCGGAGAGGCCGGCGGCTCGATCGGCCCCATCTACCATTGCCCGCATGACTGGGACGAGGGCTGCGAGTGTCGCAAGCCCGCGCCGGGAATGCTCTTCAGGGCCCAGCGGGAGCTGGACCTCGATCTGACCCGCACGCTCTTCGTCGGCGACGACGAGCGCGACGGCCTTGCGGCTGAGGCGGCCGGCTGCCCGTTCGCGATGGTGGACTCCGATCGCACCCTGCTCGACGTCGTTCGGGAGCTCGTGGAAGAGTGGGTGGCGGCCGCATGAGGGTCCTGATCACGGGCCATGACGGATACATCGGCTCGGTCATGGCCCCGACCTTCGTCGACGCCGGTCACGAGGTGGTTGGCCTCGACACCGGCTACTTCGCGGACTGCAACCTCGTCTCGCCTGCGGGTGTCGTGCCTTCGGTACGGAAGGACATTCGCGATCTCGGGCGCGCCGACGTGGAGGGCTTCGAGGCTGTAGTGCACCTGGCCGCCCTCTCGAACGATCCGATCGGGAACCTCAACGACTCGTGGACCGAGGAGATCAACTATCAGGCCTCGGTGCGCCTGGCGGAGCTGGCCCGCGAGGCCGGGATCCAGCGCTTCCTCTTCTCCTCGAGCTGCATCATGTACGGGATGTCGGAGGCTGCGGTGGTCGACGAGACCGCGCCGCTCGACCCCAAGACCGAGTACGCGCGCTCCAAGGTCCGTGCCGAGCGGGCCATCTCGAAGCTCGCGAGCGACTCCTTCTCGCCGACCTTCCTGCGCAACGGGACGGTGTACGGCCTGTCGCCGCGGATGCGCTTCGACACGGTGTTCAACGACCTGCTCGGCCGCGCCGTGGCCACGCGGAAGGTCGTCGTCTACGGCGACGGCGCGCCCTGGCGCCCGGTGGTCCACGTAAAGGATCTGGTGCGTGCGTTCCTGGCCGCGCTCGAGGCGCCTCGGGAGGCGATCCACAACGAGGCGTTCAACAACGGCGCCGACCATCTGAACCACCAGGTGGGCGAACTGGCCCGCATCGCGGCGGAGGCGGTCCCGGGGTGCGAGCTCGAGGTGTTGGACCGGCCCGGCGTCGACCAGCGCACCTACAAGGCCGACTTCTCGAAGTGGGCGCGCACCTTCCCCGACTGCGAGTTCGAGTGGACCCCGGAGCGGGGGGCGCGCGAGCTGCGCGAGGCCTTCGAGGGGATCGCCCTTAGCCTCGCGGACTTCGAGGACAAGCGCTTCACGCGCCTCAAGTGGCTCTCCCACCTGATCGACAGCGGGGCCGTGGACGGCGAGCTGCGCTGGACCGGAGTGGAGGCGGCCCGGTGATCGACGGGGTCAAGATCGTGCCGCTCCGCCAGATCGTCGACGAGCGAGGCAAGATCATGCACATGCTCAAGGCCACCGACGAGCACTTCATCGAGTTCGGCGAGATCTACTTCTCCTGCTCGTGGCCCGGCACGGTGAAGGCATGGCACATCCACCGCTCGATGACGATCAACAACGCCGTCGTCTCGGGACGGGCGAAGCTGGTGATGTACGACCTGCGCGAGGAGTCGCCGACCAAGGGAGAGCTTCAGGAGGTCTTCTTCGGCGAGGACAACTACTGCCTGGTGCAGATGCCCCCCGGGATCGCCAACGGCTACAAGGCCTACGGCGACAAGCTGGTGATCCTGGCCAACTGCGCCACCGA
>Ga0183260_10001811_pt1 | contig 17784 bp, 16 predicted proteins | sample AntDrymUQ4972206_2_FD_129768 | JGI IMG/M metagenome (GOLD analysis project Ga0183260, IMG submission 129768) | Polar desert sand microbial communities from Dry Valleys, Antarctica - metaG UQ497 (22.06) (version 2) (version 2) | ecosystem: Environmental > Terrestrial > Soil > Desert | place...
CGGCGAACGTCAACTGCGCTGGGTAGGGAGGGTGAAGCAGCGGTTAGGGCGAGACATCGTCCCACCCCGCCGGAGCGCTGCTATGCGGCCGCTCGTTCGAGGAGGCGCTCGAAGTCGCCGGCGACCGCATCCGGCCGCTCGACGAGCCGGCGGTGCGTCACGCGCACCACCCGCCAGTCGCGCGATTGCAGCGTGGCGTCGCGCGCGCGGTCCCGCTCGAAGGCGTCGCGGTGGGCGTGGAACGCGTAGCCGTCGAGCTCGGCGATCAGGCGCGCATGCGGCCAGTGGAAGTCGACCTCGAAGCCGTGGACGCGCTGGTTGACGAGCGGCGGGGGCAGGTTGCGGGCGGCGAGGAAGGCGAGGAAGCGTTCTTCGAGCTCGGAGCGCGTGGGGGCCTGGGCGTCGCGAGCGAGCAGCGCGGCGAACTTGCCGCTGCGGCCCGGCGCGCGGCTCACCAGCGCGGAGAGTTCCTCCCGGCTGGTGAGCTGCTGAACCTCCGCCTGTGCAAGGGCTCGTTCGAGCGCACGTAGGGGAAGCCGGTCGGCGAGATCGAGCAGCGTGCGGGCGGGTGAGGTGGTGGGAATGCCGTGGTGGCGGGTGGTGTCGTCGGGGTGCAAGGCCCGGGCGCGGTGGACGACGATGCCCGCGCGCTCGCCGCCTCTCGAGGCCGTCACGTGCACCGGCCCTCGCCAGACGCCGCGAATCATCTCCCACCGCGCGGCCGCGGACTGGTGGCTGAGAACCGCGCCCGCACCGCACGCGAGCACCGCCGCGAGGTCCCGCCCGTTGCCGTCGACCGCGCGGTGGCCCACGGCGTACACACCGCGATGAAGGGGGTGGAGCCTGCCGCCGCGCACCCTCCGCTCGATCGCGCCTGCCGCGACGCCCGCCGCGAGCAGCTGCGCCCGGCTCGCGACGCATGCTGCTCCCCGGCGATCCGCGCGATCAGCCCGTCCGGAGCGGGGGGATGATCCGGATTCACCTCGCATATCGATGGCAATCCGGATCACCCCCCGATCCTGACCCGCCGCGCGGCACGGATCACCACCGCTGTGTGCCGAAACGGCTCCGTCGGCGCCCGCTGCTAGCTTCTGCTGCGCAGACCTTTAACCCGGTCCCGTGAGGCCAGGAAGGACCATATGCCGCAGCTCAGGGTCGTCCTCGACGAGGACGACTTCCGTCGCACGCTCGTGAGGATCGCGCACGAGATCGTGGAGAAGCACGCCGGCCGCCCCCTGGCGCTGGTGGGCGTCCACCGTCGCGGCGCGCACCTCGCGACCCGCCTGCACCGGCTCGTCTCCGACCTGCTGGAGGACGAGGTCCCGCTCGGGGATATCGATATCGCCTTCTACCGCGACGACCTCTCCACGAGAGGCGCGGATCCCGAGGTGCACTCGACCCACCTGCCCTTCCGGCTGGAGGACTTCAGCGTCGTCCTCGTCGACGACGTCCTGTTCACCGGCCGCACCGCCCGCGCCGGGATCGACGCGCTGTTCGATTACGGGCGCCCGGACCGCGTGCAGCTCGCCGTGCTGGCCGACCGCGGCCACCGCGAGCTCCCCATCCGCCCCGACTACGTGGGCAAGAACCTCCCGACCGCACGCGACGAGCGCGTGAACGTCCGGGTCACCGAGGTCGACGGCGTCGACGAGGTGGCCATCGTGAGCCTTCAAGGAGCCATCGCGTGAGGCACCTGCTCTCCATCGAGGACCTGGACCGGCCCGCCATCGAGCGGATCCTGGACCGCGCGAAGTCCTTCACCGAGGTCTCCGAGCGGGAGATCAAGAAGGTCCCGGCCCTGCGCGGTCGGCGGGTGCTCAACCTCTTCTACGAGGCGTCCACGCGCACGCGCTCGAGCTTCGAGCTGGCCGCCAAGGCGCTGTCGGCCGACGTCATCAACTTCGCCGCCGGCGGCAGCGCGGTCGAGAAGGGGGAGTCGCTCAAGGACACGGTCCAGACCCTCTCCGCCTACCAGCCGGACCTGATCGTCATCCGCACCCCGCACGTCGGCGCCGCCGACCTGGTCGCGGGCTGGACGACCGCCGGGGTCGTCAACGCGGGCGACGGCAAGCACGAGCATCCGACCCAGGCGCTGCTGGACGTCTACGCGCTGCGCGACCGGATCGGGTCGCTCGACGGGCGCTCGATCTGGATCGTCGGCGACGTGGCGCACTCGCGCGTGGCGCGCTCCTGCATCCACGCCTTCGCCGCGATGGGCGCGAAGGTCACGGTCTGCGGCCCGCCGACCCTGATCCCGCGCGGGATGGAGGCGATGGGCTGCGAGGTCGCGTACACGCTCGATCGCCTCGGCGAGGCCGACGTGGTCTATGCGCTGCGGATGCAGACCGAGCGCATGACCGATTCCTTCGTGCCCTCGCTGCGCGAGTACGCCGCCCGCTACCAGATCGACGGCCGCCGGCTCGGCGCGCGCCAGGTGCTCATGCACCCCGGCCCGGTGAACCGCGGCGTCGAGCTGTCCGCGGAGGTGATCGACTCCCCGCAGGCGGTGATCGGCCAGCAGGTCGCCGCCGGCGTGGTGGTGCGGATGGCTGTGCTCTACGAGCTGCTCGCCGGGCGCACCGCGCCGGAGCGAGCCGCCGCCCCTGCCACCCCGCAGCTCGCATGAGCGCGCTCGACCACCGCGAGCAGCCGCCCGCCGACCTGCTGGTCCGCGGCGCGCACGTGCTCGACCCGCGCGCCGGGATCGACGCGCCGCACGACGTGCTCGTGCGCGCTGGCGTCGTCGCGGAGATCGGCGCGCCCGGCTCGCTGGAGGCGCCGGACGGCGCGGAGGTGCTCGACGGCGAGGGACGCCATCTGCTGCCCGGCTTCGTCGACCCGCACGTGCACCTGCGCGTCCCCGGCCAGGAGCACAAGGAGGACCTGGACTCCGGCACCCGCGCCGCCGCGGCCGGCGGGTACGTGGCCGTCGTCGCGATGCCCAACACCGACCCGGTGGTCGACTCCGCGCCGGTGCTGCGCTCGCTGCGCGAGGCGGCGCGGCGCGAGGCCCGCGTGCCGGTCGGCTTCATGGCCTCGATCACGCGCGGGCTCGAGGGCGAGGCGCTGACCGAGATGGCCGAGCTCGCCGACGCCGGCGCGCTCGGCTTCACGGACGACGGCCGCCCCGTCCACCGCGCCGGCATCCTGCGCAAGGCGCTGCAGTACCAGCGGCTCGCCGGGCGCCTGCTCTGCCTGCACGAGGAGGACCCGTCGCTGTCGGGCCGCGGGGTGATGCACGAGGGCGAGGTGAGCGCGCGGCTCGGGCTCGCCGGCATCCCGTCGATCTCCGAATCCACGCTGATCGCCCGCGACGCTTCGCTGGCCGGCTACGAGGACGGCCGGATCCACATCCAGCACCTCAGCGCGCGCGAGTCCGTCGAGGCGGTCGCCGAGGCCAAGGCGCGCGGCGTGCGGATCACCGCCGAGGTGTCGCCGCATCACCTCACGCTGACCGCCGCGGCGCTGCTGCGGGCAGACGCCGCCCAAGCCGGCGAGGCCGGCCGAGGCCGTGGGTCGGGCCTCGACACGCGGCTGAAGATGAACCCGCCGCTGCGCGCCGAGGAGGACCGGCAGGCGCTCATCGCGGGCCTGCGCGACGGCACGATCGACTGCGTCGCCACCGACCACGCGCCGCACGCGCGCGAGGAGAAGGAGGTGCCCTTCGAGGAGGCGCCGATGGGCACCACCGGCCTGGAGACGGCGTTCGCGGCGCTCTACACCGAGCTCGTGCGCCCCGGCGTCCTGCCGCTGGCCCTGATCGTTGACCGGCTGTCCGCGGGCGCGGCGTTCGTGGGCCTGCCGCTGCCCTCGATCCGGACGGGAGAGGGGGCGAACTTCTGCCTGGTGGACCTAGAGGCGGAGTATGAGGTCGGAGAAGCCGGATACGAGAGCCGCTCGGAGAACTGCTGCTTCGCGGGCCGCCGCCTGCACGGCCGGGTGCTGGCCACCGTCGCCGCCGGGGCGGTCGCCTACCGGCAGCGGAGCTTCGCGGTCGTGGGAGCGGCGTGAGCCCGGCGTTCCTGCTGCTCGAGGACGGCACGCGCTTCGACGGCGATGCCGTCGGAGCGGACGGCCACGTGACCGGCGAGGTCGTGTTCACGACCGGGATGTCGGGCTACCAGGAGTCGATGACCGACCCGTCGTTCGCGCGCCAGCTGATCACGTTCACCGCGCCGCACGTCGGCAACTACGGCGTCAGCGAGGCGGCGATGGAGTCCGGGCGCATCCACGCCGCCGGGGCGATCATGCGCGACGCCGTGAACGCGGCGGACGCCCCGAGCGCCGAGCAGGGCTGGCTGGACTGGCTGCAGGGCGCGGGCGTGCACGGCATCAGCGGCGTCGACACGCGCGCGCTGGTCCGCCACATCCGCGAGGCCGGCGCGATGCGCGGGGGGATCTTCCCCGGCCGGATGGCGGCGGGCGAGGCGATGGAGCGCGTGCGGGCCGAGCCGAGCATGGTCGGCCGCGACCTCGCGCGCGAGGTCACCGTCTCCGAGCCCGAGGTGCACCGTCCGCAGCCGGGCAGCGGCGATCGCGGCGGCGACGGCGCGGGCGGCCCGCGGATCATCGCGCTGGACACCGGCATCAAGCGCTCGATCGTGCGCAACTTCACCTCGCGCGGCGCGGTGCTCGAGCTCTACCCGTGCACCACGCCCGCCGCCGAGCTGCTGGCGCGCGACCCCGACGGCTTCTTCCTCGTCCCCGGCCCGGGCGATCCGGCGGCGCTCGGCTATCTCGTGGAGACGATCCGCGCGCTGCTCGGCGAGAAGCCGGTGTTCGGCATCTGCCTCGGTCACCAGCTCCTCTCGCGGGCCGCCGGCCTGGAGACCTTCAAGCTGCCCTTCGGCCACCGCGGCGCCAACCACCCGGTCAAGGACCTGCGCACGGGCCGGATCGCGATCACCTCCCAGAACCACGGCTTCGCGGTCCGCGGAACGCCCGGCCAGCGCATCGAGTCGGAGCTGGGCGCCGCCGAGCTGACGCACGTGAACCTCTACGACGGCACGGTGGAGGGCATCCGCCTGCTCGACGTCCCCGCCGGCTGCGTCCAGTATCACCCGGAGGCCGGCCCGGGGCCGAACGACTCGCTCGGGCTCTTCGACGAGTTCATCGCCCGCTTCGAAGGTCGCGACGCGCCCGCCGGGGTGCTGGGCTGATGCCCCGCCGCGACGACCTCCAGAAGATCCTTGTACTTGGATCGGGCCCGATCGTGATCGGCCAGGCCGCGGAGTTCGACTACTCGGGCGCCCAGGCCTGCAAGGTCCTGCTCGAAGAGGGCTACGAGGTCGTGCTCGTGAACTCCAACCCGGCCACGATCATGACCGACCCGGAGTTCGCGACGGCCACCTACGTCGAGCCGCTGCTGCCCGGCCCGGTGACCCAGGTGATCGAGCGCGAGCGGCCGGACGCGCTGCTGCCCACCCTCGGCGGCCAGACCGCGCTCAACCTGGCGAAGGCGCTGCACGAGGACGGCACGCTGGAGCGCTGCGGCGTCGAGCTGATCGGCGCGGACTACGACGCGATCAACCGCGCCGAGGACCGCGAGGCGTTCGACGCGACGATGCGCGCCGCCGGCCTGCGCACGGCCAAGAACATCATCGCCACGAGCGTTCCGAGCGCGCTCGCGCACCTCGATGACGTCGGGCTGCCGGCGATCATCCGGCCGGCCTTCACGCTCGGCGGCCTCGGCGGGGGGATCGCCCGCACACGAGAGGCGTACCGGGAGACCGTCGCGCGCGGGCTCGCCGCGTCGCCGATCGGCCAGGTGCTGATCGACGAGTCGGTGCTCGGCTGGGGCGAGTTCGAGCTCGAGGTGATGCGCGACGGCGCGGACAACGTCGTGATCGTCTGCTCGATCGAGAACATCGACCCGATGGGCGTGCACACCGGTGACTCGGTAACCGTCGCGCCCCAGCAGACGCTGACCGACCGGCTCTACCAGCAGCTGCGCGACCAGGCGATCGCCGTCATCCGCGCCGTCGGCGTGGAGACCGGCGGCTCGAACGTGCAGTTCGCGGTCAACCCGGTGACCGAGGAGATCATCGTCATCGAGATGAACCCGCGGGTGTCGCGCTCGTCCGCGCTGGCGTCCAAGGCGACCGGCTTCCCGATCGCCAAGATCGCCGCGCGGCTGGCGGTCGGCTACCGGCTCGACGAGATTCCCAACGACATCACGCGCCGCACGCCCGCCTCGTTCGAGCCGGCCCTTGACTACGTCGTCGTCAAGTGGCCGCGGTTCGCCTTCGAGAAGTTCCCGGGCGTCGACACGGGGCTGTCCACGCACATGAAGTCGGTCGGCGAGGCGATGGCGATCGGGCGCACGTTCCGGCAGGCGTTCGCCAAGGCGATGCGCTCGCGCGAGCTGGACTCCACGGCGCCGAGCGGAGTCGGGAGCGAGGCGCTGCTGGAGGGCCTGGAGACGCCGAGCGCCGAACGCTACGACGTGATCCTCGAGCTGCTGGGCCGCGGCGTCGCCTCCGAGGAGGTCCGCGCCCGCACCGGCATCGACCCGTGGTACCTGCGCGAGCTGGCGCTGCTGGCGACCGAGGGGGTGGGCGGGGAGGGTGTCCTCGAACGCACCTACCGGGCCGTCGACACGTGCGCCGCTGAGTTCGAGGCCGAGACGCCGTACTACTACTCCGCCCTGGAGCGCGACGCGGTGGCGCACGAGGTCGTCCGCGGCGACCGCGCGAGCGTGATGATCCTCGGCTCGGGCCCCAACCGGATCGGCCAAGGGATCGAGTTCGACTACTGCTGCGTGCACGCGGCGATGACCGTGCGCGAGTCCGGCCGGGACGCGGTGATGGTCAACTGCAACCCCGAGACGGTGTCCACGGACTACGACACGTCCGACCGGCTGTACTTCGAGCCGCTGACACTCGAGGACGTGCTCGGGATCGTCGAAGTCGAGCGCCCCGAGGGCGTGATCGTCCAGTTCGGCGGCCAGACGCCGCTCAAGCTCGCGGCCGGCCTCGAGGCCGCCGGCGTGCCGCTGCTGGGGACCCAGCCGGAGGCGATCGACCTCGCCGAGGACCGCGGCCGCTTCGGCGCCCTGCTGGACGAGCTCGGGCTCAAGGCGCCGCCCTACGCCACCGCCCACTCGTGGGACGACGCCCTCGCCGCCGCTCCGACCGTCGGCTTCCCGCTGCTCGTGCGCCCGAGCTACGTGCTCGGCGGCCGCGCGATGGAGATCGTGTACTCGACGGAGGGCCTCAAGGACTACTTGAGGCGCGAGCGCGTCGGCGCCGAGCAGCTCCGCTTCGAGGGCGACGACGATCCGCCGCCCGTTCCCGACCGTGGAAACACCTCGGACCGTGGGTCCGACGCGGACCGCAGGTCCAGCTTCGACCGCGGCGGGGCGGCGCGCGCGATCTTCCTCGACCGCTTCCTCGAGAACGCGATCGAGGTCGACGTGGACGCGATCTGCGACGGCGAGGACGTCTGGATCGGCGGCATCATGCAGCACGTCGAGGAGGCCGGCATCCACTCGGGCGACTCGGCGTGCGTGCTCCCACCGCACTCGCTCGGCGGCGAGATGCTCGAGGAGATCCGCCGCGCCACCCACGCCATCGCGCTGGCGCTGAACACGGTCGGCCTGATCAACGTGCAGTACGGCGTGCTGGGCGACGACCTGTACGTGATCGAGGCCAACCCGCGCGCGTCGCGCACCGTGCCCTTCGTCTCGAAGGCGACCGGGCTGCCGCTCGCCAAGCTGGCCTGCCGGGTGATGCTCGGCGAGAGGCTCGCGGACCTCGCGCTGCCGCCCGCGGGCGGGTGGACCGGGCTCGACCACGTGTCGGTGAAGGAGGCGGTGCTCCCGTTCGACCGCTTCTCGGGCGCGGACGCGCTGCTCGGGCCGGAGATGCGCTCCACCGGCGAGGTGATGGGCGTGGCCGCGGACTTCCCCGCGGCGTTCGCGAAGGCGCAGGCCGCGGCGGGCGCTCGGCTGCCCTCCGCCGGCACGGTCTTCCTCACCGTGACCGACTCCGACAAGGCGGCGGTCGTTGGGATCGCCGCCCAGCTGCACGACCTCGGCTTCCGGATCGTCGCGACCCGCGGGACGGCGGCGGGGATCTCGCGCATGGGCATCCCGGTCGAGCGCCTGAACAAGCTGGGGGAGGGGTCGCCGCACGTGGTCGACTGGATCGAGCGCGGCGACGTCGACCTCGTGATCAACACGCCCACGGGCACCGAGGCCCGCTCCGACGGCTACGAGATCCGCCGCGCCGCGATCGCCCGCGGGATTCCGTGCATCACCACCGTCTCCGGCGGGATGGCGGCCACCCGCGCGATCGCCTCCGGCACCGTGGAGCGCACCGCCGTCGTCTCGCTCCAGGAGCTCCACCGCAACGGCACGGCGACCCCCGCATGAGCGCGCCGATGGCAGCCGGCGGGCGCCCCGCGCCGGAGTCGCGGTGAGCGCGCCGGCGGCGGAGGGGCGCGCGCTCGCGCCGGTGGGCCGGCGGCTCGCGGAGGTCACCGGCTTCCGGCGGGTCGGCGCCTACGACGTCGTCTCGTGCGACGACCCGGGCGGCCCGCCGCCGGACCCGGGCCAGTTCTACATGCTCGCCGCGGCGGAGGGGTGGGGCGGCGACTGCGACGAGCGCCCGTTCCTGCCGCGGGCGTTCTCCGTGCTGCGCCGCCACGCGGACGGGACGCTGGACTTCCTGCTCGAAGCCGTCGGTCCCGGAACGCGGCGGCTGGCCGAGCTGCGTTCCGGCGACGGCCTGTGGGTCCTCGGGCCGCTCGGCCGCGGGTTCGCGGCCCCGCGGCAGGGGCGCCGGCCGATCCTCGCCGGCGGCGGCGTGGGCATCGCGCCGCTCGCGATCTGGTCCGACCGCCTCGGCGCCGCGGCGCTGGTGCTGCTCGGCTTCCGCGACGCGCCGCACGCCGAGGGGGCGGAGCTGATCGCCGGCGCGCGGGTGGCGACCGACGACGGGTCGACGGGCCACCACGGCCTCGTCACCGACCTGCTGCACGCCGAGCTGGGCTGCGACGCGCGCGCGGAGGTCTACGCCTGCGGCCCACCGCCCATGCTCGAGGCGGTCCGCGCGCTCTGCGCCGACCTCGGCGTGCCCGCCCAGCTCGCGCTCGAGTCCGGGATGGCGTGCGGCTTCGGCGCCTGCTTCGGCTGCGTCGTGCCGACCCGCAGCGGCTACGTGCGCCTCTGCGTCGACGGCCCGGTGCTCGACGCCGCCGACCTCGACACCGCCCTCGTGCCGGGAGCGGGACATTGACCGCCGCGCCGGTGGCACCCGACGCGGTCGAGTTCTGTGGCATCCCGCTCGCGCACCGCGTGATCAACGCGTCGGGCACGTTCGACGCGATCGCGGCCCGGCGGGCGTTCGGGGACGCGCTGCTGGAGCGCTTCCCGTTCGCGGCGTTCGTCTCCAAGACGGTCACGGTCGAGCCGCGGCAGGGCAACCCGCCGCCGCGCCTGTGGGAGCAGGCCGGCGGGATGATCAACTCGATCGGCCTGCCGAACAAGGGCCTGCGCGGCTACCTGGCCGAGGACCTGCCGAGGCTCGCCGAGCTGCCCGTGCCGCTGATCGTCAACGTGATGGGCTTCTCCAGGGAGGAGGTCGCGACGCTGGTCGCCGCGTTCGCCGAGCGCGAGGAGGTCGCGGCGCTCGAGCTCAACGTCTCTTGCCCGAACGTCAAGACCGGGACGATCATGGGCGCCGACCCGGCCGAGACCGCGGCGCTGCTCGACGCCGTGCGGCCGCTCTCGGCCAAGCCGCTGATCGTGAAGCTCACGCCCAACTGCACCTCGCCGGCCGCCGTCGCCGCCGCCGCCGAGCAGCACGGCGCCGATGCCGTCTCGCTCGTCAACACGCTTCGCGGCATGGCCTTCCACCCGCGGCGCCCGGGCGAGCCGTGGCTGGGCGGCGGCAGCGGCGGCGTGTCCGGGCCGGCCATTCGCGCGATCGCGCTCGGCCAGGTCGCCGAGGTCCGTGCGCGCGTCTCGATCGCCGTCGTCGGGATGGGCGGAGTGCAGAGCGCACGTCATGCCCAGGACCTCCGCCGCGCCGGCGCCGATCTGGTCGCGGTGGGGACGGAATCCTTCCGCGATCCGCTCGCCGCGGCGCGCGTCGCTGCCGGGCTGGAGCAGCTGGAGCACAACTTCCCCGCAAACAGCGGGGTCTCAGGCGCCACCCCGCCGGTCGCTCAGACGCCCGTCGCACACTGAGCCCGGAAAAGCCCTGCAAAACGAGCGGTTACCATCAAGTGACCTCTACGCTCCTCGACCTCTAGTTGAGGTGGAGTCGAATTCATGCCTCACGTCTTGTCCGGCGGCATTCGCGATGTAGACTCGCCGCCCATGCCGCCAGCGACCAAGACCCCGACCAAGCCGGGCGTGGCAGCGCCCGAGCGCTCCCTCGTCCAGCGCATGGATGCCCTGCAGCGCGCGAACGACATCCGCACCCGCCGCGCGCAGCTCAAGCGGGACCTCAAGGGTGGTCGCACCCGGATCCACGACCTGCTGCTCGAGCCGCCCGATTACATCGAGACGGCGAAGGTCTTCGACATGCTCCTCGCGGTCCCCAAGTACGGGCGCGTGAAGGTCAACAAGGTGCTCGTCCAGTGCCGCATCTCGCCGAGCAAGACCATCGGCGGCCTCTCGCAGCGCCAGCGCACCGAGCTCGTCTCGATGCTGCGCCGATAACGCGCCGACCGCCCCGGCATGCCCCGCGTCTTCGTGATCACCGGCCCCTCCGGGGTCGGCAAGGGCGCGCTGATCCGGACCCTGCTGGAGCGGATCCCCGCGCTCGAGCTGTCCGTCTCCGCGACCACCCGGCGGCCGCGGCCGGGGGAGGAGGACGGCGTCGCGTACCACTTCCTCGGCGACGACGAGTTCGCGCGCCGGGTCGACGCCGGCGACTTCGTCGAGCACGCGGCCTACTCGGGCCGGCGCTACGGGACCCTGCGCTCCGAGCTCGAGCGCCGCACGCGCGACGGCGCGCCGGTGGTGCTCGAGATCGAGGTCCAGGGCGCGCGCCAGATCGCCGACACGATGCCCGAAGCGGTGCGGATCTTCATCGCGCCGCCCTCGGAGGACGCGCTGCGCACGCGGCTCATCGGCCGCGGCACGGACGACCCGGAGCAGGTCGAAGCGCGGCTCGACACCGCCCGCGAGGAGCTCCGGGCGCAGCGCGAGTTCCCGCACGTCGTGGTCAACGACCGCCTGGAAGACGCAGTCGAGGCGCTCGAAGAGGTCGTCCGCGCCGACCTCGCGCGTGAGCGACCGTCGACCTCGTCCGGCTGAGGCCGGCGAAGTCGACGCTCGGCGGGCCCGGCGGCCCGCTACCCTCAAGGGGCTGATCCACCGAACGAGGACTCTCTTGATCTCACCCCGCGTCGACCGCCTGCTGGAGAACGTCGACTCCCCGTACGCGAGCGTGATCGTCGCCGCCAAGCGTGCGCGACAGATCAACTCGTACTACCACAACCTCGGCGAGGGCACGTTCGAGGAGTTCCCGCCGCCGATGGTGGACACCGGCTCCAAGAACTACCTGACCATCGCGCTCGAAGAGGTCGCGAGCGGCAAGGTCAAGTACCGCTACCGCGGCGGCTGAGCACACACCACCCGCCGCCATGGCGCGCCTCCTCCTCGGCGTCAGCGGCGGCATCGCCGCCTACAAGGCGCTCGAGCTCACACGGCTGGCCATCAGGGCCGGCCACGCGGTACGAGTCATCCAGACCGAGGCGTCGACGCGCTTCGTCGGCACCGCGTCTTTCGCCGGCATCACCGGCGCGCCGGTGCTCATCACCGAATGGGAGCCAGACCCGCTGCGCGGGGCGTTCCCCGGTGACCCGCCGCCGGCCCACGCCGCGCTCAGCCACCTCGAGCTGGTGGAGCGCGCCGACGTCTTCCTCGTCGCGCCCGCGAGCGCCAACACGATCGCCAAGCTGGCCGGCGGGCTGGCCGACAACCTGCTGAGCGCCGCCGCGCTCGCCCGCGCTCCGGGCCGGCCGCTGATCGTCGCCCCCGCGATGAACCACGCGATGTACGAGCACCCGGCCACCCAGGCGAACCTCGACCGCCTGCGCGGCCGCGGCGTGACCGTCCTCGAGCCCGGCACGGGCGCGCTCGCCTCGCTCGGCGAGCACGGGATCGGGCGTCTGCCCGAGCCGGCGGAGCTGCTGGCCGCCGTCGACGCGGCGCTCACGGCCGGCGGCGCGGGCGGCGAGCTCGACGGCCTGAAGGTGCTCGTGACCGCCGGCGGCACGCGCGAGCCGATCGACGCGGTGCGCTTCGTCGGCAACCGCTCGTCCGGGCGCATGGGCTTCGCCCTCGCCGAGGCGGCCGCCCGCCGCGGCGCGGCCGTGACCGTGGTCGCCGCCAACGTCGGCCTCCCGCGCGTGCCCGGCGTCGAGTACGTCGACGTCTCCACGGCCGCCGAGCTGGCCACGGCCTGCCGCGCGCACTTCGCCGCCGCCGACGTGCTCCTGATGGCGGCGGCCGTCGCGGACTACCGGCCGAGCGCGCCTCACGCGGGCAAGCTCAAGAAGGCCGAGACCGGGGCGGAACTGGAGCTGCGCCTGGAGCGTACGGAGGACGTGCTCACCAGCCTCGCCGCCGAGCGCCGCTCCGGTCAGAAGCTGATCGGCTTCGCGGCCGAGCACGGCGACGGCGCCATCGCGCACGCGCGCGAGAAGCTGCGGCGCAAGCACCTCGACGCGGTCGTGCTCAACGACGTCTCGGATCCCGCCATCGGCTTCGACTCCCAGGAGAACGAGGTGATCGTCGTCACCGCCGAGGGTGACGCCCACGTTCCACGTGCAGCCAAGGCCGACGTCGCAGGCGCCATCCTGGACATGCTCTTGAACGATCGTTCATCTACGGAGGTAAGGGTCTGCTGATGGAGCCAGTCGAGCCCACACCCGAGGCCGAGAACCTCGCCGCCGCCCAGGTGGCGGCCGCGGTCTCGATGGCCGAGCGCATCTCCGAGAACGTCCGCCGCGCCATCAAGGTCCGCGACGAGCAGCTCAGCCACATGATCGTCGCCCTCCTGGCGGAGGGGCACATCCTGGTCGAGGATTACCCCGGCGTCGGCAAGACGGCCCTCGCCCGCGCGCTGTCGCGCTCGATCGAGTGCCAGTTCGCGCGCGTGCAGTGCACCGCCGACCTGCTGCCCGCCGACATCGTCGGGACGAACATCTACAACCAGCGCGAGGGTCGCTTCGAGTTCCGCCCCGGCCCGATCTTCGCCAACGTGGTGATCGTCGACGAGGTCAACCGCGCCTCGCCCAAGACGCAGTCGGGCCTGCTCGAGTGCATGCAGGAGCGCCAGGTGACCGTCGACGCGACGTCGCACGAGCTGGCGCGGCCGTTCATGGTCTTCGCGACGCAGAACCCGGTCGAGTACGAGGGCACCTACCCGCTGCCCGAGGCGCAGGTCGACCGCTTCATGGTCCGCCTCTCGCTCGGCTATCCCAACGCCGCCGACGAGGCCGGGATGCTCGCCGGCCACGAGGCGGGCGACAGCGTGCTCGACCTCGAGGCCGTGGCCGACCGCGCGGAGGTGCTCGAAGCCGTCGAGGCCGCGCACCGCGTCCACGCCTCGCGCGCGCTGCGCGACTACATCGTCGGCCTGATGCGCCACACGCGCGCCGACGGCCGCGTGGAGCTCGGCGCCTCGCCGCGCGCCGGCCTGCTGCTGCTGCGCGCCGCCAAGGCCCGCGCGCTGACCGAGGGCCGCGACCACGCGCTGCCCGACGACGTGCAGGCGCTCGCCGACGCCGTGCTGACGCACCGCATCATGCTCGTCCCGGAGGCCGCCGGAGTGGAGCGCTCGGCGATCGTCGCGGACGCGGTCGCCGCCACCCCGGCGCTCTAGGACTGGCGCCGAGCACGCGGGCGTAGGAGAATCCGACTCATGCGCTCCGCCTTCGGCTGCGCCGCCCTCGGGCTCCTGCTGCTGCTCGTCGCAGGGACGTTCGACGCCGAGCCGCTCTACGTCACCGGCTCCGCGCTCGCGCTGCTCGGGCTCGGCGCGGCCGGCTGGATCGCCGCCGGCGCCTGGGGCGCCGACGTCCACCGGGATCTGACCGCGCGCAGCGTGCTGGAGGAGCAGCCGCTGGCGGTCACCATCACCGCGCGCTCCGGCCTGCTGCCGCTGCCGCCGGGCTGGATCGACGAGCCGCTGCTGCCCGAGCCGGTGCGCTTCCGCGCCGGGCGCCGGAGCACTCGCGTGCGCGTCGAGATCCGCTTCGGGCGCCGCGGCCGGCGCCGGCTGGCGCCGCCCGCGCTCGTGTTGCGTGACCCGTTCGGCCTCGCCCAGCGCGTGGTGCACGGCGACCACGAGGACGAGCTGCTGGTGCTGCCGCTGACCTTCCCGGTCAACGTCACCGCGGGCGGGGGAGAGGCGACGCCCGCCCACGCGCGCGCCGTCCTGATCGCCGCCGCCGAGACGGAGTTCGACGGGCTGCGGCCGTTCCGCGAGGGCTCGCCCGCCTCGCGCATCCACTGGCCGTCGGTCGCGCGCGGCCATGGCATGATGGAGCGCAAGCTGATCTCCGAAGCCGACTCGCGGCCGCTGATCGTGCTCGACCCGCGGGCGCCCGCCTCCCAGGACGCGCTCGACGCCGCGGTCCGCGCCACCGGCTCGCTGCTGCTGCACTTCGCCCGCCGCAACGGCTGCGCGCTGCTGCTGCCGGGCGATCGCCGCGCCGTCAGCGTCGAGCCCGACCTGCTGGCCTGGCCGCAGGCGCACGTCCGGCTCGCGCTGCTCGACGACCGCACCGGCCCGGCGCTGACCGCCGCCCAGAACCGCCGCGGCCTGGTCGTCCACGTATCCGCGCGCGCCGTCGACCGCCCGCCGCGCGGGCTGGGCCGCACGCCCGGCGGCTGCCTGCTGGTGATGCCGGGCTCGCTGCCCAACCGCCGCGCCGTGCTCGAGGTCGCCGGCTGCCAGGGCTACGTGGGCGGGCGGACCGGCGGCGCGGCCGCCGTCGCGGCCGTCGGAGGCTCGGTATGAGCCCGGAGCGAGACGCCGGCGACCCGACGATCGCCGTGCCTGCCGCGCGCGGCTTCGCGTTCCTCGCGCTGTGCGGCTTCGCGGCGCTGACGTGGATGCAGATGCTCGAGCCGGCCGCGACGCAGCGCGCGGGCTACGCGGTGCTGGCCGCCGGGGCGGCGGTGCTCGGGCTGCTGGCGGCCGGCCGCCTGCGCGGCCGCCTGCGCACCACCGCCGCGGTGCTCGTCGCGGTCGTCTGCGCCGGGCTCGCGCTGCTCGGCGGCGGCGTGGCCGACGAGCTGCTGCGGCCCGACCGCTGGGGCAATCTCGCGGCAGGCATCGGGCGCGGCATCTCGTCGCTGCCCGGAGCCCGCGTGCCCTACCGCGGCCTGGACGAGTGGACGCGCACGGTCCTGTGCGTGGGCGGCACCCTGCTCTCCGTCACCGCCGCGCTGCTCGCGTTCTGGCCGCGCGAGCGCTCGCTCGGCCTGCCCAACGTCGCGCTCGTGCTGCTGGTCGCGCTCTACGCCGTGCCCGCCGTGGCGCTGGACCTCGGCGCGATGTTCCTCAGCGGCGCGCTGCTGTCGGTGCTCGTGGTCGCCTACCTGCGGCTCGAGCGGCTGCGGATCGGCTACGCCGGGGCGGCCGGGCTGCTCGCCCTCGCGGTGACGATCCTCGGCATGGCGGCCGCGCCCGCCCTGGACACCGACAAGCCGTGGTTCGACTACGAGACGTGGGCGCTGAGCAACGCCGCCTCCAAGACGACGGCGTTCACCTGGGAGCACTCCTACGGGCCGCTGGACTGGCCCCGCGACGGGCGCGAGCTGCTGCGGGTCAAGGCCCCCCGGGCGGCCTACTGGAAGGCGATGAACCTCGACGAGTTCGACGGCCGCCGCTGGGTGCGCTCGCGCGGCGGGGACAACGTCGAGAACTGCGCCCTCGACGGCTACTCCCGGCAGCAGCGCGAGCGCTGGCTGCAGGAGATCACCGTCTCGGTGCGCAACCTGCGCAGCGAGACGTTCATCACCGCCGGCGTCGCCTGCGACGTCACGACGCGCGTGACCAAGCTGCCGCTGGGCGACGGCACCTACCGACCCGCCACGCGCGTCCTGCGCCGCGGCGACGCCTACGGCGCCCTGGTCTACACGCCCGCTCCCAACGAGCGCGAGCGCCGCGCGGCGGGCGACACCCTGCCGCTCGCGCTCGAGCGCTTCACCCGCGTCGAGATCCCCGGCCAGCTGCCCGGCGATCCGGCCGTCGGCGGCGTCGTGACCAGCGACGACGTGCAGTTCCCGCCCTTCGCCGTCGGCGGCGAGCCGGTGGTGTGGCCCGACGACGACTCGGACGCCGGGCCGCTGCCGGCCGGGGAGCTGCTCGCCGCCAGCCGCTACGCCCGCACGTACGCGCTCGCGCGCAGGCTCAAGCGCAACGCCGACTCGCAGGACGCCTACGTGCTGGCGGTCCAGCGCCACCTGCGCGGCGACGAGTACGGCTACACGGAGAACCCGCCGCCGGCCGCGGAGAACCTCGACGGCTTCCTGTTCGACGCGAAGGCCGGCTACTGCCAGCAGTTCTCGGGCGCGATGGCCATGCTGCTGCGGATGGGCGGGGTCCCCGCGCGGGTGTCCACCGGCTTCACCTCGGGCTCCTACGACCGCAAGGCGCGCGAGTACGTCGTGCGCGACCTCGACGCGCACTCCTGGGTGGAGGTCTGGTACTCGGGCATCGGCTGGGTGACCTTCGACCCGACGCCCGCCCTGGCTCCCGCCCGCTCGCAGCCCGACGAGGACGCGCCCAGCGCCGAGGCCGCCTCGATGGGCGTGCCCGACCTCGGCGGCGACGTGCGCAGCGACCCCAGCCGGCAGGTGGCGATCGCCGAGGCCGGCACGCCGTGGACGCGGATCGCGCTCGCGGCCGCGGGCGCCCTCGCCGCCCTGGCGCTGGGCCTCTGGCTGCTGCGCCGTCACCGCCGCCGGCTGGCCGCCGGCTGGGGGCCGCTGGACGAGCTCGAGCGCGCGCTGGTCCGCACGCGGCGCGCGCCCGGCCCGGCCGCGACCCTGCGGACGCTCGAATCGGCCTTCGGCAGGACGCCCGCCGCGGCGAGCTACGTGCGCGCGCTGCGCGAGCAGCGCTACGGCGCCCGGCCCGCCGCGCCGACGTCCGCGGGGCGCCGCGCCGTGCGCGCGGAGCTGGGCCGCGGCGGTGGTCTCGCGGGGCGCGCGCGGGCCTGGTGGGCCCTGCCGCCCCGCCCTCGCTGAGCCTCCCGCCTCGCCTACAATCCGCCCGGATGGACGATGTCTACGACCTCTTCAAGCGCGGGACCGAACTGCTCGAGGCCGGCGACTTCAACTCCGCGACGGTCCCGTTGAGCAAGGCCCGGGACCTGGAGCCGGAGAAGACCTCGATCCGCGAGGCGCTCGGCCGCGCGTACTTCCGCTCGAGCCAGTTCGAGGCGGCGAGGGCGGAGTTCGAGGCGGTCGTCGAGCGGGCCCCGACCAACGACTTCGCGCTGTTCTGCCTCGGCCGCTCGCTGATGCTGCTCGGCCGTCACAAGGAGGCGCGCAAGCCGCTCGCGCTGGCCGCCCAGCTACGGCCCGAGCGGCGCGACTACCGCATCTACCGAGAGCGCGCGGCGAAGGCCGCGTAGGCCTGCTCGGCGCCGCTTCCGGAGCTGCCACGAGGCCAGGAGCGGTGCTAGTCTGAAGGGCACAGCTTTCGTGCGGCCGCGAGGCCGCGGTGTTTCCGGAAAGCGGGCGCTCGCCCGCTTTTTTCATGGAGGGGGTGAGTGGACATGAGTGCGATCCAGGCCGACATCGAGGCC
>Ga0183260_10001812_pt1 | contig 17779 bp, 16 predicted proteins | sample AntDrymUQ4972206_2_FD_129768 | JGI IMG/M metagenome (GOLD analysis project Ga0183260, IMG submission 129768) | Polar desert sand microbial communities from Dry Valleys, Antarctica - metaG UQ497 (22.06) (version 2) (version 2) | ecosystem: Environmental > Terrestrial > Soil > Desert | place...
GCGGCGTCATCGCGCCGCTGGCAGCGCTCGGCTTCGTTGGCGTGCTGGGAGCCTTCGACGACTACCTCAACGCGAAGACCGGTGAGGGGATCCGAGCCCGCCAGAAGATGCTGTGGCTGGTCGTGGTGGCGGGCGTTGCCGCGTTCCAGATCCAGCAGACGTACAACCTCCAGGGGTTCCGCGTGCCGTTCGTCGGCGACGTGTTCATCGAGCCGTGGCTGTACGTGCTGTTCGGTGCGCTGGCGATCGTCGCCGCGAGCAACGGGGTCAACATCACCGACGGGCTCGACGGTCTTGCCGGCGGCACGCTGGTCTTCGCGTTCGTGGCGTTCCTGCTGATCGCCCTGCTCAACGAGCCGGCCCAGCCCAACCTCGCCCTGCTGTGCGCGCTGATCATCGGCGCGCTGCTGGGCTTCCTGTGGTTCAACGTGCACCCCGCCCAGATCATCATGGGTGATTCGGGCTCGCTCGCCCTCGGGGCGACGCTGGCGGTCATCGCGCTGATCACCGGCCAGATCCTCGTGCTGCCGCTGATCGGGCTGATCTTCGTCGTCGAGACGGGCTCGGTGCTGATCCAGGTCGCGTACTTCAAGCTGACCGGCGGCCGGCGGATCTTCAGGATGTCCCCGATCCACCACCACTTCGAGCTGGGCGGCTGGGACGAGGAGAAGATCACGCTCCGCTTCTGGATCGTGGCGATCCTGTCGGGGCTGCTGGGCGTCACGCTCTTCCTGTCCTCGATCCGGCAGCTGGAGTGAGCGCGTTGACGGCCATCTCCCCGCCGATCGATCCCGACGCGCTGACGCTCGACGCCGTCCTCGATGGCGCGCTGCGCGGTCGCGCTATCGCCGTGCTCGGGTTCGCGCGGAGCGGCATGGCCCTGGCCCGCTTCCTCGCCGACGCGGGCGCGCACGTCACGGTTTACGACGGGCGGCCGGCGTCCGAGCTGCGCGAGGCCGTGGATGCGCTCGAGAGGCGACCGGTCAGCCTGCTGCTGGGCCCGCAGGTCGAGCCGGCGGACGCCTGGCGCGACGCGGATCTCGTCACCACGTCGCCGTCGATCAACCCGGACTTCCCGACGACCGAGCCGCGCCTGCGCGAGGCGCTTCGGGCGCTGGTCGACGCCCGCCTCGCCGGCGACGCCGCCCTGCCGGCGCTCGTGTCGGAGCCGGACCTCTTCCTGCGGCTATGTCCTGCGCCGACGATCGGCGTGACCGGGACGAAGGGCAAGACCACGACCGCGTCGCTCGCTGCCGCGCTGCTGGCCGAGGACCCGTCGCACCCGGTCGTCCTCGGCGGGAACATCGGGGTCCCGATCGTGGAGCGGCTCCCGGACCTCACCCCGGATCATCGCGTGGTGTACGAGCTGTCCGAGCTGCAGCTGCCCACGCTGTCGCGCGGCACGACCGTGGCGGTCTACACCAACGTCACCTCGGATCATCTCGACCGGCACGGATCGCTCGCCGGCTACCGTCGGGCCAAGCGCCGGCTGGCCGAGCTGGTCGATCCCCACGGGGCGCTGGTCCTCAACGCCGAGGATCCAGTCGTCGCGGCATACGCTGAGCTTGGGACGGCACCCGCGGTGCGCTACCGGCGCGACCAGCCGATGCCGGGCGGGGTTGGCGTGGTCGACGGCTGGATCGTGGGGGCGGGCGTGGAGCGGCTGCCGCTCGCGGGCGGGGGCGCCGCGGCTACCGGGCCCGGTGGTCGGGTCGTGCCGGTCGCGGAGCTCCAGATCCCGGGTGCCCACAACGTTGCGAATGCGCTTGCCGCCGTCGCGGTCGCGCTCCTGTTCGGGGTTGCCCCGGACGCGATCCGGGCGGCCGCGGCGCGGTTCCGCGGCGTCGAGCACCGGCTCGAGGAGGTGGCCGTCGTCGACGGCGTTCGGTTCGTCAACGACACGATGGGCACGCAGCCGGACGCGGTCATCGCGGCGCTCGAGGCGTTCGATCCGCCGATCGTGCTGATCGCCGGCGGACGCGACAAGGGCGTCGATCTCGACGAGCTCGTCCGCGTCGCTTCGGGGCGGGCGGCCGGGGCGGTGGTGATCGGGGAGAGCGGTCCCGGACTCGGCCGGCGCCTGGCGGCCGCGGGCCTCCGGCTGGTGGAGCGTGCCGACACGCTCGAGGACGCTGTCCGCGTGGCAGATCGACTGGCTCGCGGGGCGCGCACCGGCGAACGCCCGCTCGCGACCGTGCTGCTCAGCCCGGCCGCGGCGAGCTTCGACATGTTCGTCGACTATGCGGAACGCGGCCACGCGTTCAAGGCCGCGGTGGCGGCGCTCGCCGCCGAGCGTGCCGAGCGGAGGGACCGATGAGCTCCGCCCGTCCGATCGGCCGCGGCCTCGCCGGCCCAGATCCGCGCGCTGCCGACGGGGCCGCTGGCCTGGTCCGCGGCGGGCACGTGCGCGAGACCACGCGGCCGCCCGCCAAGGCCCGGCAGACGCTCCGCCGCGAACGGCACCAGCCGGACGTCGCGATCCTCGTGTCGGTCGTGGCGCTCTCGGCGATCGGGATCCTGATGGTCTACTCGTCGTCGGCGATGCGGGCCTATCTCCGCGTCGAGGACACGCTCGCCTTCGTGGGCCCCCAGATCCAGTGGGCGGCGCTGGGCATCGCCGCCCTCGTGGTCATGGCGCGGATCGACTACCGGATGCTCCGCCTGGTCTCGATCCCGGTCTATGCCGTCGCGCTGGTCCTGCTCGTGCTCGTGCTCCTGCCCGCGATTGGACCGCTCAAGCCGATCGTCATCGGTGGGTCCGCGCGCTGGCTTCAACTTGGCCCCCTGCCGGCGGTCCATCCGGCCGAATTCGCCAAGCTCGCGCTGATCATCTACCTGGCCCACTGGGCCGCCGGCCGCGGCCTGAGAATCCGCTCGCTGCGCGGCGGGACACTGCCGTTCCTGCTCATCGTGGGGCCCGTGGTGGCCCTCGTCTTCAAGGAGCCGGACCTGGGCACGACCACCGTGCTCACGCTCACGGCGTTCACGATGTTCTTCATCGCGGGAGCCAACCTCGCCCACTTCGTGGCGATGGGGGTGCTGGCGGCGGGTGTGGCCATGGCCGTGGGCCTCCGGGGCTACCAGGTCGAGCGGATCCAGGCGTTTCTCGACCCGTGGAGCGACCAGCTCGGCCGCGGCTTCCACACGATCCAGGGCCTGTTCGCGCTCGCCCTCGGCGGGCTGTTCGGCGCCGGGCTGGGCGGCAGCCGGCTGGGTGCGGGCCTCTCGCTGCCAAACGCGAGCAACGACTTCATCTTCGCGGTGGTTGCGCAGGAGTTCGGCTTCGTCGGCGCGTCGGTCGTCGTGGGCCTGTTCCTGCTGCTCGCCTACCGCGGGATCCGGACGGCGCTCGGCGCGCCCGACACGTTCGGCGCGCTGCTTGCGGCCGGGATCACCGCCTGGCTGTGCATCCAGGCCTTCATCAACATCGCGGTCGTGGTCGCGCTGGTGCCCGTCACGGGGATCACGCTGCCGTTCATCAGCGACGGAGGCTCATCGCTCATCATCAGCTTCGCGGCCGTCGGCATCCTGCTGTCGATCTCGCGCGAAACCGTCGAACGAGGTACATGGAACGATGCGCCTGCTGATCGCGGGCGGGGGCACGGGCGGACACATCTACCCGGCGCTCGCCGTCGCCCGCTCGCTGCGCGATCCGAGGCGTAGCGCTGGCCGCGACATCGAGCTGCGATGGCTGGGTGGCCATCGCGGGCTCGAGGCGTCGCTCGTGCGCGCCGCCGGCATCCCGTTCACGCGTCTCGCCCTGCGCTCGCTGCGAACCGTCGATCGGGATGTCCACCTCGTGCTCGACCCGCTCCGTCTCGGGGCCTCGATCCCGCAGGCGACGGCGGTCCTGCTCCGCCAGCGGCCCGCGGCGATCTTCACGACCGGCGGCTACGTGGCGATCCCGACGCTGCTCGCCGCCGCGCCATTGCGCATCCCGGTCGTGCTGTGGGATGGGAACGTGGTCCCCGGGCGTGCGGTCCGGTTCACGGCCCGGCTGGCCGACGCGATCGCCGTCTCGTTCGAGGCGACGTGTGCCGCGCTCGCCACCGCCGCGCGGCCCTGCTACCTCACCGGGACGCCGATCCGGGACACCCGCGAGATCGATCGCGAAGCGGCCCGTGAGCGCCTGGGTGTGCCACGCGGCGTCCGTGTGCTGCTCGTGTTCGGGGGCTCGCAGGCGGTCCGGCGCTTCAATACCGCGGTGGCCAGCGCGCTGCCGCGGCTCGTCGAGCGGGTCCACGTGATCCACGTCACCGGCGAGGAGGGCTACGCCGCGGCGCTGGCATCCCGGGAGGCGCTGCCGGCCGACCGCCGCGTGCGCTACCAGCCCCACGCGTTCCTGCGCGAGGAGATGCTCGCGGCGCTCGCCGCCGCCGACCTTGTCGTGGGCCGCGCCGGTTCGTCGACGCTCGCGGAGGTCGCGGCGCTGGGCCTGCCGATGATCGTCGTCCCGTATCCCCACGCCGCGGGCCACCAGCGGGCGAATGCGGCCGTCCTCGTCGAGGCCGGTGCGGCGCGGCTCATCGACGACGAGGCGTTCGATGCGACGACGCTGCTCCAGGCCGCCGACCTGCTGGACGATCCCTCAGCGCATGTCCGGATGTCGGCGGCGGCCCGCGCCCTGGGCCGGCCGGGCGCCGCTGATGCCGTCGCCGAGCTGGTCCTCGCGGCCGCGGAGCGGCGGCCCCTGCCCGAGCCCGCGGCGCTGGCCCGCCTGGCCCGGGGGGTTCGGTGACGCCGGCCGCGGAAGCCGGGCCGGGCGCACAGGGAGGCGACGCCCCGGCCTTCGATGCGCTGGCGCTCGGACGCGAGATCCAGCGCCGGATCGGCGTCAAGACGTCGCGCGACGAGCCGCTCGGACGGTTTACGACGATGCGCGTGGGCGGGCCGGCGGACCTGTTCGTCGTGGCCCACAACCGGATGGAGCTGCGGGCGCTGATCAGGTTCGCCCGCTCGCGGGCGCTGCCGCACGTCGTGCTGGGGCGGGGCAGCGACGTGGTGATCAGCGATCGGGGGATCCGCGGGCTGGTCATCCAGGATCGCGCGGAAGGGTCCCGGCTCGAGGGCGACCGGTACATCGCCGACGCGGGTGTCCCGATGGCCCGCGCCGCGACCGAGACTCAGAAGGCTGGGCTCACCGGGCTCGAGTTCGGGCTGGCGATCCCGGGCACGGTCGGCGGGGCGGTCTGGGCCAACGCGGGCGCCCACGAATCGGAGATGGCGGCGGTCCTCGAGTCGGCCGACGTCCTGCTGGCCGATGGTCGTGAGGCCCGCCTGCCGGTCGACGAGCTGGGCCTGACCTACCGCGACAGCCGGCTCAAGCACCCGCCCGCCGACGGGCCGCCGGAATGGGTGCTCGCGGCGACGTTCCGGCTCGAGCCGGCCGACGCGGAGCTGATCAAGCAGCGGCTCGACGAGATCCGCCGCTGGCGCCAGGCCCACCAGCCGCTGGGCATCCCCTCGGCAGGCAGCGTGTTCCGCAACCCCGATGGGGACTCCGCGGGGCGCCTCATCGACGACGCCGGGCTCAAGGGGCGCCGGATCGGCGGCGCGGTCGTGTCGGAGAAGCACGCCAACTTCATCGTCAACGACCAGCGCGGATCGGCCGCCGACGTCAGGCGCCTCGGCGATGAGGTCCGGGCGAGGGTCGAGGCGGTGCATTTCGTTCGCCTCGCGTACGAGGTCGAGTTCCTGGGCGACTGGACGGGCTGGCCGTGGCCGCCGGACGCCGCGGATCCGGATGCCGGCTCATGATCGCCTCCTCCTCGCGCCCACCCGTCGTCGTGCTGCTCGGCGGCCCCTCGGCCGAGCACGACGTCTCCATCGTGTCGGGCACCGCGATCGCCGAGGCGCTGTCGGACGCGGGCTGGCAGGTCGAGCGCTGGCTGATCGGCCTCGACGGCGCGTGGTGGAGCCTGCCCGCTGGCCACCGGCGCGGCGACCGGCCCGCGGCCGCGTACGACGACCCGGGATCGCTCGGGGGGACCGGGCCGCGGACCGCTGGGAGCGTCGTCGACGAGCTCGCCTCGACCGAGCCCGCACCGGTCGTGTGGGTGGCGCTCCACGGCCCGTGGGGTGAGGACGGCCGGGTCCAGGGCCTGCTCGAGTCCGCCGACCTCGTCTACACCGGCTCGGGTGTGGCCGCGTCGGCGCTGGGCATGGACAAGGCGCTGTTCAAGCGGCTGCTCCGCGGCCTGGGGCTGCCGGTGGTCGACTGGCGCGAGATCCGGAGCGACCGCTGGACGCGCGAGCGCGATGCGGTCCTTGGCGAGCTCGAGGCATTCGCGGCCGGCACCGGCGACGCGCGGCTGATGGTCAAGCCGGCACGCCTCGGCAGCTCGGTGGGGATGACGCTCGCCCACGGCCCCGACGAGCGGGGCGCAGCGCTCGACCTTGCGTTCCGCTTCGACACGCTGGCGCTGGCCGAGCGCTACCTGCCGGGCGCCCGCGACCTGGAGGTCTCGGTCATCGGCAACGACCCGGCATCGCTCGAGCTGTACGGGCCGGGCGAGATCGTGGCCGGCCACGAGTTCTACGACTATGCGGCCAAGTACACGCCCGGCCTGTCGGAGACCTCAACCCGCGCCGAGGTGCCGGAGCCCCTGCGAGTCGCGATGCGCAAGCTCGCCCGGGACGCCTACCGGGCGATCGGCTGCGAGGGCTTCGCGCGGGTCGACTTCCTGCTGGCCGGCGACGAGCTGGTCGTCTCGGAGATCAACACGATCCCGGGCTTCACCCCGATCAGCCTGTTCCCGACGATGCCGGCCGAGGGCGGCTACTCGTTCAGCGGTGTATGCGAGCGGATCGTCGAGCTTGCGCTCGAGCGCGCGGCCGGACGCGTGACCGGCCGGCTGGAACCCGAGGAGCTGCCCCGGTGACCTCGCGCACGCGAAGCCGAGCCGCCGTGGGCCAGGCACGCCGGACGCGCCCGGTCCGGCGCAACTCGCCGCGGCTGTCGCCGGTCCGGGCCGGCGCTGCGCTCGCGATGCTGGCCTCGGCGGCGGCCGTCTACGGCGTGGGCGCGTCCCCGGCGTTCGAGGCCGTCGCGGTCGATCTCGCCGGGATCCGCTACTCCGATGAGACCGAGCTCCGCCGGCGCCTGGCCATCCCGGAGGGCACGAACCTGTTCGGCCTCGCGACGGACTCGCTCGAGGCACGACTGCTGGAGGTCCCCACGGTGGCCCGCGCGTCGGTGAGCGTCCGGCTGCCCGGCACGGTCGTAGTCGAGATCGACGAGCGCGATCCGATCCTGGTCTGGCAGGTGGGTGAGCGCCGGCTCCTGACCGATCGCGACGGGACGCTCTTTGCCCCCTTGCCGGCGCGGCCGGGGAGCGAGGCGGCCGCGCTGCCGGTGGTCGTCGACCGCCGCGCCCCGAGCGCCGAATACGGCGTGGGCAGCCGGCTCGATCCCGTGGACCTCGACGCGGCAACGCGGCTGGCCTCGCTGCGGCCGGTCGACGTCGGCTCCGCCGCCACGTCGCTCGCGGTCGAGCTCAGCGACGAGCAGGGCTTCGTGCTCCTGGCCGCGCGCGCCGGTTGGTCGGCGGTCTTCGGCTTCTACACGCCCAGCCTGCGCACGCCCGAGATGATCCCGAGCCAGGTCCGGCTGCTGGCGAGCCTGCTGCTCGAGCGGGGAGAGCGCAACGTGCAGCGGGTCGTGCTGGCCTCCGAGACGGACGGGACATTCACGACGCCCCTGCCTACGGCCACGGCCCGGTGACAGGGTCGAATGCAGGTTCGGGTTGCTGCGCCGCTCCCGCGTCGGGTAGCCTTGCCGAAACGCACCTGAGCGAGGACGACCCGGCGTGCTTCTTCCCCTGGCGGGCCTCCTCGTGGGTGTTCTTGCCGGGCTGGTCCTCAACGTCAACGTCAGCTTCGAGTTCAGCCGCTACTCGGCCGTGGCGATCCTCGCCGCGCTCGATTCGGTCCTCGGGGCGGTGCGGGCGGAGCTCGACGGCGTCTACGACAATCGGATCTTCATCAGCGGCTTCGTCACGAACGCGATCGTGGCGGTCATCCTCACGTTCATCGGCGATCGGCTCAGCCTCGATCTGTACCTGGTTGCGCTGATCACCTTCGGGCTCCGGATCTTCAACAACGTGGCCCTCATCCGGCGCCACTTCATCTAGCGGGTTCCCGCTCCGGGAGAGAGGGGCGGGGACACCAGACCTGGGAGACGGACGGTACGGTGGAGAGAGAAGCGGTCCTCGTCGGCGTCGATGTCGGCACGACGAAGGTGTGCGCCCTGATCGGCGAGGTGAGCCGGGACGGCCGCCTCACGATCATGGGTCACGGCACGGTGCCGGCCTCCGGGCTCAAGAAGGGCGTCGTGGTCAACATCGACCAGACCGTGCGGTCGATCGCCGACGCGGTGGAGCGGGCGGAGCGGCTGTCCGGCTGGAAGATCGACCGAGCCTTCGTGGGCGTGGGCGGGCAGCATGTCGAGAGCCTCAACTCCACCGGCCAGGTCGCGGTGACCGGCCACCACCGCGAGGTCACGCGCGAGGACGTCAACCGCGCGATCGAGGTGGCCCGGGCGGTATCGATCCCGTCCAACCGCGAGGTGCTCCACGTCGAGCGGCGCGGCTTCAAGGTCGACGGCCAGGAGGGGGTCAAGGACCCGCTGGGGATGAGTGCGCTGCGTCTCGAGGTCGAGGTGCACATCGTCACGGCGTCGGCGACCGCGGTCCAGAACCTGTCGAAGTGCGTGGCCCAGGCGGGCGTCAAGATCGATGAGCTCGTCGCCAACTCCCTGGCCTCCGCAGAGGCGGTCCTGACCGACACCGAGAAGGAGCTGGGGGTGGGGGTAGCCGACATCGGTGCCGGCACGATCGACCTCGCGCTGTTCTCCGACGGGTCGCCGTTCCACACGGCCGTGCTGCCGATCGGCGGCAACAACGTGACCAACGACGTGGCGATCGGGCTCAAGACGTCGCTGCCCGTCGCCGAGGAGCTCAAGATCCGACACGGCTCATGCCGGCTGGCCGACATTCCGGAGGACGAGGACATCAGCGTCTCGGTCCTCGGGGATGATGCCGGCCGGACCGTCGGGCGGCTCGAGGTCTGCCGAATCATCGAGGCCCGCATGCGCGAGACGTTCGAGCTCCTGCGCATCGAGATGCGCAGCGCCCCGGGCATGCTGCCGGCCGGGATCATCCTCACCGGCGGTGCCTCGCAGCTGGCGGGCGTCGCCGAGCTGGGCCGCGAGGTCCTCGAGATGCCGGTGCGGATCGCAGGCCCGTCCGGGATCGACGGCCTCGTCGACACGCTGCTCACCCCGGCCTACTCGACATCGGTGGGCCTGCTCCAGTGGGGCGCGACCACGCTGGGATCGACCGAGCCGCTGCGCTACGAGTCGGTGCCGGCGCTCGGAGCCCTCGGCCGCTTCCGCGACGCGATCCGCAGCATCTTTCCTTAGGCGAATGGGGTCGCGAAGCTCCCCCTTCACCTGCGGAGGGCGAGCGCCGGTTGATCGCTGAGGTTGCCGGTTCCTGAAAACGACCGAGCTTCAGATCCGCACGGGGACCGGTCGCGGGCTGTTCGACCTGACCGGGGATTGCTCGCGGTTCGTGGCCGAGGCGTCGGGCGGCGGCGACGGGCTGCTCAGCGTGTTCGTGCCCCACGCGACCGCCGGCGTTGTCGTGGTGGAGCTGGGTGCGGGCTCCGACGATGACCTCCTCGCGGCGATGGATGCGCTGCTGCCGCGCGACGATCGCTGGCGCCACCGGCACGGCTCGCCGGGACACGGCGCCGACCACGTGCTGCCGCTGCTGGCGGCACCATCGCTGGTCGTGCCGGTCGTCGGTGGGGAGCTGCAGCTGGGCACCTGGCAATCGATCGCGCTGCTCGACCCGAACGCCGACAACAGCCTCCGGACGGTTCGGCTGAGCTTCCTCACCGGGTAGCGGCCCGACGGCGACCCGACGACGACGGTCAGGATATCGTCCGCCGGCGCGCGGTTCGGATGCTTCCTGCGACCCGCCCGATGGTAGACTGGGCTTCGATCCGCGAGGCCGCCGTCAGTGCCCGGGTAGCACGCGCGAGGTCCGAGCACACAACCGGAATGACCCGGAGGAGAGGCGATGCCGTTGCGATCGGATTCGGAGAACTTTGCGCTGATTCGCGTCATCGGTGTGGGCGGTGGAGGGAGCAACGCCGTCAACCGGATGATCCGGGCGGAGATGATGGGCGTCGAGTTCATCGCGTGCAACACGGATGCCCAGGCGCTGCTCCAGTCGGACGCCCCGCACAAGATCCGGATCGGCGACAAGATCACCCGCGGGCTCGGCGCGGGTGGCGATTCAAACATCGGGCAGCGCTCGGCCGAGGAGGACTCGGACAAGATCGCACAGGCCCTTGCCGACTCGGACATGGTCTTCATCACCGCCGGCCTCGGCGGGGGGACGGGATCGGGGGCCGCCCCGGTCGTGGCCCAGCTCGCCAAGGAGGCGGGGGCGCTGACCATCGGCGTCGTCACCAAGCCCTTCGCGTTCGAGGGCAACCGGCGCAAGCTGGTCGCCGAGAAGGCAGCCGAGGAGCTCAAGTCCAAGGTCGACACCCTGATCACGATCCCCAACGACCGGCTCAAGGACGTCGTCCAGAAGAACACCTCGATCCTCGACGCGTTCCGCGTCGTCGACGACGTCCTCCGTCAGGGCGTCCAGGGCATCAGCGACATCATCACCATGCCCGGCCTCATCAACCTCGACTTCGCCGATGTTCGCGCGATCATGCGCGACGCCGGGTCGGCGCTCATGGGGATCGGCCGCGCGAGCGGCGAGAACCGGGCCGTCGAGGCCGCGCGGATGGCCATCGCCAGCCCGCTCCTCGAGGTCAACATCGCGGGCGCCCAGGGCATCCTGTTCAACATCACCGGCGGCCAGGACCTGAGCCTCCACGAAGTCACCGAGGCGGCCGAGGAGATCCGCGCCGCCGCGGACCCCGAGGCGAACATCATCTTCGGCACCAGCTTCAACGACCGGCTCGGCGACGAGGTGCAGATCACCGTCATCGCCACCGGCTTCGACGGCAAGGTCCGCCGCTCGGACGCCCGGCGCGAGGGATCCGAGCAGTCGGGCGACGTCTACGCCGGGGCGCGCACGACACGCGATCGCGACTATCTGACCGAGCTCGAGCGCCAGCGCACGGAGCTCGGCGGTGGTTCGCACGACGACCCGCGCCGTCGCGACGCGGCGACCACGGTCGCGCCGCGCGTCGAGCGGCCTCTGATCCAGCCGGCGGCGTCCAAGCGGTCCGGCTACAACGCGGACGACCTGGAGATCCCGAGCTTCCTCCGCCGCAAGTAGGTCCTCGCACCGCGAGTGACGAGAACGCCCCTGAGGGCCCCGGCTCCCGACGCGGGCGAGGTCGCCGCATTCGCGTCGGCCCGGGCAGCCGTCCTCGACCGGATCGCGCGCGCGTGCGCGCGCGCGCGACGCCCGCCGACCGACGTGCAGCTGCTGGCTGTCTCGAAGACCGTGCCCGTTGACCGGCTGCGGGCCGCGGTCGCAGGCGGCCTGGAGCAGCTCGGCGAGAACCGCGTCCAGGACGCGGTCGCGAAGTTCCGGGAGGTGCCCGGTGTTCGGTGGCACCTCGTGGGACCGCTGCAGTCGAACAAGGCGCGCCGCGCGGTCGAGCTGTTCGAGACGATCCAGACCGTCGATTCGGTGGGCCTCGCTCGCCGGCTCGCGGCCCTGAGCGCGGAGCTGGGCCGGTCGCCGTTGCGCGTGCTGGTCCAGGTCAATGTCGACGCCGATCCCGCGAAGGCGGGCTTTCGCCCGGCCGACGTTCAGGCAGCCCTGACCGAGCTGGCCTCGCTGGGTGACCTGCGGATCGAGGGGTTGATGACGGTGGGGAGGATGACCACCGATCCCGAGGACGCCCGGCCCACGTTCCGCGCGCTCAGCGAGCTGTCACGGAGCCTTCGCGGCCGCGACGCCGGCCTTGGGCACGAGCTGTCGATGGGGATGAGCGACGACTTCGACGTGGCGATCGAGGAAGGGGCGACGATCGTGCGCATCGGCCGGGCCCTCTTCGGGGAGCGGCCGCCGGGCTGACCGACGGGCCGACCGTGGCGCCCGACCCAGGGCCATTCTGCTGGGGTGCGCGGCGTCCGCTGCTAGACTTCGCGCCGTGGACGTGTTCCTCAGGAACTTCGTCGAGCTGTTGCTGCTGGCCCTGTTCGTGCTTGTCTTTGCCCGGGTTCTCATCTCGTGGATCGATCCGGGGGGCCGCAATCAGGCGTCCGCCTTCATCATCCAGACAACCGAGCCGCTGCTCGCGCCGGTCCGACGCATGCTTCCCAGGACCGGGATGATCGACTTCTCGGCCACAGTCGTCCTGCTCATCCTGTTCGCACTCATGCGCGTGCTGTAGTCCTGGCCGGGAACGAGGTCAGGTTCGCCGTCAGACTCACCCCCCGCGCCTCGTCCGACGCTGTGGAGGGGGTCGTCGAGGGCGCGCTGCGGGTCCGCGTGACCGCCCCGGCCGTCGAAGGGGCCGCCAACCAGGCGCTCGTCCGGCTGCTGGCGGAGGAGCTGGGGTTGGCTCGCCGTTCGGTGCGGCTTGTCGCGGGCGCCGCGGGCCGCCAGAAGCTGATCGTCGTGGAGGGCATGACGGGCGAGGAGATCGTGGCTCGCTGGCCGGGCCTTCGGGTATGATCGGCCGGCCCGCGGGCACGCTTCACGGGGCGATTGGCTCAGTCGGTTAGAGCGCGCGGTTCACATCCGCGAGGTCACTGGTTCGAATCCAGTATCGCCCACCATCGTGATCCCCAACAGTGCAGGGCCCTCCGGGGCCCTGTTTCTGTATCCGGATGGACTCCCGCCCGACCGGGTGCGGGTTCGATGGCGGTCGAATGAGCTTCGGATGAGCCGCCGCCGCGGCGGCTCCCTAGCATGAGGGTCGTCCCCATCAGGACTCGCAGAGGAGGAAACCCGCCATGAAGGACACGCAGAAGTCCGCCAAGAGCACCACCCCGACCGACAAGACGTCGAAGGGATGGACGGACGAGGAACGGGGCGCGATGAAGGAGCGCGCCAGGGAGCTGAAGGCGGAAGCGCGCGCGAACAAGACCAAGGAAGAAGGGGAAAGCGACGTCCTCGCGAAGATCGCCGAGATGCCGGGACCGGATCGGGCCATTGCCAAGCGGCTCCACGAAATCATCAAAGCCAGCGCGCCAGCCCTCTCGCCGAAAACCTGGTACGGGATGCCCGCCTATGCCAAGGAGGGCAAGGTTGTCTGCTACTTCACAAGCGCGGATAAGTTCAAGTCGCGGTACGCGACGTTCGGCTTCAACGACGACGCGAACCTCGACGAAGGCACCATGTGGCCGACGTCCTTCGCTCTGACGAAGTTGACCGCCGCCGACGAGGCAAGGATCGGCGCGCTCGTGAAGAAAGCGATGAGCTGAGGACTGATCCCTTCTCGAGTACCGCCCACCAGCCGTCCACGACTGCAAGCGCGTTTCCATGCGCCGCGCCGCATGCGACGCACGCCTGCATCTCGCGCGAACCGAGCATCTGCGCAGGCACGATCAAATGGGAGGAGAGCGTGGGCCGGTTTCTGCTGGGGTTCATCGTCGCGATCATCGTCGTGATCTTCGTCGTGGTGCAGTGCGCCCAGGTGATCTTCTGATCGGTGAATACGGCGGACCCCGTCCGCAACTTCGCCCTGCCCTCTGGCGTCTGAACGGGGCACGGGCGGATCAGCCCGCCTGAGGCGATGAGACGGCCAGTCGCCTGACCACAGCCGGCAGGATCCCGCCTTCTCGCAGGTACTCGACCTCGATGGGGCCGTCGAGCCTCGCCACGACGTCGAACCGTCGCTCCCGACCATCCTCTTCCGCGCGCGCGACGACCACCAACCGCTGCTTCGGCGTAAGGCCCTCCGCCAGCCCCTCGATGGTGAATGTCTCGCGACCCGTCAGCCCGAGCGATGCCACGCTCTCGCCGGGGGAGAACTGGAGGGGCAGCACACCCATCCCGACCAGGTTCGACCGGTGGATCCGCTCGTAGCTTTCCGCGATGACCGCTCGAACCCCGAGGAGCGTCGTGCCCTTGGCCGCCCAGTCGCGCGATGAGCCCGAGCCGTACTCGCGACCAGCCAGGATCACGAGCGGCACGCCCTCTTCCCGGTAGCGCATCGCGGCGTCGTAGATGACCTGCTGCTCGCCATCGGGAAGATGGACGGTGTAGGGCCCCTCGCGCTCCGGTGTCAGGGCATTGCGCAGCCGGATGTTGCCGAACGTGCCGCGCATCATGACCTCGTGATGTCCGCGCCGGGCGCCGTACGAGTTGAACTCCAGCGGCCCCACGCCGTGCCCCTGGAGCCACTGACCGGCCGGTGACGCGGCGGCGATCGACCCGGCCGGCGAGATGTGGTCGGTCGTGACGGAGTCCCCGAGCACGGCCAGCGCCCGGGCGCCCACGATGTCGCGAGCCTCGGCGGGCTGCGGCCCGAGCCCCTCGAGGAACGGCGGCCGGGCGATGTACGTCGACGCGGGGTCCCAGGCGTACCGGTCGCCCGAGGGGATCGGCAGCGCCTGCCAGCGCTCGTCGCCCTCGAACACCACCGCGTAGGTTCGCCGGAAGAGCTCGGGATCGATCGACGAGCCGATGACCGACCGGATCTCCTCGGATGATGGCCACAGCTCGTCGAGCTGCACCGGCCGCCCGTCGGCATCGCGGCCGACCGGCTCGCGGGTCAGGTCGATGTCCACCCTGCCGGCCAGGGCGAAGGCGACGACGAGCGGCGGCGAGGCGAGATAGCTGGCCCGCGCGAGGGGGTGGATCCGGCCCTCGAAGTTGCGGTTGCCCGACAGGACCGCGGCGACGACGAGGTCGTGCTCCTCCACCGCCTTCGCCACGTCCTCGTCGAGCGGGCCGGAGTTACCGATGCAGGTCGTGCAGCCGTAGCCCGCGAGCGCGAACCCCAGCGCCTCGAGCGGCGCCATCAGTCCGGCCGCCTCGAGATAGCCGGTGACGGCCTTGGAGCCGGGCGCGAGCGACGTCTTGACCGTCGGCGAGACGGTCATGCCGCGGGCGACGGCATTCCGTGCGAGCAATCCCGCGCCGACCATGACCGTCGGGTTGGACGTGTTGGTGCACGACGTGATGGCGGCGATGGCCACCGAGCCGGACGCGATGGTCTCCTCGCCATCGCCCACGGCGTACCGCTCGTACGCGCGATCGCGTGGCGGAGGCGCGGCTGCGGTCGGCGCGGTCACCTCGCGTGCATCGGCTGGCACGAACGACGACGGGGGATCCGAGGCCGGAAACGAGTCGGCAGAGCTTTCCTCCACCTGCCCGCCGTCCGGCCGGATCGCCGCCACGCCATCCTCGCCGAGCGCGCGCAGGCCGTCCGGATAGCTCGAGCGGAAGTTCTCCCGGAGCCCATCCAGCGGCACGCGGTCCTGCGGCCGGCGAGGCCCGGCGACGGAGGGTACGACGGTGCCGAGATCGAGCTCGAGCAGGTCGTCGAACTCGGGCGATCGGCCGGCCTCCCGCCACAGGCCCTGCTCCTTGGCATAGCGCTCCACGAGCCCGATCCGCGCCTCGGTGCGGCCGGTCAGCCGCAGGTAGGCCAGCGTCTCGTCGTCGATCGGGAACATCGTCGCCGTCGCCCCGAACTCGGGGCTCATGTTGGAGATCGTCGCCCGATCGGCAAGCGCGAGTCCGGCGAGACCATCGCCCGCGAACTCGACGAAGGCGCCGACGACCCCGTACGCACGGAGCATCTCGGTCACGACGAGCACGAGATCGGTTGCGGTGGATCCGCGCGGGAGCCCGCCGTGGAGCCGCACGCCCACGATCCGCGGCATCGGCTGGTAGAGCGGCTGCCCGAGGAGCACCGCCTCTGCCTCGATCCCCCCGACCCCGTAGCCCAGCACCCCGAGGCCGTTGACCATCGTGGTGTGCGAGTCGGTGCCGACCAGGGTGTCGGGGAATGCCACGCCGGCGCGGTCGTCGACGACGGTCGCCAGGAATTCGAGGTTGACCTGGTGCACGATGCCGGTGCCGGGCGGGACCACTCGAAGGTCCCGGAACGCGGTCTGTGCCCAGCGCAGGAGCTGGTACCGCTCGCCGTTGCGCTCGTACTCGCGCGCGACGTTGTGGGCGAAGGCACGCGCGTTGCCGAACATGTCGACCTGGACGGAGTGGTCGATCACCAGGTCCGCGGGCACCAGCGGGTTGACGCGAGACGGGTCGCCGCCCAGGTCCGCCATCGCGTCGCGCATGGCCGCGAGGTCAACGACGGCCGGGACGCCCGTGAAATCCTGCAACACCACTCGCGAGGGCATGAACGGGACCTCCGCCTCCGCCGGGTGGGCGGGCCGCCACGAGGCGAGCGTCTCGACGTCCTCGGCTCGCACGACGCCGCCCCCGGCGTGGCGCAGGACGTTCTCGAGCAGGATCCTCAGGGTCACGGGGGCACGCTCGAGATCCACCCGATCGCCCAGGGCCGAGAGGCGATAGTGATCGGGCAGGTCCGGGCCTAGGGGTGACCGGGCGCCGAAGGGGTCGTAGTCTGGCACGTTCCGTCTGCAGGCTGTCGGTAGACTCGTCGAGTGGAAGAGTATCGCGCCACGCTCCGCCCGCCGCAGGGTCGGCCATGAGGCCGTGGTGGGGCGAGGATCGCGAGAAGCCGCAGCCCGCCGAGGTCGGGGACGGCCACGACGCCGACGCCCATGCGAAGACGGCGGCGGCCGTTCGCGCGGCCGGGATCGACCTCGATCCGCCGCTCCCGGGACGGGCGCCCGATACGCGCGATGCGGCGCGCGATGCCGACGCCGACCCGACCCCGGGGGCCGATCCGGCCGGCCACGCGCACCCGCACCTCCGCAGCGCGGCCGGCCAGCCGCCCGTGATCGGCATCGTCGGCGGCGGCGCCGTGGGCACGGCGCTCGCCATGGGCCTGACCCGGGCCGGCTGGCCGGTCCGGGCCGTGGCCAGCCGCGACCCGGCCCGCCGCGAGCGTTTCGGACGGCTGGTCCCGGGAGCCCGTGCCTTCGCCGAGGCGTCCGCGCTCGTCGAGGAGGTCGAGCTCATCATCCTGGCCGTCCCGGACGACGCGATCGCGCCGCTGGCGGCCGGCCTCCGCATGTACGGCGGGCAGGCGATGGTGCACACCAGCGGCGCGCTGGGCGCCGAGGTGCTGACCCCGGCCATGGCCGCGGGCACGCAGATCGGCGCGTTTCACCCGCTCGTCGCCTTCGCCGACACCGAGCGGGCCGTTGCCTCGCTGCACGGCGCCACAATCGCGATCGAGGGCGACGAGGAGCTGGCGTCGCTCCTCGCCGACATGGCCCTGGCGCTCGGCGCTCAGCCCGTCCGGCTCGCGCCCGGATCGAAGGCGGCGTACCACGCCGCGGCCGTGCTGGCGGCCGGGGGCTTCGTGGCGCTCCTCGACGCGATCGCCGAGCTGGGTCGCGTGGCCGGCCTCGACGAGCCCGGGGCGCTGGCGATCTACGGTCCGCTCGTGGAGCAGACGCTGGCCAACGCTCGGGCGCTGGGCATCCGCCAGGCGCTCACGGGGCCGATCACGCGTGGCGACCGCGGCACGCTCGATGCGCACCTCGCCGCGCTGCGCGCCCATGCGCCGGGCGTGCTCGACCTCTACCGGGCCGCGGCGTCCCGCGAGATCGAGCTCGCGCTGGCCCGGGGCGCGCTGGCACCGGAGGCCGCCGAGGGGCTGCGATCGTCCCTTGCAAGCGACCCCTGAGGCGGTACCATGCGCCCCATGGAACACAGCATCGCCGCCAAGTACGCGGCCCGAC